>Ga0214921_10000247_pt1 | contig 107454 bp, 105 predicted proteins | sample LL1505_MetaG_FD_177992 | JGI IMG/M metagenome (GOLD analysis project Ga0214921, IMG submission 177992) | Freshwater microbial communities from Lake Lanier, Atlanta, Georgia, United States - LL-1505 | ecosystem: Environmental > Aquatic > Freshwater > Lake | place: USA: Georgia | collected... | reverse complement strand
GTATTCCTCGAGAAGGTCGTTTTTGATGAGGTCGATCATCATGAACACCTCGTCATCCACCTGATAGTGAGAGCAGGCTTTGTAAATGTCCTCGACCGCGCCTTTACAAATCAGAACGTGGTCGCCCTCATAGTCGACCACCACTGACATGCGCTTGCGCTGAAAATCAAACGGAATCTCGTCCACTTTGTGGCAACCCCGGTCGACATCCAGTTCGGTGTGGTTGAGGATAGCCCGGTCCAAAAGGTTGTGCAGACCTGTCTGGTAGTAGCTGTTCATGTAGGCGTATCGCAACACATCGCCGCTGTCCCGCCCTGTGACATCCACATGTTTCTCCAGAATGATCTTATCTTGAGTGAGTGTTCCGGTTTTGTCCGTGCAAAGGATGTCGATGGCGCCGAGGTTTTGGATCGAATTGAGTTTTTTCACGATCACTTTCCTTTTTGACATGGAGAGAGCGCCTTTGGAGAGATTCACGGCCACGATCGTAGGAAGCATTTCCGGCGTCATCCCAAGCGAGATGCTCAATGAGAAAAGCAGCGCCCCGGTCCAGTCGTTTTTCGTGAGCCCGACAATGAGAAAAACAGCGCCCACCATGAAAAGCATGAATCGGACCATCAGCCATGTGAACCCCGAGATCCCGCGGTCGAAATCGGTTCTCACAGGAGCGCCGCCGAGTTTTTCCGAGATCGAACCGAAGTGTGTGCGGGTTCCTGTGTTGACCACGAGAGCCTTTGCACTGCCGCTCACGACATTGCTCCCTTGAAATACAGCGTTTGGCATTTCAATGACAGCGCGTGAGGGAGCCGACGGCGTCTCGGCAAACTTTTCAACCGGCATGGCTTCACCTGTCAGGGAAGACTGGCTTACAAAAAAATCCTTCGCCGTCAGCAAGCGCAGATCTGCCGGAATGATCGATCCCGCCTGAAGGACAACGATGTCGCCGGGGACGATTTCCGAGATGGATATTTCGATCTCGCGGTTGCCGCGGAGCACTTGGCAACTGCTATGCACCATCGCGTTCAATTTCTCCACCGCTTGGCTGGATCGGCTCTCCTGATAATAGGAGAGACCGACCGATATGATCACCATTGCGCTGACAATGGCGGCAGAAGCCGGGTTGCCAGTTGCCAGTGAGACCCCAGCGATGATCAGGAGTTGAATAACGAGAGGGTTTTTACACCGCATCAAGATTTCCGTGAGAAAACCGTGCTTTCGTTGGTGCCCAAAATTATTGGGTCCCCAGGCCGCTCGAAGGGACTCGAGATCTATTTCCTCAAGCCCCTCCTCGCGTGTCTTCATATGATCCAAGGCCTCTGCATGGGTCATGCAACAAACTTGAAGCAGCAGTCTCTCGTGCTCCGTTATAGATTCACGAGCCGCCATTTTGGCTTGAGAGAGCCCCACTGGCGTGATTTTCCCAAATGACGAAATCTTCAACATGTTGCGCAAAGCTAAAAAACCATCGGAAGTCCGAAGGCTAACCATCCTCTTGCCGAGATGTGAGGCCGACCAGTAGTGTCTTGACCTAATGGCTTTTGAAACGGGCTGGGAATGATTGAGATTTTAGGGCATGAAAGATTGACACTGCCGAACCTAGGGTTCCTGTTCCGTATCCTCTCCGCCACGCCAAGCCAAGCCAAGGAACGACCCGCATACCCCACACGCCTGGATTCATAAGGAGAATCTCCCTGCCTGAGCAGTGCAATCAAGGTTTCACAGACCGATCACCCATGCGGTGAACGCCGTATTGTCAATCAATCTGATCCCGAACAAACAATTCTCGCGGGGAATTGCCACCTTGGTTAACACTTCACCCCATGTCAGCCACACCCAAAAGACGCGTTATCGTCCTCTGCAGCGGAGGCATGGACTCGGTCGTTGCATTGCATCAGGCTGCCCGAGACCACGAGGTCGTTGCCGCCTTGAGTTTCCACTACGGATCCAAACACAACGATCGGGAAATTCCCTTCGCAAGCCATCATGCAGATCTTCTAAAAACCGAACACATCACCATTTCGCTGGATTTCATGGGCCAACTTTTTGAATCCCATCTCCTCAAATCGGGAGCTGCCATTCCCAAAGGCCACTACGAAGAAGAAACGATGAAGCAGACCGTGGTGCCTTTCCGCAATGGAATCATGCTTGCCGTGGCAGCAGGCTTGGCCGAGAGCCGCCACGCATCAGGAGTCGTGATTGCAGCCCACTCGGGCGACCATGCGATCTACCCAGACTGCCGAGAGGAATTCATGCAAGCCATGGGGGATGCGATGAGGCTGGGAACCTATGCCGATGTCAGCCTCCTCCGACCTTTCATCTCGATGACAAAATCCGAAATCGCCAGTCGAGGCCATCAATTGGGGGTGGATTTTTTCAATACATGGTCCTGCTATGTCGGCGGAGAGACTCATTGCGGAGAATGCGGAACCTGTGTTGAACGCCGGGAAGCCTTCCTCCTGGCAGGGCTGAACGACCCCACCCTCTACCTCAGCAATGCCCCGCTGCCGCTGAAACCAGCCTGACACCATGCGGATCTCCGAGATTTTTTATTCCATCCAAGGCGAAGGAGAGCTTACAGGCGTGCCAACCGTTTTCATTCGTACCTCGGGCTGCAATCTGCGTTGCCGTTGGTGCGACACGCCGTATGCCTCGTGGAAGCCCGAAGGCGAAGAGATGAGCATCGAGGACATCCTCCGCGAAGTCAAAAAATATCCCGCTAGACATTGCGTTCTCACCGGCGGCGAACCCATGATCGCTCGAGGAATTTATGACCTCGCCGCAGCGCTCAAAGCCGAGGGACACCATATCACGATCGAAACCGCCGGAACGGTACCACCCGCAGGCATCGCCTGCGACCTCGCCTCGCTGAGTCCAAAGCTGTCGAACTCCACCCCAGAATCCGGAGAAATCGAGCCGAACTGGATCGAGCGCCACGAGCACACCCGACTGCAACCGGAAGTCCTCCGGCACTGGATTGCAAACGGGGGATACCAACTTAAGTTCGTTTACACGTGCCACACCGATCTGGAAGAAATCGATTCGCTCATCGCATCCATCGGCATCCCGATCCCTCCTTCAAAAATCCTTCTGATGCCCGAGGGAACAAACGATGCGCGCATAGCCGAAAGGCAAATGGAACTCGTACAAGTCTGCACCAAGCGGGGCAACCGCTACTGCGACCGATTGCACATTCGCCTCTTTGGAAATAAAAAAGGTACTTAAGATCCCGATTTTTCGGGAAGATTCGGAATAAAATATCGGCCTCGCATCAGGCGAATCGCGCACCCTTTTCTTGACCTCCCCCGAGGGCTTCAGTAATTCCCTGAGTCGTCGCCGCCGATTTGTGCGTCGCCGCCTACATCATGAGAATTCTCCGAAACGCCAACAACCTCTTTATTGTCCTGCTCCTTCCTATCCTTGTCTTCGCGACAGCCTTCCCCAGCCTGCAGGCCCAAAACCCCGGAGAATCCAGCGGTCCGATCATTAAAGAGATCGCCGTCGAGACGGTTGGAGCCCCCAGCATTTCCAAAGATCGCGTTCTGGCGAACCTCGCCACGAAGGTCGGCAAACCTTACAGCGAACGCACAGCAGAGCAGGATGTGCGCGCACTCTACCAAACCGGCGGCGTTTCCAATGTGCGACTTTTTGCGGAACCCCTCGACCAAGGCGTTAAAGTCACGGTACTCATCCAAGGCCGCCCAGTGGTCGAAGAAGTGATCATCGAAGGCGCGCAGGACATTCCTCTCAATCGCGTGCGTCGTGACCTCTCGGTGAAACCGGGGGACGTCGTGAACGATGAAAAAATCGAGCAGGACCGCCAAAAAATCCTGAGCCTCTATGAAGATCGCAACTACTCCGATGTGAACGTCCAGTACCGCGTGGAAGAAATCTCGGGCAAAAATCGTGCCAGAATCATCTTCGCCATTACGGAAGGCCCAAAGCTCATCGTAAAAAAAATCGTCTTCAACGGCAACGATTCGATCCTCTCCAAAGACCTTCGCGCCGTCATGAAAACCAAGCCTCTTGATATCCTCACGTTCTTCAACAAGAGCGGACGCCTCACTCCATCCCAAGTTGAAGAAGACCGTGCCGAAATCCGCACACTTTACCAAAACCGTGGATTCGCCGATGTCGAAGTCTCTCAGATCGAAACACAGCCTTTGGAAAAAGGCGGCGTGGAACTGGTTGTAAATATCACAGAAGGCATTCAGTACAGGGTCAATAATGTCTCTCTCGATGGTGTAAACATTGTTCCAGCCGGCGAGATTTCCAACACCCTCAAAATGAATGCCGGCCAGCTTTTCACTCCCAAAGGCATGAGTGCCGACATCAAAGCCATTCGGGATTTTTATGGAAGCCGTGGCTACGTGGACCTCGTGGTGGCTCCGGAAGTCCTCCCCGCAGGTTCCGGCGCGGTGAACCTCACCTACCGCATGGATGAAGGAGTTCAATCTTACATAAATCTTGTTAATATTCAAGGAAATACAAGAACTCAAGATCGCGTCATTCGCCGCGAATTGGCGGTGAAACCAGGTGAGCTTTATGACACGACGCTGGTGGATGTCAGCAAAAAGCGCTTGGAAAACCTCAATTACTTCTCGCGGGTGGAGACTCAACCAACCAACACCGTCGTACCTGGCCGCAAGGACCTCAACGTCATTGTTGAAGAAAAACGCACAGGTTCCTTCAACTTCGGAGCTGGTTTCAGCACCATCGACAGCTTGATCGGATTCGCCGAAATCCAGCAATCCAACTTCGATGTTACCAATTGGCCAAATTTCACCGGTGGAGGCCAACGCTTCCGCATCCGCGCCCAATACGGTCTCCTCCGCCAAGATTTTGTAGCATCCCTCACCGAGCCATGGTTTCTGGGCTTCAAACTCTCTGCAGGAGCAGAAGCCTACTACCGCAATGCGGACTTCCTTTCGGCAGTGTACGCTCAGGAAAATGCGGGATTTGCCCTCCAGACACGCCAACAGGTCTGGCGCGCACTGTCGGCCAAATCGGAATACCGCTTCGAACGCGTCGTTATTTATGATGTAGGAGATATTGTTGATCCATACAGCACCTTCAGCAGCAATGGTAAAGCTGGCCCCGTCATCGAGGACTCTGCAGGCACCTATTACAAGAGTGCCATCACAGGATCGCTCGTCTGGGATACCCGCGATAGCCTTTTCCTCACAAGAAAAGGTGAAGTCGTCGAACTAACCGGCTTTGTAGCTGGCGGATTCCTCGGCGGCACGGTGCAAGACTATGGATTGTCACTCGAAGCCTCAAAATATGTCCCCCTCCCGTGGGATCTGATTTTCCTAGCAAAGGGCCAAATCGCCGTAACAAACGGCTGGGGGTCGGATCAATCATCGAGTGATGATGGCTACGGCAATGGGGTTCCAATTTTTGATCGTTTGTATCTAGGCGGGGCAAACAATATGCGCGGCTTTAACTTCCGCGAAGTCGGGCCGGTGGATGGTGACGGCAACCCCATCGGCGGCAACTCCCTCGCCTATGTGACTCTGGAGCTCACCTTCCCGATCATTAGCCGCGTACGTGGCGCAATCTTCACCGATGCCGGCTTCGTTAATCCCGACGCCTATGATTTCGGAAGCTCAGGTGCCAATGTGGACGTAGGCTTCGGCCTCCGCCTCGACCTCCCAATCGGCCCCATCCGCGTCGACTACGGCATTCCTGTCGTTTACGATACTTGGAATGGACCTCCGGGAAAATTCAATTTCAACATCGGCTATCAATTCTAAATTTCAGCTCCCTGAAATCAGCAAACATCCCAACCAAAAAAGCACTCGAATTTTTCTTATGATGCCATGATGCCCGTGTGAGGCAACCAAAGGCTCTTGACCAAATTCGGAATCCATGCAACTTAGCGAGGGGCTTTTTCATTTTAACCCAACAATCCAAATACAAACCACAATGCTCAAATCATTACTCACAGTCGTTCTCCTCACCACCGCAGTGCTCGCGTTCACGCCTTCGGCAAACGCCCAGATGAAGGTGGGCATTCTCGACATGAATGCCGTCTTCACTCAGTACTACCGCACGAAGGACGCAGAGGCTAAGCTCAACGAATCCCGCGCCGCAGCCAAAAAGGAACTCGACGACCGCCTCGAGACCCTCAAGAAAGCGATGGAGGACATTAACAAAGTCAACGCCGACCTCGAAAAGCCCGAGCTCAGCAAAGACGCCAAGGAAAAGGCCGCCAAGGGACGTGATGAAAAAGTTGCCGAAGCCCGTAACCTCGACCGCGAAATCGCGGAATTCCGTGGCACCCGCGAACGCCAACTTCAAGAGCAATTCGTCCGCATGCGCAAAGACATCATCGACGACATCATGAAAATCGTGAACGAGAAGATCAAAAGCTCCGCTTACGACCTCGTCCTTGACAAATCGGGCATCAGCATGGGCCAAGTTCCAGTCGTGCTGTTCTCTGCTCCAAGTTTCGATTTCAGTAAGGATATCATCGAGATTTTGAACAAAGACGCCGGTAAGCCCGCCGCAGGCAAGACCAGCAAGCCTTAATGACTCTCCGTGAACTCGCCGGGCGTGTAAGCGCCCGGCTCGCTCCGGAATCCGAAGACGTCGAAATTTCCAGCGTTGCTTCCTTGGCGGATGCCAACCCGGGAGACTTGGCGTTTTTTGGAAATCCGAAATACCTAGCCGCATTGCGCAAAACGCGCGCCACGGCAGTACTGCTCCCGGAATCTTTTACGGAGCAGATTGCAGCCCATGGGCTCTATGTGGAGGATCCCGGTGCAGCCTTTGCTCAGATTCTCCCACTCTTTACGCCACAACCCATCACGCATGCTCCCGGCATTCATCCCAGTGCCGTCATATCGCCAGAGGCAGTAATCGGCGAGGGATGCTCCATTGGACCGCTCGTTGTTATTGAGAAGGGTGCTCAAATTGGAAGCCATGCAACCATCGAGGCCAAATGCTTCATCGGTCAGGAAGTGACACTAGGAAGCCACTGCCATCTCCATCCTAACGTGACGATTCGCGAGCGTTGCCGCATCGGTAACAGAGTGGTTCTTCACTCGGGAGTTGTCATCGGTGCAGATGGGTTCGGCTATGAGTTCCGCGACGGATGTCAGCAAAAAATCCCGCAGACTGGCAACGTCCAAATCGACGATGATGTAGAGATCGGTGCCAACTCCGCTGTGGATCGCGCCCGTTTCGGACGCACTTGGATTCAACGCGGCACAAAAATCGACAACCTCGTTCAGATCGGACACAACGTGACGATTGGCGAGCACTGCATTCTCTGCGCACAAGTCGGGATATCCGGCAGCACTCGGATTGGAAATTATGTGACGTTGGCTGGTAAAGTAGGCCTCAGCGGGCATATCGAAATCGGGGATCAGGTCATGATCGGAGCCATGTCCGGCTTGGCGAAAAACGTGCCACCCAAAACAATTATGTTTGGCGCCCCAGCCCAACCAATCCGCGAATATAAAGAGAATTACGCTCTGCTCAAAAATATCCGCAAGCTCTACAACCGCGTTAAAGCCCTCGAGGCCAAAAATCCCGAATAGCGGGCTAAGCCATTTTGATGACCACGCTGGAAGTCCTCAATGCAGCTACCTCCTACCTCGAGAAGCACCGCGTGGAAAGTCCACGCCTCAATGCGGAATACCTGCTCGCGCACGTCCTCAAGAAAAGCAAACGCATAGATCTTTACTTGGAATTTGAACACCCGCTTGGAGAAAGCGTGCGGGCCCCACTGCGCGAGTTGGTAAAAAACCGTTCAAGGGGAATTCCACTCCAGCATCTGCTGGGGACAGCCGAGTTTTGTGGACACACCTTTACGTGTGATGCCAGAGCATTGATTCCTCGCCCAGAGACCGAACAGCTCGTGGAGCTGATCCTGAAGACATCGTCTGCAGCAAAAAGCTTCCTCGATGTCGGCACCGGAAGCGGGATTATCGCTCTTACGCTCGCGCTCGCGCTCCCCATGGCGCATGTCTCCGCTTGTGACCTGGCCTCGGATGCCCTTGCCATCGCCGCTGAAAATTCAATTCGCCACGACCTCCACGAGCGCGTGCGATTGATAAAATCCGATCTCCTCCTGGATATAGCAGATGCCTTTGATGTGATTGTGGCAAACCTGCCCTATATCCCGAGTGCCGAGATTTTAAATCTCTCCCTCGAGGTGCAAAATGATCCGCTCTCTGCGCTCGACGGCGGTCCAGACGGTCTCGTGCTCGTCGAGCGTCTAATCGCCGAATCCAAATCACGGCTCACAACTGGCGGCCTCTTGGCCCTGGAGATCGGCCATCACCAATCCGATCGCGTGATGGCACTGCTTGCTGCCAACAATTATCGGGACATCGAAGCGCATCGCGATTATCAAGACGTCCAACGATTCGTTTTAGCAAGACATGGATAAAATTTTGGTTCACGGCGGACGCCGTCTTCGCGGCACTGTCAAAATTAGCGGTTCAAAAAACTCCGCCCTCCCGATACTCGCAGCCACACTCCTGACGAAGGAACCGTGCACTATCTCACGAGTTCCAGACCTCAGCGACATCCACTACATGCTCACGATCCTGAGCGAACTGGGTTGCGAAGTGGAACGGGCGAGCGGAATGGTTCAAATCCGCGCAGAAAAAATCAAAACACACGCTCCCTACGATATCGTACGCAAGATGCGTGCTTCCGTCTGCATTCTCGGCCCGCTTCTGGGACGCGAGCACCAAGCCACTGTCTCTCTTCCAGGCGGATGCGTCATTGGTGACCGCCCGATTGATCTCCACTTGCGCGGGTTCGAAGCCCTGGGCGCTGCAGTCAAAGTCAGCAGCGGCAATGTCATGATTCTCGCACAGAAACTGACTGGCGCAACCATTTCACTCCGCAGCACGTTTGGATCAACCGTCCTTGGCACAGGAAACGTGATGATGGCAGCAGTTCTTGCCGACGGGGAAACCATCATTGATGGGGCTGCCGAGGAGCCAGAGGTTGTAGATTTGGCCAATTTCCTCATCGCCATGGGAGCGAAAATTGATGGCGCAGGAACTCGTCGAATCACAATCGAAGGTGTGAAAGAACTCCACGGAGCCAAGCATGAAGTCATCCCCGACAGGATCGAAGCCGGCACCTTTCTCGTCGCTGGTGCGATTTCCGGGGATGAGGTGACAGTAAGCCGTGTCAACCCCGACCACCTTCTTGCCGTCACTTCCCCGCTGCGCGAGGCAGGGTTTGAAATTACCGTGAACGGAAATAAAATTTCCGTTTCTCCGGGAACCAAGCAGCGCGCGCTCAAATTGGACACGATACCCTACCCCGGCTTCCCAACCGACATGCAGGCTCAAATGTGTGCCCTCCTAGCAACCACGGAGGGAATCAGCGTCGTCAGCGAACATGTTTTCCCCAACCGCTTCATGCACGTGGCAGAACTCAAACGCATGGGCGCAAATATCGATCTCCAAGGCCCCACTGCGGTCATTAGCGGAGTCCCCAAGCTGAGCGGCGCCCCAGTCATGGCCAGTGACCTCAGAGCCTCTGCCGCACTCGTCCTAGCAGGTCTCCAAGCCGATGGCGTCACCGAGGTGAACCGCGTTTATCACATCGACCGAGGGTATGAATCGATTGATGAAAAATTGAATGAACTCGGCGCCGAAATCGAACGCGTCAAAGCCTGAACCTTAGCAGAATCATCCCACACAGGATAAGGTGGAAAATCAAACCGCGTGGAAACTCGAATTATTCCTTCTCAAGGCCCGGTTCGACCAGTTCGCAGATGACGTGAAGCAAAAACTTGTGAGCTTCTTGGATGCGAGCCGTGACGGTGCCTGCAACGTGAATTTCAATGTCGGCGGCGCCTTTGGTGAACCCCCCGCCCTTGCCCAGCAGAACGATGCTCCGAACGCCAAGGCGCTTGGCTTCTTCGATGGCGGAAAGGATATTGCGTGACTTACCGCTGGTGGAGAGCCCAATAAAAACATCCCCCGGTTTTCCAAAAGCCCGGACTTGGCGGGCGAAGATTTCCTGAAAAGCGTAGTCATTTCCGATGGCAGTCAGGAGCCCTCCATCTGCACTCAGGGCTATCGCGGGATATGGTCGCCTGTCACCTTGAAAACGGCAGGTGAACTCAGTGGCGATGTGGCCGCTATCGGCTGCACTGCCACCGTTGCCGCAAACGAGAAGTTTCCCGCCTGACTTCAAGCAGGCCAGAACAAGATCGGCAGCTTCGGTGATTTTCGGCTCTAAAACGCGGAGGGACTGCAGCGTTTCGAATGCCGAATTGAGAGAATCGGTAAATGGGCTCATGAAAGAGAGAGAGCCTTGTCGGCTGTCAGCTCCGAATGCGTCTCAAGGAGGCCCTTGAGAACAGGCCACCCCACCGAATCCATGCCACTGAAAAGATGCAAATACACAAAAATCGAAGAGGCAGGATATTTTGCAAGGATGGCATCCACAGCCTTCGAAACACGTTCGCCATCTGGCTCGGACGGTAAATCGTCAATCAAACCCTTTCCATTATGCGGAATGGCGAGAGCATCCAAGAAGTCGCAAACCATCGCCTCATTGCATCCCAGCGTCCAGACTTGGAGAATTTCGAGCGCGAGATCCGCATTGGCGGGACGTGACAAGGAATCCTTGATCCACTGGTTGCGCTCCTCCCTCGGTTTGCGCTCGACAAAGATGGGACGCAGTTTGCGTCGAGTGGCTAGCATAGAGGCTGCACTTTTGTAGGCATTGCGGTCGTTTTCGGCGAGCCAGTTTAAAACTTTACCCGCCTGCACGCCGTTGAGACGGCCAAAAATTTCAGTCGCTGTCATGGGCGGAACATGTTCGGAGTTCAGGGATGGACAAGTCAAGCCTCGTACCATCAATCTCACGCATAAAGCGTCTCACCCGCTTCGCGCCCGATGGAACGTCGCACTCGAAAAACGTGTGCTGGACGGCGCTGTGGGTCGAGGGCAATGAAATTGCGAGCGCCCCGCCAGAAAAATTTTTCCCCGGCGAGAAGATCATCCATCAGATATTCTTCCTCAGGGTCGATGCCGAATTGCTCGAGTGGAAGATGGATCATCGAGCTTTGGGAGTTCCAAGGATCGAGGCTTACGACAACGACAATGATGTTATCGAGTGCAAGAGTGGCTTTACTGAAGCAAAGAACCTGGTCGTTCTCGGCCGTGTGGATGCGAAGATTGTCGTATTCGCGGAGGGCGCGATTCTGGCGGCGAATTTGGTTTAGGCGCGTAATGGATTCCTTAATATTGCCAGAAGCATTCCAATCTCGAGCTTTGAACTGATATTTCTCGGAGTCGATATACTCCTCTTTGCCAGGAACCGGTGCATTTTCACAAAGCTCGAAGCCGCTGTAGATGCCATAGACAGGCACCGACATCGAGGCCAGCACGGCGCGAATCAAAAAACCAGGGCGACCGCCATGTTGCAGGTACTCGGGAAGGATATCCGGAGTGTTGGCGAAAAAATTCGCACGGAAAAAATCCCGCAGTGGAGGTGTGGTGAGTTCGGTCAGATACTCTGTGAGTTCGTACTTCGTGTTTCTCCAAGTGAAATACGTATAGCTCTGAGTGAATCCGACCTTGGCAAGTTCCTGCATCATTTTAGGCCGCGTGAAAGCCTCGCTGAGAAAGACGGTGCCGGGGAATTCAGACTTCACCTCGGCGATCACCCACTCCCAGAATGCAACGGGTTTCGTGTGGGGATTATCCACGCGAAAGATGCCCACGCCATGCCGGCACCAGAAAAGAAGGACGTCCCGCAACTCGTCCCAGAGCTCGCGCCAGTTGGCATTATGAAAATTCAGAGGATAGACGTCCTCATATTTCTTTGGCGGGTTCTCGGCATATTTGATCGATCCGTCTGGACGCTTGAAAAACCACTCCGGATGGGCGTGTACATAGGGATGGTCGGGCGAACAGTTGATAGCAAAATCGAGCGCGATCTCCATGCCTCGCTTGCGAATTTCGTCAACGAGCCAATCGAAGTCCTCGAGCGAGCCTAGCTCGGGCGCGACGTCTTTGTGACCCCCGCCATTCACTCCCTGTTTGTTGTTACCAATGGCGTAAGGAACGCCGGGCTCGCCGGGTTCGCATGTGAGAGAATTATTTCGCCCCTTGCGTTTCGTGGTGCCAATAGGGTGAATCGGTGGAAAGTAAATCACCTCAAATCCCATCGATTTCGCATCGTCGATGCGCGGCAGGCACTCGCGAAAAGTCGAGCCTGAGTCCGCCTTACCCTCCGCCGAACGAGGAAAAAACTCATACCAAGCCGCAAATGTGGCCCGTTCACGATCTACCCAAACCGGATGATACGGCTCGGCGATCGTGGAGAGCGAGCGGTCGGCATAGACTCGCATGAGAGCACACAGTATGGGGTCATGGGCGAGATCATGAGCTTGCTGCACGTCAGCAACACGCATGGCAGCTCCGGTTTTTTTCAACGCCTCCCCATCAGGGGTCTTGCCAGCACGGAGAGCAGCAGACTCGATGAAGGCTGCCCCCTCGAGAATCTCGCTCTGCAAGTCACGGAGCCCCGCAGCAAATTTTTTCTCCAACTCATGCTGCCACGAAAAAAAGACATCACCCCAAGCCTCGATGGTGTACTCCCAATCGCCCTCGGCAGTGACGCAAAGAGTGGCTGTCCATCGGTCATTCTCCAGCGGGCGCATTGCCACTTCACTCCAAACCTTTTCACCAAGCCGGCGCCACTTGAGAAGTGCAGACAATTCATCATGACCCTCTTTAAAAATATCGGCTTCCACCGTAATATCTCCACCCACAGAGCGCTTAATGGCATAGCGGGCATTGTCCAAGGAGGGAGTGATGCGTCGAATGACGACTGTTTCAGGGCTTTTGGTCATGTCAGGGATTTGAGTTTGTTCACCAGCGGGGCGAGCCCATCAAGCGCGGAGGCGACCTCGAGAAGGGACTTCAGGGCGACTGGCGTGTGAGCAAGGAAATCGGGACGGTTTTTTTTGAGACCGAGAAAACCGTAGGCACCGAGGGCCTGCATGAGCCTTTGCAGGGCGCAACAGAGAAAAATCTCGTTGAAATCGGAATCAACCGGAAACCCATTTTCCAGAAGGCGCTTTTTATAGAAGGCCAATAGATCACTCCGCTCATCAGAGGTAAGAACGACATAGGGATCGTAAAGAAGCGAGGCGATGTCATATTGGGCGAGACCATAGCGCATACCTTGAAAATCAATGAGCCAGGCTTGGCCATCGCTAATCATGACGTTCTGCGACTGGAAATCCCTGTGCACGAGCACGCGAGGAGCGGCCGATAGATTCTTGGCCATTTGGCGCAGGGCAGGCAATGCCGCCAACTCAGCAAGCTCGGCTTCGCAGGTTTGGAAATAATTTCCGAGACAGTTCTCAAAAAAATAGGCCTGTTCCCAAAGGTAAAGATCGGCATCAAAGACCCGCTCCAAACGCAAATCCGCATCTGTCGCAATCGCTGTCGCCTCGCAGTGCATGCGAAGCACGCCATCGAGGGTGGACTCATAGAGGGCGCGGCGTGGCGACCAAGAGGCATTGCGAAAGCTCCAAAGATCCTGCTCGCCTAAATCCTGCATCCAGATCAATCCCTCATCCGGATCATGGCGATAAATCTCTGGCACAGGCACTCCAGCGCCACTTAGAAACCGGGCGATGTCAACATAGTGCCGGTTTTCGACTTTGTGGCTGGAGTATTTTACAAAGATCATCGACTCCTCGCCAAATCGGATGCGGTAAAACTTGCGTTCCGACCCGCCTTTTTCAAGAGGCGTTACCGCCGCACTCCCGTTTCCGGTTTTTGGAAAGCGTTCATTGGTTAGGGAAATCACTTCGGCGTCGGCAATCATGGATAACTGCAAACTCAACACCCCCGCCCGCCTGGAGGGAAGCCCAAATCAAAAGGGGGCCGTACTCGAAGACTGGGCGAGCATGAGAGCATCGATCGCCTCTCGCGAAGCTGCCGCAACCTCGCGACCGACAGGATCGGTATCCGCGATTCCAGCAATGCGGGCCGATCGGCCATCCAGAGTCTCTGCTCCCAAAACTTCAGATAGCAGGTAGCACCCACTCAGCAAACTCATGAGCGTGGCATCAAAGTGCGTTGGCTGTTCGTCCCCTTGAATCAATTGAGCGAGGCGGGTTTTGACCTCCACGCGCTCCTCGTTGTGAATCGTGGGATACCGACGCAGGCCGATGACCCAAAGGATTTTTTTGTCCTGCCGCTTGAGAACGCCCCGCTCGATAAGGTGGTCGAGCGCCGCCTGTTCGATGACGCCTTTTTTATCAGAGAAAGTCTGGAGCCAATGGGCGATTGAGTGACGCTTTTTATCGGCGGCAATTTGGTGCAGCCAAGGGTCGAGCAGCGGATTCCCGGTCGGCGTGGCATCGAGCACCTCGACGCACTTCGTTTGCGTCGCAATACGTCCAGCCAATTCCAAGTCCGCAAGCACAGCCCCCGCCAATCCGTACCCTAAAGCCTGAGGCATGAGTGGCAGGTGCGCTCCGGTCGAGTCATCCAACGAAAGCAAAACGATCTCTTCTCCAAGTATGAGTGGCGGTTTCATAAAACAAACATACGCGCATGCGTGGCGTATCCAGCAAAAGCGGGTGAACACCCCATAACTGCGTATTTGCGGTGCGAATGATTTTCTAGGTGTATTTCACGACCTCTTCGATCGTCGTGAGCCCGTCATAAATTGAACGCAACCCATCCTCTCGAAGGGTGGTCATGCCAAGCTCGATGGCTTTTTGGCGAATGAGAATGCCCGGGGCGCGGTCGTTAATCATTTCTCGAACAGGGTCCGAAATTTTAAGGAGCTCATAGATGCCTTTACGGCCCTTGTACCCAGTCTGATTGCAAGCCTCACAACCTTTGCCATAATAAAAATTCTTGTCTCCGATATCATGAATACTCAAGCCGAGGGAGGCCAGTATCTGCTCGCTTGGCTCGTAGGCAGTGCGGCACGAGGTGCAAATTTTTCGAATCAGACGCTGTGCGAGAACGCACTCAAGGGATGCAGAAATGAGAAACGGTTCGATCCCCATGTCCATCAGACGAGTCACCGCCCCAGTCGAATCATTGGTATGAAGCGTGGTAAATACAAGGTGACCGGTAAGCGAGGCCTGAATCGCAATCTGGGCCGTTTCCGCATCGCGCGTTTCACCCACGAGAATGCGATCGGGGTCTTGACGCAGGAAAGCTCGAAGGACACGTGAAAATGTGAGGCCGACACTTTCGTTGATGGGAACTTGGATGATGCCGTCAATCTCGTACTCAACGGGATCTTCAGCAGTCAGGAGTTTCGAATCGATCGTGTTGATCTTGCGCAGACATGAGTAAAGCGTGGTCGTTTTTCCAGAACCAGTGGGACCCGTGACAATAAAAATTCCATTGGGTTTTTCAATCACCTCCAAGATGTGGGACATGATATCCGGGGGCATCCCGAGCGTCTCCAGTTCAAGGTTCACACTCGACCTGTCGAGCACGCGCAGCACGACACTTTCACCGAAAGCCGTTGGGAGGGTCGAGACGCGCAGATCAATCTGGCGGCCATTGACGATACGCTGAATGCGTCCATCTTGGGGTAAACGCCTCTCCGCAATGTTCAAATTCGACATCACCTTCACTCGGGAGATAACCGGCAAAGCCAGGCGAAAGGGTGGAGGGTCCAATTCGTAAAGGGCGCCATCCACACGATAGCGGATTTTAAACTCAGTCTCAAACGGCTCGAAATGAATATCACTCGCCCTAGCAGAAACGGCCTTGTCGAGTATGAGGTCGACATATTTGATAACAGGAGCAGCGTTGGCTTCGGCCGTGACCGCCTGGAGATTAAACTGATCCTCCGCCCCCTCATCGACAGAGATGTCTCCCCCACCGAGTTGAGCCAGGATTTCTTGGATATTGGAATCTTCTGAACCGTAATGTTCCCGAATGAGAGCACGGACAAGGGGAGGGAAAGAGACAACCTGCACGATCTCGCGACCAAGTGCGAAACGGATGTCTTCGAGCGGGTGCGAATTCAAGGGGTCCGCGAGCGCCACAAAAATCGTGTTTCCCGAGGCCGCCACTGGAAGAACACCATGCAAGCGTGCCAGGCCAGACGGGATGAGGCTGAGAGTGGATGCGTCGGGAGAGAACCCGGCCAGGCTGTGCGCCTCGGCCCCTATGGCCTCGGCAAGAACGGCTTCAAAACCGGCCTCATCGACAAGTTGGGATTCAATAAAAACTTCCTCAATGCTCTTGGAACCGGCCTGCGAGGCCTGAATGAATGCCTCGGCTTGCTCTGGAGTGAGATAGCCCCGCTCAACAAAAAAATCAGTAACGTGCTGTGAATCCATGTCGGTTAGTCCAGATCGGCCATTGTTGAACTGATGACTTCGTCAGCAGTGGTGAGGCCGGCAAGCACTTTGCGTACTCCATCTTCTCGGAGCGTCCTCATTCCGAGTTCACGCGCTCGCTGACGCAGCGAGATCGTGGAGGCATTATTGTTCACCATGTTTCTGACCTCGTCATCAACAAGGAACATTTCAAAGATACCCATGCGGCCCTTGAATCCTTTGCCCCTGCAGGCTTCGCAACCGGCAGGCTGCATGACGCGCGCCTGGGAGAGCATGCCGGGCTCGATTTGCAAAGCACTCATTTCGTATTCCGAGAGCTCTCCGGGTCGCTTACAAGCTGGGCAGAGACGACGGACAAGTCTCTGGGCGACGACTGCTCGGACGGAACTTGAAACCAGAAATGGCTTCACTCCGATATCAACAAGACGCGCAATGGCACTTGGCGCGTCATTCGTGTGCAGCGTTGAGAGCACAAGGTGACCAGTGAGCGAGGCGTTCACGGCGATGCTTGCCGTTTCGTTATCACGGATCTCACCGATCATGATAATATTGGGCGCCTGACGCAGGATGGAACGCAGTGCTGCTGGGAATGTCATTCCAATACTGGCATTGACTGGCACTTGGTTGATGCCGTTCATCTGGTATTCGACAGGATCCTCAACCGTGATGAGTTTGCGATCCGGCTTATTCATGTAGTTCAAGCAACCGTAAAGCGTGGTGGTTTTTCCAGAGCCAGTTGGGCCTGTCACAAGAATGATCCCATCGGGAAGATTAATGCACTGCTCAAATTTGGCCTGATCATCGGACAGAAAGCCAAGATCGGGCAGCCCCAACATGAGTGAGGTTTTATCAAGAATACGCATGACCACGCTTTCGCCATGTACGGTCGGAATCGTCGACACACGCAGGTCGACTGATTTTTCGCCAAGTCGAACTTGGATGCGACCATCCTGCGGGAGTCGCTTCTCAGCGATGCTCATCGAGCGAGACATGATCTTGAGTCGGCTCACAATGGCTCCGTGAAGCCGCTTGGGAGGCGCCTGCATTTCCTGAAGAACGCCATCGATACGGAAACGCACGCGCAGCTTGGTTTCAAGAGGCTCGATGTGAATATCACTCGCGCGGTTCGTATAAGCCTCGCAGAGCAACATCGAGACGAGCTTGATCACAGGCGCGTCGCCTTCTACTTGATCAACCTGCTCATCACGCACCACATCCTGACCCTCGACATCGCCCATGGATTTGAGTAGCCCCGAAGCAGCATCGTCGGCATCCCCATGAAACCTGATAATGAGTTTTTTGATGGCTTCTGGAGTGGCACAGACAAACTCCATATCGCGCCTCAACTTATATGTGAGGTCGTCCATGGTCTGCATCGCCATGGGATCAGCAAGAGCAATAATGAGCACGCCCTCGCGCAAGGCTATGGGCAGAGCCTGGTACCGACGAGTATCTTCCGCTTGCATGAGTTCGACGACGCTGCGTTCGACCTGGATTTGGGTGAGATCCACAAACTCCATGCTATTCTGAGCGGCCAAGGCGCGGCTCACGTCTTGCTGAGTCAGCACTCCACTTTGAAGCAAAGTTTGCAGCAGACCGTCCTCACCCATCTCGGCGCGAGCGTGATCAATCTGCGACTTGGTTAGCAAACCTAAGTCGCGGAGAACTTCAACTGTGAATTCGTCATTCTGGGACACGTGGGTGAGAAAGGTGGGAAGGTCTATCTACGAGAGCAATACTTTCAAGTCAATAAATGGAAGCGTTCTAAGCAGTCAGCGTGAAAAAAACATCCACAGCAGCACAAGACCGAGAAGAATTCGGTAAATACCAAAACCCATGAAGGTATGAGACTGAACGTAACGCAAAAGCCACTTCACAGCGATGAAGGAAACACCTGCAGAAACAATGGTTCCCAGAAAAACGAGTGCCCACTTTTCGTCAACGCCGTCGTTAAGCGCTTTGAGAATTTTGTAGGCTCCGGCAGCAAGCAAAGTTGGAATACCAATGAGGAAGGAAAACTCTGTTGCAACGACACGGTTCAACCCGCAGAGCATGGCAAAAATGATCGTGGCCCCAGAACGCGAGGTCCCAGGAAAGACCGCTGCAAGAATTTGAGCGCAAGCAACAATGAATACGATTGGCCAAGTGACATGGTCAGAGAGTCGCTGGTTGCTCAATTTTTTTTCGACCACGATGAAGACAATGCCTCCAACGATCAGAGCCCCTGCGACAGGCAGCGTTGTTTCAGGAAGCTCGATTCCCAACTTATCGAGAGTGAGTCCGCCGATGACGGTGATGACAAAGCCAACAAAGATTTTGAAATTGAAAGCCAGACTCTCTGGATTCCGCCAGTCGGCCATCATTCGAAGACGCTGAGTGAACAATGGCAAAACAGCAAGGACAGCGCCACTCTGGATCACAATGTTGAAGAGGTCACTCTGACGGTAGTCAAGCCACTCCTCAAAAATGAGCAGGTGACCGGTGGATGAGACAGGGATGAACTCAGTGGCCCCCTCGACTATGCCGAGGATAATGATGATAATCCAATCTGGGAGATGCAAAATTACCGGGCCCTATACGGCGCTATCGCCTGTTTCTTCCGTGCGGATGCGCACAGCATTTTCTATGGGAAGAATGAAGATCTTGCCGTCGCCAATTTTGCCTGTTTTTGCGGCTGTCGTGATGGCCTGAATGGCCTTCGAAACCATGGCATCACTCACAACAAGCTCGATCTTAACTTTTGGAAGAAAATCCACCGTATATTCGCTACCGCGATAAATTTCAGTATGGCCTTTCTGGCGACCGAAACCCTTGACCTCACTCACCGTCATTCCCTCGATGCCGACTTCTGCCAAGGCCTCTTTCACATCCTCCATTTTGAAGGGCTTGATGATAGCTTCGATTTTTTTCATGTTGCGTGAAAAAAACCAGAAGCGATCTTGGCTGGCAAGCATCAACACGAAGGATACACTTTGAGATAATGAAACCCATACAGTGGCGGCGCAGCAGAATTGGCCGGTATTTGCGCCACCTACCCCGCGCCAAACATATCCGCGGCACATGGATTCATCGGATTTTTGGAGATCGTCTTTTTGCGAATGAGCTCTGGCATCCCACAGGCCAAAAATTCGCAGCAGGCATGTCGATCGGAGCTTTTTTCGCCCTCATGCCACTTCCCATCCAGATGATTGCCGCCGCGCTCACGGCGTTTTTCTTCAAGGCAAATATCCCGGCAGCCATCGCTGGGACATGGATTAGCAATCCGTTCACCTTTCCTTTCTGCGTTTACTTCCAGTACCAGCTGGGATGTTTCCTGAGTGGCCGCGAGCCGATGCATATCAAAGATCCTGATTTTTTTTCATCCCTCTCGAGCGCCCCGATGCCATTTCTCATCGGCATCGTTCCCGCCGGCCTGCTTCTAGCCACAGTAACGTATCCAGTGACTCTCTTTCTTTGGGAATGGATCACTCGTAGCATTCAAGCTGCAAAGAACAGGAGCTCCACGACGCGCGTGGCCAAGAAGCCACACGCGAAGGATAATGAGAGTGCCTGACCTTCAAGGTGAAAAATGAAGGCGCCCTGCAAAATCATATTTTTAAGCGATGCCTCCTACATGGCCGAAGTGAGAGATGGCGTAAGAGCGTTTTTAAAAGACTCGGCATTCCCTGAGGAAGATGCGGCGAAGATCGTGATGGCGATCGATGAAGCCTGCACCAACATTATCCGCCATGCCTATGTCGGCTTGGCGAAGCCCATAAGGCTTGAAATGAAATGGCTGAGAGATCGCACACGATTCATTCTGCGAGATTACGGCAGGCCCTTCCAACCACCCACCCTCGAAACCAAAAATGCCCCCCCCATCACGCCAGGTGGCCTCGGCGTTTTTATTATTGGAAAGGTTTTTGACCGAGTTGACTACGCGCCACAGGCGCGCGGAACCCGACTCACATTGGAGAAGTGGCTTCCAGCACGGGCGCCCTAAAGCTGTTTCTGAACAATCTGAAAAATCACCGTGTTATCCTGAAACCCCTTGAGCGCTTCGGACCCGGGCCCGCTACCAACTGCAACCGCATCCTCCGCCACCCCAATGGCGGCAGCCCGCTTGCTGGCTGATGGCTCTGTTGAAACTGGCCCCTCGGGGCTCGTGCGCGTGCCCGACTCGGGACCGGTGGACCAAGTGATGGAGGGTGCTCCCTGGGCATTAATTCCGAGCACCCCAGCACCCTTGTCATTTCGAAAGGGATATCCGTTCAAGCGGAGCCCGCCAACATTGCGTTTGCCAACAACGAGAACAAGCGCCTTTGGTCCCGCATAGCGCATGGCCTCAGCCACGGCATCGTCGAGAGCGAGGATTTCGCGAAGCGTGCGCTCGCCTTCATTCTGCGAAGCAGATTTTCCCGCCAAGCCTGCATCAACAATTAGCAGGTAGCCGCGGGTATTATATTGAAGCAGGCGAATGGCATTTCGAACCATCGTGGCCAGCGAGGGCTGTCCCGCATCAACTCCGAATTCATCTGCAAAATTCAGGTTCCCCAGGCTGAATAAACCCAGAGTCTTGGGAGTCTTCCATGAGGGAATGCCATCAAGTTCAGTTTCCGAACGGACAATATCATAACCCTTACCTCGTATTTCCTGCAGAAGGTCACGGGCATCCCCACGACGACCGCCCTGCTCCGTGGGCAAAAAATCCGCCGCACCGCCGCCCAGAATCACATCCACTCCCGACCCCTCCACCAGTTGGCGGGCAATGACTGAGTAATCAAGCGGATCAGCCGTCCCGGCATAAAATGCAGCCGCCGTGGCATCAGTAATCGAGGCGTTAGAGACGATGCCTGTGGCACGTCCGCGTTGTCGGGCGATTGAAACGAGATTGGGAAGGGCTCCCTTACCTTGATTGACTCCGAGGACCCCATTGTTCCCCTTCTGGCCTGTTGCAATCGAGCTCGCAGCTGCGGCGGCATCGGCAACGGCAAAGTCATTCGCATGGGTCGCAAGCAGGGCAAAATTAGGCAGCTGTTCAAGCTGCAGACGGTGATCCGCTCCACCTTGATAATTGCGAGCCGGAGTCAAAACAGAGGGAGTGAGATTATCTGCTAAAAAAACAATCACCGCAAAGGGGCGTTGGACAACCCAGTTGATGTAAAAGAGAGCGCCAAGTGCCAGAAACACTAAAAGGCATCCGAGAGCCAAAAGGCGATTGCGCGTTTTTTTGTTCATAGAAAACATTTGCGTCCCTGACGCCCTCTGAGCAATCCCTATTTGGACTTGGGGACGGAAATACCAAAGAAATCCTCAGGAGGACATCTCCTCGGATCGAGTAGGTTTTATGCTTCCAATAAAAACTCACCACTCGCGCAGCCTGGCAGGAGCGGCTTTGCTTAAAGCCCCTGAAATTTTCCCTTGCCCAGCCCCCCCACACATGCAGAATGAGGACATGTCGCACGCTGGCTTCGCAAAGAAATTTGGGAAAGCCGAGCAGGATTTATTTCTAAGTGCTTCATGTAAAAAAATTAAACTTGCCCTGTGGTGTAATGGTAACACAGTGCCCTTTGGAGGCATTATTCATGGTTCGAGTCCATGCGGGGCAGCCACTCTCATCAAATGATTGTGATCTTGATGTGAGCCTGCCCTCCCCTTAGAAAATTTTTCAATGACCCAGCTCACGAAAGAATGGCGATTCCTGCGCTCAGGCTGGATTTATGCCTTGGTGCTAACGGGTCGAGAGGCTGCCGCCACCGAGATGGTATCCAAGTCCCTTCGATCGCTCGTCGAAAGGAATGACCTAGTGGGCTCTACGCGCAGACGCCGCTTGTTTTTTGCTATGCTGTTCCGCGAGGGACAAAAAACCCCACGCATCACCGAAGTCACGGAGAAAAATCCTGCGAGGTTGGCCTGCTTGCACAGCCTCTCGGAACCCGCTCGCAGTGCCCTCGCCCTGCTCCACCTGAGACTCTTTGATCTGGATCAGATCGCGGTCATCATCGGGACCACAGAGAAAGAACTCCCAGCCATCCTTACAACGGCGAGGGAAGATTTTTCAAAACTTTCGCCCCCCAGCACATGAAACCAGCAACCGCTCGCAGCATTCTTGCTTGCCATGTGGAGGACCCCAACGGCGATATTCCACCCGTTATGAAGAGCGCATTGAGAGCCTTGGAAAAATCACCAGAGCTCAAAGCCGACTACGTGAAGCAGTCACTCATCGACTCAACCCTGCGCGCCGCATTCAAAGACGTCTCGGTGCCTGACGATGCTCTGACCAGCTTCGCATCCCAAGTGGATGCCATCCCGACGAGGCATTTTAATCCACGCGATCCCGCGATCATTGCAGTGATGATTGGCTTCGTCCTTCTCATTCTCGTGCTGACATGGAATTTTTTAGGCCGACCGGCATCGTTTCCACCAGATGGCTTAGAGGTGGCTGAAGCCGCCTTGGATGCTGAGGACTCGACTTTTCAACCAGCCACAGTTCCCGCAGAGGAATTGGAGGATTGGTTTGTTTTAAAAGGATTCGATGGATTTCGAACACCTTCGTTTCTTTTAGAGAAAAAAGCCCAATCAGCCGGCCTGCTGGAGTTTGAAAAACAACCTCTGGCCATCGTGCGCTTCCCCTCACTGAATGCCCAGCTTGTGGTGTTCAACGCAGCTCCGCTGGACATCACAATGCCTGATGGGGAATGGCGCAAGGCCCAATTGAATCAGCAATTTTCCGTAGCTCTCAGCCAAGAAAAGGGCATGTGCTTTCTTGTCATCGTTGAGGGCTCTGAGGCCGATGTGACCCGACTCATCAACGGCAAAGGAAACTAAAAAGCCCTACTTTTTCAACGAATCAATCGCCGCTTGAACCTCTGCGGCATGTTCGCCGGTTTTTGCTGAAAGGGATATCCAAGCAACTTGGCCGTTCTTGATCAGAAAAGACTGCCTCTTGCTTACAGGCAGACCCATCACACCCCCCACTCCAAAGGCCTCAGCGACTTTCCCGTCGGCATCGGCAATAAGGCAAAATGGAAGGTTGTATTTTTGTTGAAATTTTTTCTGCGAGGCGGTCGTGTCACGACTCACTCCGATGACCTGCAGGTTCTTGGCTTGAAGCGATTCAAAGGAATCACGGAGGGAACAGGCTTGCGCTGTGCAGCCCGGCGTGTCGGCCTTAGGGTAGAAATAAACCAGTGTCAGACCCTTCGCATAAGCATCGGCAAAGACGAATTCCTTGCCGTCTTGGTCTATTGCAGTAGGAGCGGGGGCCGGTGAGCCGACTTCGAGGGCTTTTACTTTGCTGCCAAATCCAAAAATATTCATAATCATTATCGCGACGAGAGCTGTTTTACCATGCATGAAAAAATAATCTAACGGCTCAAAAGCACATGGCAACCGATCATTCAACTGCTAGAAAAGAACCCAAAGTCTCAGCCGCTATCGCCCTCCTCGCAGCAGCAGCGGCAGGGACACCGTGTTTTTTTTCGAGAGCGGAGAGCCTGCGGTCAGCCATGGCAGGTCACGCAGACGATGCCAAACTCATAGACCGCTTCGTCGCCGCAGCCTATGGAATGGGGGGATTGCCAGCGGCGGATGTCGCGCGAGCTGCCTGCGTGGCCCTGCCAATTATCGTTTTATTTTTCGCATTGGGAAGACTTGTAAGAAGGCTGCCACCCCATCTGCAACTCGCTGCTCGACGGGCGCTAACTATCGCCGCACTTGGCATTATCGCCTTTGGAGCATTCGAAAGCGTGAAGGCTCGGCAGAACCAGATTCGCGACATCCGCCTTCTGGTGCCAATCGAGCTCCTGCGCGAGGGAGAAAAAAGCGGGGGTCGGATTTTTATGAACGCCTCGGCCATCGCAGCGTCCCGTCTTCTTGCTCCGGGGCTCATACCCCAAGCCCCCAATTCCGCATCCGCTCAAGCTTTGTCCTCCTCGCCTGTGCGTTGGCGAGAAGAGGATCGAAGCAAACCCTTCTCAGCTGTCCTTCTTGCAACTCCGCTGGATGACAGCCGGCCACTTGTCGATCTGCTCTCCAGTTCACCCGAGTGGCGGTTAGCACGCGTCGACAACATGGGAGTTCTTTATAAACGAGGACAAAACGAATCCACCAACCCAATTAGCCAAATCCACTTTGCTACTAACCGGGACGCGGCCATGCGGGATGCGCAGTTGGCAATGATCCTGCACTTTCTGGGAAAAAACCAAGATGCCCGCGAATTTATGGATAGGGCTCGCCGCACCTCTCCGAGAGATCCGGCGGTGCTCACACAATCGGCAACGCTTGCGGCCTCATTCAAACAATGGCAGCGCACACGGGAGGCCGCCGAGCTGGCCCTAAAAGAGAACTCATCCTCCCTCCAGGCCCACTACCTTCTCGCCCTAGCGTTTCTTGAGATGAAAAACATTCCTGCCGCCGCTACAGAATCGGGCGTCCTTTCATCCTTCACCTCGAGCGACCCCTCTGTGCTTCTTCTCCAGGCCCGGATTGCCCGCGAAGCCAATGACCCCACCACTGAAATTTCTGCGCTCGAAAACCTCCTCACCATTTCAAAGAAAAGAAAGGCAGACCCAACCATCATTCACATCCATTTGGCACAAGCTTGGGCCAAAAGAGGATTCGCAGCCCAGGCACTGGAAAACTACACCGCCGCCCTCAAGGGAGATTTGACGCCAGCTCAGCGAGCAGAGATAGAAAGAGCAAGGGGCACGATCAAAGATCGCACCCCTCGCTTGGATTGAATAAATGATGCGACGATTTTTTAGCGCATTTTGCCACCGTAGATGGCGTTGTCGCCGAGTTCCTCTTCGATGCGGAGGAGCTGGTTGTATTTCGCCACGCGGTCGGTGCGGCATAGTGAACCAGTTTTGATCTGGCCAGCATTGGTGGCCACAGCGATATCGGCAATCGTGACATCTTCTGTCTCACCAGAACGGTGACTGATAACAGCCGTGTACTTGTTCTCCTTGGCGAGCTCAATGGCATCGAGAGTCTCAGTGAGTGAACCGATTTGGTTTACTTTCACGAGAATCGAGTTTGCCACTCCTTGGTCGATCCCCTTCTGGAGAAACTCGACATTGGTGACGAAAAGATCGTCTCCGACCAACTGGGTGCTCGAACCGAGAGCATCGGTGAGTTTTTTCCAGCCGACCCAGTCGTTCTCGGCGCAACCGTCCTCGATCGAGATGATCGGATAGTTTTTGCAGAGGCCTTGGTAGTAGGCGACGAGCTCATCCGCGCTGCGTTTAGACCCATCGGATTTCTTGAAAATATAAGCTTTCTTTGCAGCGTCGTAAAATTCACTCGAAGCGCAATCGAGGGCGATGAAGATTTCCTTGCCGAATTTGTAGCCAGCCGCCTTAACAGCTTTGGCGATTGATTCGAGAGCGTCCTCGGCACTCGAAAGGGCCGGAGCGAAGCCTCCTTCGTCACCGATCGCGGTGGATAGACCACGCTTTTTGAGTTCAGCTTTCAGCGCGTGAAAAATCTCGGTTCCAGCACGGAGAGCCTCAGAGAACGTGGAAAAATCTTTGGGCACGATCATGAATTCCTGGAAGTCGATCGGAGCGTCACTGTGGGCGCCGCCATTGAGGATATTCATCATGGGCACAGGCAGAACTTTGGCATTCGGCCCACCAAGATATTTGTAAAGCGGTTGGCCGATCTGCGCCGCAGCGGCTTTCGCGGATGCCAGAGAAATGGCGAGGATTGCATTGGCTCCGACTTTCTTTTTGGTCGGTGTGCCATCCACCTCGATCATTGTTTTATCCACAGAGACTTGATCCGCCGCATCAAGACCGATGAGCGCTGGAGCAAGCAATTTTGAAACGTTGGAGACCGCTTTGGTGACGCCTTTGCCGAGGTAACTGGCCTTGTCGCCGTCACGAAGTTCAACCGCCTCATGTTCCCCTGTGCTCGCTCCGCTTGGAACGGCTGCGCGCCCGATAGCGCCACCGGCAAGTTCAACGTCGGCTTCAATAGTGGGGTTGCCGCGTGAATCAAGGATCTGGCGGGCGTGAATGGAAAGAATGGTTGTATCGGACATTTGGTATTTCGTTGGAATGAACCCTCCAAAAACCAACTCGCACCTTTTCTGGCAAGCCAAATCGCGACCACCTCACACACACGAATCCACGCGACAAGGCAAAGGTTGCTCGGAGCGGCCTTTGGATTTAGGGTTTGATACAGCGTTCTTCCTGAATGTACCTGAACCATGAAGCAATTTGAAAGCCTTCGCGCCTCGTCGCTCTATTGCAAAAAATGCGCCGCAGCGATGCCAGTGCGCGAGAAACTCCTCCTTGTCCTGCCCGACAAGGAAATTTATGACTATCTTTGCACCAATTGCGCCGCATCACTCGGCCAACGAGAAGTCACTGCCGGAGAACTCATGATGACCCGTTCACAAACCGCTCGCCGCCCGGCGATGTCGCGAATCGGGTTTTAAAATTTTATGCGCATTGTTTTTTGCGGCACGGGGGAGATCGGAGTCCCCGCACTGGAGGCCCTGCTCGATTCCAAAAAATACGACGTTGCTGGCGTGGTCACTCAACCAGACAAGCCAGCCGGACGGGATTTAAAGCCACGCTCCTCGGCAATCAAACAAGTCGCGCTCGAACGCGGAATTCCCGTTTACCAGCCCCCAAAACTCCGTGACGAAGAATCCCTCGCAATGCTCCATAGCCTCAGACCCGATGTGATGATCGTAGTGGCCTATGGCCAGATTCTTCCAAAAGCTGTGTTAGATTTACCCCGTCTCGGGTGTCTCAATCTCCACGCATCCCTCCTTCCCCGACATCGGGGCGCATCACCAATCCACGCTGCAATTCTGGCCGGCGATCCCACAACAGGGATATCGGTGATGTACATGGACGAAGGCCTCGATACGGGGGATGTACTCTTGGAAGAAAAACTCGAAATCGGTTCCAACGAGACCTCAGGCGAACTCCACGACCGTTTGGCGGATCTTGCTGCCCCCTGCCTCCTTCGCGCCTTGGACCTGCTCGCTTCAGGCCAAGCGCCGCGCACGAACCAGAATTCTCAAAATGCAACCTACGCGCCGAAGTTGAAGAAAATCGATGGTTGGTTGGATTGGCATCAGCCTGCCTCAGACCTCGCCAGAAGAATTCGCGCGATGTCACCTTGGCCAGGAGCTTTCACACGCATCTTGGGACATGTTTTAAAAATCCACTCGGCCCGTGAGCACCCCTCCTCGGGCACTCCGGGAACCGTACTGCAAGCCGATCCCAACGCACTCATTGTCGCTTGTGGAACGGGTTCGCTGAATCTTCTGAACGTCCAGCTCGAAGGCCGCAAAAGACTGGCCGCTGCTGAATTTCTGCGTGGCTTTCCGCTTGATCAAGGAGCGGTATTTGATTTGTCCTTTTCTCCGCAGCTTTAATACGGTTCTATGTGGCAACTTGCCCATGTCTCAACCATCCCATGTCCGCTACAAAAGGGTCGTGCTCAAACTCAGCGGAGAAGTTCTCCGCGAGCCAGGTAGCCGCGACAGCATCAGCCCGGAAGTCGTCCAAAAAATAGCCTCTCAGGTTGCAGAGGCTCGAAAGCTCGGCGTCGAACTGGCCATCGTCATCGGTGGTGGCAACATCTGGCGCGGCCTCACGGCCAGCCATCGAGGGATGAACCGCACCACAGCCGACTATATGGGCATGCTGGCCACAGTCATCAACGGTCTTGCCCTCATGGCTGCACTCGAAGCCCAAGGCATTGAAGTGCGCGTGCAGACAGCCATCGAAATGCAGAACCTCGCTGAACCCTTCATCGTCCGCAGAGCCACTCGCCACCTCGAACTGGGACGCGTGGTGATTTTTGTCGCAGGAACCGGCAACCCGTTCTTCTCGACCGACACGACCGCCGCGCTGCGTGCCGCCGAGATCGGCGCACAGCTCATTTTGAAAGCCACCAAAGTCGATGGCATCTACGACTCGGATCCCATGAAAAATCCAGATGCGAAGCGTTTCACCCACATCACCTACAGCGATGCCCTTTCGCGCCGCTTGCAAGTCATGGACTCGACGGCCTTCAGCCTCTGCATGGATAACAAAATGCCGATCATCGTTTTTGACATGAACAAGCCCGATAATATCCGACTCGCCATCGCTGGCGAAGAGGTGGGCACACTGGTTTCTGAAAAATCCCAATAGCCACAATGACTACAGAAGAAATTCTTTTTGAAGCCGAGGACGGCATGGAAAAAGCCGTGTCCTTCATGACGCACGAGTTTGCTGCCATCCGTACCGGCAAAGCCTCCCCCGCCCTTGTCGAAAACATCGATGTCGAAGCCTACGGCTCCACGATGAAGCTCAAACAACTCGCTCTCATCACCACACCCGAGCCCCGCTTGCTCGTGATCCAACCTTTCGACGCTGCAACTGTGCGCGATATCGAGCGCGCCCTCAACGAATCCCGCATCGGCATTCACCCTGCGGTGGATGGCAAACTCATCCGCTTGCCTATTCCAGAGCTTTCCGAGGAGCGCCGACGCGACCTGACTAAGACCGTCAAATCCATCGCTGAAGAATCCCGCGTGCGCGTGCGGTCAAGCCGCCGCAATGCGATGGATACCGCAAAGAAAACTCAGAAAGACGGCAAGATGAGCGAAGATGAACTCCGGGATACCGAAGGCGAAGTGCAAAAACTCACTGATCGGTTCGTTGCCGACATCGACAAGCACACCGAAGCCAAAGAAGTGGAATTAATGAAAATATGAAAGCCTTCCTTGCTCTCCTCATCGCCCTAAGTCTCACCCTGCCACTCTGCGCTGAAGTCGTGCGAGAGGCTCCGGCTTTCACTTGGACAGACGCGACAGGTTCCGCGAAGCCACTCAAAAATCTTCGGGGCCAACCCGTGGTTCTCATCATCGCCGAGAGCCCCCGCCAAGGCGCGTTTCGCTCTCAGGTCGCGCAGTTGCAAAAAATTTACGAACGCTTTGCGGCAGAGGAACTCCTTTGCATCGCTGCTTTTTCAAAACAACAGGATGTGATCCGCTCAAACATTCCATTCCTCACCGTTCCCGATGGCGCCAGCACCGCTGCCACCTACGATGTACCTCAAGGCTTCGCCATTGCTGTCATCGGAGAGGATGGCAACCTGGACTGCTTCAGCACCCGAGTCCTGCCAGCCCAGCGGATTTACGACATCATCGACAACTCTTTCCCCAAACAAAAACAACTCCGCCGGGACTGATTAAAGGTCCCACAATTTCGCATTCCCTAATTCGCGCTTCGCATTTTCAAAAAATGAGCTTCCAAGACCAAATCAACCAAGACATCAAAGCCGCCATGCTCGCTCGCGAGTCGGCGAAACTCGGCGTACTCCGCATGCTGAAAACTGCTCTCATGAACTCCGCCATCGAAAAAGGTGGAGCCGGAAGCACACTCGAGGATGCCGATGCGCTCGCTATCGTCCGCAAAGAAGTCAAAAAAAGGCAAGACTCCGTCGAGGCCTTCGAAAAAGGCGGACGCCCCGAAATGGCTGCCACTGAAAAAGCTGAAATCGAAATCCTCAACACCTACCTCCCCCAAGCACTCTCCGCTGAGGAAATTTCGTCACTCGTCCAATCTGCCATTGCCGAGACCGGCGCTACAAGCCGCAAGGAGATGGGCGCTGTCATGAAGATCGTGAACGAAAAAGCAGCCGGGCGCGCCGATGGACGCACCATCAGCGCCGAAGTTCAAAAACACCTCCCCGCCTGATTTTTTAAGCGCCCCGCCTAGCGGCGCGGACTTGCAGTCACACTGAGAAACCAGCTATGAGCTGCAACAAACCGCCACGGCAGCTCAGCCGAACGGGTGATTCCAATTCTCGGGCACTCCAGGATTTTTGGAGTATTCGCCGGAAGGTGAAGGGAGCTTGCCGCTTCAGAAAGAAGGTCCCGGCCGTGAAGACTGCCGTCCATCCCAAGTGCTCGGGTGAGTTTACCCGGACCGGAGCAAAGCCCCTTGAGCCGCGTCGTATTGCGGCGGAGAATCATTTCCGAGATACCTTTCTTGGGCTCCAGCGCTCGGATCAGAACAAACCCATCCTCGGAGCCGCCTTTCACAAGGAAGTTTAGCAGCCAGTGGACTCCATAGTTGAGATACACATACGCCGCACCAGGCGGCATTTTTGATACAAACTCCCGCGACGATGGTCTGGAAAATGTATGGCAAGCCTCGTCATTCAAAACCGAATAGGCCTCCGTTTCAACAATCACACCACCGCACCCCTTCCAAAAAAGTTCGCAGCCAACCAACTCACGCGCACAGGAAACCGGATCGCGTCGAAAAAAGTCGGCCGTAATCTTCATGCCGAACAGATAGTAAAACAGCTAACAGCAAGATTCAATTTTTCCCTGCTCGCGAGTCCTCAAAAGAAATTCCCAAACGCAAACGATCCAAAACTCTACCAAAAACGGCTTGTTGAAGCGTTCGGCGTCATGGAGCCATTGGTGATGCCGCCGGAACATCGCTGACATTGAGAAACCGAACAACTCCGCCGTTGCTAAGGCGCGGCAGGATACCATCCCATTTTTGAATCGAGCCAAGTTGCAGGATCTCTGGGCACTCCAAGACTGCCGCTCTCGATAATTACCATTTTGGAAGACGAGATGGCGATAGAGGCAAAAAGAAAAAGACAAGCGGAAGCTTCAGATGAGTTGCGGCTCGTTGTCGGCTTCGCGGAATTCCTTGAGAAGCTCGGCCAGTTCTTCGCGCGTGTGGGATTTCTGGATTTTTTCGATTTCGACCCCAGCCAGTGCATCACAGCGTTCGTTCTCCGTATGTCCGGCATGGCCCTTGAGCCACTTCCACTCAATGCGGTGGGATTTGGAAGCGGCATCGAGGCTGCGCCAGAGGTCGGCATTTTTAACAGGTTGGCGACTGGCTGTGAGCCAACCTCGCGTGCGCCAAGAGTGAATCCACTCGGTGATGCCCATGCGCAGGTATTGCGAGTCGGTGAAGATGACGACCCCGCAGGGTTCCTTGAGCGTTTGGAGCGCCGCGATGGCAGCCGTTAGCTCCATCCGGTTATTGGTGGTGGCGGCCTCGCCGCCGGAGATCGTGCGCTCGTGTTGGCCATACCGCAAAATCGCCGCCCAACCGCCTGGTCCGGGATTTCCGAGGCATCCCCCATCGGTGAATACTGTCACGTTCTTCATGTCTTTTTAGATCACAGTATGGGTCGATTGCCCACGCAGAGACTTGAAAGCCTGAAATGGCCATTCCAGAAGAAGCCGGATATGCGCGGCAACAAGCAGAAGGTTGTCGCGAAAGTAGCGAAAATGACTCACCCCACCCTCACTTCGCGGCGGATAAAAAACTGGCACGGCGACATTGATACAAGGCAACCCAGCCCAAGTGAGCCTTACCGAAAGCACGGTGTCAAAATCGAAGCGGCGCGCCCATATTGTGTTTTCCAGCACCTGCAACGCGGGTTCAACAGGGTAAAGACGGAAGCCGAAGAGCGAGTCCTCAGCGCCGGCACCGAGTGTCTCCAGCGTGGCAAAGAAGTTTCCCGCGAAGCGCCCCAGCACGCGCTCGCGCGGAGCGTCGGACCCGAAAATAGGAACCCCACAAACGAAAGCCGAGGGGTTGTTTTGCGAAATTTCAAAAAATAGCCGAATCATCGGAGCCGGATGCTGACCGTCGGCATCCATCACCAGCATGTGGGTGAATCCCTCGGCATGTGCAACCCGCAACGCGGCAAGCACAGCTGCGCCTTTCCCAGAATTTTGCTGAAGACGAAGCAACCTCACTCCCTGGAGTCCCAAAGATTCGGCCTCCTTGTCGCTGCCATCGGTACTGGCATCCACTACCACCCACACATCACCCCACTCGGCGTGAGCCTCGCGGAGGGTCTGCGCAAGGCGTACGCCACTATTGTAAGTCGGCAAAAGGACAAGTTGTCTACAGCTCATCTTGTGAGCCAGAGAGCCACTGGCAGGGCAATCGCAGAGAATATTGTACTCAGCACGATGGATCCGCTCGCGACACTCTCATCGGCCTCCATCTGGCGTGCCATGACAAACGCAGCTGCTGCCGTAGGGCAGGCGGCAAAAACCATAGCGATACGCAGATCCGCTCCTGCCAATCCCAGCAACTTCCCAGTCACAAAGACCGTTGCAGGAACAAATGCAAGTTTGAGAATGACCGCCGCAACAATCCCCGAGATGTTTCTGCCTAAATTAATAAAAGCAATCGAGCCGCCAATAGAGATCAGTGCCAGCGGCACAGCAGAGGCCCCTATGGTTTCCAAAGTGCGATCCAAAAAGAGCGGCAACGACAAGTCCGCTGCATTAAAAATTAAACCCGCAGAGCAAGCGAGGAGAAGCGGATTGGTGCCCAAGGCACGGAGGCCGGGTTTGACCGCACTCCACGACAGTTGATGACGCCCTGCTTGCAGCACAATGATCGCAAGGATATTGAAAACGGATATCAAAATGGACGTGGCTACAACTGCTGCGGCCAAGTGGTTTTTCTCGTCCGGTTGCCCTTCAAAAGCATAAGCCAAAACAGGCAGCCCGATGTAGGCCAGATTTGCTCGGAATGAAGACTGGGCCACCACAGCATGCGAAGAAGCAGGCAATTTTAAAACCACCGATGTCACCCAACCAACCACTGCAGCCAAAAAGGTCGCACTCAAAACAGTCACGAGAATACCGGCCAACTCCGGCCCAGAATCCCCTGAGATCGCGGCCGTACGAAAAAGAGATGCTGGCAACGCCACATAGAAAGTGAATCTGTTCAACTCCCCCATGGATGCCGCTCCGGAAAATCGAACGCGGGCAAGAACAATGCCAAGGACAACCAAAAGGAGAACCGGAGAAAGGATATTAAAAATGCCCATGCAATAAGTGGCAGCGAGTGGCCTGATTGGAATCCTTAGCGCCCTTCCAATCAAGCCTCATCAACAAAAGAGCCACCTCCCACCGCGCAAAATAATGAACATGACGGAAAACGTGAGCAACCCATTTTCAAACCAGAAAAAAAATGAATGACAGTTCATTTTTTAGTTCCCGTTTTTGTGTGAGGACATCTTTTTTTCGGTGCGAGGCAACGTTGATGGTTTTTTAGAAGTTGCCGGTTCGCAGAAGAGCGACTAAACGATGGGGCATGCTAGATACCTACACTCCAGTACTACTGCACGTGATTGTGGCACTTGGTTTCGCCAGTGTGGCGATGGTTGCAAACTTGGTCCTCGGACGGCATGGCAAGCGGAATCCCACAAAAGATACGGTTTACGAGTGCGGCATGGTGCCGGAACAGGCGGGCCAGCCGCGCTTTAGCGTGAAGTTTTACCTCGTGGCGATGCTGTTCATCCTTTTCGATATCGAAATTGTTTTCATGTATCCTTGGGCTGTGATTTTCCAAGACTTTGTGGCCCACCTCGGCACAACGATTCTTTGGAGCATGCTGAGCTTCGTACTGATTCTCCTTTTCGGATACGTCTACGCCATCAAGAAGGGCGCCCTCGACTGGTCGAGGTGATCGCCATCCAGAGAAAAATCCTGCCACTCGAGGCAGGTGACCACCAGACCGAAGCTGATGGATTTTTTTGAAAAACAGGAAAAAGCCCGGCTGCAGACAAAGTGGCTGGTTTTTTACTTCGTTTTAGCCGTCATAGGCATCATTGCGGTTCTGCACGTCGGATTCAGCCTACTTTCGAGCCAACGGCTTGATGACTGGCAAACGCTCGGCTTCACGGCGGCGGGCGTTTTGGTTTCAGTGCTCATCGGCAGCTTAGTGAAAATTGCCGAGCTATCTAAAGGAGGAAAAGCGGTCGCCGAAATGCTTGGAGGCGTGCCGGTGAATCCCTCAACCACGAATCCTGGCGAGCGCCGCCTGTTGAATGTGGTGGAGGAGATGTCTCTCGCGTCGGGCGTTCCGGTACCACAGGTGTATGTCCTCGAAGAGGACGCGATCAATGCCTTTGCGGCTGGATATGGCACGACTGACGCGGCAGTGGGAGTCACGCGCGGATGCATCGAACGCCTGACCCGAGACGAACTGCAGGGTGTAATCGGCCACGAGTTCAGCCATATCTTGAATGGCGACATGCGGCTAAATATTCGCTTGATGGGATTACTTAACGGCATCCTCTTTCTGGCGCTGCTTGGCGGTGTGCTGATGCGGCTCGCATTAACAAGCCGGCCACGTTCGAGCAACGAAAAAAATGGCGGATCCCTTGTCGCGGCCCTCATAGCGGGGGGCCTTCTGCTTTACATAGTCGGCTGGATCGGCGTTTTCTTTGGCAAGCTGATCAAAGCTGCTGTAAGCCGACAGCGGGAGTTTCTCGCCGACGCTTCGGCGGTTCAGTACACGCGCAATCCGAATGGTCTGGCCGGCGCGCTTTCCAAGATTGCCACGCACTCGTCGCGGTTGGAACATCCGAAGGCACAAGAGGCGAGTCATATGTTTTTTGGAAATGGAATGGCCGAGGCTTGGCTGGGTCTCTTTGCGACACACCCACCGATCCAGCAACGCATCGCCGAAATCGCTCCGAATTTTGATCTTCAGCAGGCCTCCCTTAACCCACCGCCGCTCCCCACAGAGGAGCCAAGTTTCTCTGGAGATAGGCAACTGGCGGCAGCGACATCAATGCTTGCGGGGCTTCCCGAGTTTTCCAGACCAGCGATGCGAGAGATTCACAGCGCCTGTGCCTTGGTTTTTGCCCTTCTGCTGTCCGAGGAGGACGTGGTCCGCGAGTCCCAATTGGCTGCGCTGGAGTCCGAGCCCGCCTTGCAAAAAGAAATCGGGGAGATGTTCGCCCGACGCAGCCAACTCAGCTCGGCGCAGCGCATCAGCCTGGTTGACCTTGCCATTCCGGTCTTGCGGGGACTCTCGCCAGAGCAATATGGCGTCTTCAACGCACAGGTGAAGCATCTCATCGAAGCCGACGGGCAGATTCACCTCTTCGAATACACACTGCAAAAACTTCTTCTTCGCCATCTCGATGCGGCCTTCACCAAAGCCCGCCCAGCCCGAGTGCAGCACAAGTCGCTGGTTCCTTTACTGCCCGACACCGGGGTGATCCTCTCAGCGATTGCAAATGCCGATGATGGTGATCCCTCCGCACTGGAAGCTGCCTTTCAAGCAGGCGTTGCCCGACTCGGTAAAGAGGCGGCAGCTTTTCCTCTCACCCGCCACGCGAGTGTGAATTTAGCGGAGTTCGACCGTGCGCTTGGAGACCTTACGACCGCTTCGCTACCGATTAAAAAAACAATCCTCACTGCATGCTCGGCGGCAGTTGTGCACGATGGCGTCGTCAATGACACACAGTTCGAGCTGCTCCGAGCGGTTGCGGATGTGGTGGATTGCCCGATCCCTCCTTCCGCGCTCTCCGTATGAAACCAGCTGGGAACTGGATGCCTGTGGAGATGGCCTGCAGTTTGCTCTCCGCAAGTACAAATGCCTTTCGTATCGCATCGGGTCCAGGTTTTTGGATCGAACGATTTGGTGAGACGGCGATGATTTCATCGCATTCGGCGGCTGACGCCCAGACGCTGGCAGATTCTATTGCACTCACCGAGTGGGAACCCCAGCGCGTTTATTTACGCCACCTCGTGAGAAATCCCGGCGAAAAAGACACGCCCGTTTTGTTTCGTGGGGATCCCCTGTCTGCCCCAAAAGAAATAGTGAGCGAGAGCGGCTTATTTTATGAATTGGACTTCAGCTCCAGCTACTCACCCGGGCTTTTTCCAGACCAACGCTTGAACCGGCTTTTTCTCCGCGAAAGGAAACCCCGCCGCGTACTGAACACCTTTGCCTACACCTGTGCCTTCTCGGTCGCAGCTGCGAGCACCGGCGCTGAGACGCTCAGCGTCGATATTTCAAAATCCTCGCTCCAGCGCGGCCGACGAAATTTCGAACTCAACCAAATCCCGTTGGAAGGCCACCGATTCATTCCGGACGACGTTCCCACTTATCTCCGTCGGCTCATCAAACGCGGCGAGACGTTCGATGCCATCATTCTCGACCCCCCCACATTCGGTCGGAGCGGGCCAGGAAAATCCTTCCGCTTCGAGCGCGACTTCGCTGCACTCCTGCAATCCGCTCATAGTCTCGCAGGGCCAGATGCCGCCATTCTCCTCTCAACAAATTTCACGGCGTGGAATGAAACCGACCTCATAAATTGCGCCAGAGCCATCTTACCTTCCAAAACAACTTTCCAAAAAATCCCCCCTCCTCCTGATTTTTTCAACGCGCCCCCGTCCGCGACGGTCTGGGCCCTATTATAAAAAATCTCCTACATCTGTTTTTTCTTTCTGCACGGATCAAACAAAGTGATAAATTTGCCCGATGCAGCCCGCCAGCGACAAGGCACTTCTTGAGATGAGGGCGGAGATTTTCCGCCTTGTGCGCCTTTGTGCTCCGAATCTGGCATCGCTCGGTACGATCACCTTCGAGGGTGAGGCTTCAAACGAACGGTGTCGCAGACAGTGGATCACCTCCGTTTTTATCCCCGTGCTGGCCCCTGCCATTCAAACCGCTTGGTGGGCAGGAAAGAGTGGATTCCGTGAAATGGCCGCAGCCGATGCCGCGATCGATACAAAGCTTGTGGGACCAATTGCCAAGACCAGCCGTGCCGCAGGCCGACAGATCGCCGCTTCACTTCATGCCCCAATCGGGGAAGTCGGCCTGGAAAGATTTCTGAACGCCATCCTTCGCGGCGAAACTCCCGGCCACATGGCCACTGTCTTTGCTGCACGCGCATCAGTTTTTCATTTTCCCAGAGACATCGTGCTTGCAGGACTCGTCTTTACCGAAATGCGCTCAGCCCGCGTCGAAGACCTTTGGTCAATCATCGAAGACTGCTTGCAGGATGTTCCCGTGTGCGAACCCTCGATTTTCCGTGCGGCATAGGACTCCCATGGCCACCCTCGAGACACCAGACATCAAGGCCAAAGACCAATCGGATCTCGATTCTGTCTGGTCGGTCATCGTCCATAACGACCCTGTAAATCTGATGAGCTATGTCACGCTCGTCTTCCGCCGTGTGCTCGGATTTTCAAAACAAAAAGCTGAACGTCACATGCTCGAGGTCCACAACAAAGGCCGCTCAATGGTGTGGTCCGGCTCCCGTGAACAAGCCGAACTCTACGTCCAACAACTCCACGCCCACCTCCTCCTCGCCACCCTCGAAAAAGCCCCTACTCCGTAAAAGCACGCCGCTAGAGGTTTAAATACAAATTTTAACCACAAAGGATACAGGTGAAAAATACTAGGAAGGACTGAATACACATAGCTTCACCATGTTAATTCTGTCAAAAACCCTAAAATGCTGACCATTCAAATACTCCCGAACGGCTCAATTCTTTTTGATCAAGTGGGAAACCCGCTTTTTGAGATTCTTTGCTCCATCCGTGAGCCAGTAGAATCGGGCGATCCTCTCGTTGAATCGCGTCTCTTTCCCCAACCCTCGGAAGACACTGATGAGGATGACCTCCTCGATGACTGGAAATCCCTTGTTGAGCCAGACCTCCACGACAGCTTCCTAGCCGCCCGCGAGTCCGTTGCCGCTGACCTTCGAGGCGCTCAAAAAAAAGACGACGGCTCGTACTTTTTTACAATCCCCCCCAGCCACTTGGACAACTGGCTGAGCGCCCTAAACCAAGCCCGACTTGCCTTGGCCGAAATCCACCAATTCACCGAAGCCGAACTCAGCCGCGCCCCGGACGACCTCAACGACCCGAGGGAGCTCGCCCTCATGCGCATGGGCGTATACGGAACCCTACTAGAATGGCTCGTAAGCGTTGTGGAGTGACACCAATATCTATTTGGTTTTGAACTTTAGCGCACCGTTTTAACTTGTAGCGGCGTCTCTATGAGCGCCGGAGTCGTTAACCATCGGCGGTCAGAGACCGCCGCTACAGCAAGTCCAAAAGCATTCAGCTTTTCGTATGAGAGCCGATTTCAGCTCATTTTTAATGTCTGGCTTGAGCCCGAATCCGTCAGGATTTTAGCGACTAATTCTTTCTGTTCATCGCAGCGGTGAACCAATCCACTTGGGGCGCTGTTTTCTCGGCGGGTTTGCTCTGAAAGCTGCGTCCACCGCCAGTGCGATCATCGCGCGGGCCGCGGGACTGCGCGCCGATTTCTGGATTGGTCTTCAGTGAGAGGCTGATCCTCTTCCGGCCGAGATCGACCTCGAGCACGGTAGCCATCACTTTTTGTCCCACCTTCAAGACATCCGAGGGGTTTTTTACAAATTGGTCGCTGAGTTGGCTAATGTGCGCGAGACCATCTTGGTGAACACCCAGATCAATGAACGCGCCGAAGGCTGCGACATTGGTCACGATGCCGGGGAGCTTCATGCCGGGTTTGAGATCCTCGATTTTCATCGCCTCGTCGGAGAAGGCAAAAACCTCGAACTGCTTGCGCGGGTCGCGTCCGGGTTTGGCGAGTTCTTTGAGGATGTCCTGGAGAGTCGGAAGACCGACCTCCGGCGTGATGTATTTCTCAAGCTTGATGGCCGAACGACGAGTAGGGTTCTGCATCAATTCCGGGACCGAGCATCCAATATCAGCGGCCATGCTGTCCACGAGGGAGTAGCGCTCCGGGTGCACTGCACTGGAGTCGAGAGGATGCCGGCCATTGCGAATGCGGAGGAAGCCCGCCGCCTGCTCAAAGGCCTTCGGTCCCAAGCCGGGAACTTTCAGAAGATCCTCGCGTGATTGAAACGCGCCGTTCTCATTGCGGAACTGAACCAGATTCACGGCGGTGCGGGAGTTCAGGCCCGAGACGTAGCCGAGAAGATTCGCGCTGGCGGTGTTGAGTTCCACGCCCACGTGATTCACGCAAGAGACGACTGTATCATCGAGAGAACGCTTAAGGGCGCTCTGATCGACATCGTGCTGGTATTGTCCAACGCCGATGGATTTCGGATCGATTTTGACCAACTCGGCAAGCGGGTCCATGAGGCGGCGACCGATGGAAATGGCACCGCGCACAGTGAGGTCAAGATTCGGAAATTCCTCGCGTGCGACCTCGGAGGCCGAGTAAATCGAAGCGCCGGACTCGCTCACCACGACAACAACGAGGGATGCCGGCAGGCCAAGGGCGCGAATGAATGTCTCTGTCTCTCGAGAAGCCGTACCATTGCCAATGGCAATCGCCTCGATCTTGAAGCGATTCACGACGGACTTGATCACCTCTGCCGCCTCGGCGCGGTCGCGAGCGCCTTTTTCGGGGTAAACGACCTCGTGAGTGAGGAGCTTGCCCTGAGCGTCGAGCACGGCGAGTTTGCAACCCGTGCGAAAACCAGGATCGACTGCGAGGACAATCTTCTGGCCAAGTGGCGAGGCCAGCAAGAGCTCGCGAAGGTTTTCCGCAAAGACCCGTATCGCTTCCTCGTCGGCCTTTTTTTTGTAGAAAAGGCGGGCCTCACCCTCCATGGCAAAGCCAAGAAGACGCTTGAAGCAATCCTGAGCAGCCAAACCCACCTGAGCGGCTGAGGGGTGGGCTCCCTTCACAAAAAGATAGTTGAGTGCGGCGAGAGCCTCTTCCTCGGGCGGCGTGATGCGTGAGAAGAGCATGCCCTCGGTTTCGCCACGGCGGATTGCCAAGAAGCGGTGTGATGGGCACTGCGCGACGGGTTCGCTCCAGTCAAAATAGTCCTTGAACTTCGCAGCCTCAGACTCCTTGTCGAAGACGACCTTGGATTTCAAAACACCCTTGTTGAGATAAATCTCGCGCAAGGCGGAGCGGGCCTCAGCGGAATCATTGATACGCTCAGCTATCACATCCCTCGCCCCAGCCAGCGCGGCAGTGGCATCAGGCACTTCTTTTTCAATCGAAATAAAGGCCGCAGCCTCCGCTTCGGGATCCGTCTCAGGACGCTGCTCCCAGAGCAAATCGGCAAGGGGCTCCAGCCCACGTTCTTTGGCGATTGTGGCGCGCGTACGCTTCTTGGGCCGGAAGGGCAAATACAAATCCTCGAGCGTGGAGAGCGTCTGCGCCGTATCGATCTTCACCTTGAGCTCCTCCGTGAGAAGTTTGCGCTCGTCAAGAGAACTGAGAATCGATTCACGGCGTTTATCGAGCTCCTCCAACTCTTGAATCCGGTCTCGGATTTTTGCGATTTGCACCTCATCGAGTTCGCCCGTGCGCTCCTTGCGGTAGCGGGCTATGAACGGCACGGTGGCGCCTTCTTCGAGGAGAACCGCAGTGGCGGCGACTTGGCGGGCTTGCAGGGAAAGTTCCTGCACGATTTGCACGAGATGTTTTTCGATCATGAATTGGGGAAAGTGGAAATGTCCGCGTCAGGCCACAAGCACTGACTGGCCAGTGGGAGAAAGGGCGCGGAGCTTAGAGATCACGGCCGGTATGATTTCACAAGCTTGCTCGATATCCGATGCTGTGGTGAATCGTCCGACCGAAAATCGCAAACTCGCGCGGGCCCTATCATTCGAAAAGCCCATGGCCTTGAGCACGTGCGAGGGATTTACCGATCCACTCGTGCAGGCGGAGCCGGCCGAGCAGCAAAGCCCCTTTTCATCGAGGAGAATCAAGGCGCCTTCGCTTTCGACTCCTTCAAAGGAAAGGTTCGTTGTATTGGGAAGGCGGCGCACGGTGTCTCCATTCACTGCTGTTCCTGCGATTGAGGCTAGCAGGCTCCACTCCAAGCGGTCGCGGAGTGTGGAGTCCACGCCCTGGGCAAGATGGGATGCCGCCAACTCGGCGGCTTTGCCGAAGCCGACGATCGAGGCGACATTCTGCGTTCCTCCACGCCGTCCCTCCTCTTGGCTTCCGCGCAGCAGCGGGGTGAACTTAACCCGACGGCTCACGTACAGGCCACCCACGCCCTTCGGCGCATAAATTTTGTGGCCCGAAAAACTCACGAATTGCACACCCATGCCTTCCAGAACGAGAGGCAGCTTTCCGAATGCCTGCACAGCATCGATGTGGAGTAGGGTTTTCTTTTTTTGCGCGAGCGCTGCGATTTCCTCCACGGGAAAAAGCACACCAGTCTCGTTATTAGCCCAGAGCAGGGAAACAATGGCCGTGTCAGGCCGGATCGAGGCCTCCAACTCCGCCATGTCGAGGTGGCCGTCGGCATTTACCGGCAGCCAAGTGATTTCATAACCTCGCCGCGCAAGGTATTCGCAGAGCTTGATCGTCGCACTGTGCTCGACCGCGCTGGTGACGATGTGGCGTTTGTCGGGATCAAGCGCCAATGCCGACTGGATGGCTATATTGATCGACTCTGTGCCGCAGCTTGTAAAAAGAATCTCAGCACTTTGACAACCCGCGAGAGCCGCCACACGATCCCTCGCCTCCGCGAGAGCCGCTGCCGCTTCACGGCCGAGACGATAGGCACTGGAAGGATTCCCATACCCGCCGCGCAGCCATGGTTCCATGGAATTAAAAACCTCCGGGGCCACCTGGGTCGTGGCATTATTATCAAGATAGATCACTGAACTCATGTTGGATGATTTTGAAGTATCTTTTACACTCCGTTATTGCAACCCATGCGTAAACTAGATCGTGTCATTATTCCCGAGATTCTGGATTCCCTGAACCCGGCAGATCCCCGTGCCATCCGGAGCCGCAGAGATCTGCGGTGGATTGATCTTTTCCTTGGAAACTCACGATGGATCGTGCGGCAGCTCAAGAAACAAACCCCTCCCCCAGCCCGGATCATTGAAATCGGCGCCGGCGAAGGCGACCTCTGCCGCAAAGTCCAAACCTCGCTCCCCTCCGCCACCGTGACCGGCCTCGACCTGATCCAGCGACCCGAAAATCTGCCAGAGGCGATTAAATGGCGCAGTGGAGATTTTTTTCAAACCTTATCAAAAATAGACGCCGATGCGTGCGTAGGCAGCCTCATCCTGCACCACTTTTCCGATGAAGCGCTGCGCGATCTCGGCGCGCGCCTGCAATCATTTCGCAGCCTCACCTTCTGCGAACCTCTCCGCTCCCGCCTGCCGCTTTTCCTCTCCAGACTATCCCGCCCATTCCTGAGCGAAGTAACCCGCCACGACATGCCCGCAAGCATCCGCGCCGGATTCCGCCGAGGCGAACTCCCTGACCTCCTCGGCCTAAATTCAAAAAAATGGTTCGTCAGAGAGTCATCCCACTGGCGCGGAGCACTCAGACTCGCGGCCTCGCAGCGTTAAAAAAACGCCTGCCACCAGAGTGGACATCTGGAAGCGCCGTCTCGTAAGTGCAAAGTTTAAAGGAGCAAGTTTCGCTCTCCCCTAGACTCTAAGCCTCTTCACGCTGCTGTCGTCTGTGATCGTTTTAGCGACAACCCCATCCAGAATACGGAGGGCCTTCCTTCAAAATATGTCAATGTGTGGGACTGGTATCCTTTTTTTGAGAGGACTGCACGCTGAGGAAATGGGGGGTTGTTTGACAGCAGTGCGTTTGTGGCAACAATGAAGGCAATGAGTGATCAAGAACGCGATCGGGTTCAGGGAATGATTTGGGGTCAATTTCTGGGAGATGCCATGTGCTTGGGCACTCATTGGATTTACAATTTGGAGGACTTAAAGACTTTTTACCCCGATTTAAAGGGCTTCGAGCAGCCGCGACCCGGCCACTACCATGCTGGGAAGAAGCCTGGCGAACTCACCCATTATGGCGAGGCAGCACTCGTGTTGCTCGAATCGGTTGCAGAAAACGGTGGTTTGGACATCGCGGATTATGGTCGGCGATTTTTCAGTCATTTTGCCTCACCCGACTATCGCGGCTACTTGGATTCCGCAACGCGGGGCACGATTGAAAATGCGAAACTCGATGCCGCTGGATTGCCACCCGAGAGTTTCAATTACCAAGCCGGTGCGGATGACGATCAACTTGCGACGGCCACGAGTCTGGCTCCGGTGGTCGCCCGTTACTGGAATTCCCCCGATCTGGCTCAGCAAGTCGAGCGTGTCACCCGCGTCCGCCAAAACCATCCACGAAGTGTCGCTTACATGCAGGTGTATGCGCAGATCCTTGCCGAGCTATTAGCCGGGACAGACCTGCACAGCGCGATCCACCGAGTGCAGGAAAGCGCCGGGAAAAGTCCCGAATTCGGCGACGAGCTTGCGCAGCGGTTTAAGGATGTTTTCGAGCGCAAGCACTTGAGCACGACCGAAGCCACTGCGCAGCTAGGCCAATCCTGCCCGTTGAAAAACAGCTTCCCATCCGCGCTGCTAGCCGTGGTGCAGACGCCTGACGATTTTGCAGAAACTCTTTTGCGTGTGCTCGCGGCTGGAGGTGACAACGCAGGCCGCGCCGCCATCGCCGGAGCCATGCTCGGTGCCCACCTAGGCTGCCGAGCCATTCCAGACTCCCTGCGCCAGCAACTCGTCGCCAAAGACCGGATCGCCAAAGCGGTGGCAATGATTCTTAAGTCGATGAGGTCTCAGAAAGCGCCCGTGGAGTAAAGACCCTCAGGTCTCTGGCGGTCACCACTCATTGGGGTAGGATTATAAAACTTGTTAGTTAGGAGTAAAAGGACACCCGGGCCGCTTTCATTTCCTACCTCTGCCGGCGAAAGTGAGTTCAGCGATACCAGATTTATCCAAGTCGCCGAACCCCTCGGAAACCATACGATCGAACTGCGTTCTGGTGGCCTCGGCGAGCGGGAGATGGAGACCTTTTTCATGGGCGAGTGCGAGCGCGATGCCGCTGTCCTTCGCTGCGTGGGCGCCGGAGAAGAAGCAGGAGTGGTCGCGGTTCTGCATATCCTCACCGTCGGTTTTGAGAACTTGGGAGTTCGCGCCAGTCTGTGAAAACACCTCACGCAGCATTGCAAGATCAAGTCCCAGAGAGCATCCGAGGCCCAATCCCTCCGCGAGTCCGGCGGTATTGATGTTCATGACCATGTTGACGAGCGCCTTCACCTGCGCGGCTTGGCCGGAGGCGCCGATGTGGCGAAGGGAAACGCTGAGGTCTTTGAGAATCGGCTCGGCGCGCTGGAACGCGGCAGCCGTTCCAGCGGTCATGAGATACAGAGTTCCTTCTCGGGCTTGGGTGATGCTCGAGGCCATGCAGGCTTCGAGCGATTCCGCGCCGACCTTGAGTGCAAGAGCCTCGATGTCGAGGTGGATTTGCGGCGACACAGTGGCGCAGTTGATGAAAAGTTTGCCCTCTGCTCCAAGAAGCAGGCTGTCGCCCTGTTCGGAAAAAATTGCGCGCATGGCCTCGTCATCGGTGACGACCGTGAGGATCACGCTGGCGAGCTCATTGACGCGAGCCAAGCTTGTGGCAGCCTCCGCCCCGATCTCCGCCCCCAACTCGACGGCCAGGGGCGCGTGGGCATCAAAGACAGCAACTACGTTGGCGCCTTGATCCTTCAGGCGGCGCGCCATATTGGCGCCCATGCGGCCGACTCCGACGAATGCGATCGTTTCTTTCATAGGTTATTAAGTGGCAAAAAAGGGATTCGCGTGCTTTTGTTCGCCGACAGTGGTCAGCGGGCCGTGTCCTGGGCAGATGATGGTTGAGTCGGGAAGGGTGAGAATTTGTTCGCGGTTGTTGCGCAAGGCATCGGCATAGGAAACCATGCCGCCTCCCATGGAACCCGCGAACATCGAATCACCGACCACTGCCACAGGCTTCGAAAGATCTCGGATGAAATAGGTCACCCCGCCCGCTGCATGGCCACTAGTGAGGCGGGTTTCGACGATCAGACTGCCTATGTAAAACGTACGCCCAGCAGCAAACGACTCCGCACCGGCAAGCGGCTCACGCTCGCACACCCATGCCTGCGCACCGGTCTTCTCAATCAAGCGATCCAAGTCAAAGACATGATCTGTGTGGATGTGCGTAAGGAAAATTTGCGTCACCCGTAGCCCTCGCTTCGCAGCAAAATCCAGCATAGGCTGGCCATCTGAGCCGGTGTCAAAAATCGCCGCCTCATTGGTTGCGGGATCCCATATGAGAAAAGAATTCACCGTCATGTCGTCGAATGCAGAGTTAAAGTGCGCGAGTCCCTCCATCTCATCCACAGGAGCTGGATTGTAGCGTGACTCCGCCATGGCGAAGAGGGCCTCAGCTCCGAGTCCGAGAGCAGAAGCCACTTTGCGGAGCGCCACCTCACCCACCTTGCCGGCTTTCAGATTTTCTATTTCGGCAATCGTCGCGCCCGACCGCGCGGCAAGTGCCTCGTGGGTGAGTCCAAGCCCGCGCTGGGCTTTGGCAATGATGTCAGTAAAATTATCTTCCAATGGAATGCTGAGTGGCATGTTTTCTCGCTTTCGTTTCGAATCGCTCAAATATCAGAAGGGAACTTTTTGTAAAACACCGAGCCGTTTTTCCAAACGAAAGATCTTTCACTTTCGAAGCGGTTGAGGTGGCTATAAAAAGTGGTTCTGAACAAGCGCGCCCCTCTGCGCAGTTTTTTCCTGATTCGTTAAAATGGGCTGCGCAACGCGAATGTTCCTGCCGCTTAGAAACAGAACGGACGCACGCCGCAAACATCCGAGCGTCTTGTGGGTTTCGCGGATGGCTAGGCACCACTGTTAGCTTGGCGGGTTGTGCCCGCACGGGTCTGTTCCAATGCCGGTCCTTTGGCGCCAACTCCATCCAGAACACAGCGGGTCTTGCTTCAAATATGTCAATGTGGGGGGCTGACTCTTTTTTGAGTCGCCTCATGTGGAGATGGATTTTAAATGAAAATGAACTCTGCGGCATAGTTCGCTAGGTAGGATCAGGCTTTCATGTCGGCTGACCGACCCTTTTGTTAAAAAAAACCCCGAGGTTTTATGCGGGTTTAAGGTCGGCCATACGAGACTTGGGTTAGAATCAGATAACATCGCCCTGTTTTTTTATTCGCCAAAAAAATTGTTGACTTAGTGTATGGCTTGCCATAGAACACCACACACATGTTCCCGTTCAACACATCCTTTGCGCCAGGCGAGGCGGTTTACGAGCAGGTGGTTTTTGCCGCCAAACGGGCGATTGCGTCGGGGTTGATGAGGCCAGGCGACCGGTTTCCTTCCGTGCGCCAAATGAGCCAGATGCTCAAAATCAATCCGAACACCGCCCAGAAGGTGACCGCACGCCTCGTTGAAGAAGGCCTCTTGGAAATCCGCCCCGGCATCGAGACGATCGTCCGCAAGGCGCCACCGATGGAGGAATCCGCCAAGCGCCGCTGGTTGGAGGAATCCACCGGGCGGCTTGCTGTGGAGGCAGCGACCCGTGGCATCCCCCCGGAAGAACTCCACCGCGAACTCGACGCGTCCTTCGAGCAACTCAAAACCACACCCAACCCATGATCATCCAAACCGAAAAACTCCATAAACGCTACGGACGCACCGAGGCAGTGGCCAGTCTCGACCTCGCGGTGCCCGAAGGCTGCATCTACGCCCTTTTCGGGCAGAATGCCGCCGGCAAGACCACCACGCTCAAGATGTTGATGAACCTCATCAAGCCCACATCGGGCTCCGCGCAGATTTTTGGCTGTTCCTCGCAGCGGCTTGGCCCAGCCGAACTCCAACGCATTGCCTATGTCTCGGAAAACCAGTGCCTGCCCGAGAAAATGACCGTGCGCGAGATGTTCGATTTTTGCCGCACGATGTATCCCACTTGGGACGATGCATTTCTCGATGCCTTGATCTCCCGCCTCGCCCTCGATCCCGCGGCGCGTGTGCGTAATCTCTCTCGAGGCACCCGCATGAAGGTCGCCATCGCTTCCTCCCTTGCCTACCACCCCAGCCTCCTAGTGCTCGACGAGCCGTTCGCCGGACTCGATCCCGCCATGCGCGCGAATGTCGTAGAGGGCCTGCTCTCACGGGCCGGTGAAGGAGATTTCAGCGCGATCATCGCCACCCATGATATCGATGAGATCGACCGCATCGTGGATCGCGTGGGCATCCTGGACCGTGGGCGCCTCGTGCTCGACGAGGCAGTGGATTCCCTGCTTGGGCGCTTCCGCCGCGTGGTGGCTCGCACCAACATCGCCTTACAGGCTACTCCCCCTGAATGGCTTGGCGTCGAGTGCCATCCGCCAGCCCTGTCTTTCGTCGAAACCCGCTTCGATGCCGCAAGCCTCGGCGAGCGCGTGCGCGTCGTCTTTCCCGACGCCGAGCACATCGACGCCGCCCCCATGTCCCTCAAGGAAATCTTCATCGCCATCGCCCAATCACCATCCACCAACCACTGACTATGCAACCTTCTCTCCTTCTTCCTATCATCCTCAAAGACTTCCGCGCCAATCGCTTGTTATTAGCCATTTTTTTTGCCCTGACCGCTCTGGACAGCGATTCCACTATTGTGATGATGCTGTCTCTGATCTTCATAGGGCGTCTCGTGAACGCCGACCCACCTGGTTCAGACACAGCCTTCCTAGCAACCCGTCCAGTCTCCGGGACTACGCTGTTTTTCGCGAAACTTCTTCTCACGATGGTTGCTTTGGTGCTCATCCCCAGCGCGATCGACGCTGTTGCGAAGCTTCTCACCGGATTTGAGCCCTCGGCTGTCCTTACGAGCATTTTCAGATCTCTCTACCGCATGTACATACTTTCTTTTTTCTTCGCCCTCGCCGTAATGATGAAGAAACTGCGCTGGGTCTTGTTTTGGTATTTCGTGTCGGGTTTCATCATTACCCTCGTCATCGCCTCCATTTTGATAATAGCTTTTCCCTTTTGGAAAAGCCCCAATTGGGCAGAACTTGCTGGGATTTATTCGTTTTTGGTGTCCGGTGGGAACTTTCTTGAAAACAGAGTACTTTTACTCGCAGGTGCGGTCTCCGTAGTTCCCTCAATCGCCTTTCTTGGAATAACCTGGCAGTACTATGCGCGCCCGAATACTCTGCGGACTGCGCTATTCCTCTTTGTCGGCGTAATTTTGAGCATCGGCTTTACCGGTTTTTTTGGATACTGGGAGATCTTGAATTTTTCTAAGGAAGCAAAATCATCAAACTTTGACATACCAATGGGTTATCTAGATCCCAAGCTAACAAACCTTTATCCCACAAAGCCCAAAATCACGGAAGAGAAAACGCAAATGATCACCCCCAAGCCGAGCATGAGGGGATATTTCAGCTTTTCGAATTGGCCTGAGGATGTTCATTCGATGGCTGTCAGTGATGTATCGGTTTCTTTGAGCCGTGACGGCCAAGCCCTCACTATTCCTATTCACAGAGAGGAATTAGACAGTTTATCTGGCATTTGGGAGATCTTCAGAAATGTAAAAATCTCAAACCAATCTGTTAATTTGCAAGACATTGTCCACTATCCTGCAATCTTTTCGAACACTTTGCCTCAGAAAGAAATCCCAATCAATTTTTCTTGGCCACCACCGGGTTTGAAAAACGCTTTATCCCCAGATACAGGGGACCTTACCCTGAGGATGGATCTGACCGTTTTTCAATACAAAAACGAGGCCATCTTACCACTTCATGTAGGCGAAACGGCCCGGTTTGGCAACCACATCGCCACCGTGCGTAATGTGACGCAGCATTCTCACCATTGCAAATGCTGCGCGAAGAGCACCAATCCATCGACAAGCTCGCAGAGTGTGACCGTCGAGATCGATCAAAGCTCGGCGTTCCCCTCGCTGACGGAGCCAGTGTACCGGCTAAAAACCCGTGCAGGTTTCGTCGAGGCCTCCAAGTCAATATTTACGTCTCGGCTTACCAGCTTCGGAGGAGTTAAGAAGGCCAAAGTGACGCTCACATTCTCCATGCCCTCGACAATGGAAGATCAGACTGATGGACCTTTGGATGAGGAAGCCATGCGCCAGCGCATGACCGAATGGCTGAAGGATGCGGAGTTGGTTGTCTCAAAAATAGTTCCAGCCGGCACGATCCAGCGGGAAATGCCAATCACCGGCGAGGCCCGGATGCGTTTCCTTAATGTGTCAAAGTAAGCAAGGCGAAGGCCGAAGCCGCGGCAGAGCGTCAGGCGTGAAACAAGAAATAGAGGCTGCTTTGCGGGGCAAGCGAGAGACTCCGAACTTCAACGAATCCCTTTGCTTTCCGAAGGCTGCACAGCGATCCCTCCGAGGCAGGAGCCGTATTTTTGGCATGTGATTTGTGGTGGATCAACGATCCAGGATGGCCGGTAGGAAAAGTTGCCAGAGGGGGCGACGGCGTAGAATGACGTCGGCGTCCACGGTTGAGCCAAGAGCCAGCGGAACGGGAGAATCGGTTATGTCGACTGTGGCCTCGTAGCGCTGCGGGCCGGTTTGGGTTCCATCGGGCAAGGAGGGTTCGGTAGATACGTTTCGAAGCGTGCCGTGGGCATGGCCATATTTGAACCAGGGGATGGAGAGCGGGCGCATGATGACTTGCTGACCGGGGGCGACGCGGATGATTTTTTCCTCGGCGAGGAAGATTTTCACTCGATTGGCAGGGCCCCGGGAAATGTGGGCCAATTTTTCGCCTGCGGTGACCGGCATTCCGGGGCGGCGTTTTTGCACGAGGGTGAGCGTACCGTCCTCGGAGGCGCGGATGAGGCAGCGCTCGACCAAGGCAGCAGCGTTGTCCCTCTCGACCTTCCACCGGCTCACGACGGCTTTTGCGGCGGCGGTTTCAGCCTCGGCTTCGGCGATGACCTGCTCGCGGTAGCCATGACTGAGGACATCGAGCTTTTCCTGGATTTTCTCCACTTCACCTCGGGTTACCTCACGCTGTGCGAGGGAGCGGTCGTAGTCCTGACGACTCGCCCCGCCTGTTCTAGATAGGGTTTCGTAGCGGGCGCACTCTCTTTCTGCGAGGGCAAGACGCTCATTGGCCTGCTTGAGTTCCTCGGGCACGTGCCAGAATTCTTTTGGCAAGGGGAGACCGCTCGTCTTTTGAAGTTGGGCCTCCTTGAGATGAAGTGTGGCCTCGGCTTCTGCGAGTGAGGCCTCGGCTGATCCGAGTCGTTGGGCATGCAGAATGGAATCGAGTTCAAAGAGAACATCTCCTTTTTTGACGTTGCTGCCCTCCGGGGAACGGATGCCAGCGAGGAGACCATCCTGAGGCGAAAAAACATGCACGTCCTCCTGAGCCCGCACAACGCCTGTGGCGGGGACTTTTTCATCCACCGGGAGAAGCAGAGCAGTGGCGGCAATCAATGGAATGGCAAGAAATGCAGCCGCAAAAATGATGCGGCTCATACGACGAAGGCGCGTTTGTATGGAGGAAGGAAATGCTGACATGGAAACAGGCTTCAGGCTGCGGCTTCGTGGACGACGGAGAGCTTCTGGAGATTGCGATACGGGCCGTCCACAGACATGAGTTCTTGATGCGTGCCCAACTGGGCGAGACGGCCCGATTCCATCACAACGATCCGATTGGCGCGGCGGATCGTGCTCAGACGGTGAGCTACGATAAATACCGTGCGGCCCTGCATCAAGGTGTCGAGCGACTGCTGGACGAGCGCCTCACTTTCGTTATCCAGCGCGCTTGTGGCTTCATCGAAAATCAAAATCCGAGGATCCTTGAGCAGGCAGCGGGCAATAGCGATGCGCTGGCGTTGGCCGCCGGAGAGCGTGACGCCGCCTTGTCCCACTTGGGCTTTGAGCCCGCCTTCCATTTTAGCGATAAATTCCCAGGCATTCGCCAACTCGGCGGCGCGTCGCACTTCGTCCTCGGTCGCATCCGGGCGGCCGTAGCGGATGTTTTCGTCCATCGAACCGGAGAAGAGAAAATTGTCCTGAAGCACGATGCCGATTTGTTGGCGATAGAGGTCGTAATCGAGCGTTCGCAGATCATGGCCATCGATGCGGATGACGCCTGCCGAAGGATCATAGAAACGCGTGAGCAGGCTGATGAGTGTGGACTTGCCGCTGCCGCTCGGGCCGACCAGCGCGACGATCTCGCCGGCTGGAACGCTGAGGCTGAAGTCATTAATGGCGATGCCGCGATCATAGGAAAAGGCGATGTGGTCGAAATCCACCGCGCCGCAAAGGTTGGGAAGAGCGATGGGATTGGGGATTTCCGTGATGTGAGGGTGGATGTCGTGGAGGCTGAGAATACGCTCGAATCCGGTGCGGGCGCTGGTGGAGATTTGGATCAAATTGGAAAGGCTTTGGAGCGGGCCGTAGAGCATCGTAAGGTAGCTTATGAAGGCCACGAATGAGCCGAGCGACATGGTTCCGTTCATCACGCTGCTGCCGCCCCAGAGGAGCACGGATCCGTAGACCACGGCAAAGATTCCAGCAAGGAGGAGCCACATGCGGACTCCCATGAGGGTAAGTTCCAGTTCATGCGGGAGGTTTTCACGGATTCGCTGGAGGAAGCGCCTTCGCTCGTGGTCCTCTTGGGCAAAACATTTCACCACCTTGATGCCACTGAATGTCTCGCCAAGCGTCCCAGCCAAGGCGGACTGGCGCTCCTGCACTTCATGAGAGCGCGTGTGGAGAGAGCTCCGATAAAGGCGCACAACGGCGAAATAAAGGGGAAGGCTCGCTGTGCAAAAGAGGGCCATTTTCCAGTTCAGGAAAAACATGATCGTTGTTGCAAGGGCGAGTGATACCAGGCTGTTCGAAACGGTGGTGAGCGCCGAGGTAATGAATTGTTGCACGGCGGCGGCGTCATGGACGACGCGGTTCACCAGGCTCGCGGTGCGCTGGGTTTCATAAAACGAAAGGTGAAGCATCTGCAGGTGGTGGAACAGGGCACGGCGGATGTCGAAAACGACGCGCTGGCCGACGTAGTAGAGAAGGTAGTGGTGTCCGTAGCCGACAAAATTGCGCACGACTTCGAAGGCTAGGAATACGAGCACAATTCCGGCAAGGAACATCACATTCCGCCCGGGAATGGCTTCATCGATCACCAACTTCACAAAAAGCGGCGCCATGGAGGCGATGGTCACCGTAATGAGGTTGCCGAGAGCTGAGATTCCGAGGAGGCTTTTGTAGCGACGAACGTAGTTCCAAAACCGAAGGACGACAGGCTTTGGATTATTACTCATTGAAGTGGAATGAATTCATCTTTGAGAACTGATATTCTATTTCACCACAGCATTTCTTACTCTGCGAATAAAAACTTTGGAAGAGGGTGGCATCCTCGGCTTGGATTCGAAAAAATGAAACATACGGGAATCATCCCACTGGCGCAGCGCGTTGAGAGTGATAGCCTCGCGGCGTTGAAAAACGAAATCACCATCGCAGGGGGCGGACTTGCTGGGCTGTCACTGGGCATCGCCCTGCAATCCCGTGGAGTGCCTGTGGTGCTGCACGAGGCCTCCACTTACCCGAGGCACCGTGTGTGTGGCGAATTCATAAGCGGCGTGAGTGACGAAACACTGGAGACACTCGGTATCGGAGATTGTCTGAGTGATGCGACTCAGCTCCAAAGCGCCTCTTGGAATGACTACGTGGGACGCCTCACCGAGATGCAGGCTCCGGGACGTGGGATTTCGCGGTGGAAACTTGATGAGCGGCTCCAGCGACGATTTGTTTCGCTCGGGGGCACACTTATCACAAACTCGCGCATCTCATGCTCGCAAAGCGTTATTTGGGCAGCAGGGAGACCAAGGCGACCTTCCTCATGGCTCGGGTTGAAATGCCACGCCCGCAATCTGCCGCTTATACATGATCTGGAAATGTTCACCTCGCCCGGCGGCTATATCGGGCTCGCAAAAATCGAAGACGACATGGTGAATATCTGCGGGCTCTTCAAAGTTCAGCCTGCTTGTGGAGCCAAGGGCAGTGCACTCCTAATGAGCCTGCTTCGCCAGTCATCACTGAATGTGCTGGCAGACCGCTTGGGGAAGGCCGACATTGACGAATCGACCTTCTGCGGAGTTGCTGGATTTCAGCTCGGCGAACAGGAGGGGCCAGCTTTTTGCATCGGTGACGCGGCGAGCATGATTCCACCTTTCACCGGGAATGGCATGAGCATGGCTTTCGAATCGGCGGAGTGCGCGCTGCAACCCGCACTGGACTACGCAAGCGGGCGCAAATCGTGGCTTGAAGCGTCTGCAACATCCAACGCCAGCCAGGCCTCCCGCTTCAAACGACGCCTGCTTTCGGCAATGATTCTTCACCGCTTGCTCATGAATCCCGCCGCGCTCCGGATCACCAGTGCGCTAGCCCGCCGGAGATGTCTCCCTTTTCAAACCCTTCTTCAACTCGTCCGCTGATGTATCTTCAATCCCTCGCCACTGCTTTCCCTCCGCACTCCTTCACCCAGCCCGAGTGCTTTCAAATTCTGAGCGAATCCGGCGCGATGGATAACTTGCGTGGTCGCTCGAGGGAGCTTTTGCAAAAGGTTCTCACGGGCGACTCGGGGATCGAAACACGACGGTTTTGCGATCCAGATTTACGGAAGACGTTCGATCTTGATGCTGGCGAGCTGCATCGGCATTTTGAAGAACACGCGCCACAACTCGCCTCGGAGGCGCTTCTCAAAGCGTGTGATCTCGCCTCGCTCAAGCCCTCTGGCATCGATGCGCTGTTGGTCTGCACCTGCACTGGCTACCTTTGCCCAGGTTTGAGCAGTTACATTTCCGAACGGCTTGGTCTGCGCCCGAATTCCTTTCTCCAAGACCTGCTCGGCCTCGGCTGCGGCGCCGCCCTGCCGCTCCTTGAAACCGCACGCGGCCTCCTCGCCGCGAGCCCCCAAGCCATCGTAGCTACAGTAGCCGTGGAAATTTCCTCCGCCGCTTTTTACCTGAATGACGAGCCCGGCGTGCTCATCAGTCTTTGCCTCTTTGGCGACGGAGCCGCGGCTGCCATATGGAAAGGTGAGAACAAAGGGGGGCAATTCCGCTTCCAGAACTTCCGGACCATCCACAAACCCGAATACCGTGAAAAAATCCGCTTCGTCAATGCCGGGGGTCGCCTGAAAAACCAACTCCACCGCGATGTCCCAGCACTCGCTGCCAAAGCGGTTGCGACACTTTTCGAAATGCGATCCAACGCGCCAGACCGGCTCATCGCACACACGGGCGGACGCGATGTGATCGAGGCCATCGAGCACGCAATCCCCTCGCACCGACTTAACGAAACCCGCGAAATCCTTCGGCAATACGGCAACATCAGCAGCCCGAGCGTTCTTGCAGCGCTCGAGCAGTCGCTAGCAAACCCTGCCGAGAGCGAAAGCCTCTGGCTCACAGCCTTTGGTGCTGGCTTCGCCGCTCATTGTGGAGAACTCAAGCAAGAATTTTAAAGGCAAAATGCTGCCTAAAAATGAAGATTTTGGATTAGAACAAGAATGCCCGTGAAGCTTGCTTCACGGGCACCTTGCTATGAAAACCCCGAACCAACTCCGGGAAATTTTTTTACTTTTTGGCGGTCTTTTTCTTCGATGGGCGAACGACGACAAACGAGCCGATTGCGCCCGGTATCGCACCGGCAACAACTAAGACGCCTTCTTCGCCGCGCACTTGAAGAATGCGCAGGTTTTGAACTGTGACACGCTCGTCGCCCATGTGACCAGGCATGCCCATGTTTTTCCAAACACGGCCGGGTGTTGAGCGGTTACCGATAGCACCGTTACGGCGATGCATGGTTGAACCGTGGCTGGCGGGTTGACCCGCAAAGTTGTGCCTTTTGATTGTACCTTGAAATCCCTTGCCTTTGGACTGGCCGATGATGTCCACGAACTGTCCTGCTTCAAAATTGGTGACAGGAAGTGGAGCCGCTTCCGGTGCGACTTCTCCGTCGGCGAGGCGGAACTCGCGGATGAAGCGCTTGGGAGTGGATGACGATTTGGCAAAATGCCCGGTCATCGCTTTGCCGACGCGTTGGGGCTTTTGTTCTCCATAGCCAACTTGAACGGCCGAGTAGCCGTCGCTCTCAGCTGTCTTGACTTGAAGAATGTGATTGCCTCCAGCCTCGATAACGGTGGCAGGAGTGACACGGCCCTTTTCATCATAGATGCGGGTCATGCCGAGTTTTTTTCCGAGAAGTCCGATGCTCATGGCTTTAAATTAGATTTTGATTGTGATGTCTACGCCGGCGGGAAGGTTAAGCTTGCGGAGCTCATCCACCGTCTTGGAGGTGGGTTCGACAATGTCGAGTAGGCGTTTGTGAGTGCGGATCTCAAATTGATCCATGGATTTTTTGTCAACGTGGGGAGAGCGGTTGACCGTGAAGCGCTCGATGCGCGTGGGAAGAGGAATTGGTCCGGTGACTTTTGAACCCGTGCGCTTGGCAGTTTCGACAATTTCCGAGGCCGAGGCATCGAGAATGCGGTAGTCGAATGCCTTGAGGCGAATTCTTATTTTCTGACTGTTTTGTGCTGCCATATGATAAAGAGCGATTGAGGATTTTTCTTGAGCCCCCAAATCAGCGGGAACGGAAAGTTAGAGACTAACCATATTTAAGCAAGCACTTTTTCTCTGAGGTTTTTTTAGAGGTGAAATGCCAAGCGACTGGATAGTTCTACGGCTTGCGTCTGGAGCATGCGAGCGGATCCATCGTTCCAGATAACAAAATCCGAGGAGGGGATTTTTTTGGCGTTCTCCCACTGTGAGGACATGATTTGCTCGACCTGCGCGCGGGAGAGTCCTCTTTTCGTGGCGCGCTGGATCTGGGTTTCAGAAGAGCACGCAACCGTTACTATGTAATCGAAAGCCGATGTAGCACGCGCCTCAAAAAGAAGTGGAATATCCACAATCAAATCTTCGCCTTTCACGCGAGATTCAGAAGCCATCGTCTGCCATCGCATGCGAATACGGGGGTGCAAAATTTCCTCCAACTTGGCTTTGGCTGTGAGATCAGCAAAGACACGGGCTCGAATCGCAGCGCGATCTGGCGCGCCGTCTGAGCGATAGGCCGATGGCATGAAGAGCAACAAAGCATCGCGCACGCTGGGGTCGGAATCGATGAGTGCGCGGGCACACTCATCGGCATCGAAGAACGGCCCTGGACGCAGCTTGAGGAGAGCCTCGCAGAGTGTTGATTTCCCGGAGGCAATGCCCCCAGTAATGCCAATCAAAGACATAGGTGCCCTTCTACATGGGGCGGGGCAGATTTGCACTCCTCGGGTTTCATAATTTTCAGCGGAGAGTCAGCCACTCCGAAGCTCCGTACTTGCCGTCAACGAGAGTACTGATCACGGACTCCATTGCATCGGGTTTCTCAAATTCAGAAACTTCGTCTGCGAGGGACTGGGCGATTTCGAAAGACATGGTTCTGGGCGAATGAAGTGACCCCTGATAGAGGATCCCTTCTCTAAAGCGCCGAAGCGCACCACCGCAGATTTTCGAGGGGCCAACAATGATGTCGAAAGGAGCGGGACTCTCAAAGCAAACCGGACCAGCCCGACACTCCTCCGGCTCGACCAATCGAGCTTCGGGGATGTTTCTTTGAATCGCGGCAAGCAGGCCCTCATGAATGGAACGGTAAACGTCCATCGAGGACCCATTCGCCAGAGCCTCAGTCGCAGGAAGAAAAAGTGCAAGAGTGAGATCAGTGCCATGAAAGACCACCCCCCCCCCGGTCCAACGACGCATCACTGGGATTCCACAAGCCATTGACCGGACAGTCTCAAGCCTCTGAGCATAGCCAAATGTCACTGCAGGATATGCCCACCGATACACACGCAATGCTGGACATTCACAACGCTTCAGCAATGCCTCGTCGCAGGCCATCTGAGCGGCGGGAGTGCGCTCAGAAAAGTCATCCCAGAATTGCAGGCGGGAGATTTTTTTTTTCATGGGCCTTTGTTTTTAAGAATATCGTGCGCCTTCTCCTTGTCGGCGGCTGCCGCCATGTTTAGGCTTCGACGTTATGGCAAAGCAAGCACTCGGCAAAGGCCTCGGCGCACTCATCAACAAGCGCGTGGCCAGTCCGGCCCCAATCGAAGAACACGGCGAGAGAATTCAAAAGCTCCCGCTTGCAAACATCTCCCCCAGTCCCCTCCAGCCGCGCTTGGATTTTTCCTCGGACCAATTGCACGAGTTGGTCGAAAGCATCCGAGAACGCGGAATTATCCAGCCGCTCATAGTAAGGCAGGCCAACGGGACTTATGAGCTCATTGCCGGGGAACGCCGCTGGCGTGCAGCCAAAGAGATCGGACTTGTGGATGCCCCGGCCATTGTTCGCGAGGCCAGTGACCGCGAGGTCCTCGAGCTTGCTCTCATCGAAAACCTCCAGCGCGAGGGCCTCAATCCAATTGAAGAGGCCACGGCTTACTCGAGACTGCACGAAGAATTCAAACTCACTCAGGAGGAAATTTCCCGTCGCGTTGGCAAAAGCCGCGCCTCAGTGGCCAATGCGATGCGCTTACTCGATCTGGAAAACGACGCGCAATCGCTTCTCAAACATGGCCGGATTTCTGTGGGACATGCAAAAGTCCTACTCTCACTGAAAAGCCATACAGAGCAAAAATGGCTCGCAGAGCAAATCGTGCGGGGTGCGCTTTCAGTCCGGACTGCTGAAAAACTGGCTGCTCAAAAACTATCCGACAGCGGGAATTCAAGACCAAATCGCCGTGGGGGTGTTGCCAGCAAAGACCCCGGTCCGGCCATCCAGCGAGTACAAAACATGCTCACCCACCGCCTCGCGACCCGCGTACAGGTAAACCACTCCGACAAAAAGGGGCACATTCAGATCGAATATTACGGTACGGATGACCTGAATCGTATCCTTGATCTGTTGGGCGTCGTAGGGGAATAGACTCAATGCATACGTTCCAAAAAATCCTCACACCGATTGTCAGAGCCATGGACTCCGACTACTTTCCGACCGGTGCGGAAAAGGTTCGTGAAATGCCAGAGCGGTTTGAGTTTTCCCGCGCAATTCCGTTTATTATTCTGCATCTCGGTTGCCTGGGCGTGATTTGGACGGGCTGGAGCTGGGCAGCAGTCGTCACTGCAGCAGTCTTATACTTTACGCGCATGTTTGCGGTAACGGCAATCTACCATCGCTATTTCTGCCACCGCGCATACAGCACATCGCGGGTGACCCAGTTTTTGTTCGCTTTATTCGGCCTCACGGCCGTGCAGCGCGGCCCGCTCTGGTGGGCTGCCGTGCATCGCCATCATCATAGACACTCGGATGACGAACACGACATTCACTCTCCAGGGATGAAGGGTTTTCTTTGGGCCCACATCGGCTGGCTGACCAGCAGCAAAAATTTTCCAACGGATTACCGCCTTGTGAAAGATTTAACAAAGTATCCGGAGCTGGTGTTTCTGAACCGCTTTGACCTAATTGGCCCGTTGCTTTTATTCGCCGTTCTTTATGGTTTCGGCGCAGCACTGGAAGTCTTTGCTCCAAGCCTTGGAACTTCACCGTCGCAAATGATCGTTTGGGGATTTTTTATCAGCACCACGATTTTATTCCATGCCACTTGCACCATCAATTCCCTCACACACTGCTTCGGAAAAAAACGCTATGAAACGGGAGATGACAGTCGAAATAGCCTGATTCTCGCCCTCCTAACACTCGGTGAAGGCTGGCACAACAACCACCACCACTTCCAGGCCTCCGCCCGACAAGGGTTTTTCTGGTGGGAGATCGACATCTCCTATTATGTGATCCGTATCCTGAGCGCGATGGGTTTGGTCTGGAACATCAAAGGTGTTCCTAGCCGTGTTTATCGAAAAGAGCTTGTAAACAGCTCGGCGCCGCAGTGAGGGAGCGGATCGGCATTATTGGTTCGGGCATCGCCGGTATGGGAGCGGCTTGGCAGCTCCGCAACCACGCCGAGATTACCATCATCGAGCGCCAAGCCCGACCCGGAGGGCACTCGAATACAGTCGTAGTGCAGGAGGATGGCAGGGAGGTACCCATCGATACAGGTTTCATTGTTTTCAATCACGCCACTTACCCCAACCTCGTTAGACTCTTTGAGGAATTAGGGGTTGAAACCAAGCCCGCAGAGATGTCTTTCAGCGTGCAGCACCTTCGAACACGTCTGGAATATAATGGCATGGGGCTCGACAAGCTTTTTGCGCAGCGACGGAATATCCTGAACCCTCGTTTCCATGCTCTCGTTTTCCAAATCCTGCGTTTTTTCCGTTTGGCCCGCGCGCTTTTGAAAAAACCTGATTCGCTCAATTGCACGGTCTCCGAATTTGTTCGTCGGAATTCCTTGGGCGTCGATTTTCTCAATCTCTATCTCATTCCGATGAGCTCGGCCGTGTGGTCCACAGATCCCCGACAAATGCTGGATTTTCCCGCATTGAGTCTCATTCGTTTTTTTCAAAACCATGGATTCCTTGGTGTGGCGACTCACCACCCATGGTTCACGGTTTGCGGTGGCTCCCGCAGCTACCGAGATAAGCTGCTTTCCCACCTCCAACCGGTTCAACTTCCAGCCAAGGTCGTCGAGGTGAGGGAGTCCCAAACCTCCGCAACTGTGCGCTTGGAAGGGGGGGACGTGAAAGAATTTGACCGTGTCATTATCGCGGCGCACGCCGACGAGGCTCTGGCTATGCTTGCATCTCCTGATTCGAGCCAATCCCGACTGTTGGGCAGTTTTGGCTACCAGAAAAATACGGCAACGCTTCACACCGACAGCGCCGTAATGCCACGCATTCGCCGCGCCTGGGCATCATGGAACTACCGCGTCACACAGGATGCTAATGGCGACCACGAAGCCACCACACACTACTGGATGAATGCCCTGCAAGGCGTGAGCAAAACCCGAGACTACTTTGTTTCGGTAAATGGTGCGGACAAAATCCGGCCCGAGACGATCCTCTACCAGACCGATTACGAGCACCCCGTTTACACCTTGCGGGCCATGCAAGCGCAGAGCGAGCTAGCTGTGCTTAACAGCCGTTCTCCTCAGCAACGCATTTTCTTTTGCGGAAGCTATTTTAGACATGGCTTCCACGAGGATGCCTACAGTTCAGCGGTGGACCTCGCCGCCGTACTGCGCCCTATTCTCAGGTAATGAGCAGCGCGGTATCCTGCCTTTACGAGTGCCATGTGATGCACCGGCGCATCGTCCCCAAACATCACGAGTTTGTTTATCGAATCTTCCTCTTTTACCTCGACCTCGACGAGATCGAAACCCTCGCCCGCGATGTGCCGATTTTCAGTGCCGGGGAACCAAACCTCTACTCGCTCCGCAACGAAGATTACTTTCAATTCCACTCCCGCGGCCTTCGGGCAAATCTTGAGACCTTTCTGGAGACACAAAGCATTTCCATACGACCAGCCCACATCCGGCTGCTCACGCTTCCCCGACTCCTTGGCTACACATTCAACCCGATCTCAATTTTTTTCTGTTTCGACTCCGACAACCATCCGATCACATCTGTCGTGCAGGTGGGCAATACCTTTGGCGAACTCAAACCCTACATTGTTCCTCTCGACGAGTCCGGCACCGGCTTTCATGTCCGCGTGCCCAAGAATTACTACGTTTCCCCCTTCTCGCCATTGGATTTATCCTTTGACTTTTGTTTCAAAAATCCAAGCGAGGGCTTGCAGATCACTATTGATACCTACCGAGGAGAAGAAAAAAACCTCCTCAGTACGCTTACTGGAAAACGCACCGAGCTGACTATCTCGAACTTGACCCGCCTCACCCTCTCTTTTCCACTGGTCACCATCAAAATCATTTTCCTCATCCACTGGGAGGCTTTCCGCCTTTGGCTTAAGGGGATTCCCTTTTACACAAAAGAAGATAAGCCATCCGAGCAGCAAGGAGCTTTTCGAGTGAGGAAGTGAGAGCCTGAGAAAAACCTGATCAGGCGGCGATCGGCGTGCCGATGCTGTGGAAGGTGGCATCGGCAGGCAAGATGGCGCGATTGCAGAAATCGCCAAACCCCTCACCGGATTCACGCTCCAATGCGTATCGCTTGATGACAGGCCGGAGCATTTCCACGGCGCCTTCCATCGATATGCTAGGCGACATGAGTCGGTTCAAACGGGTGCCGTTGTAGGCAGCCCCAACATAGAGGGCATACTTGTTAGGAGCCTTACCAACGAGGCCGATCTCACCGAGGTAAGGCCGAGCGCAGCCATTTGGGCAACCAGTGATACGAAGACTAATGGCGTCTTGGGCCAGTCCGCTTTCCTCCAGAACATTTTCAAATTTTTCGAGAAGGTCGGGCAGCGCACGCTCACTTTCGGCGAGAGCGAGTCCGCAGGTAGGAAGGGCCACGCAGGAAAGAGCATTCAGACGCATACCGGAGCGGTCGTTCTCCTTGTCGAGGCCGTGCTTGGCGAGGATCGCTTCAATCAAGGGTTTCTGCTCCGCACTGACGCCAGAGATGGTGAGGTTTTGTGACGGGGTGAGGCGGAAGTCGCCGGTGTGGATTTCGGCAATCTCACGCAAGGCACTTTTCATCGCCCAGCCTTCCTTGTCGACAATGCGTCCGCTGAGAATATGCAGGCCATAAAACCAGGTGCCGTCAGCGCATTCATGCCAGCCGAAAGGATCCTGAATCGTTGTGAAATGGAAGGGCCGGGCCGGGGCGAAGCTGATACCCGAACGCTTTTCGACTTCTCCCTTGAACCAAGTGATGCCGCGATCTTGGATCGTATATTTCAAGCGGGCATGTTTGCGGTTTGTACGATCGCCAAAGTCGCGCTGGGTTGTGATCACAGCCTCGCCGATGGGATTCACCTGCTCGGGAGTGATGAAACCGAGGACATCGGCCAAGCGAGGAAACGTCTCGGCATTTCCATGGCTCATTCCAAGCCCCCCGCCCACGGTCACATTGTAGCCGACGAGGTTACCGCCCTCGATGATAGCGATAAAGCCGAGGTCTTGAGAAAAGACGTCCACATCGTTCGATGGAGGGAGGACAAAACCCGTCTTAAATTTGCGGGGCAGGTAGGTATCGCCATACATCGGCTCAAGTTCGGGCTCGCCGCCAGCGACGAGTTCCTCGTCCAAGTAGATTTCGTGGTAGGCACGGGTTTTAGGCAGAGCGAACTCACTCCAAGCAACGGCGGCGCGATAAACCTGCTGGGCAGCGACGCTACGCTCAGGGTTCGGAGGAGCCATGACGTTGCGGTTCACATCACCGCAAGCAGCGATCGAATCCAGGAGCGCTTGATGCATGCCTTTAATGAGTTTTTTAACGTTCCCTTTGAGAACGCCGTGGAACTGGAAAGTCTGGCGTGTGGTGAGACGGAGAGAGGGCGACGCGACATCGTCGGCCAGCTTATTCAAAACCAACCACTGGGAGGGAGTTGCTTTGCCGCCGGGCAAGCGCACGCGAAGCATGAACGAGAAAGCCTTTTCTTTACCGGCCTTCTTGAGTGCGACGCGGAGGTCTCGGTCATCCTGAAGATAGAGTCCATGAAATTTCGTGAGCTGTCCGGTCTCTTCGGCAATCGCCCCTGTGGAGCTATCGGCGAGTTCCTGTGCGATCGTGCCGCGCAGGTGATGCGACGCGGCTTTGAGGACTTCGTTTGCGCTGAGTGGCTTTGTTTCCGGTGTGTCTGTGCTCATGAAAATTAAAAAAGATAATGTTTTGGAAAACCGCTCTGGGGGCAATGTCTTTCTTGAACGGATGCCCAGACTAATAGACCACAGACGACACAGCGCGCACAGAGATTTTTAAACCAAAGTGGCCGATCTCATGGACCTGTTATTCTTGTAAATCCTAGCCAAGTGCTCTGTTTAGAGAGATGGATTTTGAAGAAGAAGATTATCTCTCAGAGGACGGGCAAGCTTGGGCCCTCCGGCACTACCCTTGTGTGGGCTCTACGAACGACATCTGCCGCAACCTGCCAGCTTGGACTGCGGTACGGGCGGATTCACAAAATAAAGGCCGGGGCCGATTCGGAAGATCTTTTGTTTCGGAAAAGGGCGGTCTGTGGATTTCAGTGACGCTGCCTGCCACAGGCGGGCCTGAACGTTGGGCGGGGTTTTCACTTCGTGTCGGAGCATGCCTGCTGCGTTACCTCAAAAGTATCGGGATTCCGTCTGCGCGCCTTCGGTGGCCAAATGACCTCATGTGCGGCTCGCAGAAAGTGGCCGGACTTTTGATTGAGCAGCCCTCCAACGGCATGCTTATCGTTGGCTTTGGATTGAATATCTCCAACGAGCCGTGGAGCCAGGATGCCAGCCTGCGCGCAACAGCCACAAATCTCGCCGAGTGGATCGTCCCTCCAGACATCACTGTGCTGACGCATGGCGTGGTTGAAGCCATCTCGAAGGCACATCGCGAAATGCAAACCGGAGGAATGGCCGCGGCTATCGAGGAGCTGAATCGCACTTGGGCAGTCCCCTCACCCGTCGAACTCCATCTCAATACGGGAAAAATTCTCAGCGGCCTTTTCACTGGTTTGGACGCAGAAGGGCATCTGAAACTTCTTGATCAAAGCGGGTCTCCCCAGCGCGTCGAGCATCACTTAGTGGAAAAACTGCGAGAGATTCTGCCACCACGACATCAAACTTTTGGACAAATCAGCTCCGAACTTCTACGAATACGCGCGCATGAGCAGTCCCAACCTTGATGTCCGAGATGTCGCACGCCTAGCGCGCATCGAACTCACCGACGAAGAAGCCACTACATTCCAAGCCCAGCTCGGCCGCGTGTTGGAATACGTGGAGCAACTGAAAACTCTCGACGTTTCGGGAGTGGAACCAACCGCGCACGCCAATCCCGTTTTCAACGTGCTTCGGGAAGATGTTTCCCAACCCGGACTGCTTCGCGAAGCGGCACTTGCCAATGCCCCGCACTCAGCAAATAACCTCGTCGTTGTGACCAAAGTGATTGAATAAAATGAGCGAACTCACCGACCTCAGTATTTTCGAACTCCAAGCGGGGTTTCGGAGTGGAGAATTCACCCCATCTGACGCCCTGCGAGCCCTCGAGGCCCGCATCTCAGCGGTTGATCCTGCGATTGACGCTTACCTTTCCCGCGATTTCCAAACGGCTCTCGCCGCTGCAGAAAAGGCCGACATCAACCTGCCGCTCGGTGGCGTTCCAATAGGAATCAAGGATGCTATCAACGTCTTGGGAGAGTCGTGCACCTGCTCCTCCAAAATGCTTGCTGGTTTCAAATCCCCATACGACGCCACTGTCATTTCCAAACTCCGCGCTGCTGGAGCCATTCCCTATGGCCGGCTGAACATGGACGAGTTTGCCATGGGGTCCTCGACCGAAAATTCCGCATACAAAAAAACGCGCAATCCTTGGGATACAACCCGCATTCCTGGCGGATCCAGTGGCGGCTCGGCGGCCTCTGTTGCAGCTCGCGAGGCATTTGCCACACTGGGCAGTGACACAGGAGGATCAATCCGCCAACCCGCAGCTCTGTGCGGAGTCGTGGGGCTCAAGCCAAGCTATGGACGGGTTTCCCGCTATGGACTTGTGGCCTTCGCATCCTCACTCGATCAAATCGGCCCGATCGCCCGTACAACAAAAGATTGCGCCTCGATTTTAAACGTCATTGCCGGCAAAGACTCTCATGATTCGACCTCGCTCGATTTACCTAGCGAGGATTTCACGGCAAAACTCGGGGGCGATTTGAAAGGCGTGAAACTAGGCGTTCCCAAAGAATATTTTGTCGATGGAATGAATCCGCAAGTCCGTGCCCAAGTGGAGGCCGCCATCCAGCGCTGTCAGGAACTCGGGGCCGAAATCATCGAAGTCTCGTTACCACATACATCGTATGCCGTGGGCGTGTATTATATCATCGCCACGGCAGAGGCCTCGGCAAATCTGGCACGCTTCGACGGTGTGCGCTACGGCCACCGTGCCAAGAACCCCCGCGATCTGCTCGACCATTACATGCGCTCGAGGGATGAGGGATTCGGCAGCGAGGTCAAACGCCGAATCATTCTTGGAACGTATGTCCTCTCGAGCGGATACTATGATGCTTACTACTTGCGCGCGCAGAAGGTTCGCACACTCATCCGACAGGATTTTACGAATGCCTTTGAAAAAGTTGACGCCCTCATTTGCCCGACCTCACCCGATGCGGCCTTTAAAATTGGCGAACGCGTGGACGACCCACTCCGAATGTATCTGGCGGATATTTTTACCATCGCAACAAACCTCGCCGGTATTTGTGGTATCAGTGTGCCCTGCGGATTTGTGAAAGAAGACGGTTCCGATCTTCCCGTGGGACTTCAGTTCCTTGGCAAGGCACTTGATGAGACGCGCCTGTTGGGAATCGCAGACGCCTACGAGCGTGCCTCGGGCTTCTCGACACAACGTCCTCCGGTCGCCTGATGCCCTAAGGGCACTGCTTTTGTAACGAAAAGTTCACAACTCCAAGATTGTTGCCTATTGCAGAACTGAAATAGGGAGATTCTAGCCTCATGAAAACTGATCCCGAAGACCTATACCGACAAATCCGCAGAGAAATCTTGGACAATCTTGACGAGGAACTTGAGCTTGAACTCGAGGAAACCGTCGGCCCGGGGTCTGGCAATGCCGAATCCAAGGACACCAACCGAGATTTTCGGCGCACCTATTTCCGTGAACTTTTCCGCCTCCAAACCGAGTTGGTGAAACTTCAAGACTGGGTCGTGAAAACAGGCAAAAAAATCGTCATTATCTTCGAAGGCCGCGATGCCGCTGGGAAAGGCGGCGTCATTAAGCGGATTTCGCAGAGAATGAACCCCCGCATTTGCCGTGTCGCTGCCCTGCCAGCTCCAAACAACCGCGAGCGCACGCAGTGGTACTTCCAGCGCTACGTGGCACACCTGCCTGCCGCCGGCGAAATCGTTTTGTTTGACCGCAGTTGGTACAATCGCGCAGGCGTCGAACGTGTCATGGAATTTTGCACCCCGGAGGAGTACGAACAATTTTTTAACGACGTGCCAGAGTTTGAAAAAATGCTGGTCCGTTCCGGTATTCAGCTCATGAAATATTGGTTCTCGATTACGGATGCTGAACAGGAATTTCGATTCCACGCCCGGATTCAGGATCCATTGAAACAATGGAAACTCAGCCCGATGGATCTTCAATCACGCACGCGGTGGGAGGACTATACGAAAGCCAAAGAAATCATGCTCCAACGCACGAGCATACCGGAGGCTCCTTGGAGTGTTGTCCACGCGGTGGATAAGAAAAAAGCGCGACTGAACTGCATTGCGCATCTGCTGAGTCAGGTCCCATACGAAGAAGTGCCCCATACGCCAATAACGCTTCCCGAGCGCATCCACCATCCGGACTACCATCGCCACGACGTGCCAAAAGAAATGTGGGTGCCCGAGGTTTACTAGTCTAATTGATAGGGACGATTCTCAATCGTCCGATTCATTTCATCGTTTTGAGCGCTAAAAATCCCTTTCACGTGAGCAGTCTGCCAGAGGAGAGAAGTTCCTCCATACAGATGGTTTTTCGAGGAGCTTTTGAAATGCCAGTAAGTGGACCAGCGGGTATCGACATGCGTTGTGTCGAGACGGTGAGCCGCACTTGCCAATTCTATGACACCCATGTGTGGAGCCTGTGGTTCCAAGGGAAAATTTTAGCATTTGAGGATTGTTGGTTTCTTCAGGATGACGGAAAACTCACCTTGGCACCTGCGTGGGAGACGGCGCCTCGGTTCGCAAGCGATTTTCCGCCTGGCGGCTTACGTGAGGCTCTTGAGGATTTCTCGGACATCCGAGCACTGCGCGCAACGGCCTCCGCATATCTGGTGAGAGATTTTTACGAAGGGATTGATTCGAGCGGTCAGGTTGTTGTCCGCCTCGCTGTTGTTCGCATTGGCACGCCCCGCGCAGCTCGGGTGCGCTCGACTTTACTCGAAATTCAAGCTGTGGAAGGCTGCGATTTACAGGCTGGAGAACTTCGCCGACACCTCCTTTCCAGTGGCTGCACAGAAACAAGCGAGAACCTGATTCAACAGGTCTATAAAATGCGCGGCGTGCGGCCTGTGGCTTACTCCCTCAAGCCACATCTTACCTTCGCCCCGGAGACCCATTCTCGCACCGTCTTACTCGAGACTTTTAATAGCCTCCTCTCCATCGCCCGCAGGAATGAGGAGGGAATCATCAAGGACATCGATACGGAGTTTTTACATGACTACCGCGTCTCACTCCGCAAACTCCGCTGTGTCATCGGCCTTATCAAAGGCGTCTTTCCCGACGCACTCATGGACACTTGGAAAAAGAAGCTAGGCGCCATTTGCCGCCAGACAAATGCGTTGCGCGATCTTGACGTCTATATTCTTTCGCGATTTCGCCTCGAACACATGCTGCCCGAGGAACTCCGTCCTGGAATGGATGGATTTTTTCGTGATCTCGAGGCCTCCCGCGAAGCCGAAGCCCGGCGTGTTGCGAAGGCTCTGAAATCGGAGGCCTACAAAAGCGATATCACAATGCTTCAGGCCGCATGGACATCATCACATGCCATCGAAAATACCCCGAACGCGACACAACCCATTGGAGAAATTGCAGGCGAACGCATTCTTAAGCGCTTTCGTCGAATACGAAAAATCCAGAAATCCATAACCCCTGACACTCCGGATGTGATCATTCACGGTATTCGAATCGAGTGTAAAAAAATGCGCTATTTGCTTGAGTGCTTTGGCAGCCTTTTTCCCGAAGAAACGGTATCACCCCTTGCTCGCCAATTGGCCAAGCTTCAAAATCGTCTCGGCCGCTACAACGACACGTCGGTGCAGCAGGATTATCTCCTTGAGCAAGCGGAACAGCAGATCGAATCTGGCGACACACGCCTCGCTCTCTCACTCGGTGGGCTCATTGGCAGTCTGTACCATGAACATGCCACCCTCAGAGGAAAGGTACTGGACGCACTCGCTGATTTTTGTCGAGGAGCCAATGCAGACCGAGCTGCCAAACTCATTCGTAAGTCGCCCAAATAGGCTGTGCTCGAGCTTTGCCACAATCGCACGCTTGACTCCATGGTGGCGCCGACTTCTTTTGATTCCACAAGCATGGCCTCATGAAACCCCGCAAATCAGAACGCGTTTATCTTGTGGAGGGACTTCTCCCTTCACTCAAGGGGTGTTCGCAATCTTCAATCAAGTTGGGATGTTTGGCACACGACCGTTTGCGTGAAGTTTGGGTGCGGCAAGAATCAAGCTCATTCCAACTCTGCATCATTAAAAGCCCCTTGAATGAAGGCTCTCAGGAATGTTTTCCGATCCCGCAGCAAACGTTCGAATCCTTATGGAGCCAGACAGAAGCCCACCGCGTTGAGCTGACTCGTAGCATCCTCCCGTATGGACACACTTCGATTCAATTTGATCGCTTTCATGGCGAATTTGAACCGCTGATCACAGCCCGCATTGGCTTTGAAACCGCAACCAGCCACAGAAAATTCCATAAGCCGGCTTATCTTGGTCAAGAAATCGCACCCGCTGAATCGCATGATCTCCGGGAGATCGCCCTCCACGGTCTCCCTCTACCGGGAGACTCCCATTTGCAAGCAGGAGCCGTGCCTTTTCTTTTTAAAAAGGGAATCCTCCATATTGTTCTCATCACGAGTTCGTCAGGTGAGCGCTGGCTCATTCCCAAAGGGCATTTGGAATCGGGAATGACCCTCGAAGAAGTTGCCCTGATGGAAGCCGCCGAGGAGGCCGGTGCGATTGGAACAATCGAGCCAGGATGCCGAACAATGTTTCAAACAGAGGATGGCCGCACTCTTCGTCTCTTTCCGCTTCGCGTCGCCACGCTCCTGCCACACTGGCCCGAGCGATTTGCCAGACGCCGCGTCGTCTTGCCAGTGTATCGCGCCCTGCTGAGGATCAGCGACCCCGGCCTCGCCAAGGCACTGCGCGATCTTTCCCGGCGGTTAACTCACTAGAGCCAGCCTACGCGGCAGGAGCCAGAATGGCGTCGCGCATACCATGCAGGAGTTTTTTATCCGCTGGGCATATCGTAGCCAACGCCCCACCGAGTTGCGTTGATTTCTCACCAATAAAAAAATAAGGACACAGGCGCACTCGACCGCGCATCGTCTGAAGTTCTTCGTGCGCCGGAGTCCAAAAGTCGGCATCAAAGAGGCGTCCCGGGTGAAAAGTCTGCAGGATATGCGGCTGAGTCGGAAATGCTGCCAAGGCTGACTCCAATTCCATCTGCCACTCGCTCTGCGGCAAGTCGGCTGCCACAACAACGCCGCGAGAGCCCCAGGCTCGCTCAGAAAATCCACTCACCTTTAAAACAAAATTCCTTCGCTTCTGGCTGAACTTGGCCACTTGCATCCAGGAGTGCGCCTCGAGGCGGGGGAGCACTGCATGGTGCGGCAACGGAGCCGGATCTACCAACCAAGTGTAAGGGATCACTTTTTGGAGGGCCAAAAACGCGCGCTCGCCGAGTTCACGACGCCAGAAGTCCTCAAGAGGCTTGATCCAGAACAAAGCGAACCACAATTTCTCCTCCAGAGCAGGCTTGATGGGCGGAGTCACTTTCATGAAGCCAGCGCGGACTCCATCCATGATCTCTGGAGATGCAGGAACATTAGCCAGATCGAAGAGCTCAAAAAAACGATAGAGAGTCGGCTGCCAATCCTGCCTCGGCAGGGCATCCAATACCCGCCACTTTGAGGAAGACCCGTTCAACTCGCTGGCAAGCCATTCCATTTCCGGCCTGTAAGTCGCCGCCTCTTCGGAAACCACGATATCTCCACCAGGGAGGATGTCTGCAAAGCCTCGTAACATCCCATCCGCCCCTCCCACAACCGAAAATCCCAGACCCGAGTACGTCTTGTTGAGCCAAGCCGTAAGGCCGATTCCACCCGGCACGCTATCAATCTCAGCAATACTGAACCCCTCATCAGTCAGAATCAAATCCGGGCGAATGACTCGCGGAATATCGCCCGCTAAACCGCATTCCCGCTGAAATGCGATAAGTTCGGCCGGCTTTCCCGCATCAAGAACCTCCGCAACCCATGCGGGTTGCCGACCTTTCACACTCTGGCGATAGAGCTGATCGCAGGCCCGTAAGAAAAGTAGGAGCCGGTATCCGAGCTTCTCCAACTCTACGGCAAGCTCATCAGGCAAAGCAAAGGGACGCGGAGCTATGCGCCATTCCTTTTCGTGGAAAAGCCCGCCCTTCGGTAACGCGCTATGGATAGCATGAGCCGATTCGAGCGGACTCATGAAAGAATTTTCAGCGCTTGCCGGATGAGTTCCTCGGAGGTCGGCATGACCTCCCCCGTCTTCATCACTGCACGAATCGCCTTGTGGGCCTCCACCTGCTTGTAACCAAGCGAAATCAACGCCAAGACCGCATCATGAAGCCGTACGTCATCTTGGCTCGGCGCATTTTTTGCACTCGAAGCCTCCCACTCTGCCGCGACACCCACTTTATCCTTCAGCTCGAGTACGATTCGCTCTGCCGTTTTTTTCCCGACGCCACTGATCTTCGAGATAGTTCCCGTATCGCCTGCCACAACGGCTGATTTGAACATTTCCACGGATAGCCCGCTCAGAACCGACAGCGCGATCTTCGGCCCGACGCCAGTCACGTGGTGGAGCAGGAGGCGAAAGAGGTCACGCTCACCGGGCGAGCAAAAGCCATAGAGGATATGTGCATCCTCGCGGACGGCAAGGTGCGTGAGAACCTTCACCGCTGAACCAAGAGGAGGCAATCGCTCAAAACTTGATAACGGAATCATCACTTGGTACCCCACACCATGCACATTGACGACAATCTGGGTTGGGAGAGATTCTGCGAGTGTTCCTTCTAAAAACGCGATCATGATGGCCGTCAACACTACCAGAGCCCGCGCCAGACTCAAAAGGGGGATCTTAACTTTTCTTTTGGCCATGGTCACCACGGGATTCCTTCAGGCAGACGAGTGGGCGCTTCTCGTTGAGCCATCCTTCACTGATCACAAGATGCGTCGCCCGATCGAGGGCTCTCAACGCACTGTTCTAACCATCTTCAGAATCGTCGACGGCGACATCCACCCACTCACACGTGAAGAAAAAAAATCGATTCACATGACCTTTCCGCAAATTCGGGAGGAGGCGCTCCGGACCTCTTCACAAGTATTTAAGCGCATGACCCCCTCTATCGTGAGAAACCAAAAGCAAGTCATCCAATTTGCCACGATCGAATCTGAAGATCCCCTCACGAGTGCCTGTGTTCTTGCGCCCGAGTTTGCCGAATCATTTCGCAGCACTCTCGGTCCTGACCTTCTTGTAGCGATCCCGACGCAGAATCAGGTGCTGATTTTTTCCAGGCAAGACGACGTCCATTTGCGCATGGCAGAGAAAATTATCGATTCCTACCTTTCCTCGAACTACCCCGTGAGTCGGGAGATTTTTGCTCTGGAAAACGGCAACCTTCGCTCGCTCGGCGTACTCGAATAGAAATCGCAAAACGCAGCGTCGCGAATCTGCCACCGCATGCTGCTGGTCAAAAAAATACAACCCGTAAGAGCCACGCACACAGGGTCACCTGGCTTCTGGAGGCCCAACGACTTGCTCAGTTTGCTGTCTTGAATCCCCCGCCCCCCCCAGGAAACTCCGCTCCACTTCGCATGCTAACAAGGGAATCAATCCTCTGTAACGCCGAGTGGGAGGGGCTTTTCGGGAAAAACAGCCTGCCGCTCGAAAACCAAAAAGCTGGCCGCGCGTCGGTCTCATTCGTCGAATTTTTTGAAAAAAACTTCTCCACATTCTGAAATGTGGAGCGATTCTTGCTGGCTCGATAATTTTAGAACATGAACCAAGCCTTGCCATCCCGCGATTCGAACGGACTCTATAATCCCGATCTGGAGCATGACGCCTGTGGCGTTGGGCTCGTTGCCCAGATTAGTGGGGAACGCTCGAATGCCATTCTCGAGACAGCCCTGCTCTCCATCTGCAGTCTGATGCACCGAGGAGCTCTCGACGCCGATGCCAAAACCGGTGACGGGGCCGGGATTACCACCCAGATTCCGTATAAAATTTTCACGCCTGAAGTGGAGAAGCTCGGGCACACCCTCTACAACCCAAGCGATCTCGGTGTAGGCGTCATGTTCCTGCCTGCGCACAACGAGTATGAGACCGCACGCGCACGCGCCATCACCGAAGAGGTTTTGAAAAAGCGCGAGCTGTTCGTATTTGGATGGCGTGAGGTTCCGATCAACGATCACGTGTTGGGAGAAAAGGCCCAATCCACCATGCCACTCATCGAGCAGGTATTGGTTGGACGACCCGCTGGAATGTCGGATGACGACTACGAACGCCGACTTTTCCTGTCCCGTAATGAGATCGAGGACCGCGCCGCTGCAGACAAGATTAAGGATTTCTACATTCCCTCTTTCTCGCACCGCACGATTGTTTACAAAGGCCTCCTCGTCTCCGCATCGCTGGAAAAATTCTACCCGGACCTCGCGAACCCCGAATATGAGACGGCAATCGCCCTGTTCCACCAACGCTACAGTACGAACACTTTTCCAACGTGGCCCCTTGCCCATCCGTTCCGCATGCTGGCCCACAATGGCGAAATCAACACGATCCGGGGCAACCGCAACTGGATGCACGCGCGTGAAGCCGAACTGGAAGCCGATTTCTGGGGTGCGGACATCGACCTGCTCAAGCCTATCATTCAGCCAGGCGGCTCCGACTCCGCTAGCCTTGATAACGCGCTGGAGGTCCTGACCATGAGCGGCCGCAGCATCCTGCATGCTGTCACGATGCTCGTACCGCCATCCTTCCGTACCGACCCAGATCTTTCTCAGGAGCTAAAGGATTTTTACAACTACCATCGCTGCTTTTCCGAGCCATGGGATGGACCAGCCGCCCTCACCTTCACCGACGGCGTGATCGCCGGAGCGTGCCTCGACCGCAATGGACTTCGTCCCGCCCGCTACAATATCACCGAGGACGGGATGTTCGTAATGGCCTCAGAGGTCGGGGGCTCCCAGCTCGACCAGCTCAAGATTGTTGAGAAAGGCCGCTTGGCCCCAGGCGAGATGATTGCAATCGACACGGCCAACGGGAAACTCCTCCGCGATGCAGACATCAAGGCCGGCCTCGCCGCGCGCCAGCCCTATGGAGAATGGTTGAAGAGCAACCTGAAAAATCTTCCTCAGTTATGCGAAAAGCAAATTCAGCCACCGGTTGGCGAGTTGGATGTTCTGACTCTCACTCAACGCCAAGTCGCTTTTGGATACTCCTCCGAGGAAGTTGACATGGTCATCAAACCTATGCTGAAGGACGGCGCTGAAGCCGTTGGCTCGATGGGAGATGACACTCCTCTGGCCGTCCTCTCCGCGAAGCCTCGATTGCTTTATACCTATTTCAAACAGCTTTTTGCACAGGTCACAAACCCGCCGATCGATCCAATCCGCGAGAAACTGGTAATGAGCCTTAATACCGTGCTCGGCTGGCGCAAAAACCTTCTCGCTGAAACCCCCGAGCACGCCAATCTCGTGAGCCTTGAGTCTCCCGTGCTTTTGAACGAGGAGCTCGCAGCCATCCAGTCGCTCGGTGCCGAACATAAGGCAACCACCGTCTCCACGCTCTGGAACGCTTCTGAAGGCGAGGATGGTTTGGAACCTGCGATCCGTCGCATCTGCATGGAAGCCGAGGCCGCTATTGATGATGGCACACGCATTCTCATTCTTTCGGACATCGGTGTGGACCACGCAAAAGTTCCCGTGCCAATGCTCCTCGCTGTGGGAGCTGTGCACCACCATCTCATCCGGGTAGGAAAGCGCATGCGCTCTGGCCTTATTTGCCAGACTGGGGAAGCGCGAGACGTACACCAAGTGGCCTGCTTGATTGGTTTCGGGGCAGCAGCAGTCAATCCCTACCTCGCCATTGAAACCATCCGCGAACTCCTCGAGCGCGACAACTCTGGGGGAGAATTCGCTAAGTCCGTCATCAACTACCGTAAAGCCATCGAGGCTGGCATTCTCAAAATCATGTCCAAGATGGGTATCTCGGTGGTCAACAGCTACCGCGGAGCACAAATCTTCGAAGCCATCGGCATCTCTTCCAAACTCATTGACGCGTGCTTCAAGGGCACAGCCTCGCAGATTGAGGGAATTGGCTTCAAGGAAGTTGCTATCGAAAGCCTGACCCGCCACGCGATGGCCTATTCGGAAGCCTTGCCCATCGAGGCAGGCAAACTCAGCGACCCTGGGTATTATCGCTTTCGGCGTGGCGGCGAAATGCACGCCGTGACACCACCCGTACTCCAGAGCTTCCATGCCTATGTTGGCATTAAAGGTGCGGACAAAGCTGGCAAGGCGGAAGATTACAAAAAGTACGTCGACTCCGTTCTGAGCAACACGCCCGTTGCCCTGCGCAACCTTCTTGAAATTTTGCCTATGCCAGAAGGCCCTATCTCAATCGACGAGGTGGAAACCATTGAGGACATCCGCAAGCGTTTCACCACAGCTGGCATGTCGCTGGGAGCACTCAGCCCGGAAGCCCACGAATGCCTCGCTATCGCGATGAACCGCATCGGCGGCAAGTCAAACAGCGGAGAAGGAGGAGAAGATCCCTCCCGTTTCAAACGGCGCGAAAATGGCGATTGGGCAAATAGTGCGATCAAACAGATTGCATCAGGCCGCTTCGGCGTCTCGGCCGCCTACTTGGCCAGCGCGAAGGAAATCGAAATCAAAATGGCCCAAGGCGCCAAGCCGGGTGAAGGCGGGCAATTGCCAGGCCACAAGGTCAGCGCCTATATTGCCAAGCTGCGCCACTCGGTGGAAGGAGTCACTCTGATCTCACCTCCCCCACACCATGATATCTACTCGATCGAGGATCTGGCGCAGTTGATCTATGATCTCAAGCAGGTGAACCCGCGCGCCAGAATTTGTGTGAAACTCGTTTCCACAGCCGGCGTGGGAACTATCGCCGCCGGCGTGGCCAAGGCCCACGCAGACATCATTCTCGTCAGCGGACACGAGGGAGGCACGGGAGCCTCCCCTCTCAGCTCGATCAAACATGCCGGTGGACCTTGGGAACTCGGCGTCGCCGAGGCGCATCAGGTTCTTATGCTGAACGGACTCCGCAACCGTGTCACACTCCGTACCGACGGCGGCATGCGAAGCGGAGAGGACATCGTTTATGCTGCGCTTCTCGGAGCCGAGGAATTCAACTTCGGCACAGCAGCCCTCATCGCCATGGGATGTGTTTACGTCCGGCAGTGCCATCTCAACACCTGCCCGGTGGGCGTCGCCACGATCGATGACCGCCTCCGTGCCAAATTTAAGGGCCGCCCGGAAAATGTGGTCGCATTTTTCAACGGCGTCGCCACAGAGGTACGCGATATGATGGCTCGGCTTGGCTTCCGCACGATTGACGAAATGGTCGGACGCGTGGAATGCCTCCGCCAAAAGGAAATTCCAAACCACCCGAAGGCTAATACCCTCGACCTTTCCCGGCTCTTGGTAAATGTTGCTGCCGATGATCCCTCGGCCGTGCGCCACGCCACACGCTCTCGCAACGATGGCCCCGAGGACTCGACGCTTGATGAAACCGTGCTTCAGGATGCCAAAGATGCCATCACGGACGGCAGTCCCATTTCCCTTGCCTACGAGGTGGAGAATACGAGCCGCTCGGTAGGAACCCAAGTCTCGGGCGAGATTGGCTACCAGTGGGGTGAGGAAGGCATCGCCAGCGGCACGGTCGAGCTTAAGCTCACGGGTAGTGCGGGACAGAGCTTTGGCGCTTTCCTATCCCCGGGCGTGCGCCTCCTACTCACTGGCGAGGCCAACGACTACGTTGGAAAAACCATGAGCGGCGGGGAGATCGTGATCAAGCCTGAGGCCGGATCGCTCTTTCTCCCACATGAGGCCATGATCATCGGTAACACGGTCATGTACGGGGCCAGCGGTGGACGCCTCTTCGCAAACGGTCGAGCTGGAGAGCGCTTTTGCGTTCGCAACTCAGGCGGCACGGCCGTTGTCGAGGGTATCGGCGATCATGGTTGTGAATACATGACGAATGGAACAGTTGTTGTCCTCGGACGTACCGGCAAAAACTTTGGTGCGGGCATGACTGGTGGCACAGCCTTTATTCTGGACCTGGAGAACCGCTTCGAACGCCTCTACAATAATCAGCTTGTGTCCATATCACGCCTTGCAGCAGACGCCGACATTGCAGCGCTCAAGGCCTTAATCAAGGAACACCACGACCTCACCACAAGCCCACGCGCAGCGGAAATCCTCGGAGCTTGGGACCGATTCCAACCCCTCTTCTGGAAGGTCAGCCCAAACGTTCCAGTCGCAAAGCCATTGCCAGAGCCCTCTAAAGAGCCTGAGGCTCCGGGAAAGGTGATCAACGAAGACGTCATCGCCTCGAAATAAAGCCCTAAACCAGACTCCAAGCCCAACCCGGAGCGCGTAATCCGAAAGGTAAAACCTATCGGAAAGGTTTATGTGTTATTTCAACTCCGGCGGAAGCAGGGGTTGCAAGGCCTTCACATCTTGAACAGCGTTCTTGTGACTGACGAGAATGGCGTCAGGCGTTTCCACAACGACAAGGTCTTCAACCCCGCAGAGGGCAATGATCCGCCCATTAGAAACCGCAATATTGTTGTGGGAGGCGTGATAGACCACCGGGCCACGTTTGCAGTTGCCGTCCGAGTCAGCCTCTATGTGCGACGGGAGTGCCGTCCAAGCTCCAACGTCGTCCCAGTCAAATGTCGCTAGCACGGCGGCAACATTTTTGGCGTTCTCCATGATGGCGTAGTCAACCGAGATTTTGGGCAGCGAGGAAAAACGTGTGGAGAGGAGGGATGCGAGATCGTCTGGGGAGTGCATGGACTCAATGAACTCTGCTAGGGGCGGAAGTTGACGGCGGGCCTCATCGAGAAAAGTTGAAGCGCGCCAGACGAAAATGCCAGCATTCCAGAGGTAGTTTCCGGCCTGAATATAATCGCGTGCTTTTTCCAGGGTGGGTTTCTCCACAAAGCGGCGCAGGCTATGAATGGCACTGCCATTCAATCCTGGAGGAAACGGGGCCGAAGTTTCGAGGTAACCATAGCCAGTGGCAGCGAACGCCGGAGGGATACCCAAAGTGGCAATCGCCCCAGTAGATGCCCCAATCTCCACGGCATCGGCAAGACAGGCCTGGAATTTTCCGGTGTCATGAATCATGGCATCGGCTGGGAGAACGATGCAGACAGCATCCGGATCGAGGGCGCGAGCGATCGCTGTCGCCAGGGCGCAAGCTGGAGCAGTATCGCGTTTGGCGGGTTCGGCGATGATATTCTTCTCTGGCAAGAAAGACACAGCAGCTCTGGTGGAGTCCATCTGAGCTGAGTTTGTTAGAATAAAAGTATTATCCAGAGGAACAAGCCCCTCGAGCCTTCGCACAGTAGTCTCAAGGAGAGTGCGATCATCAAAAAGGCGGAGAAGGTGTTTGGGAGTGCTCTGGCGACTCATCGGCCAGAATCGCTCGCCGCTACCACCAGCCATGACAAATGCAAAAGTTTTTCCAGAGCTCATACGGCGAATCATGTCCTCAAGCGCCAAAGCAGTCAATTGGACTTCAGCGCTCTTATGGGCTGAAGCATCGCCTCTTCTTGGCGAGTCAGGCTTCCAGGCGCGATCATGCGCGCAATGGCTCGGGCTTCATCCGCATTCCCGTTTGCCGCCATGATGAGAGCAAAAATCGCTTTCTCATGGGGAAGAAGAGCGTTAGGGCTGAGGGGAGGATCAAAATCCTTGAGCATAAAGAGCGCTTTGGCCCTCGCTCGTGATTTCAAAAGCCCCAGAGCATAGGTGACTCGGAGTGCGGCATTATCGGGATTTTTTTTAGCACGCAATTCCAATGGTTCGATGGAGACGGCTTCGCCCAAAATAAGGCGTGTGTAGGCGAGAGAATCCATCACGGTGTCTTGGTTGGCCAAGTGCGGAGATTGCATCGTCCGTTGGTAAAATTCCAACATGACGGAGGAGTCGCGGTGCTGCCGGAGTACTGGAATCAGTATTTCGACCGATTTAAGCGCCCATGAGGGATCGTCGAGCAAGACGGGCAGTTCGCGATAAAAGGTGGTCCACTCTGCAGCGCGAGCCAAACCGATAAGGAGTTCCAGCATGATTTCGGGGTTCCCTCGATTGCTGGCGATGACATCGCCCCAGAGTTTATGCGACTTGGCAGGCTGACCACGCAGGGCTGCGATCGTTGCCAATAGGGCCTGCGATTGATGAGTAGCCAGAGGATTTGCAGAATCAGCCAGAGCTTTTTCGATGCCTGCCCATTGCTTCAAATCAAGAGCCGTCTCTAACCACATTTCAAAAACCCTTCGGCTCTCAAGCGCATCAGATAATGGAATAACGGATTGAGCCAGAGAGGGCTCTTCGAGATCGAGCAACCAGTCCACCGTAGGCAAACGCTCAGAGAGGGGCAAGGACTGCGATCTTTTAACGACATTTTGAAGAATCAGCGAACGCGACTTGGGCTGCAAACTGAGCTGAAACTTGTCTGCAAAGAGAAGGAAAGATGCATCCCCAGAGGGATGTCCACGAATGATTTCGAGAACGCTCAGGGAGTCCTGCGGATCAAAAATCCCGCTGGAAAGAGCCTGCATGGCGAGTGAAAGCGATTGAGGGCTTGGATCGAAATCCGTGATTTTTTGTAAGAGGCTCGCCAATTCCGCCGAGCGCGCCGGCTTGGGCTCTGGATGCGAGAGAAGGAACTGGTAAAGAGCCATTACGGTTTCCAAATTCTCACTTTTTGCGATGGCAGACCGGAGTTCCGCCTCCTGCAAATCAAAATAGCCCAGCCTGCCATTGATGGATGCCTTGATGATGTGAGAAAAAGCCAGGTCCTTCCATCTGGAGCTCACGAGATTGGCAACGTCCCAAGCCACGCTCATGCTTCCATACTTCACGGCAGCCACTGCCAGATTTTCAGCATCCTCTTGGGTGGCATTGGGTGAAAGCACGATTTCCTTTTCTGGGCCAAAAAACTTGTCCCCACTGCGAAGAACATCCCCCTCACCCTCAAAAAATCCCCCGCCGACATTTGGAGCATCACCAAGCTGAATATCGCTTGGGAGTATGCTCCCCTCAAGGGCGACAAATCGGTAATAATCCAGCGCCCTGGAGTCTCCTTGACTGTCCAGAAGACGCGCCATGAGTCGGCAGGCCCCAATGTGGCCAGGAACCTCAAAAAGAGCCTGACGAACATTCAAAAGAGCCTCATCAGCCTTGTTCTCAGCGATCATTTTTTGCGCCGCTTTTTGATATTGCGATGCTCGGTAAAGGCTCATGACCCGATGAGCAGAAGTCCAAAGAAAAGAGGCAAACAAAGCGGTAGCGACAATAAGAAAAAGCCGCGTGAACGTCTTCCAGCTTATCCCGAGGTTCGGATGCAGTCCGCGCTCGTAGAAAACTGGTCTCATTTCAAGCTCAAGCCTTCAGCCGCACAGCGCGGGTTTTGTCCAATTTAAGAACGCCCTCAGCGCCCATTGGCAACGATGCCTTGGGATCGGTCACCTTCTCACCCTGCCACTGCACACTGCCGCCTTCTAAAAGTCGGCGGGCCTCCGATCGCGAACGAGACGTCTGAAAACAGGTGGCAAAAGCCTCAACCACCACGCTCAAAAAATCCCTCGCCCCAGTTGATGTGAGGATTGGCAAATCGGCAGATTCCAAATCACGGGAACTGAAGCGCGTATTGAATTCCTCAAGGGCTTTGTTGCCAAGCTCCTCGCTGTGGAAGCGGGTCGTGATGCGCCGAGCAAGTGCCTTTTTGGCATCCATTGGGTGAATGCCATCGGGGAGCGTCTCGTGCAGAAGAATTTCATAGTAACGAATCATCAACTGATCACTAATGCTCATAATTTTTCCAAACATGTCGCCTGGCGAGTCCGTAAGCGCAATATAATTCCCAAGGCTTTTGCTCATTTTCTGGCGACCATCCAAACCTTCAAGAATTGGCATAACCATCGCTACCTGTCGCGGTTGGCCCTCTTCGTGCTGAAGGTCACGCCCGACCATGATATTGAAAAGTTGATCCGTACCGCCAAGCTCGACGTCCGCCTTTATCATCACAGAATCCCACCCCTGCATGATGGGGTACTGGATTTCATGCGCTCGGATGGGGATGCCCTTGTCGAGGCGGTCGCGAAAGTCTTCGCGTACGAGCATCTGCTGCAATGTGACTCGACTGTTGAGTTTAATCACCTCTTCAAAGCTCATGCTCTCGAACCACTCGCCATTAAAGACAATCTTTGCACGCTCGCGGTCGAGGATTTTAAATGCCTGTTCCTGAAAACTCTTCGCATTCGACATGACCTGATCATGAGTCAGTTGAGGGCGTGTGACCGAGCGTCCACTCGGATCGCCAATCATGGCTGTGAAGTCACCAATAATCAAAATCGCCTCGTGGCCAGCATCCTGAAAATCCCGCAATTTTGAGAGAGCGATACTATGTCCAAGATGGATATCCGGCGCGGTGGGATCAACGCCGAGTTTGACTCGCAGAGGACGGCCAAGTTTCAGTTTTGCATCAAGTTCGTCGGGACTCAGAACTTTGGCAGCGCCACGTGTCAGAAAATCAATGTCGGTCATGTAAGGAAAAGCTCACTGGGGTTTGTTCAATAACTCACGCACATCGTCAATCGTCGTTTCTTTTTTTACTTTGTCGGAAATTTGTTGCATCGCACCTTGCGCTCCTCCTTGAACAAGAAAAGGCTTGGGGAGGACTTCAGTTTTCGAGGAGTTGGCTTTTTTCGATGCAGCAACATAGGTCGCGGTGGAAGCCCGCTGGACGTCATAGGACTTTGAAGGATCAAAGCCAGTTCGTGAAATCAAAGTGGCCGGCTTGGCGGCGAAAATGCGCTGACCGAACCACGGGTTTTTAATGCCCAAAAATGAGCGAGAGCCGGAAAATTCCTTAGTCAGAGGAGATTCGTTAGCGCCATAAGATTTTTCAGAAAGAGGCGAGCTTTTGAACTTGGTGCCCGAGCTACCCGTGTAAGATTTTGACTGAAATTGGCTTTCCAGTTGCATGTCGGGCCTCTGAATCCGGTCAAGGAGTTTCCTTTCCTGCTGCTGGGCCATTAGAGAGGATGTCGCGAGCATCCAAAGCAACATGATGCATGGGAGGAGAGTCTTCAAACCTAGGAAGTCTGCGTGCGACCTACCGCGGGGTCACTAGTTGGCTTGCGGAGTAATCTGGCTGGGATTTTAGAGCGGCTTCCAGCGTGTAAACCTGACCGGCCCGCAATTCGCGAGTGGAAACTTTTTCCTGATACTCGATGCGTTCGTGGGGGTTAATCACAACAATCCCCTCATCTTTTGCAATGCCACGGTCATCCGACCAGCGTTCGATTACCTTTCCGTCTGCATTCCTCACGAGAATCTCGATGTGTTGGCTGGAGTCGAATTCCAACCTTTTCAATTCCTTTGAATTGTTTCGAACCGCATAGGTCACACCAAGTTCCCGCTGGTCTTTCAAAACGGGATTCTCGGGTTCTACTGCGAGCGTGGCTGATTCAGAAGATTCTCGCCCACCTCCGAATTTGATCGGCGGAACCAACCCTGCAAAAAAGCTACGCATCTGCCCCAGCATGTTATCAGAACCCTTTTTAACCTGAGGGTAGCCAACGGATGGGGAATTTCTAAGTTCTATTTGCTGCAGTGCTTCAGACGGGAAAAATGGAGCGGATTCATCAGGAGGCGGCTCGGCAAAGGGAGACGCTCCATCTTGTGCCAAAGCGAAATACACTGGGGAAAAGATCAAGCACGCAACAAGACGTTTCATAAAACTAATATCCCTAAACAAGCAAACCTTCGGTTGCAAATCCTATCGCTCCGAATACGCTCTGAGCGCCCAAGGCGGGCCTTCAAACTTTATGAAAAAACTCCGTCAAATTCTTGGTCCATTTCTGATTTTTCTCGTTCTGAGCGCCCCATACGCCCTCTTTGCTGGTTCGAAGAAAGCCCCCCTAGTGACCATTCGCCTTCACGGTGAGGGTAGTTCGACCGATGGGCCATCCTTCTCCAGCGAAGTTCAACTCAACAACCCGCCAGTGAAAATTTTTATACGCAACGTTCCAGTGGTGAGTGAACGCGACATTGAGGCCTTCTTGCCATTTCCAGGGAATGACGGCCAAGTCGGAGCCTATTTCCGCCTCGATGCTCATGGAGCCAATAAGCTCCAACAATTCACGGTAGAGGAGAAGGGACGCACGGCGATCGTTCTTATCAATGGCCGAATCGTTGCGAATATGATGATCAAAAGCGCAGTCAATGATGGCATCCTCTACGTCCCAGGCGGCATCACACAGGAAGAAATCCTCGTCCTGCAGCAGCATTTCAAAATCATCGGAAGAGAGTCTGAATTTGGAAAAAAGCCACGCCGCCCGTTGAATCAAGGGAATGAACCATGATATCGCACCTGCTCCTCATTCTCCTAGCCTCTTCAGCCCCACTCTGCGCAGCACTTTTCGATTGGCCTACAGATAATAAAGCTCTCTTGGAAGACCGCCCGCAAGACTTCTACATGTATGTGGATCGAAACTTCGAGGGCGTGGAAACAAAGCCGTGGGAAGGTGGTTCATATGGTTACGTACGAGGTCCACAGCGCGTCGGAGACAACATTGTCTATAACACTCTTCACGAAGGCATCGACATCGCCCCGCTCCACCGGGATGCATCGGGAAATCCCACTGATAAAGTCAAATCATGTGCAGATGGAACCGTTGTCCACACGAGTCACGAAGCCGGCGCGTCAAACTATGGTCGCTATGTCGTTATTCGCCATCTCGTGGAAAGGAGCCCGATTTATACCCTCTACGCGCACCTCAATTCCATCTCAGTAAAATGTGACCAGCACGTTGCACAAGGCGAGATCATCGGCCAAATGGGCTTCACCGGTGCAGGCATCAACCGCGAACGAGCCCACCTCCACCTCGAAATCGCCGTCCTGCTCAGCGAGGACTTTGGAGCATGGTATCAGCGATACTTTTCAGGTTCCCCCAACAAACACGGAATCTACCACGGCTATAACCTCGTCGGCATGGAGCCAGCCGCCATTCTTCTGGCATCCGCAAAAAACCCGGCATTCAGCCTCCAAGATCATATCCGCAACCAAGAAGTCGCCTACCAAGTCACGATCCCAGACTCCCCCAACTTATCCATTATTCGAAACTACCCTTGGATTGTTCCGGACGGCGAGCCCGCATCACCTCGCGGATGGACCGTCTCATTCACACAATACGGAGTGCCAGTGAAAGCCATTGCAGCGGGCCAACCACCGATAGAACCTCGTTTAGAGTGGGTGAAGCAGACCCCGTACGCCTATCATGCAGCTACGCGAGGAATCATCACAGGGACAAAGGGCTCTCCCCGCCTTACGGATTCGGGCCGCCGCTTTTTAGAGCTCATCCAAGGAACCCCCTGAGAAGTCCTAAAAAACTGGCCTCAGCCCCCAATCGAAGCCCGAACGAAAAGAATCGATAGGGAAAATTCCGGCTCGCGGCGCGAGATCTAAGCTCTCGCTAAATTTTATTCCGTTTCGCCAGACCGAGTCGGACTCAATTCGAGAACTCACCAATCGCAGTGCTCCGCTGGCCACAGACTGGTAAACGCCGATATCGACAGGTGGCAAACCCTCAAATGGAACAGACGCCAGTCCTTGGTCAACCGCAAGAAATAGAGCCTGAGGAATGGCGTGGGGAACAGTCTCGGAGGAGAGAATCCATTTACCCTCGCTCAACGGACCGAAGGCAAAAAGACGAATCGATTCATTCGCAAACCATCCTTCGCCTTCAACAAGCAAAAACGGATTCCATGGCTCGTCTGGGAGAAAAAATAGGCTGCCAGATTCGATGAAAAACGGACCAGCCTCAACCCCATCAAATGTGACCCTCCCCACTGGCACAGGTTTTCCAACTGTTCCACCCAATATCAATTCCGGCTTGAGAAAGGCACTCAGTTGCGATCCTCGAACTTCGACAGGCGAATCCCCGTTGATTTTCACGTCCAAAATCCAGGCCGGAGAGGGACTGAGTTTCGAAAGAATCACAGATGGAGCCGAGAAGTTCGGAATGGCGAGCGATTTCTGAGAGAGCAATGGCTCAAGCCAAAATATCCCTTTGACGAGCGACCCCTCAAATCCAACGCTGCCGGATAAAATCCCTCCGTCATCCTGCCCCTTGGCTTGGAGTTGCCCCGAGACTAGAAGCGATACCATGGAATCGCTCACCAAAGGAATGCGGTCCCCGCGCCAAGTCAGATCCCATCTAGGTTTCTTGAATTCGGAAAAATCACAGACCCCCTCCATAGCAAAGCGACCCCTCGCCACCTCGCCCTCGATGTTTCTAAACCCTAGGGTGCCATTGCCGACAGAAATCTTGCCGTGAAGTCGCTCGATATCGGAGGCCAGACCCTGAAGAGCAAAACCCGTCGAGCGCACCTCGATCTGACCGCTAACTTCTGGCGCATCGATGGTATTTGTTACCTTGGCATGCCCAGAAATCTCACCGCGAAGGTTGTGGAGAAATGGAAGCAAAGGCCGAGCCAAGGCAAGATCAAGACGGGGCATATCGAATTCGGCGCTCAAGGGGGCCTTGGAATCGAACCATCGCAAGGTTCCGTCCTCAGCCTGAGACAGCCCGAAGGGGAACGACGCTTTGATGCTCGTCAACGCCATTCCGGCAGATTCAATGCGCCCGTCGAGACGAGCGACTCCAGACTTTGCCTTCGTATCAATGAATACCTTTGAGGAAGGCACGTCCCCAATTCCGAATGCAATATCACGCCCCTGAATAAGTGCAGTAATGTCAGGACTGGCTGGCAGACCAGAGGCCTCAAGCTGCATTTTCAAGAATCCAGAGAGAGGCAAATCCTGTCCACCAAGACGAAGCAAGTCGCGAAGATCGATCTCAGCAGGAGTGTTCGCTTGAAGATACATGGCTCCACTTTGAAGAACTGCCGTCTTCCAGTCCGCCCCACGAGCAATCGCAAAGCTATCCACCGGCAGGAAGGCCGACCCCGAAAGCAAAGGCTTCGAGGCGGCTGTGAATTCGACCCCCTCGAGTGTCAGGCCAGCAACAGAAATGTTCGCCCGCGTCTGGAGATGCATGTTCCCATTTTCAAGGTCCAGCTCCGAGAAATAAACATTCTCCGGCGAGTAGAATCCTTGGAAATGACCAGTCAGTCCCGCCGGGGTCAAAGACGAAACAAAGCGAGAGAGATCGACATCAAACTCGCCGGAGTGCGCCCCGAGCATGCCACTACCCTTCCAGACCATACCCATGGCCCCACCAGAGACAGCGGCGTCACCTTTGGAGTAAAAGGGACGCAGGTAAGTGGCCACTTCAGCAAGCTTCGCCCCTAACTCCGCAGAATATGCGTGCGGCGCGGCGAGGTCTACCAGGCCCTTTGCATTAAGAGAATCGCTTCCAGAGATCATCTCACAGCGAACAAGCTCGGCCTGCTTTTTCCGGAAGAGTATCTCAATGTTCATCTTCTCAACAGGGATCGAATGGTAAAAGACGCCACTGGCGCGAATCCCCAGAAATCCGTCCAACGAACCAGGACGGCCGCTCACACTGCCCTCAGCCGTAAGTTGACCAGAGGTCTGGCCGAGCGAACCGCCAAGAAGACCAGCCAGCGAATTGAGCTCCTTGATGTTTGCCCGCACATTGGCAAGGAAAGGAGATTCAGCGATCTTGGCCCAGCCCTCTGCGAGCGAGATTTCACCATTGATCGTCACTTTGTTTTCCTTCTGACGCAGGTCAAAATTTGAAATCAGGAGACGCCTGTGGATCAGACTTGCCCCGATCTCAAGCGATTCCCAGCCGCGATCATTCCAGCGGAAATCCTTTGCCAGAACTCGCAGTGAAGCGTCGGCGTCAACTGGTCGTGCAGCATCACCCCGAAAAGTCAAACGCCCTTCCGCCAGCGTGCCCGCAGCCTTTCCAGGCAGATCCAACAAGGCTGGAATCCCGTCCAATGAGATGTTCGATCCAAATGCAGCAACATCCCACACCGTCCCTCGAGGTCCCTCACTCAGACTTAGATCACCCCGCAGAGCCCCACCAAAAACGCGTGCGCTAAAAGAAAGTAAGGGACCTGAAAAAGCTCCCAGGCGCAACGAAACATCGCTCAGGGTGACTCCAGGCAACAGATCCAAAGCCGCGAAGCTTGCATTGCCCTCATCCCATGTCGTGGGAGCTGAAAATGGACCAAAAACCTTATTGAACTTTCCAGCTTGGATGGTGAGTGACTGCAGGCCGAGGCGACCATGCGCTTTAGAATTCAAGGAAATATTAAGACCCTCAAAAACATGGCGAAAATTTTCGCCAAGCACCTCGCCTGATGCATTTCGTATTTCGACAATCCCTGCCCAGAGCCCTCCAGGAGCCAAAAGGCCAACAACAGAAGACGCCTGATTGAAACCAGGCTCCAATGCTGGAGCAGAACTCTCCGAATTACGGAGATCCAAAACCCCACTCACTCCATCGAGAGAGATCGAGCGAATCCAGTTTTTCGAATCCGAGAAAAGATGATTTGGCCCGCTCCATAGCAACTCGAAGCGCTCGATTTTAAGCACCGTCCCACTGCCGTTTTTCTGAGAAGAGCAAATTTTGACGCCCTCCATTTGAAGAGGCACAAACGCACCTGCACGGACTGAATCTGCGTAAAAAACCAATCCCTGTCGTGAAAAGGCAAGGCCGGCGAGTTGCCGTGCGGCAAAGGATAAAACTGGGCCCTGGACGATCCATGCAACGGCAACCACTGCAAGTACCACAAACCAAAACCGATTCGATTGATAAAATCTTCTTCTCCCGACGTTCTTCATTCAGGGACGAAATCTACACGAGGCTGCCCCATGAATCCAGCCCCCTTCCTATTCATCCGCTTGACAGCCGATCGAGAGTGCAACTAAATCGGCCAGTGAAAAAACTTATTATTCCCTCATTGGCTCTTCTCGCTTTTATCAGCAACGGATTTTCCTATACCGCAAAGGAGCTCAGGGCCCAGTCCGAGCAAGCTCTCAAAAAACTCTATAGCCACAATGCAGGCGCACGGGTGCTGGGCGAGAAGGCTCTGGCGGTGCTTGTGTTTCCAGAAGTTTACAAGGCCGGCTTCGTCTTCGGCGCTCAGCGTGGAGACGGAGTCCTCTTTCAAGGCGGAAGAGCAGCTGGCTACTACAATACCACCGCTGTTTCCTATGGCTTTCAAGCCGGAGTGGAAAAATTATCTTACGCTCTCTTCTTCATGGACTCGGCTTCGTTGCAATACCTTCGCAAATCCAATGGTTTCGAACTCGGCGGCGTACCAAGCCTCGTCGTAGCCGACAAGGGCTTCGACAAATCCCTTTCCACAACGACCCTCCAGAAGGGCGTCTATGCCTTTTTCTTCGGCCAACAGGGCCTCATGGCAGGCATCAGTATTGAAGGAACAAAAGTCTCAAAATACACGCCCAGCAATTGATCGTTGCGGATAAATGGGGGCCAGCATCGATGGCCCTCGGTGGGAAGATTCACTTTAATCGCTGAACAAAACCTCACGCATCAGGCCGTAGATTTTAGTGTTGTCAAAACTCCCGTGAACCAACTCGGCTTTATTACCAGCCGCTCGCACAAGAATCCCACCAGATGCGTCGCTGAGTGTTCCCCATGTGATGACGAACGGGTGAGCTATTCCCGCGCGATCGGGTCGGGATAAGAACGGTTGACCTTCAGCCGTCAGGCCGTAGGGAGCCCCATTCGAGTCCTTCCCACTTGCCGCCTTGGCAAAAAGATCGGGCTTTGGAGGGAATCCAAGCACATCCATCGAGCCAGCTGAACTATCAGCGGCGGTGATCAGGAGAGTTTCGGGATTTTTCTCCACAAATTCTAAGGCCGTTCCAAATGTATCGTCGGCGCGTTTCAAAGCATCCAACACGCCGGGGGCATTGTTGTAATTGGCAAAGTTGTCGGACCCCTCCTCCTCGACCACGAGAAAAAAAGGTCCAGGAGCAAGAATTCGAAGGGCTGCGACAGCCATCTCCTGAAGGGTCGGGGCGTCGGGAGAATACGTCGGCAGGGCAAGCGACTTCAATTTGTCTGCCTCCATGTCGTTGAAGGTATCCTGCTCAGCAAAAATCCCGAGGAGCTTTTTCGTTTCGGGGGGCACAGACTGAAGTTCTGCGCGATCAAAGACAACCGTGTAGCCATTTTTGTGGGCTTCCTCGATAAGATCACGTCCGTCTGAGCGCTTACCCGCCTTAGTATGGCGTCCCTCCTTGAAGGGAGGAAGAAACCATTCTTCCCCTCCACTGAGAATCACATCCACGCCAGACTCGAGAATCTGAGCTGTGATTTGTTCATAGTCATCTCGGTGCGCGGTGCTCGCCACGAAGCACGCGGTGCCCGGCTCTATGATGCTTCCTGAATTAACGAGACCAGTCCGAACCCCGCGCCGCAGAGCCTCATGCATAAGACTGCCCGATTCGCCATTTGCAGCACGCGGCCGATCGGTTGATTTTCCATCCGTACCAAACGCCGAAGAAGGGACTTTAATACCATACGCATGCGACGTCGCGCCACCGTTTGAAGTGGCTGAAAGGGAATCCGCCATGTGTCCACGATAAACGGCGATGTGAGGAATCCGGTCCCAATTGATTTCAGCATCGGGCCCAGCCCAGTAGAAGCGAGCGGCCTGCCAGTTCGAAACTCCCGCTCCGTCAGGATGAATGAAGATGACGTTATTCCCGATGGCTTGAGCACTGAGGGCAAGTAAACACAGGAAAATTTTTCTTAGCATGCGCGACAAGAGAAGGGAAGGGCTTCTCCTGCGGCAATACCAGATTCGTGACAGTTCCGTTTCACGCTTGCATTTCGCTTTCATTCCGTCCACTTTTCCGCGCCATGCCGACACTTGCGATTATTTTTGGAATCATACTTAATGCGATGGGATTTGGTGCCTATGTAGCCACTGGCTCGCACAGCATCACCGCACTCATACCAGCCTTGTTCGGAACGATTATCTTTCTCTCCGGGCTCGTCTCGGTTTTTATTCCAAAAATCCGAATGCACCTTATGCACGTCGCAGCCCTTGTGGGTTTGCTGGGCACGCTTGGTGGACTCGGAATGGGACTTCCCAAATTGGGCAGCCTCCTTAATGGAACAAGCCAGCGCCCGCTTGCTGTGGGGATGCAAATCGCAATGGGTGTGGTCTGCTTCGTCTTCTTAGTCCTCTGCGTAAAATCATTTATTGATGCACGCCGCGCTCGCAAAGCGCAGCAGCCTTAGTCAACCAATAAGGCAGCACCGAAAACCCCTGCGCTGTCGCCAAGGATTGGGGACAGGATGCGGGTGTGCAGATCTCGGTTGAAAACGTGCCTCAGTACGGCAGCCCGCGTTTGCTCCTCGTAGAGGAGTGGGATATTGCCGACCCCTCCACCAATGACAATCGCATCGGGGTCCAAAATATTGATCACCGCGGAAATGGCCTCCGCAAATTTTTCACGCAGACGAAGCATCACTTGAATCGCCAACTCTTCACCTGCTTGAGCACGATGAACGATTTCAGGAAGCCGAACGGCGTCCCCGCCCTGTTCGCGATAAAACTTCTCCAACGAGGGACCAGCCAAGACTCCTTCCAAGCACCCTGAGCGACCACAATAGCACGGCTGGGATTCACCTTGGAGCGGGTTATGCCCCCACTCGCCTGCAATCCCGTGCAAGCCCGGTAGAACACGTCCATTCACAACGACTCCGCCGCCGACACCAGTTCCAAGGATGACTCCAAAAACCACTCCCGCCCCGGCACCAGCTCCAATGAGAGCCTCGGCGAGAGCAAAGCAATTCGCATCATTTGCCATGGCGATTTCACAGCCGAGGATGCATTCCAGATCTTTCAAAACTGGACGTCCATTCAAGCACGTTGTGTTCGAATTTTTTAATGTCCCGGTAGTGGGCTCTAAAGTACCCGGAGTCCCAATCCCGATTTTAGGTGGGCGAGAGAGGCCCGAGGCAGTCTCAAGATCCGAAAGCAGCCCAGAAATTTGTGAAAGGATGTGGTCATAACCCAAGGCGGCACCAGTCTCACGGCGCATACGATGCAATGCTTGGCCCGGATGAGAAGAATCCATGATGACTCCCTCAATTTTTGTTCCCCCAAGGTCAATGCCCCATTGACTCGATCTCTGCATTACGTTGAAACGCGCATTGGCATGATGACGTACAGAAACGGGGTCTGGATTTTCAATACCCCGGGGCTCATTTCGTCGATCAGTTCCAGATAAACTTCATCGTTCGGGAGGTTGCGAAGAGGATCCATGAGAAACTCAGGGTTGAACGCGATGGCGATATCCCGACCACGATAGTTCACCGACATGGACTCTTTGGCCTCGCCCACTTCGGGAGTGGTAGCCGTGATGTCAAGATTGTTTTTGGTGAAGGAGAGGCGGAGTGAACTGGTCTTGTCACTGCTGAGCAGCGCCACGCGGCGAACGCAGTTGAGTAGAGACTCACGTTCTAGGGCAATGCGCTCCTTGGCCTCACCAGGAATAACTTGGCGGTAGTTCGGGTAGTTGCCCTCCACAAGCTTCGACACCAACTGGGAACCATTCAACTCGAAAGATACCAAATTACTCGAACTCGAGATCAGCACCTCCCCATCCTCGCCGAGGAGGCGCTGGAGTTCCGTAACAGCTTTTGTGGGAAGGATAAAATCACGTTCGTTGCTCTTGGGAAATTCCAACTCGCTTTCGAAAAGTGCCAATCGGCGACCATCTGTCGCAACAAGCGTGAGCTTGTTTTCAGTGAGCGAGAAAAGAATGCCGTTCAGTACATAGCGTGCCTCATCACTAGAAATCGCATACGAGGTCTTGCGCAGACCATCCTTCAACTCGGCTTGTTTCATCGTTAAGGAACTGGCCTCCTCAAAATGCGGAAAGGCAGGATATTCTTCTTTAGGAAGTCCGAAAATTTTAAAGAAACTGGCGCCGCATCGAATGGACGTGGCATTTTTCGCATCGACTTCGATCGTAATTTCCGAATTCGTCAACTCACGGATGATCGAAACAAGTTTCCTCGCAGGAATGGTAATCGACCCGGGTTTTTCGACCTTGGCTTGAACCCGGCACCGAATGCCAACCGAGAGGTCCGTGGTGGTGAGGGTGAGGCCGTTTTCGTCGGCCTCGATCAGTGCATTGGTAAGAATCGGGAGCGTCGGACGTGTACTCACGACGTTCTGGATACGTTGCAATCCTTCGAGCAGGGCTTCTTTGGTGACCGCGATTTTCATTTGGGTAGGGTGGTTTTTAGAGACACGGAGAGGGTATGTCAACGCACGATAAAAGCATCTAATCCCCAGCCTTGCGGGCGATTTCCTTGAGCATGGAAGAAAACTCGGTGTTCCATAGTCCCATCAGTGGCCTCTGGCTGTCAAAGCCAGCGGCTCCAGCATCGCTCACGGAAAAAACTTTAGGCACGAGACGAATATTGTCCCCGCCAGGCACGGGAATCATAGCCAATCGCACTCTGATCGTTTGAGGATTGCCATAATTTCCCCACATCACATTTCCAAAGGCCCCGGCAGGCTTGTCGAAAGAAATCGAATCCGGATAGCTGGAATCCGAGAGCGTGTATCCGCGCGAAGAGAAAACATCACGCGCCGCAGACATGATTACATCGGCATTGGTGTCGTGAACCGTGATGGCCCCGATTCCACCGGAATCGGAAATTGGTGAGGAAAGGCAGCCTGCCAGAATCAGAGCAGAAGTCAGGGCTATCGCGGACGAGATGAGACGGATCATTGCGTTTCGGTATCAAAGCCGACGCTCGATGGCAAGACGGCGGAACAATTCAAAATTCACTTTGGCATCCTCTTCGGGCACGGCAGCAGGCCACGGGAGAAAAACATCAGGCACGTAAAAACCTTCCAAACGGAATTTCAAAAATTCCTTCATCTCCGAACTACCTGCCGTGCCAGCCACAAAAGCAACGGGGCGCGCACCAAATTCCTCATGAGGCACGCCCACGACGATCGCTCGGCGAACTTGAGGGCAGGCAGCCAAAAGATTTTCGATCACTTCGGGACAGATGTTTTCACCGCCTGAAACGAACATACGACTGCGGCGGCCGCTGATCACAAGATTTCCCTCGGCATCGATGTACCCGAGATCCCCCGTTCCAAACCACCCCGCTCCATCCAGAACTTGCTTGAAACCATCACCCGATAGAATGCTCCTCGGCAGCATGACACCTCGGAGCTGGATATCTCCTTCCGTCGAAATTTGAACCTCTCGGCCGGGAAGCGCTTGGCCTGCATGAATCACGCTAGGGACATACAGCAGGCGACCGCTCGTGGAAATTTGAGACGCCGCTTCGGTCATCCCATATGTGACGTGCAACGGGACCCCAGCAGCTAGAGCGTCGGCGACAAGCCTGCGATCAACCGGTCCACCACCCAAGAGAACCGCCTGCAAATGCTTAAAAGAAGCGCCCTGGTTGATCAACCGGCGCAACTGAACACCAACCAATGAAACGTGCGTCACCAAGGGATCCTCGATTTGTTTTTTGAACGGAGAATTTTTGTCAGGAAAAACAACCGCGGCACCCGCAAGCAAGCAGCGAATCAAGATGGAAAAGCCACTCACATGATTGAGTGGAAGCGATAGCAACCAGGCAGAGCAAGGCTGAAGAGGTATCCGCTCGGCCGCGCCGCGAGCATTAGCAAAGTGCGATTCCAAATCATGCGAGACCGCACAAGAAGAACCACTCGACCCCGATGTGAAAAGCACCGTCCCTGCCGATGAAGCGGTGATCGGCCCGTCAGGCGATGCAAGGTGGCGAAGTCCATCTGTTTTCCAGAAACAGGAGGCGCCAATTGACTCCGCGCGACTCACTGCTTCCGCTTCGGGAAGTCGGGGACTAAGAGGAGCCACAGCACAATCCTCCGCGAGCAAGGCGAGCAAAAGTGTCGCATGAGAAAAATCAGGAGCCGCCCACGTGGCAAAGGGGCGCGTTTTATCGAAGGAAAAACCAGCCAATCTCGATTTCAGAAAACCGCTCAGTTCTGAATACCGAACGATCCTTCCAGTTGAGCGATCAAGGAGCGCTACCGCATCGCCAAGGAGAGAGGCTTTAGAGAGGATGGAGCGTTGAAATATCGACATCCGGCATTGGGGTGTCCCGAGAAAAAAGAAAATCGCGCAAATTGAGACGTTCGCAAAGCACATCCTGCTCAAGATGGGAATAAGTATCCAAACCAGCCGCAATGGCCGAAGGCAGAGAAAGGGCGAATCGGCCAAGCGCGTGAATCCCAACCCCAGACTCGAAGCACGCACTAACAACTGTAGACATGCCCATCGAGGCACCCATTTCTGAAAAATCCGCACAAGTCTTGAAACCTCCCATGAGCGTAGGCTTGAGGATGAGAGCTGCCGCGCCCTTGTAGGAAATAAGTTCTGACGGCGCGATTTCGCGCAACGTCTCATCAAGAGCAATGCTGATCGGACATTCCTTGATTAAATCAGGAAGCAGCCAAAATTCTCGCAGCGGTTCCTCGAGATAATCCACAGGAAATCCGCGAATGGACTCAGCGATGCGAAGCGCGGCAGCGAAGTCCCACTCCCGATTAGGATCGATCCGAAAGCGGCAGCGAGACGTCGTCAGACTTGAAATCGCCTTTAACAATTTTGGCAATTCGTCGGGTGATATCCCTCCTGTCTTGATTTTAAAACATTCGCAACCCCTCGAGTTCGCGGAGATCGCCCGCTCAAGGATTTGATCAAAAGAACCGCTCAATAGGGCATTCAGAGCAATCGTGTCGTTCCGGACACTCCATCCCCGATATCCCTCGAGCGAGGCCCTCGCTGCTTCGATCGCACAAGCAAGGGATGGGACGCGCTGCAAGTCGGTTGACTCCTCAGCGAGCAACTCTAAGATGTCCTCCAAACTCTCGGAACTCCAGCCCGGAAGAGGGGCCGCGTCCCCCCACCCCACGGCTCCTTCGGCGCTTTCCAAACGCAGAAGAATTCCTTCTCGAAGTCCACCTCCAACCAGAGGCAGCGAATACCGGAAAAATTCCATACCTTTCCGCCAATTCACGGGACTACAGCGACTCGAATTCATTTTTTTAGAATGAGGAAAACGGAAATCACAACAGCCATGGAAAGGCTGGCCAAGCCAGTAAGAGGAAAAAGTCGGTTGATCTCTCGCATGTCACGAATTTTAAAAACAGCCCGTCCAACTAGTATGCCCGCAAATACTCCAGGAGCTAAACAGACCATCGCCATCCACCATTCCAACGTGCCTTCAAACCACAACCAAAGAGGCACGAGACAAGGAGCAGCTAGACAAAGCAGAATCTCCCATCGCGCAAATCCTGCTCCAAAACGCACGGCAAGCGTCATTTTATTCGAGAGGAGATCCAATTCGTGATCACGAAGGTTATTGAGAGCGATCAGAACAACCGAATAAAATCCGGGCACAGCACCCAGAAAAACAGAGGCAACCGCAAATTCCCTCGCTTCGACAAAGTAGGTACCAGCTGTGGCAACCAAGCCAAAAAAGACAAAAGTAAAAACATCTCCCAGCCCCAAATATGCGAGGGGAAAAGGACCAGCTGTGTAAAGGATTCCACAAAGAATCGACACCACACCGATTGCCAAGACAGGCCAGCCAGCCCTTGATATAAGCCATATTCCGGCGATGCAAGCGACCCCAAAACACACCAGCATGCCAAGGAAGACCGTTCGCGGCTTCAACAAACCTGCCGAAGTAACACGCACTGGCCCGAGACGGTCACTACCATCCGCCCCCTTTTTTGCATCCCAGTAATCATTCGCCAAATTTGTCCCGATTTGGATGAAAAGCGCTCCGATAAATGCGGCAAGTGCGGCAGTGAGATCACTCAAACCCCGCGAATAAGCCAATGCCGATCCCAAAAGAATGGGAGAAATCGAGGCGAAAAGAGTTTTGGGACGACTGGCAAGCAGCCAAGTCATCAGAAGATTTGGCCGAGACTCGATCACGGGCGCTTCGGAAATTTACCGAAATCGGGCTTACGCTTTTCTACAAAAGCATTTCGACCCTCCTGCCCCTCCTCCGTCATATAATAAAGGAGAGTGGCGTTCCCAGAGAGCTCCTGCAGACCGGCCTGACCATCACAATCCGCATTCAACGCGGCCTTGAGGCAGCGAATGGCCAGTGGCGACTTGTCGAGAATTTCGCGACACCATTTCACCGTTTCGATTTCGAGCTCGTCATACGGCACGACGATATTCACAAGCCCCATCTCCAGCGCTTGACTCGCATCATAAGTCCGACAGAGAAACCAGATCTCGCGAGCTTTTTTCTGACCGACGATCCGCGCCAGATAGCTCGCACCAAATCCCCCGTCGAATGAGCCAACTCGGGGTCCGGTCTGGCCAAATTTTGCATTCTCCGCAGCGATCGTCAGGTCGCACACAACATGCAACACGTGGCCTCCGCCAACAGCCCATCCCGCAACCATAGCAATGACAGGCTTGGGACACGTGCGAATCTCACGCTGAAAATCCAGCACATTCAAACGCTCCACCCCACCAGTATCCGAATACCCAGCATCGCCACGGATTTTCTGGTCCCCACCCGAACAAAACGCCAACTCTCCCTCACCGGTCAAAATCACAACACCCACTCCGGCATCATCCCGCGCGTCCTGCAAAGCGCGGCGCATCTCATCCACTGTGAGTGGACGAAAGGCATTCCGGCACTCGGGACGATTGATTGTGATCTTCGCGATGCCCTCCGCTTTTTCATAACGAATATCTGTAAATGGCAACGCGGGCTTCCAATCTATGGCGGGTTTCATAGGCAAAACGCTATCGCGATGCCCACGCGGGGCCAATGAAATCCTTGCGCGACTATTCCAAACGCACCCGCGGATCGACCAATGCGTAGAGAAGGTCGGAGAGCAGATTCCCCAAAAGAACAAGCGCTGCAACGATGAAGTTCAGGGCCACAAGTGTGGGATAGTCGCGTTCCAAAACCGCCTCATAGCCAAGACGGCCCATGCCGGGATAAGCAAAGATTGTTTCGACAATCACTGAGCCTCCGATGAGTGCGGGGAGCAATCCTCCTATACCAGTGATGAGAGGTCGAATCGAGTTTCTAAGAGCATGTTTGTAAAAGATCGTATCTTCGTCGAGTCCCTTGGCTCGAGCTGTGCGGATGTAACCTTCGCCAAGCGTCTCAAGCATACTGGCCCGTATGTAGCGGGACTGCACGGCAATACCACCAAGCGAGAGGATCGTGGCCGGAAGAGCGATATGCCAGATGCGGTCAAGCCAAAGAGAGGCGAAATTGGGAAATGCAATGCCGTACGATTGCGTTCCGAGCACAGGCACAGCTGCCCAGTTTACGAGCCCGATAATAGCAAGATTCGCAATCCAGAATGTTGGCACGGCGATGAAAATAAAAACCCCGAACGAAATCAATGTGTCCGCAGTCTTCCCAGCAAAGCGCGCGCAAAAAACTCCGATGAGCAAACCGAAAGTTAACGACAGAGTCATCGCGGCAACATTAAGCCAAACGGTCGCTGGAAGACGCTCAGAAATCCGCTCCAAAACCGGGCGATCATCCTTGATACTCCTCAACTCGCCCGTGAAGAGGTCACGCATGTTTAGCCAGTATTGCTCGTGCAGTGGACGGTCGAGGTGGAACTTTTTGCGGAACATTTCTTTCACTTGCGGAGTGATCTTCGGGTTGAGTTCCCCCCATGGATAAGGACTACCAGGAGCCAAAGTGACCATGAAAAACGAAACAATGCTGATGCAAAAAAGAAGAAACACACTGATAAGCGAGCGGCGAATGAGGAAGTTCAGCATGAGGTCAAGCACCCACCCTATGATACCTCGATACTGCATGTCAAAAATCCGCGAGACCCTTTCACAAAAGAGCCTCTTGAAGAGATGCACCACCGAGATTAAAAGAAGTCATGGCACGCAGACGCAAATCACCCCCCCGATCTAGTTGGCTGTTTGGACTCGCTATTCTTGGCATTCTCTTATCTGTCGGCCTTTACCTACTTGGCACAAAAGACAGCAATCCCGCTAGGACCACTCCACCGCTCGATATCGAATCCTACCTCTCCAATGCAAACAGCCTCCGAGGGAATATCTACAAGCTTAAGGGAACAGTCTCCGAATCGCTCGCTTGGTCACCGGAATCCGGGCGCCTCATCGCTGTCGAAACTGAGGAAAAAATGGTCCCCGTCCTTGTGACCCCTGAATTTAATGCCATGAATATCCAGAAAGAGCAGGTATTGATGTTCATCCTAGAAGTGGACGAAAAGGGAATTCTCCGTACGAGACAAGTTACAAAATCATGAAACCCTTCCTCCCTCTGAGCGTTGCCGTTTTTTTGATTCTTCTCAACGCCTCGGCCCAAGACAAAAACATGGGCGATTCGAAAGCGGCAACAGGCGGAGCCCGCCCCCCCCAAATGAACGAGGGCTTCATGGGGCGGGACATTCCAGCCTTTGATCCCGGCAGCGACGTCATGAGCTACGATGGGAAGCTTTGGAACATCAATAATAACCGCCTCTTCCGCGCCCGCTTTGAAAAATACCTCAACGCCCCAGCGGCGACCGACAAGGCTGATGTGGACTATCGAGAAACAATTGATCGTATCCTTGACCTTCTTTCACCCGGCAATGCAACAAAGCAGAATATCGACGCTGCTTTTTTGCTCCTTAAAAAAGCCTCCGAATACAAAGACGATGCAAATCTGTGCCGGACAATGTCGGATGCGATCTATGCCGCACAGACGAGCTTGGCCACCATAGAAAAGCTCAAACGAGAAAACCTAGCCCTCGAAAAACAACGGTCCTCCGCTGAATGGAACAAGGAAATGGCTGCAAAAAATTCCAACCTTGGCATGAGCACAAGCTCCAAGGATTCCGAGGTGGCAAAAGAAAACCAAAAAATCGAACGCGATGCGAGGCTTGCAACCGCAAGTCGGCAACTCTCCGACGTGGCACAAACGATCGAGAACAACAAACTCCGCATTGCGGCCACCGAGATTACCACAAAGGGCCACATGCAAGCGCTCATCATGCAGTATTTCGCCACGCGCCGATTCGAGCACGTCATCATCGCCAACCGATTCTACAGAGCTATCTACACAGATGGGGACAACTCCATTTCTGTTTACAAGAAAATGGTGGATTCCCTCCCGATCAACAAAGACGCCGGGCAGGCGAAGATCACCGGCGAATTGAATCCTCAGATTTCCGCATCCGAAGGGGTCATGGAGCCAGATGCCGGAATGGGAGCAGGCACGGGAGGCAATGGAACGAATGTGAATATTTATAACGGCACCCCAAGATCAAAATCCGGAAGTTCGTTCTCAGCCAAGGGAGCCAAACTCGGAATCGAAAATTTCGGCATCGAAAGCCTCACAGGTGGCGCAGCCAGCGCGGCTCAAACGATGAGCAAGCTGGTGAGCTCGCTGAGCCAGATCGACAGTCTTGCCAACGAGGCGATTCGTGACGTCAACGAGGGAATCGAGGCATATAGGTTCCTGCTAGAGCAGGGCGAATTGCAAAGCGCAACCGAGCGGCTCGCAGAAACCTTCGCCTTGGGCGAATACATGCCCAGTGTGCGCTTGCTGCCGAGGGAGGCAAAAAGAAGGGCCTTGGAATACTCCCAAAAAACCAACGAACTTCTAGCCGCCTTGGAGGTGAATGACCTCACGCGGGCGGAAAAACTCGTCAAGGAAATCGAGTCCATCGCAAAGGATTTTGACACCAGCAAACCGCTGGCAAAAATTGAAACTGCAAAAACGATCAGTTCCATGCACCTAGCCAAAGCGCGAAATGCAGCCGTCTCAGGCGACAAGTCGAGCATGGAGACAGAACTCCGCTCAGCCGCCGAAATCTGGCCACGCAATCCTGCCCTTGCCGAAGTAGGAAATACCATTTTCACGCAATCCGACGTGCAGCAGCAAGCGATGAACGACTTGGACCGACTGCTGAGCCAGAAAAACCTCCGCCAAATCTCCAACGATAAACTCCGATTCATAGCGGCCGCTGCGATGTACCCTGAAAAACAACAACAGCTCAATGATGTCCTGCAACGCATGGCTGCTGTGGAAATCGCCATTCTGAAAGCTAAAGAAATCGCTGCACGAGGGGACGCCGCAGGAGCTTGGGAAAGCGTGGAAGCGGCACAAAAGGATTTCCCGGATGACACCGAATTGAATCAACTCCGCGCCACACTCACCACACAGGCAGCAGATTTTGTTCAAACGCTGGACAAGGCCGGAACGCTCGAAAAACAAGACCAACCCGGAGCCTCTCTCGCCTGGTACTTGCAGGCGCGTAAAAAATATCCCGCCAGCACCTTTGCAAGAGAGGGCATCGACCGCCTCAGCGCAAAGGTTCTGCCCAACGCGAAATAGTATCCACCATGAAACGGAAAATCCTGCTCGTCGATGGACACAGTATGATTTTCGCTTGGGAGGATCTGTCTTCCCTCCACCGCAGAAAAACAGCGGCAGCGCGGGAGGAATTGGTGCGCCGCCTTACCAGCCTTCAAGACAATACCGATTGGACAGTTGCTGTGGTCTTTGATGGCACCGGTGTTAAGTCCTCGAGTGATGGCAACCCGGATGGCATCGCTGTCTTTTATTCGAAGTCTGGGCAGACCGCAGACTCAATCATCGAGCGACTCGCAGCGAAATACTCACCCGACTACGAAGTAACCGTCGCCACAAATGACAGGATGGAGCGGACGACTGCCGAGGCTTTTGGGTCGCTCACCATTTCTGCATTGCAACTTCGAGCCGAAGTTGAGTCGGCTGTGAACTCGGTGCGGGAAACAATTCGTCGCCTCAGCCGCTGATTTTGGAAAAAGAAGATTATTCCTTTTTGCAAATGGCTGTTTAACCTCCCGCATCTATGCTGAAAACAGGAATCGTCGGGCTCCCGAATGTCGGAAAATCCACTCTCTTCAACGCCGTCACGCGTACACGCAAGGCGCAGGCGGCAAATTTCCCTTTCTGCACGATTGAACCGAACGTCGGTATTGTGAACGTGCCAGACGAACGTCTGCAAAAACTTGCCGATCTTTCTAAGTCCGAAAAAATCCTTCCCGCCGCAATCGAGTTTGTCGATATCGCAGGCCTTGTCGCCGGTGCGAGCGAAGGAGAAGGGCTGGGAAACCAGTTTCTGAGCCATATCCGTGAGGTGGACGCCATCATTCAAGTCGTGCGATGTTTTGAAAGTGAGGACATCCACCACGTCTCTGGTGCAGTAGATCCAGTCCGTGATATCGAAGTCATCAATACTGAGCTTATCCTCGCCGACTTGGGGGCGGTCAAAAAACGCGCCGATCGCAACCAGAAAGGAGCGCGCAGCGGTGATAAGGCAGCAAAAGCCGAACTCGCCCTTGCTGAAAAGCTTCTTCCTCATCTCGACTCTGGAAAACCAGCACTCACAGCCGATCTCAGCTCAGACGAAAAGGAGCTCCTGCGCGGTTTTTTTCTCCTCACATCCAAGCCAACCCTCTTCGCCTGCAATGTTGGCGAAAATGATCTCTCCCATCTCGATGGCGACTCGCCTGCAGCAAAACACGTGAAAGCCGTGCGCGAATATGCAGGCAAACACCTCGGCTGCGAAGCCGTCGTAATCAGTGCCCAAATCGAAAGTGAACTCTCTGAGCTCCCACCAGAGGAGGCCGCCGAATTTCTAGCAGGCCTCGGAGTCAACGACAGTGGGGTCAGCCAACTCATCCGGGCGGCCTACCACCTTCTTGGCCTTCGCACCTACCTGACAACCGGCCCTAAGGAAACACGGGCCTGGACTATCAATGCAGGCGACAAGGCCCCAGCCGCAGCCGGCGTCATTCACAGCGATTTCGAACGCGGATTCATCGCCGCACAAATCGTTTCTTTTGCCGATCTCATGGCCCTTGGGTCGGAGGCCAAAGCGCGCGAAGCTGGAAAACTCCGCTTGGAGGGCAAGGAATACGTCGTGCAAGACGGCGATGTCGTTGAGTTTCGCTTCAACGTCTAATCAGACAACGATCCTTCCGAAAGATCAGGCAGCAATTTTATCGGGGCGCTCAATCGGGCGAAAGCGGAACCGCTCATTATATTGCCCCCCACTGTGCTTGCGACAGCATCTGATGCAAGCAGCCTTCTTCCGAAGAGGCTTTACGCGGGACAACATGGTGGAGCACTCGGGACAAGCGTAGAAAAACTTTCGCGCAATACGGCGGCGTTTGAACGGGAGTTCGTGGCAACGTGCTTCATTGGGAATCCCAAGGTCCGCGCAAGCTTGGCGCCACTCATTGCCATGAGCCTCAATACGGTGGCGACCAGCTCGGTGTTTTGCCAAAAGATGAGCCAACTCATGGCGCAATGTACGCTGCACCTCAACCGATGAGACTTCCACGAGCTTGGGATTAAGGACAACCATGCGGTCGCTCCAGACGGCAAGTCCAGCTGTAGTGCGTAAACCAGGATTCCAGAAGACCCGTGCCTGCAGGCTGCGGCATCCAACGGCTTTGAGTAGCTGGTTTGCAAAATCCTCCAGGAGCGGATCATTCCGCAGGCGGCTGCGGCGGCGAGGTTGAGCCAAATCCTCCGGCGAGGAGCGCACACGCTTCATCACCGAGCGCCCGAAATCCATGACGAGTTGCTTGTATTTCATGCGGCCAATGCAGGTTGAAGTTTTGCCACTCGCCCAACGGCGCCGATGGCAAGTTCGATGTCCGATTCCGTCGTGGCATGTCCCATGGAAAACCGCACTGTGGCCAGAGCCGTGCGGGAATCAACCCCCATGGCAATAAGAACGTGTGAAGGCTGGATGGAGCCAACCATGCAAGCGGATCCACTCGACACACACACCCCCTCAAGATCGAGACCCATCAAGAGAGCTTCGCCATCAGCTCCAGGAAAACTGACGTTGAGCGTATTATAGAGCGAGCGCGAGGGATCGCCATTTCGAATGGCAAGCGGGCAAGCAGAATGAATCCCACTCCAGAGACGCTCACGGAGCGGAGCAAGACGAGAGGCATCCTCTAGGGCGTGACCCATTGAGGCTTCAGCAGCCGAAGCCATTCCCACTATGGCCGCGACATTTTCCGTTCCCGGACGCCGCGAATTCTCATGCGAGCCACCGAATGCCGTACGCGCCAACGCGATTCCTGCGCGGAGGTACAAAGCACCCACCCCCTTCGGGCCATAAAATTTATGAGCCGTAAACGAGATGGCAGAAAGCCCCGGCAAATAGGCTGTGAGCGGGATTTTTCCGAACGTCTGCACCGCATCGGTATGAAAAAACACGCCGCGTTCCGCACAGACGGAAGCGAGTTCCGCAAGCGGCTGGATTGCTCCAGTCTCATTGTTCGCGTGCATGATCGAGACGAGCGTGGTGTCTTTTTGAATCAGACGAGCCAAGAGCTCAGGGTCGACAACTCCCCGGGAATCCACGGGTAGAAGGGTAACCTGAAAGCCCTCAAAGTGCTGCAAGTGCTCCGCCGCGTGAAGCACGGCATGGTGCTCCACAGCGGAAATAATAATGTGCTTACCCCGCACCGCATGTGCACGGGCTATGCCGATCAATGCCAAATTGCAAGACTCTGTGCCTCCACCCGTAAAAATCATCTCGTGAGCCTTTGCCCCAAGCAGGCCTGCCATGCGATCACGCGCGTCATCCACAGCCGCTCTGGCACGCCGACCCACAGCGTGAATGGATGAGGGATTACCATATTCTCCCTCCAAGAAAGGAAGCATGGCCTCCTTCGACTCTGGAGCGAGTGGCGTAGTCGCGTTGTGATCTAAATAAACCATTCGATATCTTCGGATGCAGGGCGTTTCGATTTATTAAGGATACGCAATTGTTTCTCCTCGTAAACTACGAGTGAGTCCGGAGGAACACTCTGCATTAGGAAAACGTTGGCGCCTATAGTACTACGATCTCCAATTAAAGTCTCACCACCGAGAATTGTGGAGTTTGGGTAAATCGTGACACGGTCTCCGACCTCTGGGTGCCGCTTCCCTCCTTTCACGATTTGTCCAGACTCGTCCTTTGCAAAGCTGCGGGCTCCAAGCGTCACGCCATGATACAATTTTACACGCTTTCCGATGCGAGACGTTTCGCCAATGACCACCCCAGTGCCGTGATCTATAAAAAAATATTCCCCAATTTGAGCGCCGGGATGGATGTCAATACCCGTCCGCGTGTGAGCCCACTCTGTCATCATACGAGGCAGCAATGGCACGCGCTCGCAGTAAAGCACGTGCGCGCAGCGCTGGATCGCAATAGCCTCAAGGAAGGGATAGGATAAAATGATTTCTTCATTACTCGAAGCAGCAGGGTCACCCTCATAGGCAGCTAGGATATCAGTTCGCAACAAATCACGCACCGCAGGCAGCTGTTCAAGAAAACGCATCAATACCTCGCTCGCTGAGGGGAGCGCAGAGTCAGGAGAGCTTACGGAAAGGCTTTTCGCAATCTGGTCCTCAAACTGCTCCGAGAGGGCTTGGAGCCGCTCGCGCGTGATGATCGCCAAGTCGTCTTTATGAATGGGACGCTCATCATGAAAACCCGGAAACAGAAACTGCAGCAACTGCTCGCAAAGATTATCCATTGCGCGCTTGGAGGGCAGGTTGGGACCATCTGTATTGTTCAGTCCTCCCACCTCATTGTAGGAGGCGAGAATTCCCTTTGCGATCTCATCCAAACGGCTTTGCATGGAAAAACACTATCGGCTCGGGAAGGCTTTTTGCGAGCTAATTGGGGAGTACATGACAATGGGAGTTAAATTCACTCCAGAGCCTTCCGATCCAACAAAAAAAAACGCGCCGATCGAGTCGGCGCGTTCAAAGAATAGATTGAGTAAAGATGCTCAGTTCGCCTCGACTGGAACGACGTTCACGCGGCGGCCACTGCGATCAAATTTAACATGGCCATCCACTAGGGCCCAGATCGTGTAGTCACGACCGAGACCCACATTGCTGCCGGGCTCGAATTTTGTTCCGCGTTGACGGAGGATGATGTTTCCGGCGATGACGGATTCGCCGCCAAATTTTTTAACACCGAGACGCTTGCTGATACTATCGCGTCCGTTTTTGACGCTGCCTTGTCCTTTTTTATGAGCCATAAAAAGTTACTTAGTTGAGATGGATTCGATTTTGAGTGTAGTGAGACGGCGGCGGTGACCGACCGTACGATGATAGCCTTTGCGGCGGCGGAATTTGAAAGCGATGACCTTGTCGTCTTTGAACTGATCGACCACGGTGACTTTTACTTTGGCTCCGTCCACGAACGGAGCTCCGACCTGAAGATTGCCACCGTCGGAGACGAGCAAGACTTCGGCGATTTCAAGTGCCGCGCCGGGTTCGACATCGAGTTTCTCGACCTCGATCTCATTGCCGGATTCAACGCGGTATTGTTTCCCGCCTGTTTGGATGACTGCGTATGCCATAAATTTTTCCTTTAGAAGAAGGGTTGAAGAAAATGAAGGGACAATGAAAATTTGCAAGCGTAAAAATACGGATTGAGAAAAAAGTTAAAACATGCCTGAAAAGAAAACACGCGTTTTGATACTCGGTGCGCAGGGAAGACTCGGCGGTTCGTTGCAAGCATGCTGGTCGGAATCCCACGATGTGACTGGATTTGCGCGCCCCACGCTAGATGTTTCAGATTTGAAATCCCTAAAGAATTTCCTCGGCAATCTGGAGTTTGATGTCCTTGTGAATGCCACTGGACTTACCAACGTGGACCGGTGCGAATCCGCGCGCGAGGAAGCCAATCTGGTTAATACCCTTGCCCCGGCAGTCATGGCTGAATGTGCTTCAGAGAAAGGTGCCCGGCTTATTCACTTCAGCACAGACTATGTTTTCAATGGAGAAAAACATGAGCCTTACACCGAGGACGACGACCCTTCCCCATTAGGATGGTACGGGGCTACAAAGCTCGAGGGGGAGCGTCATGTACAAGCCTCTGGTCCATTGCACATGGTTGTAAGGGTCTCTTGGGTCTTCGGGCCGGCCAAACCCTCCTTTGTAGATTCTCTGATTCAACGCGCCCTTCACGATGTGCGTGTGGAAGCCATTGATGACAAATTTTCATCTCCCACCTCGGCCACAGATACCGCCCAATGGTTGGAAGTTTTTTTTGATCCCTCAATGCCGGGCGGGCTATATCATGCCTGCAATAGCGGCGGATGCTCATGGCTCGAATATGGGACTAAGGCGCTTGAGTACGGATCGGCAGCAGGCTTAATTTTTCAAACCACTCGGGTGGAGCCGATCCAACTCGCCGACATGAAACAATTCATTGCACCGCGCCCAGTTTATTCGATTCTCTCCACTCGCAAACTGACCAAAGCCACAGGCCGCACGCCACGACATTGGCAGGAAGCGCTCCGCGATTACATTCTCAAAAAATATGCACCGATTTCATCTCCGTCCTGATCACTGGGAATCCGCCGCGCTCGATGCGGAGGAATCCCACCACTGCTTAAATGTGCTGCGCCTTTCCGAGGGCGAACGCGTCACGGTTTTCGATGGAGCCGGCCGCGAAGGCCAAGCGGTGATTGCATCCACTACCGGATCCAAGGCGACATTAAAAATTTCCTCCACGTCGACAAATCCGCCCCCTCTCTGCGAGATCACATTGGCCCAAGCTATTCCAAAGGGAAAAAATATGGATCTCATTGTCCAGAAGGCCGTGGAACTAGGCGCCACGCGAATCGTCCCGCTCCTTTCGGATCGCACGATTGTCCACATCGAGGCGAGTGAAGTTGCAAAAAAACGAGAAAAGTGGACCGCCATTGCCCTGGAGGCCTGCAAGCAATGCGGCCAAAATTATCTTCCCCAGGTCGCCAACCCAGTCTCACCAAAAAACTTTGCCGAGCAGTTGGACAAAGCCGACCTGCACCTCATCGCTTCGCTCCAACCAGATGCAAGGCCAATCAAAACAATCCTTGCCGAGCGCGTGCAAACGCCCAGGCGCGTGACTATTTTTGTGGGACCCGAAGGAGATTTCACTCCAGCGGAAATCGCGATGGCCAAAAGCCATGGGTGCCAGCCCGTGACACTCGGGCCGATCATCCTGCGAACCGAAACGGCAGCTATTTATTGCCTGAGCGTGCTCGCACACGAATTGTTTAGCCCGCTCCAGATGTAGGTGGCGGCTCGCCAAGCATTGGAGGCAAGGGCTCAGGGACAAATTCTTGTTTAGGCTCTTCAGGTATTGAAGCCGGAGAGGGAATTGACTGCTTCACAGCAGGAGGCTTCGCGCGAATAGGGTCAGGCTTCTTAAAAAATGGCTGGAAATAGACCCATGCACCCAAAAGCATAATCGGCCAAACGACCGCAATCAATGCAAGACTCAAGGCAAGCGAAGCCTTGCGAGAAACGGCTCCCATCTGCAGGCGAGCCAACTCGCGTTCTTTCTCTGCAATCAGCTCGACGCAGGCTAGTCGCTGCGCCGACCTCTCGCGAAAGGTCGGCGCAATCGTCTTGAGCCGCTCCAACGAATAGTGAGCAAGACCCGACCGGGCATTCTCAACAAGCTCGAACTCTGTATCGTCCATCTCAATCAATACTCAAGCAGCCGCCCGCCATACCGGGCAAAGTATTTCTGGTATAAAAACAAGAGGCTCCCCCTCGCGGGAGAGCCTCTGAATCATTTGATATCTATCGTGGCTTGGAGCCGAACTTAGCTGATCAGTCGGAGGATTGACTGGGTGGCTTGGTTGGCCTGTGCGAGCATCGCTGTGCCAGCCTGCTGCAGGATGTTGTAGCGGGCTAGTTTCGTGCTCTCGTCGGCAACGTCCACATCAATGATGCGGCTGTTGGCTGCTTCCAAATTGGTTTTGTTCACCGCAAGCATGTCGGCGGCGAAAGTCAACCTCGATTGCTCAGCTCCATTGTTGGCACGGATTGTCGCAAGGTTTTGGATCGCGGTTTGAATCGTGGCAACAGCAGCTTGGGCTCCAGTCGTGGAGGTGATGTCCATTCCTGATGAGTTGGATGTTCCAACGGAGAAGCTGATGAACTCCAAATCGGCTTGGGTGATACCAACGGTCTGGGCCCCATCATGGGATGTCACAACCGTCATTGTAGTCGAAGAATCCAAACCTGCAGACCCGGCAGATGCGCCACCGAGGAAGAGACTGATGCCGTTGAACTTCTCGCTCAACATAAGGTTGAGTTGGTTCTTCAGAACGTCCAGCTCTGTGTCGTACAGAGACAAGTCGTTGGTAGATTTGGTGACGTCTTGAGCCAGCGTAGCCAGTTCCGACATACGGTTAAGAACTTTGTCCGCTGTCTTCAGGACGCCGTCTTGGGTTTGGAGGAAAGAAACTGAGTTATTGACGTTGGCAAGTGTTGCTTCTGTGCGACGGATCGATGCACTCATCTTCATCGATACGGCGAGTCCGCCGGCGTCGTCGAAGGATGAATTAATGCGTGAACCGCTCGAGAGCCGGTTAAGGCTGCGCTGGAGGTTGACGTTGGTGTTGCCGAGGTTGTAGGCCGCTGATGTGGCTGCTGAATTGGTGTTGATTACTACTGACATATCCTTTGTCTTTCTTGTGTGCGAA
>Ga0214921_10000246_pt1 | contig 107648 bp, 84 predicted proteins | sample LL1505_MetaG_FD_177992 | JGI IMG/M metagenome (GOLD analysis project Ga0214921, IMG submission 177992) | Freshwater microbial communities from Lake Lanier, Atlanta, Georgia, United States - LL-1505 | ecosystem: Environmental > Aquatic > Freshwater > Lake | place: USA: Georgia | collected... | reverse complement strand
CCGGAGGTGGCATAAGTGCCCGTGTTGGGGTTAAGAGCACCAGGGGCGGAATAGCGAGTGGTGTTGCAGCTGAGGGTGGTAACGGCCCAGAGGCACTCGTCAATAGGGCGGATATCAAGGTTAATCTTGACCTCGTGGTATTGGAGGGCAATCAAAGGAAGGGCAAGACCAGGGTTTGTGCAGAACCAAAATTGGAGGGGCACGTAAAGGGTGGTCTCGGGAAGGGCGTTACGGGGAGCGCACACTTGACGGGGAGCATTGGAGTCGCAAGGGCCGTCAACGTCCGCAAAAGAGGGATCGGTGATGAAGGTAAGCTGGGTGGTGTTACCAATCATCTTGAAGTAGCCGCGTTGTTGCTCGGCAGTCATTGTGAGCTGGTTCCAGATGTGCATCCAGTCACCATATTGGCGGTCAATACGTTGGCCACCAATCTCAACCTCAACTTGAGCGATGAGTTGCTCACCAGGGTAATCTAACCAACGAGCATAGACTGCGTTGTTACCGGAGGTAACGTTGGCTGCACTGCCCATAAGTTGGTTGATCTCGGGAAGTGTGACTTGAAGATATGTTCTGTATGCAAGATCACCATTTCTGCTGATAATGCATGTGACACGGCGACCGAAATCGGCTTGGCCGTTGAAAGTTTGCTCAATAGACTCAATAGCAAAGTTTGTGTAACGTCTGTATGTGACTTTCCAAAAGGTAATTTGAGGGTTACCAGTAAGGTAAACATCCTGAGCGCCATAAGCGACGAGTTGCATAAGACCACCTCCCATAGTTATAATATTGCTAAAGAAAAAAATTTTGGGAATTAAAATTTAATTAAATTTTTAATTTATTTAGATTATAAACTACATGTTTAAGATAAAATTTTATTTACATCAAAATTCTCCTTCATGAATGAAAGGATATAGGAATCAAGTAAAACTTCTTTTTTTCCCTCGTGATTTTTTGTAAAAATATAAGAATCTTTTCTTTTCTTAATACTCCATCCATCGTTGATTGCATTGAATAGAAAAAGCATTTTTTGAAATTTAATATTTTCAATTCTAATATCGTAATTTGGACCTCCTGTGCTTTCAATGTTTAACTTTAATTCAACTTGATTTGTTTCACTCATTTATTAAATTTATAGAAAAGTAAAATAAAGTTTTAACTTGTAACTTGAAAACTCGGATTTTATATATTTTAAATCAATAATCAATTAAATAAAAAAATATAAATAAATAATAGATTACTTAAATGCCATCGTTTAAGCCAAAAACAGTTAAAAAAATTAAGGTTAACAAGAAAAATTCAACAACCCTAGATGGCAAGCATAAGGAATTCGTCAATGAATTTAATAAAGACGAAAATGATAAAATTCCTCGGTTGAAAAAGGAAAAGTCAGAAATTAAAATTATCCTTGAAAAAAATTCTATTGAAAACACTCTAACAATTGAACAGGTAATGGATTATCGCGATAAACTTGCCGAAATTACAAATGAGATTAAAGAATTAAAATCAAAAAAAATAGAGTATTTTTTAGACAACTCTAAATATATTTTTGATTATTTTGAAAATAAAAAGGATATAGCTACCGGAAATGTTGCCACAAATAAAAATAAAATGTTAGAGTCATTTTTTAAATTAAAAACACATAATAGTTCTAGTATGATAGAAAGCAAAAATAATAACATATTTCAAAAATATCTTAGTAATATTGATGAAACCTTTTTAGATATTAATGCATTTTTAAGACCAACTGACGTTTGTCAATCTTGTTTTAAAGGTGAATTAATTCCAATGGATGATGAAGGAGTTTTAATTTGCAATGTATGCTCCAAGAACTTTCAGTATCTTATTGAAAATGAAAAACCATCTTACAAAGAACCACCAAAAGAGGTGTGTTTTTATGCATATAAGAAAATTAATCATTTCAAGGAAATTTTGGCGCAATTTCAAGGAAAAGAAACTACGCAAATACCTGCAGAAGTTATTGAAAATCTTAAACACCAGATTAAAAAGGAACGCATTGAATATTCAAAACTTACTTATTACAAAACTAAAGAAATACTAAAAAAACTTGGTTATAATAAGTACTATGAACACATTAATTTTATCAAGGATAAATTGGGAATTAAACCTCCAATTATATCTCAAGAGTTGGAAGAGACATTGTGTAACTTCTTCATGGAAATTCAATATCCATATGCAAAACATTGCCCTGATTATCGTGTAAATTTCTTACATTATTATTATGTTCTTTATAAGCTATTTGAATTACTGGATGAAACACAGTATCTTCCAGAAATTCCAATGTTGAAGGATAGGGAGAAGTTGATTGAACAAGATATTATTTGGAAAAAAATATGCCATGAATTAGATTGGGAATTTATAGCTACTATTTAATTGTAATCTCTATAATGTGTTCTATCTATTATTTTCTTTATTTATTATGTCATTTTCTTTTTATTGTTCTTCATTTTACACCTTTTTTCAAGACTACCAAATGAACCCGCGTCATTCGGCTACAATACTAATTGATTACAAAGAATTATATACATTTTTTATTCAATAGTTTATAGACCACCAGGGAAACCAACAAGATTAGCACCAATACCAAAACCAGCGCCGGAACGGGTGGTAACGCCAATACTAGGGACATATGTGTCCAAAATGCTAAATGTAGCAGCAGCGGTTAAAGCAAGTAAAACGATCTCCTCAATATTCAATGAACGTTTAGGAATGGCATATGCAGCAATAGCGACCATTAAACCCTCCACTAAATATTTAATGACTCTCTTGACAAGCTCAGCGATATCAAACATCTATATTAAATAATAAGAAAAAAATATATTGTGCGATAAAAAACTTAAAATAAAAACTACTAAATAATAAAATGGTCGGTCATTCAAAAGAAAAAAACCCTGAAAGTTCAAAGGAATCTCGCGGTTTTGAGAGAAAATTAAATGAGTCTGGTTCTGTTAATCCTAAATACGTTGATGTTTTGGATGAAGACAAGCAAATTGCCGGACAAAAATTTGTTTGTATTTCTTTTATTTCCCCCGAAAAAATTGTTAAAATGAAGGAGTTGTTCTTTTTTGAAGAGTTCCTAAAGAAATGGGAATTTTCAAAGAGTATGGAAAAGTTTATACAGTTTCTAAATTTTGTCAGTTACAAATATAAACTATCATTTGATGATATTCAAAAAGATTTTAAAGAGTTCTTAAATGAAGAACAAGATTTATTAGTAAAAGGTAATATGGAGGACGATTACAAGACCTTCTTGGACCAGAATGAGGAGGAACTTGAGAATGCTTTTAATGTAAAGCATAATTTCCAAACTTCCACTCGTGGAATTAAGATTCGCGGTGCTTACCCTACTATGGAGGAGGCTGAATTGCGATGCAAGATGTTGAGAGAAGTTGACCCTAATCACGATGTATTTGTTGGTCCTGTGGGTATGTGGATGCCTTGGGACCCTGAGGCATACAAGACTGGACGTGTGGAATACATGGAGGAAGAATTAAATCAATTAATGCAAGAGAAGAACAAGAACGAGAATTTTGCCAAGTCTGCATTTGAACAAAGAGTAAAGGAGACAAAGAAGAAGGCTATTGAGGAGAATATTAAATCTGCTGAAAAGACTGGAGCAATTCTTACCCAAAACATTGACGAAGACGGAAATTTGATTGGTATAAGTGGAATTAACACCCAAGAGAGAAAATTTAAGGACCAGGATTCAATTTCTGCTGCCGACATTCGCGCCGAGTTGTTTGATGGCGAGAATATTGTTGTAGGAAAGACTGATAATGGTCAAAGCGAGCTTTTAAGTGGACCTTTTTCCATCAAGGCAAAGGAGGATTAAAACACAAGAAAAAAGCAATAAAAAATAAAAACTATAAAGAATACAATAAGAAGTAAAATATAAAATATAAAATATATAGATAATATATTTTATATTAATGGCAAAAAAAACGTCAGCAAAAAAGCGTTCAACAAAAAGAAAAAACGCTGGTTTTACCATTTTGTCTTTTTAACGCTAATTTTTGGGCCCTGACCACGTTTTTTGGTGTTATTTGGGTCGTATTTCTCGTCTTCCTCATCTGAGTTGATGTCTTTACTTAGGTCCCAGAATTCTTTTGACCCCAGTTTGAAATCATTATGTGAGTCTGCTTTATACCAGAACACTTGTTCATGCAGTCTATTGGACTTTGCGTTGTTATTTATTACTAAGCACTCATAATTTTCAGTGCACTGGTCCATGACCTGGCAAAAAGATTCAAAAGTTGGAAACATTCCTGCATAATTCTCATAGATGCGCTTCCTATTTGCAATGTATGGTTCTCTCAAAATAAAAACATAATCTATGTTGGTTCTCAGTGTGGGTGGAATACCGAGCGGATATTGCATTGTGATGATAAGCATAATTTTCCAATGTCTCATTGGATACCATTCTCCGTTAGGCATTTTCTCCTAGCATCACAGAATCTACGCTTTTTAAATGGGCGCAGCACCCTCTCGGGTGGGATTAGACTATATTTTAAGCCATCATAAACGATGATTAGTCGTTTCAAGCCCACGAGCATTTAGTCGTTGAACTGCCATCATATCCTTATCATAACAGACTTAGATGACTAGCTGCGGGTTATCTCTATTTTATGCCTTTTTACTATACCTTATGTGATTAGCATAAGCCATTATAATATTTCTATTATAATTTAGTAGCATAAACTTAACAAGACGTCTCCGCAATTTGGACGTGTCGCAAATGTGTTATTTCCCTAAACACATTCACTAGCTATTCTTTTGGAATAACTACGGCAAACATTCACCGTTCATGAAAAGTAATCGCATCATTTTATCGCGAGTCCATGTGCCGTCATAGAGACAATCATCAAGAATCACAAAGGCACGCGGGTCAATTGTGCTACGTTTGAATGCCTCCATTTCCTTTTTAATCTGCTTTAAAACTGATTTTTGTCGCTTTAAAATATTCTCAACAATTGCAGTATTGTATTCATTATGAATAAACAACTTCGGCACCATTTTTCCATAAAAACCGTTACCTTCTTCTGTTCCTGCTACAACGACTCCAATTGGAATGTCTTGATGATAATATAATAAATCTCTCACAAGGAAAGACTTTCCTGTGTCACGTCTTCCAATTAAAACTACGACTGGACCTTTAGATTCATTCGGCTTGAAACTAATTGTTTTCATATCAAATTTCTTGAGTTCTAAAGTCATGATATTCTTGTTATTGTTACTTTAGAAAATTGATTCAAAGTATAATACGCAAATAAGTTATTTATTCTGCAAGTGTATTTGTTTAGCCAAAACTACTAAATATTTTTAAATAAGTTAAAAATAAATATTATTAATATATTATTTAGCTAATGGATAACGATGCTCTTAAAATCAACTATGTGAAGAGAAAGAACACAGAGTTGTTTAAATTATTCAAAAAAGAAAATCTTACTTTTCTCTCTGAAGTCCAAAATTATTCTCCTATTTACAATAGATTTTTTCTATTAAATGAAACAAATTTCAACTCTGTTAATTTGAATCACGAATGGTTTTTAACGGATATTAAAAATACTGTATCTTATAACAAGAATTTATATAACTGCACCATTCAAAATTTGCAAACAAATAAAACTAAAAAGAAGAATTTGTTTTTTAAAATGGCTCCATTATTAGACCCTTTTAAATTCTTGATTGGAAAATATAATATCAATGATCCTTCTTTATTTAATTTACCCAAACTAACAACAAATGGAGATATTGGTGCAGTTCATCCAAAATTATTAGATTATAATAATTCAGCCTACGTTGACGGGTTTTTTTCATTTCTCTCAAGCACATTAATTCATAAATATAATTTTGTCAACGGCGTTAATTATTACGGTTCTTTTATCGGAGTTAAAAAAGATTTTAAATTAAACATTATTGACGATTTGGATTATCTTTGCAAGTCCGATTTCTTTAATAAAAATAAAAACGTCGCATTTCAGGTTGATGATTACAGTTTTTTATATGAGGATGAAGAAAACACAAAAAAATTAGTTCCAATTAAAATAGACCATAATATAAGCAATAAATCAACATTGTCTATTAAATCAATTGATAATGCTTTATTTGAAGATATATTTACAGAAGAACATTTAACATTGGAGGATTTAAAAGATAATTCAATTGAATTAATTGACATTTTGAGGTGTGAAACAAACCTTTATGGAGAGACAAAAACTACTACAATTAAATCAAGTTCAACGTGTTCTTCAAGAACTTCACACACATCTGATAATAGTGGACCCAATGATTCTTGCAATAACTGCGATGAAACAACTAACAATGAATCCGAAAATAATGACAACTCTGAAAATACTACAAGTATGAACAGTGAAAGTGAAAGTGGGAGTGAAAGCGAAAGCAATGAATTTTGTGAAGAAGAACGAATTGAAGCAACTATACCCACATTTCCTTTGCAAGTTATTTGTATGGAAAATTGTGACAACACGTTTGACGACCTTATAATTAATAACGATTTGACACAAGAGGAATGGTTTTCTGCACTAATACAAGTTATTATGATTTTAAATACATATCAAAAAGCTTTTTCATTTACTCACAACGATTTACACACAAATAACATTATGTATAATGAAACTGATGAGAAATATATTTATTATTGCTATAGAAAAATCTATTACAAGGTTCCCACTTTTGGACGCATATTTAAAATCATTGACTTTGGTAGAGCCATTTACAAGTTTGATGGAAAATTGTTCTGCAGCGATAGTTTTCAACCTGGTGCTGATGCAGCAACACAATATAACACTGAACCTTATTTCAATGAAAAGAAACCTCGTTTAGAACCAAATTATAGTTTTGATTTATGCCGCTTAGCCTGTTCTATTTTTGATTACATTATTGAGGATTTAGAAATATTGGATGATTATGACAATTGTGACCCAATTGTTAAGCTAATTTTTGATTGGTGTTTAGATGACAGTGGCATCAATATACTTTATAAAAACAATGGTGTTGAGAGATATCCCGATTTTAAATTATATAAAATGATTGCTCGTTGCGTCCATAATCATACACCACAAGCACAGCTGGAACGTCCTGAATTTAAACAGTTTGTTGTAACTAAAAATAAGGTGCCAGATGATAAAATAGTTATAAATATAGACAATATTCCTTCTTTTTCATCTGAAAATGTTTAAAACTCAAATTTATTTTATTTTTATTAAATAAAATGAATTCAGAAACACTAATCCCGAGAGATTATGGATTTATTATAACACGATATGTAAATTCTGAAATTACAAACAAATATTGGAATTTTTGCATTCAATCTATTCGCAGATTTTATCCATTTAAGAAAATTGTTGTAATAGATGATAATAGTAAAAAAGAGTTTTTAAACGCTGAATTTGAATACAAGAATGTTGAATACGTGAATTCGGAGTTTCCAGGAAGAGGAGAGTTGCTGCCATATTTTTATTTTTATAAGAATGACTATTTTGACAATGCTATTATTATACATGACAGTGTATTTATGCAACAGCGCATTAATTTTGAACTATTGATAAAGCAACAGGTTCAAGTAATGCCATTTTGGCATTTCTTTTGTGAAAAGAAGGAAAATTTTGAAGATACAAGAGGAATGATGTCAACTTTGTCAAATAATTATGAAATTATGCATTCATTGATGAATGATAAAACATATGAAGTAATAGGAAGACCAAATGACGACGTATGGGCTGGATGTTTTGGTGCACAAAGTTTTATAAACCGAGGTTTTTTAATTGGAATTAGGGATAAATATAATTTATTTTACTTACTAAGATTTATTACTGCTCGCAAATATAGATGTTGCTTAGAGAGAATCATGGGAATTATATTTCACACTGAATATTTGAAACACGTTAAACAGCATTCTTTATTGGGAAATATAAGGTCATATTGTGATTGGGGTTACACTTACCAGGAACATTGTGAGAACTTGAAAAATAAAAAAATACCGCGTTTACCTGTTGTAAAAATTTGGAGTGGAAGATAATATTTCATTTTATAAAGCAGATTTTGCAAATAAATTAAAATCCTGGGTTATCAGTAAAAACTGTGGGATTTAAAACAACATTTTCACCACCATTTTGAATCACTGGCTTCAATTGTTCAACAACAAATAAACCAACAACAACGCTAAAATATACTAATAAGGAATCACGAATCAAGAATTTAAGTGGTTTACTTTCCCTATCCACAAAGCGCATCTCAATAAACTTTACTACAAAAAATGCAAATGAAACAATTCCTGCGACGACAAATGTATTCATTTTTATACTGTAAATGACTACATTCTTATTTTTTATTTTACGCATAATTTTTTATCATTGTTAAAGGAGATATTATAGGGTCTGGAAATACTTCATAATTCTGATGACATTGCTTCCCTATTAAGCTAAAACTTCAATTTCATCTAATAATAAGTCTGGTTCAAGCCGTAGTTCAGGAAAATCAATGTTGTGAACGTCTAAATTATCTAATGCAACGTCTTGGTCAAAAATTTGCAATCTAACATTATCATCGGCATCATTATCTTCTTCGGACTGTTTTCTTTGAGCATTTCGCATGGTGCTAATATCTTCCAATCTATCGTATGTTTTTGGCGCATCAATAACATGCTCATTATTGTTAGAATCTCTAGCAAAATCAACGTCGTTAAATGTTAATTTACTAGAAGAAGACGTTGTGTCGCTTGTTAACTCAGGAAAGGCCATTTCAGCTTCCAATTTATTTTGCTCCAAAATGGCAGTAATTGGGTCAGACTCTAATTGAAGAGGTTCTGAATTCTCTTTAGACGATTCCGATTTTTCACTTTCCTTGTTTTCAGATATAATTTGAGGCTTTTTATTTTCATTTTCTACAGATTTAGTTGGGTCTTCAATCTCTTGTTCTTTAATCTCCTCGGTAACATATTCCTCCACAGTTTCATCCATGTACGCCTGTAAAATGGCCTCCACTGGAATACTATCCCTCACTGTATTTAAAATACATTCTTGAACTATAATTTCCAATTCTCGTTGATGCTTTTGTATTTGCAATGGAGGAATGTTGAGTTCAAATAGATAAACATTCTTATAGATTTTTCTAGCAACATTAATATAAATCTTATGAATGAAATCATCTAACTTTGGAATTGTAATATCAATCTTCTTTTGTTTTTGACCAACTCTAATAGCAGACAAAAGTTTCAATTGAATAATGTGAACACATGTGACTAAATCTTCTAAATAACCGCAACCACTTTTGTCAACAATTCTTGTTCTTTCAGATTCTATAATATTTGGGTTCCACTTAGGGATTCTCGTAATAAAATTTTGAAAGGTCATTAAATATTTATCCATTTCGCTATTATCTCTGCATAATTTTACTGCTTCTTCAAAAATAGAACGTAAACCTTCAACAATATGAGGTGTTAAAATTGTTAATAAACGTGACCCCCACTCATTTTTTGATTCATGTAGACTAGAAACATTAAAGTCATCCATTTTACATAAATGAAATATTTTCTAAACTGTCATCTAAACTCAAAAAGACAAAATTTAAAATAAACATAATAAATATCTTTTCATTTCTAAACTCTTTGCGAATTTTGTTAAATGCAAATAACAGTTCATATCGTTTATTTTCGGTTAAATTGTTGATTTTCAAATTTGTTGGTTTCTCCAGCAATTGTATTAAATCTAAACCGCTATATCCTTTTTCATATAGTTTTGTTGATAGATTTATAAGTTCTTCATGTCTTATCTTTAAAGGTTCATTAGCCATTTTTTGCAGCTCTTTTTTAAGCCATTCAGTCCTTAATGTTTTCGTATCTTTCATATTAAATGTTTCTCCTAGGTTAAATTTATAAAGATTAATTGTGCTGCCATTATGATTTGGCTCTGGAACATATATTTCGCAAAATCTTGATAGTATAGGTTTTAACAATTTATACTTGTCTTCTACTATAATAAAAAAACGGGTTGTGTGGCTGAAAAGCTCAATGCATCTACGTAAAGCTGATTGTGCGTCTATAGTTAGTTTGTCTGCATTCAACAAAACGATGCTTTTAAAAGTATCTCCCCCGTTAGAATTTATGTGAGTTTTGGCAAAAAATTTCAACTCTTCTCTAATAAACTTGATTCCTTTTCCATGCGCGCAATTAACATACATAACAAAAGACTTTATTCTCTCTTTGTCATTGTTATAGATAATGTTAATGAACTGATTTACAATGGTTCTTTTTCCGCAACCTGATTGCCCATGAAATATAATATTCGGAGTTTTATGCATTGAATGAAAGTATTTTAATTTGTCTATTATAGATTCATGTATATTCAAAGCCATAGGTGATGCAACTATTATTATAGAGCTTTTATTTTTTATATGATATTAAACGTAAATTATATTTTTTATCATATTTGTTTTCCTTTTTTTTACTGTTTTGTTTAGTGTTTTGTTTATTTTTAAACCATTCTTCATCTGTTCTTGGCATATTACTTCCAATTTCAATAATTTCATTATCTGTTAGTGGTTCATTTTCTAATCAGTAAGCTTCATACTCAAATTTCCGTTTTTGAATAAATTTTGAACAATGTAATAGAAATATTTTCCATAAAACTTGCAAAATCCGTGACTCTTTACCTGATGAACATGAGTTAGTTCATGTTTTAATGCGATGGTTACGAGTCACATTGTTTTTTTGCTATAAGAATAAATGGATAAAATACTATTCCATCTACACCTAAATATTGCGCAATGCACGAATCGTAAACAATCCATTCTCCCTTTGTCATTATTGTTTCTGTTTCTGTTTTATTTGTTATTTTCAATTTTTATTTTTTCTTGTTTTGTTGGTTTTTCTAAAATGTTTTCTTGTTTTTCTATTTTTACTTTGTTTGTGTTTCTTGTTTGTTTTTCCTCCAGACCAGGGATTTCCAAACATAGTTCTTTTTTTTAATGCTGTCTCAAATGCCGCAACACTGTCATTTTTTATTGCAATAATAATTTCTCCTATTGTTTTCTTGTTTAATCGCAACCAACAATTTGTTGGTGCTGATGCTTGTCCAAGTGTTCTTCCAATTTTTTTGGAACAATTAATACCAAATATATCTTCAACAAACCCAGCACAGTTTACCGTTTTTAGTCTATTTGTTGGATCAACAGTTTTGGGTGGTTGTGTTGTGCTTGCAAGATAACCTGGTTTTCTAACTATAGTCGCTGGGACTGCTGCACCAACTGCAGCACCAACAGATGCACCAATTTTTGCTCCCAACACTGCGCCAGCGGGTCCTCCTGCCAACCCACAAACACCGCCAACGCAAGTTCCTGCCGTCGCGCCAAGCACCGCACCCGTTACTTCAACTGGTGCATAATTGTAGTAGCAAGCATTTACTCTAGAATATGTTCTTTGTGAGGGCAATGCCTCTAATTCTGGTTCCCACATTAATTTTGAAATACATGGTTCATTTTGTTTGGTTTTTGTATTTTTCACCTCAATATATTCAAATAATGGCGTTGCTTTAATTTGTATAATGTCTTTAAAATAATCATTAATTTTATTACACATAGCTTCGGTAACAAATCCCATGTCTATAATCTGATAGTTTTGCAAAGCAATTCTAGCAGGTATACTTTTTCCTGGTATCGGGCTTAACACTGCATCTTGTATATGGTATAATATATTTTTTGAATAATCTTCCGGAGATGTAATCTTTGCATCTAATCCTGATTGAAAGTGCGTAACGCGTTGCCCTTCGTCTGCGTCAGCCCAATTTGAAAATCCAATAGAATATAACTCTCTTTTGTATACTATTATGGCTGCTGTATGAGAAGCTGATTTGGTTGAAGAATTAAATAAATTCAAAGCTATGTAATAGGGGCGTTCTGATAAACGGTCGTCTGCTGCACCCTGATTTACAGCATTAAAAATAGATTCATTTATTGTTACTTGCTTGCCATTTCGCGTAGCAACTGGAACTAATAAGTCCATGCTTTTTGGAGCTGCATTTTGATCTAAGGCGCAAGGGTCTGTTGGGCAATGGGTTGCCTTTATCAACTCTTCGTTATCAAAAGTACACTCTGGGCACTTCATCTCTGGAGGCATGTACCAATTTTGTTTGCACCCACAATTTGTGTTATTTATAGAGTTTGTTATTTTATTCATTACAAGTGTTTGAGTTTTGGGAGGGACGTCTCTGCCTGTATCTGCAAATTTTGTTCTTAAAAATTTAGATGAATCTATTATCTCAACAGGGATATTAAATAACGTTTTAAAAATAATTGGATATTTTATGTTAGTTACATTATGAAATGCGTCTTGACCTTCAGGTGTAGAAAAATCATAATCATTTATGTTATCTTTAATTAATAAATAATCAAACATTTCTCTTCCAGTTGGATTTGCTTCACCATTTGCTACTTTTCCTAAATATTTTCTATACTCTGAATTCATTTTTATTGCATAATTAGCGTTGGGCTCCGCGCATTTTTGTAACTGCCTTGAATTAAAAAGAGGAGGTGCGGCAATACTAGTCAATATTAAAACTCTAAATAATGAAAACTCACTTTTGCCTGACAATTCTACATGTGGACAATATTGCTCTATACGATTATTGTTTGCGTCAATGTAAAGGTGTCGGTTAATTACTGAGTTGCCCATATTTAACGTTGCTTGGGGTCTTGGCGCGGCTACAAATTGTGCGTTGCGTCCGCGTTGTTTATTTTTTTTATTTTTTCCAGAACCAATCATTATATATATATATTGATAAAATATATACTTAATAATGTTGTTAAATATTTTTTAAAATTTCATTAGAATATTTTGTAAAAAGAGAATCAAATAATTCATAAGATGCGTTTGGTAATAAATCAGACGAAGGCATAGTTAATGAACAACCACCTGATTCCATAATACTAACGTCAAATCTATTAATATCATTATTTATTGAGTGTTTGATAATATGATTAAATTCTTGCACATTCTGTTTATTAACGTGAAGATGCAGAGATATTTTTGATGGATGCATGCCAAAAAAAATGCAATTGTCAACAATGTATTTATAATCTTCAAATTTTAATGAACCGCGTGTATCCGACAAACAAAATTCATTAATATTTGGAAATTCTGTGTGATAATATAAAATCTCGTGAATAATATTATCATTGTCAATTTTTCCTTCCAAAGGACAATCCGTAATACATGAAATATATAGCTTAGTTTTGAATTCGTAAGGCTTAATTTTTTCTACGTTTTCCATTTTTGCAAAAATTATCTTAAGCTCTTTCTTTGTTTCCAATAGAGTTTTATTAACATTTTTCTTTTGAAAACTATTTGATACTGATGTCAAGAAAGAAAAATTTTTAACTCCATGTGACATTCCAATATTAAATCCCTTTTCGTTTGGAACCGCCACATAAACATTTGTATCACTTTTTATTACATTTTTAATAAAATTAACAGCATAATCATGTAAATACAAAGAATCATTCATAATGGGTAAAACTTTTGGATTTATAATTGAACCAATCTCAATGTTTTTTGGCTTATAATTAAACATTATATTATGAAATATGTCTTTTTTCTTATTTAAAGTAAAGGTTTCTTGCAACTCTCTGCTCAACCCTTGAAGACCATCTCTCAAAGATACATCAGTTAAAATTGGTGGAACAAAAACGCGCATCTTATTGTTATATTCGGTTCTCAAGTTCAAATTCTTTGAAATGTTTCTTATAATTGACAGCATATATTATATATTGTCAAACATTTAAATGAATTTAATAAATTAATAAATGAATTTATAAAATACACTTGGATTATACAGAAGACGTTAAACTGTGAGTATAAGGATTCTCCTTAAATGCATTTAATATGTCTGGGCTAATACGGTCACAGCCAATGCATTGATTGTAATATTGTGGTGCACGAATCTTACCATATGTCTCTTTGGACATAGGCATGTTAGGCATATTTGTTGGCACCCACATTCTTGTATTGTCTCTATCTGAATCAATTCTCGCAACATTTACATTCATCTGTTGGTTGTATATATTTGTGTTTCCGTGATTTGTTCTGCTAACAACTGACTTCTCTTTAGATTCATTATTATGTTGAGCATAAGCCGATGCGTAAGACATTTCACCCCAACCGGTTGCATAACCACCAGCATCTCCAATATAACTGCAATTTGTAGTGTCGCGCTGATTTGAAATTGGTGTTTGTTCATTTGTCTGGTATCCTCCTCCTTCAATTTGTCTTCCAATATAAGAACGCGGTGTGTATAATGTAGTCTCCTTAATAGTTGTTTGTGCTACATCATTAGGATTAATAACATAACTATCGGGAACGCGCGAACCAGCATCACCATAAATGCGATAGTTACCAGAATACTCTTCTCTCCTTGTTGGGTTAAATGCATCCATTAATGGAGCAATAACAGCACCTATTGCGCGACCAAATCCACTTCTAATTGTGTCGGGTTGTCTCACGGTTGAGCGATTGTTAACATAATTTGTATGGCTTCTAAGAGAATTCTCCTTATCCATAAAATCACCTCGGCGGCTTGCAGTTGAAGGTCCAACGTCGCACATTGGCAACTCGTTGCGTTTTGATTCTTCATGTGCGCCAGGAACATAATTTGCGACACGATCAGCAGGTCCAGCAACTCCGGCATATGATTGTGATGTGGTTGCACGCGTTGTTGGGTGAACCTCCTCAATTGGTCTAAGCATTTGACCTTTTTCTTGACCAGTTGTAGTTAACCAGCGGTCTTGTGTTTGTATAAAAAATGTGTCTGGATTATACTTTTCTACCTTTCCAATAATACCAACGTTTTGAACATGTGAATAAGAAGGACCTTGATGGTTTTCAAGAGTGTATTCCATTTTAGGATTTGTGGAAACACGTAATTCATCAACAGTTTTTGGAAGCCAAGAATCACGGGATTCCATGCCAGAGTTATAACCACCACTGCCTTGCGTAGTATATCCTTGATTCAAACCAGGACCAATATATTCCGTCTCAAATGGTTTAACATTACTAATCTTCATACCTGGATTTACACGAGATTGATAAAAATCGCTGCTATTTGGTGCACCAAATGCCCATTGTACGTTATCCTGAGGTTTGAATAAAGGTGCTTGCTCTATTTTCTTAATTATTTGAGACCCACTACCTATCATATTATCTAAAATTGTTTCTGCATTATCATTGTTGTAAACTTGTCCCTTAATTTTACCCCCATAAAAAGGAATCATATTATTGTGTTTGAAATCAGTTTTTGCAACATAGTCTCCTGTTAACGAGTATACTTGTTGAATATTGTTTCCAACATAAGCTCCACTATTTTGAGTTTTTTCGTATAAATTTTGGTCAAAGTATTTATCACTTGCAACATTTGGATTTACGTATTTTTGAACTGTGTCTGTTATTTCACTTTCATTTGGGACTGGGAAATTTTGAGGCGGAGTGTCAGTGTTTGGTAAATAATTTCGCTTTGCACCCATGCTTGTAAATTGTTCCATTTTGCTTCTATTATTTTTTTTTGATGGTGCACCTTGATTTGAAGCTACATATAGGCCTCCCAAGGCTAAAATTGGAATTGCGATCTCCATTAATTATATATATAAAGTATTATATTTTTTTAATAATACTTTTAATTACTGATTTGTTATTATGTAACCACTCCTAAAATTATTAGTACATTTCTATTTTTATTTACCAATAATCTCACATGAGTTTTCATGTGTGCATATTTGAGGTCCTTGGGGATAAGACAATGTTCGTTTTCCTTGATTGACTGGCAATGAACCAGGAATATTTGGTAATGAACATGGAATTTTGGCTACAAAATAGTCTTTTTCTAAAATTCTAGTGCTTAAATTATTTTGGAAAGGCATACATGTGTTTTCCTGAGGGTTTAATGGAAGAGTGTACCAATCAACCTGTTCTAAATCACGAGCTGTCCAAGCAGGCATGATTGTTCTAGACTCTTCAGTGTAAAGAGCCGAATTTGTAGGGTATTGAATGGCTTGTGTTGGCACGTTATATTTTTGGTATTCATTTTTTCCTAAACAATCCTTATTTATGCGTCTATTTACGCCGCGTAATTCACTCTCTAAGTCAACACAGTTTGTCATTAAATTGCCACCCCATGTTTGGATTCTCACTTGGGGGTCTGCCATATACGCCGGCTTATCTCCATTTCCAGGAACATTTAAAATCCATCTGCCAACGTCTGTTGATTGTTGTAATTGCTTTGCAACTCTGCAAGGATCGTCATGAAATCTTGTGAATGACATAATATTATAAATAGATTAGATTTTATTTATATCATAAAATAATAATACTATTACACCAACCAAACAAAATATATAAAAAAATAAAAGAGAAATAATACTTAAAGATGTACCAAAGTATATTAATATTATAGCTTTAAATAATGGAATTATTAATAACTGAAAAAAATGCACTACCAACTTTATGTTTGAATATGATTGTTAAAAATGAAAGCAAAATTATAACTCGTCTACTTGACTCTGTTTGCAGCATTATTGATACATTTTGTATTTGTGACACTGGATCAACTGATAATACGGTTGAACTTATTTCGTCTTACTTTGAATCAAAGAACATTATTGGCAAGATTGTTTACGAAACATTTAAAGATTTTTCTCATAATAGAAATGTAGCTTTGAATCACTGTATTGGTATGTCTGATTATATTTTATTTTTAGATGCAGACATGATATTGCAAGTTAAAAACTTTAATAAGGAAATGTTACAAACTGCAGACTTTTTTAATATATTACAAGGCAGTGAGGACTTCTATTATCACAATGTGAGAATTATTAGAAATGATGGTTTGTATGCATATTTGGGAGTTACACACGAATATATTAATGTACCACCAAATAGTAAATGGACAAATATTCCAAAAGATGTTTTATTTATTAATGATATTGGAGATGGTGGCTCAAAAAGCGACAAGTTTGACAGAGATGTGGCATTGTTAAAAAAGGGAATTGAAGATGAACCTAATAACGTAAGATATTATTTTTATTTGGCAAATAGTTATTTTGACTCTGGAAAAAACTACGAGTCCGCAATTGAATATTATAAAAAACGCATTGAGATGGGTGGTTGGGAACAAGAAGTATGGTATAGCTTTTATCGGATTGGGTTGATTTATAAAACAATGAATAAAATGGGCGATGCTATCTTTCACTGGATTGCTGCTTATGAATGTTTTCCAAATAGAATTGAAAACTTGTATGAGATTGTTCAGTATTATAGAATTTCTGGAAATTGTAAATCAGCGTTAATCTTTTACAATCTAGCTAAAAGTATTTTAAATAAAAACCTTAATTGGGAAGAATATTTATTTTTGCATAACGACATTTATACATATAGACTTGAATTAGAGTATTCAGTTATTGCGCTGTATAATGGAATTAATAATATTAATCAACATGTTGTAACAATTATGAACAAAGGAAATGACATGAATGCTATTTATAATTTACTGTCTAATATGAAATTTTACAAAGACATTCTTGTTCATGATAAAAAAATAAATATGACAAATACTTCGTTTCATAATATCAATGGAGTTTACACCCATTTTAATTCATCTTCTAGTTGTATTATTAAAAAATCTGATTCAACTGGATATTTAATGAATATGCGTTTAGTAAATTATAAGATTGATGAAAACGGATTTTATCATAACTGTGACAAACACATTATATCCATTAATAAATATTTGGAACTTGATTCCAACTTTGTAATTAAACAAGAGAAAATAATAAATCTTGAATATATTGACAGGAGATATATTGGAGTTGAAGATGTTAGGATTTTTAGAACATGCAACAATAACGATGAATTTCTTGGATTTATTGGTACAGGATACCACAATAATGACAAAATTGGAATTGTCTATGGACAGTACACCCCGTTGGAAGATGATAATAGCTTAAAGCCTAAGGAGATTGTTCCTTCTTTTGCAAATTCTGATTGTGAAAAGAATTGGGTTTATGTGAACGTGTCAGGCGAACTTTTCGTAGTTTATAATTGGGCACCTCTTAAATTATGTAAGATTGATGAAGCAGAGGGAAAATTAAATTTAGTTAAAACTCTTGAAATGCCTAACATTTTTAATTACGTTCGTGGCTCAACGTGTGGTGCAAATTACAAAAATGAGATATGGTTTGTTGGGCATATTGTTTCATATGAACAACCACGCCATTATTACCACATATTTTCAGTTTTTGACGAAAATATGAAATTATTACGCTATTCTGCGCCATTTAAATTTGACACTGAATGCATTGAGTATTGTTTGGGATTAATTGTTGAAGATGACCGTGTAATTTGCACTTATAGTTCATGGGATAGAACAACTATTCTTGCTGTCTATGATAAGAAATACATTGATGGATTGGTTATTTATAATTGAAATCTATTCAAGTTATGTCTTAGATACTCTTTTTGAAAATCCGCAGAAAAAACTGTTTTTGAAAATTCTAATGCATTTTTAGATATATTTTCTGCCACGTCGTCATTATTTCTAACATATTCTATTTGTTGAATTAAATTACTTAGGTCATATTCAACAGGAACATAATGAATGTATGGTTTTATAAATGCACTAAACCAATGTATTCCATTTGAAATCATGAAAGGAACGCATCCAGATGCAAATCCCCACATATGGCTTGAAGAAATAACATTTCCATCCACAATAAAAAAATATTTATATTTTAAAAACTCTAGATAATGAACCCTTTCACCAAATAGATTATTGGGAATATTTTTATTTTCACTCCACCAATTTGAAAGGAATACGTTGCTATTCTTTTCATATTCTTGAATTATTTCAACGAATCTTACTCTTAGTGATTTGTTGCCTCCTATTCCTGAACAACCTCCTCTCCAAAACAATTCTTGACTTCTATCTTTCCATGGAATTAGCGAGCTTTCTGGGAAATAAAAATTTATTCCATTTTTAAAAAAGTCATCATCCAGTGGTAAATAAACGAAATTTATTTCTGTGTCTTCTATAATTTGACACAAGATGCCAAGAATAAAAACCTTATTTTTTTTCTTAGCATAATCAATATATGGTTCTATTTCGCACCAATTAACATCTTCATATTCGCCATCTTTTTTGTTTTTAACAACGTTTCCATCGCTTCTAGGAATTACAAAAATAGAGTTTTGGGGAAGATTTTTCTCAATGAATTGCATTATTTCGCCGTCTTTTAACATTTTTGAAAACAGGCCATCCCAAACAACCGCTTCATTTATATTTTGTGTTATATTTCCATCTTCAAAAACAATGCATCTTGACATTTATGTATTGTTTTTATTAATAGTTTTTAAATTTAAATTAGGAATTATTTAATTTATCAATACCAAGTATAAGGTCCGTTTTTTTGAACGTTTATTGCAGATTTGTTTGGTTCAACTTGAATTTCATCTTTTGTTCCATACACTGTCCAATAGAAGCTACCATTCTTGCCGTAAACTGTGAATTGATTATTCTCAATCTCCGATGTTTCATAAACGTTTTTTGATTTGTTGTCTTTTGAGTAAATTGATGTAACTTGAACGCTTAAATTGGTAGCTAATGGTTTAACATAATCTGGTAATTTGATTATAACATACGCATTGTTGTCAATGGTTGCTTTACCTCTATAATAAAGACCTGCTTCTGGTCCCTCTAAACAAGCGTGAACCAAATATTTTGAATTGTCTAATGGATGGTCAATAATAAAAGTTTTCCCACTTGGTCCAGGTGGTCCAGTTAAACCAGTTACACCATTTGAACCTGTTGGACCGGTACAGTCCCTTCCCGTTGGTCCTTGGGGTCCACGAGAACCAGATACTCCAATATACCCTCTTAAACCAGTAGGACCTTCCAAACCATTTGGCCCTATTATTCCTACTACATAATTATCACAGCATTTTATGGTGCTTAAATAACTTAAACGTGGATTTGGCATTATTTTATATTATATATTATATTAGTATTTAATAATATTTTTAAATTATTTTCAAATTTCAATACCATTTATAAGGTCCATCACCATTTACAACAATTGAACTTTTATTTGGTTCCACTAAAATGTCGTTTCTTTTGCCATATACGTACCAGTAAAAACTTCCATTGTTCCCATAAACGGTAAATTGATTGTTTTCAATTTCAGAAACTTCAAGTAAATTTGGTTCACTTCTTTTGTTTGAATAAATAGACGTAACTTGGATAGAAAAGTCTGTGGCCAACGGTGCAACATAATCTGGTAATTTAATGTTTATTGATTCATTATTATCAATGGTTGCTTTACCTCTATAATAGACTCCTGCTTCTGGTCCTTCTAAACAGGCGTGAATCAAATATTTTGAAATACATAGAGGATGGTCAATAATAAAAGTTTTTGGTCCAGTTGGTCCAGTAAATCCCTGTTCTCCTTTTGGTCCAGTTGAACCCAAACAGCTTCGTCCTGTGGGTCCAGTTGGCCCAGTATAACCTGTAAATCCTTGGATGCCTCTTGGTCCTGGTTCACCTTGGTGCCCAATCGCACCCGGAGGACCCGCTCCACGCAAATCGCAACATCTTCTTGCGCCTAAATAATTGGAATAGCTATTTGTAAATTTTGACATTATTATATTACTATTTGATAATATAATAATTTTTTTTGGCGAATTTAAATATTCTTGCTCCTACCGACGCCAAAAAGTTCTATAATCTAGACTACTTACAAAACTACAACTATTATTAGCACTTTGTATTGATGTTATTAGTGGGAGCAAATAACAAATCGCAAAATTATTGGCCATCTCCACGTGTTGGTTTTTTGGAATTAAGTTTAATCAAAATAAAAAATGCTTTGCAAAATGAACATTTTAAACCATAAATATTAACCTGATCTGAAATAAGTATTATTACTATCAATAGTAAATTCTGCAAAAGACCCTGCTCCTCCTGCTGGTGATACTGGAATTAGGTAAAGATTTACCGCTAAATGGGTTCTAACCTGAATTGTAAAACTAGTAGATTTATTACAAATACCATACCAATATCCAACATAGTTTGTAAATGGATTGGGTAGATCAAAATTTCTTGCAGCAGTTGGTGTGTTAATCGTAGTTTTAAAAGCATTTGATGCGACAGTCATAGTGTAATTTCCTGATGTTGATGCTACTAAAACCAAACTATTATTTAATGTGCCATAACCATTATCAAATGTAAGACTTTGTTTAAAATTAATTCCCAAATCTGTAAAAACAGCAATATTAGCCGGGTCGTTTGACAGAATACCTGAAAACATTTCAACATTACCCCTCCACAACCTTAAACCATATAATAAACTAGGACCAAAAGGTCTGGTAAATACATAACATGCTGGTACATTATTACTTGGATCTGTAAATGTTTTCACACCTGCGTCATAATTTACACCCGAATTAGTTATCAAACCATAAATTGAAGCCGATTCGCTTTCTAAATTAATATTACCACTCTTTTCCGTTGGGTTTGCGGTACTACTTCTAGATGCAACTTGTAATATTCGGGCTCCAGTAACACCTGTAGCACCTGAACGAATCTCTGTATAAGCCGTTCCGGTTATACCAGCACCAAGAGTATTTTTTGCAATTATTGTGTATTGTGTGCTATTGGTAGTAACACTAGGGAACTTTTGTATTTGAGTATTTGATATTATAGCAGGGTCTGCGGTGGTTCCTATATAGGCAATTTCAGTTGTCAATATACCTGTGCTTGGATTATAAGACAAAGGGTTGCTTGATATATCTGCTCGTAACGTTTGTCCTGATCCTGCTGCCGATACAAAAGTAGGGTAATAAGTAGCATCATTAGTTGTGTCGGTAATAGTAACAGTAGAGCTTTGAGGACCTGTTGGTCCTGTTACCGTGCTTTGAGGTCCTGTTGGACCTGTTGGACCTGTATAACCTGTAGGTCCTGTTACCGTGCTACTAGCTCCAGTATAACCTGTTGGACCTGTTGGACCTGTATAACCTGTAGGTCCTGTTACCGTGCTACTAGCTCCAGTATAACCTGTATATCCTGTGTAACCTGTTGGTCCTGTTACCGTGCTTTGAGGTCCGGTATAACCTGTTGGACCTGTTGGTCCTGTATAACCCGTAGGTCCTGTTACTGTGCTTTGAGGTCCTGTGTAACCTGTAGGTCCTGTGTAACCTGTTGGTCCTGTTGGACCTGTTGGTCCCGTATAACCTGTAGGTCCTGTACATCCAGTTGCTCCAGTATTAAAAGCAGTCCCTCCAATTCCTTGTGGACCTGTGTAGCCTGTTGGTCCTGTTACCGTGCTTTGAGCTCCTGTTGGTCCTGTGTAACCTGTAGGTCCTGTAGGTCCTGTACGTCCAGTTGCTCCAGTATTAGTAGCACTACCCCCAATTCCTTGTGGACCTGTATAACCTGTATAACCTGTTGGTCCGGTAATCGTGCTTTGAGGTCCTGTGTAACCTGTTGGTCCTGTAAAACCTGTAGGTCCGGTAATCGTGCTTTGAGGTCCTGTGTAACCTGTTGGTCCTGTATAACCTGTTGGTCCGGTAATCGTGCTTTGAGGTCCTGTATAACCTGTTGGTCCTGTATAACCTGTAGGTCCGGTAACAGTGCTATCAGCTCCTGTATAACCTGTTGGTCCGGTAATCGTGCTTTGAGGTCCTGTGTAACCTGTTGGTCCTGTATAACCTGTTGGTCCGGTAATCGTGCTTTGAGGTCCTGTGTAACCTGTTGGTCCTGTGTAACCTGTTGGTCCTGTGTAACCTGTAGGTCCTGTTACCGTGCTTTGAGGTCCTGTATAACCTGTTGGTCCTGTTGGTCCTGTATAACCTGTTGGTCCTGTGTAACCTGTAGGTCCTGTTACCGTGCTTTGAGGTCCTGTATAACCTGTTGGTCCTGTTGGTCCTGTATAACCTGTTGGTCCGGTAATCGTGCTTTGAGGTCCTGTGTAACCTGTTGGTCCTGTGTAACCTGTTGGTCCTGTGTAACCTGTATAACCTGTTGGTCCTGTATAACCTGTTGGTCCTGTGTAACCTGTTGGTCCGGTAACAGTGCTATCAGCTCCTGTATAACCTGTTGGTCCTGTGTAACCTGTAGGTCCGGTAATCGTGCTTTGAGGTCCTGTATAACCTGTTGGTCCTGTGTAACCTGTAGGTCCGGTAATCGTGCTTTGGGGTCCTGTATAACCTGTTGGTCCTGTGTAACCTGTAGGTCCGGTAACAGTGCTATCAGCTCCTGTATAACCTGTTGGTCCTGTTACCGTGCTTTGAGGTCCTGTATAACCTGTTGGTCCTGTGTAACCTGTAGGTCCGGTAACAGTGCTATCAGCTCCTGTATAACCTGTTGGTCCTGTGTAACCTGTAGGTCCGGTAACCGTGCTTTGAGGTCCTGTGTAACCTGTTGGTCCTGTGTAACCTGTAGGTCCGGTAACAGTGCTATCAGCTCCTGTATAACCTGTTGGTCCTGTTACAGTGCTTTGAGGTCCTGTGTAACCTGTTGGCCCTGTATAACCTGTTGGTCCGGTTATAGTGCTTTGAGGTCCTGTATAACCTGTTGGTCCGGTAATCGTGCTTTGAGGTCCTGTATAACCTGTTGGTCCTGTAACCGTGCTTTGAGGTCCTGTGTAACCTGTTGGTCCTGTGTAACCTGTAGGTCCTGTTACCGTGCTTTGAGGTCCTGTATAACCTGTTGGTCCTGTAATCGTGCTTTGAGGTCCTGTGTAACCTGTTGGTCCTGTATAACCTGTTGGTCCGGTAATCGTGCTTTGAGGTCCTGTATAACCTGTTGGTCCTGTAATCGTGCTTTGAGGTCCTGTGTAACCTGTTGGTCCTGTATAACCTGTTGGTCCAGTAATCGTGCTTTGAGGTCCTGTATAACCTGTAGGTCCTGTGTAACCTGTTGGTCCTGTGTAACCTGTTGGTCCTGTAACCGTGCTTTGAGGTCCTGTGTAACCTGTTGGTCCTGTATAACCTATTGGTCCGGTAACAGTGCTTTGAGGTCCTGTATAACCTGTTGGTCCTGTAACCGTGCTTTGAGGTCCTGTGTAACCTGTTGGTCCTGTATAACCTGTTGGTCCGGTAATCGTGCTTTGAGGTCCTGTATAACCTGTTGGTCCTGTAATCGTGCTTTGAGGTCCTGTGTAACCTGTTGGTCCTGTATAACCTGTTGGTCCAGTAATCGTGCTTTGAGGTCCTGTATAACCTGTAGGTCCGGTAATTGTGCTTTGAGGTCCTGTGTAACCTGTTGGTCCTGTATAACCTGTTGGTCCTGTTACCGTGCTTTGAGGTCCTGTATAACCTGTTGGTCCTGTGTAACCTGTAGGTCCGGTAATCGTGCTTTGGGGTCCTGTGTAACCTGTTGGTCCGGTAATCGTGCTTTGAGGTCCTGTATAACCTGTAGGTCCGGTAACCGTGCTTTGAGGTCCTGTGTAACCTGTTGGTCCTGTATAACCTGTTGGTCCTGTAACCGTGCTTTGAGGTCCTGTGTAACCTGTTGGTCCTGTGTAACCTGTTGGTCCGGTAATCGTGCTTTGAGGTCCTGTGTAACCTGTTGGTCCTGTTACCGTGCTTTGAGGTCCTGTGTAACCTGTTGGTCCTGTATAACCTGTTGGTCCGGTAATCGTGCTTTGAGGCCCTGTATATCCTGTGTAACCTGTAGGTCCAGTAACCGTGCTTTGACGTCCTGTTGGACCTGTATAACCTGTAGGTCCGGTAACCGTGCTTTGAGGTCCTGTATAACCTGTTGGTCCTGTATAACCTGTAGGTCCGGTAATCGTGCTTTGAGGTCCTGTATAACCTGTTGGTCCTGTATAACCTGTAGGTCCGGTAATCGTGCTTTGAGGTCCTGTATAACCTGTTGGTCCTGTATAACCTGTAGGTCCGGTAACTGTGCTTTGAGGTCCTGTATAACCTGTTGGCCCGGTAACCGTGCTTTGAGGTCCTGTATAACCTGTATATCCTGTGTAACCTGTAGGTCCAGTAACCGTGCTTTGACGTCCTGTTGGACCTGTATAACCTGTAGGTCCGGTAACCGTGCTTTGAGGTCCTGTATAACCTGTTGGTCCTGTATAACCTGTAGGTCCGGTAACAGTGCTTTGAGGACCTGTATAACCTGTTGGCCCGGTAACCGTGCTTTGAGGTCCTGTGTAACCTGTTGGTCCTGTATAACCTGTTGGCCCGGTAACCGTGCTTTGAGGTCCTGTATAACCTGTTGGACCTGTTACTGTGCTTTGAGGTCCTGTATAACCGGTTGGACCTGTATAACCTGTAGGTCCGGTAACAGTGCTTTGAGGTCCTGTATAACCTGTTGGTCCTGTTACCGTGCTTTGAGGTCCTGTGTAACCTGTTGGTCCTGTATAACCTGTTGGTCCGGTAACAGTGCTTTGAGGTCCTGTATAACCTGTTGGACCTGTTACTGTGCTTTTAGGTCCTGTATAACCTGTTGGACCTGTTACTGTGCTTTGAGGTCCTGTATAACCTGTAGGTCCTGTGTATCCTGTGTAACCTGTAGGTCCTGTTACCGTGCTTTGAGGTCCTGTATATCCTGTTGGTCCTGTAGGTCCTGTAACTGTGCTTTGAGGGCCAGTTGAACCTGTGTAACCTGTATAACCTGTAGGTCCTGTAACTGTGCTTTGAAGGCCTATTGGACCTGTTGGTCCTGTGTAACCTATAGGTCCTGTTGCTCCAGTATTAAAAGCAGTACCCGCAATTCCTTGTGGACCTGTTTGTCCTGTGTAGCCTGTAGGCCCAATCTGACCTTGTGGTCCTGTTGCTCCAGTATTAAAAGCAGTGCCACCAATTCCTTGTGGACCTGTTTGTCCTGTGTAGCCTGTAGGCCCAATCTGACCTTGTGGTCCTCTTTTACATTCTATTATAGGCGTATTACACGTTTTTTGGCTGTTAATATAGTCAGTATAATTTGTATAATTTCCTATATTTCTACTAAATGTTTGAGAACAATTTTTATTTTTATCACATTTAGACATGTTGTATATTATTTTTTATTATTTAAATTTTTATAGTAAAAAATTATATAAAATGTGCGTTTTAAATAAGAAAATGAGTAAAATATGACAAAATTATATTATCTTAATTAAAAATGAAAATATAATTAAAGAATTAGCATGAGGGTAATGCAGCTAAACAGAGACGTATTGAACCAAGTGACGCCACATCATATTTCACAACCAAAGGCAAATCGTTCTCTAAATAAACCTCAATCTGTGAACATAAATTTGTGCACTTGATAAAATAGCCTAAATTCTTCAGAGAAAACTCTCCCTGAATAACCTTTGACGAATCTTGCTTCAAAATGAAACCCATGCTACCATCAGATTCGGCTCGGTGGATTTCGGCATTTGCGAATTGACCAGAGCACTTGAAGATGAGCTCATTACCAACTGATTTAATCTCCAACTTATCAGAAATACCAGACAAATCACGAATAATCTTTTGGAAATCAGCAGAAGGTAGGTTAATAATTGATGAGAATGTAACGTTAGGATACTCAAGCTCCTCAGGATCTGGCTCAATCAATCGCAACTTTTGTGTCTTGCATTGCTTAATCTCTCCATTCTCAAACTTCAAAGCTAAATGAGAAACAATTCCATCAACATAATCTCCATTCTCAATGTAAATGGTAAGTGTATCATCATTATCAATGGAATTGATCAACTTGAATAAATGAAACATGTTCACACCAATAATAATCTTCTCCTTCTTGCACTCATAAAACTCAAAATTTTGCGAAGCCAAATACAAGTGAGCTAAAATTGTATGAGACTTATCCATGTTAATAATGCGAATGCCGTCAGGTTGAAATGAAATATTTGTCTCCAAAAGAATGTCTTTCAACGCAGTCATTAAAGTTCTAAAAGGCGCAATTTGTACCGTTTTAATAGTCAAAACATTGTTATCTGTTGAACCCTTTGATGCAAAATTTGACATTTATATCTAAACTTTAATCATAATCTTTAAATACTTATGTGTCAAATTATTAAAATTAAACGCACTTAATAAGGAACCAAGGTTCCCCTATGACCCCTACTAATTTCTAATATTACTCTCAGCGGACCTTGTTATATGCACAGTTATTTTTTCTAAGATTTTTTTTACGCTAGATTTACTTTGGGAACGCGTTTTTGTCCATGACCATATTTTTTTTTCGCATATTTTGCTAATTTAAGTGCTTTGCTCCCTGGTTTACAACCTTCTTCTAATATATTGTAATCCACTGCGGCTGCTTTTCCTGAAGTTATAGCACTTGCTAAACGCGCTATTCCCCACGATTGCCCCGTTTGATTTGGTCTTGACCCTGAAGAAAAATATGCCCCTTCCCCTTTATTAATTATTTTTGCTAAAGCCGCCTTTGAACATCCCGTTTTCTTTGCCAATTCATCCGTTGCTCCAATTTTTTCTACGTTATATATTTTTCTTGCATGCAATACATGTTGCGATGGTTTTGATTTAAATGATTTTACTTGTTTTCTAGTGTAATATATTCCTTTTTTATAAAGTCTGCGAGATTTTAATAGCATCATGCTAACTTTTTTTCTGTCCTTTTGAGTTAATCTTTTAGGCAAGTATCTTAAAACAACTTTTCTGGTCTTGTTTTTTGTCATTTTCCCTTTATTAAACATTGATAAATTAAATTTAACTATTGGAAAAAATATTATTTGGGATTTATCATATAAAAAGTTTTTAAATACATAAATTATTAATTTAAATGATTCAAGCAAAAGATTACTTTGACAATATACAAACACTATTTGAAAAATATCAGAATAACCCATATATGTTACAACGTCTTTGCTATCATATAACTGATATTCTTCCTTCTACACTTGAGACAGAAGAAAAGAATCACGAAAAGCGAGTTGAACGTACTGCTTTTTTAACAAAGGAGCAACAAACCTTCATCCAAGTATTTTTAAGTAAAAACCAATATTACTACCTGTCAAACAATAATTGCTTTTATCAATATGATGGAAAGACATACAGGATGGTTACAGAGGACGATATTCAATACCAACTTCTCTCTACTATATCCAAAGACCGAACCCTCATGGATTGGAAACATAAGACTAAAATCAATATTATCAAACAAATCAAAGAGAGAAATATATTCAAATCTGTTCCTGAGACGGACACTATTCAAAAAATTATCAATTTATTATGTCCCGCAATGTTTTCAACTAAAAGTCAAGTTAAATATTTCTTATCTATTATTGGCGACAGTATTTTGAAAAAATCAAACGACCTTGTATTCTTAACAAAGCCTAAAACCAAAAAAATATTTATGGAATTAGACCATATGTGCTATATTATTACAGGTTATGCAAATATTACTAGTAATTTTGTTACAAAGTATAATGAAACATATAATTATCAGAATTGCAGGTTGATTAATATTAGTGACACAATGTCAGTTGAACATTTCAGAGAGATATTTAATAAGAACGGATTAGATTTTTTATGCGTTGCTGCACACTATTCTGAGAGATATGGAAACTCAGACCAATATCTTCTCTCTTCAGAAGAATTGGCTGACTACGCACTTTACATGAAAAATAATATACAAGCAGAAATATTTAATGAATTTTGTGGTTATTCTTTTGAAGAAGTAGTCGGTGAGACTGAAAATAATAATAAGAAGTATTCTATTACCTGGAAGAATATGCATTTTATTTGGAAGCTATTTATATCCAAACGTTCTTTGCCAAGTATGATTTACTCTAATAATTTAAAAAAACTACTTAAAGAACGATACCCCTATGACGAGACCAGTGATACATTCTATAAAATAACTAGCAAATACTTGCCATTTGTAAGCCATTTTATTCAGTTTTGGGAAAATACTATTAGCACAACTATTGGAACTGAATTTGACCACGAAATTGAAGTTGATGAGCTATGTGGTTTATTTAAAAAATGGATACACGACAACCAAAACGTTAATTATTATGCTGGAAATACTAACGAACACGGGATTTTGAAATTATTAAATCATTATTTTCCTAACATTGAAATTATTGACAATAAATACATTCTTAATGTGAAGTGCAGTCTCTGGGATAAAATTGGTGACATTAATAAAGTATTGGAGAAAATGAAGGAACATTATAAGGAAAGCGTTTTGTTTAATCAAAATGCAGCTGCTTTAATTCCATTTGATGAAATATATTCTTACTACATAAAGAACAAGCAAACTAAATTTACAATTAGTAAACGCTACTTTGAAAAATATCTGGATGTTTCTTTAGCCGATTTTATTGCATTTGATAATTTTGTTTCAATTTCTTGGCTTTCAAGTTAAATATAAATATTATAACTCTTTTATACGTTATAATATTTATCAATTTATTTATGGATTATTTGTTTATTTCTTGCCACCAGTTGGCATCATTGGAGAGGCAGGAGGCATGTCGCTTGACTTCATCATAGAAGCTTGACCACCTCTGCGCTTGCGTCTTGAACCACCAACTGATTCATACGCATTTGTTCCAACACTGCTACCTAAATCCATAGGAGCTAAGGGCTCTCCCTTGTATCCGCCACGCATCTTCTTTGACTTGCCAATCTTGACGTAACCAAACTTTCCCTTCTTGGTTCCGAAACCAGCCTTAACAAGTCGCTTCTCCTTTTTGGCAGTAAGGTGCTTCTTTCTGGAAACAATTCGGCCGTTCTTGTTCTGAAGCAACTCGTGCTTCTTAAGCCCACCGCTTGTCTTATAAGCGGTTCCATGTAAAACTTGCGCTCTGGAACCCTCTAACATCTCGTACTTATGTCCGTGAATGTGGTAGTGTCCGTAAGAATCTTTCGTGTAGCGAGTCATTATAAATTAAATAGAGAAAATAAATAAAATTTATTAAAACCGTCTAAATAATTTCAACGCGCTAGAATTTATTTTTAATGGGCGTCTCGTATCCACCCTCCACGCGACCCAATAATCTAGCATCTCCACTTGAATTGTACGGTGCGTTACCATATACAACTTTACCGCCGCGAGTATATCTTATTGCATTTACTACTCTAGCTGTCTGTGTTGACAATGGAATTACGTCAGGATTACTGTTTTTAATTATTTTGCTATTAATTGGAGATGGACAAATGCAATTTTTGTTTTCAACGTTCACGTTATTATTTAGAACATTAATAATCTGCTTTATATTTCCTGCTCTGCGTCCAGGGTAAATATATATTGAAGAATATGTTGAGGCCATTATATATTGTAGATAGTCTTTTTTTTTTATTTTATTATATTTTTTTGTATTTTATTTGTATTTTTTATTTATTTATTTAGATATATTATATGGTAAATAAAACACATAGACATTTTAAAAAACGAACTATTAAAAATAATAAAAGAAATAAAACTAAAAAAGCGTTAAAAAATAACCAACAAATAGTAATTGGGTTAAAACCGTTTGAAGTTGCATATGGAAAAACTCTTTCAAAAAACTTGAAAAAATCCAACAATGACATAAAAAATTTGTTTGTTAAAGAATTATTGTCTAAATTTGCACCTGGGCATATTAAACCTAATAATGATTTTTATGATTATATTAACTACGGGTGGCTACAAAAAGTTTCTTTAAAAAAGGAACAAGAATACATTGTACAAGTTGACGATTTTAGGCTTACCCAAGATAAAGTATATAGACAATTAAATGAAATTATTTTAGACTACATCAAACACAATGATAATAAGCTTGCTAAAAATCTTAAAAACTTTTATTATTCTGTTGTTAATGGAAACTCAAAAGATGACAGCAAAAAACGTTGCAAAGAAATTGTTAAAAAGATAGATGAATTCAGAAAGGATAAAAAAAATGTATGGAAATTACTTGCATTTGCTAACAAGGATGAAGTTGTTAGAGCACACGCACCATTTGTATGGTCTTTAAATCCTGACAACAAAGAATCAACAATTAATAGATGTTGTATTGATTCCCCTGCTCTTTCTATTGTTGATATTAATGTTTATTTTGACGATGGAACTGACATTGAATACAAAAATGGAATTAAAAAGGAGTTTAAGCTCTTTTGCAAAGACCTTTTTGATAAAACTATTGGACCAAATAATCATTTGAACCCTGCTCATGTTTTTGAAGTTGAACAAGAAATGATGAATGCTCTTATATGTACTAAGGTAACTACTAGTTTAGATTCTTATAATAAAATTAGCGCTCATGAAGCTATTTTCAATTATGAATTCAATTGGGCTGAATTTTCACACGAACTTGGATTTATTTACACACCATCCTTTTTTATAACATCAAGCAAAAATTATTTGAAGTGTGGAACCGAGTTATTATTAAAAAACTGGGACTCTGAAAAATGGAGAACATACTGGATTTACATATTCGTTAAAAAAATTGCTAGAATGACAAAAGATTGGGAAAAACTCAATTATAATTTCTTCGGAAAATTTCAAAGAGGACAAAACAAAATTAATGACAGCGATGCAGTAAGCGCATCTTTATATATGTCTGTTCCATTCAACACCTTTTTAACAAACAAGTACGTTGAAAAATATGAAGCTCCAGAAAATGTAAAATACGTTGAAGTCATGTGTAACGACTTGAAAGAAGTTTTTACTAGAATCGTCAAACGAAATAAATGGTTATCTCATTCTACTAAAAGATATGCTTTAATTAAACTTAAAAATCTTCACTTTGAAATTGCAAAGCCTAAATTTTTGAGAGAAGATCCTTTACTTGATTACGGAGATGGACTTATTGAAAATATGGATAAAATACACGAATGGCGTTTAAATCAATTTCTCCAATTAGAAGGAAAAGGTCTTGTTGATATTCCTATCATGGATTGGACTCAATATCCAGTTAAAATGAGTGGAACACAATCTTATATTGTTAACGCGTCTTACACACCATCCAAAAATAACATTTATATTAACTTGGGTTATATTCAAAAACCATTTGTAGACTTGGAAGAGCGCGGAATTGAATATAACTTAGCTCATCTTGGTTTTACTATTGGCCACGAAATGGGTCACTCATTAGATGATTGGGGAAGTCAATATGATTATCACGGTAATTTGCGCGATTGGTGGACTCCCGAAGACAAGAAGAAATTCAAACAAATACAAAATGACGTCATTAAACAATATGAAGAATTTGCAGCGCGTGATGGAATCAAATTTGACGCCTCCATCGGTGTAGGTGAAGATTTGGCCGACATTGCCGGATTAGCCGTTTGCGACGAGTATTTGCGTGATTATCAAGCAAAGAATGAAGATATTATTCCTATTAAAAATATTTCTTTTGAGGCATTTTATACCTATTACGCATTTCAACAGAAACAACACGTTGGTAAAAAGGCACTCGCAGCGCAACTTAAAACTAACCCACATCCTCTTGATAAATATAGATGCAATATTCCTCTTTCTCGCTCTCAAATTTTTCGTGCTTTATACAACGTTAAAAAAGGCGACGGAATGTGGTGGCATAATACAAATACTGTGTGGTGAACGTTGCATTTTATATTATAAATAATTAGTACCTTTGAATTTAATTACTAATTTTTATTTTGGCCCAACCTTTCCAAAGGTTGATTTTTTTCTCCACTTTTTATTATAATGGATTTAATTTAAAAATTGAAACTAAATAAACACAAAATAATAAAGAAATATAGACAAGATGGCATCGCAAGACGTTAACCTAGCAAATAAATATCAGCAGAAAACTGACAAACAGCATATTCTTGATAATCCTGATACATATATTGGGTCTGTTGAGAATGTTGACTCGTTTGTCTGGCTTCTCAATCAACTCGGAGAACGCATTGTTGAAAAAAATATTGTTCTTGTCCCTGGTCTTTTCAAGCTATTTGATGAGGGAATTGTGAATTGCAGAGACCACGTTGTTCGCCAAGCTCAAGCAGTTAAAAATGGAGTTGCCAACGCACTTCCTGTAACTAGCATTGATATTGCAGTTCAAGATGATGGAACAATTGTAATGATTAATGATGGAAATGGGATTGATGTTGCCGAGCATCCTGAATACAAGATTTGGATTCCTGAGCTCATTTTCGGTCACTTGCGCACCTCTACCAATTATGACAAGACCGAGAAGAAGATTGTTGGTGGTAAGAATGGGTTTGGATTCAAGCTTGTTCTCATCTGGTCAACTCACGGTTCTATTGAAACAGTTGACCACATCCGAGGACTCAAGTATACTCAGGAGTTCCGTGATAACTTGGATGTAATTGGCAAGCCTGTTATTACCAAATGCAAGTCCAAGCCTTATACGAAGATTACTTTCAAGCCGGATTATAAGCGTCTTGGACTTTCCGGTCTCACTGCAGACATGATTTCATTGTTTAAGAAGCGCGTTTACGACGTTGCTGCTGTAACCGACAAGTCTGTCAAGGTCAAGTATAACTCGCAAGCTATTCCGGTAAAGAATTTCCAGCAGTATATTGACATGTATATTGGAAACAAGGATTCGGCTCCACGTGTTTATGAGGGCGATTCCGATGAACGATGGGAATATGCAGTTGCACTTTCGCCTACACACGAATTCATTCAAGTGAGTTTTGTGAACGGCATTCACACCGCCAAGGGTGGAAAGCACGTTGATTATATTCTCGGTCAAATTACCAGAAAGCTAGTCGCGTTCATTGAAAAGAAAAAGAAGATTGCAGTAAATGCAAATAGCATTAAGGAGCAACTTATTCTGTTTCTGAGATGCGACATTGAGAATCCTGCGTTTGACAGTCAGACCAAGGACTTTATGAACACTCCAAGCGCAAAGTTTGGCTCCACATGCACCGTCAGTGACAAGTTTATTGAGAAGATTGCCAAGATGGGTGTCATGGACGCAGCATGCGCAATTACCGAAGTGAAGGAAAACAAGGCCGCAAAGAAGACCGATGGAACCAAGTCCAAGAACATTCGCGGAATTCCAAAGCTTATTGATGCAAACTGGGCTGGAACTGAAAAGTCTGCACAATGTATGATCATCTTTTGCGAGGGAGATTCAGCCAAAGCAGGTATTGTTTCTGGTTTGTCTTCTGAGGATAGAAACACCATTGGTGTGTATCCAATGAAGGGTAAAATTCTCAATGTTCGCGGCGAGCAAGTCAAAAAAATTGCAGAGAACAAAGAGATTGCTGAAATCAAGAAGATTCTTGGCTTGGAAACCGGTAAGGAATACAAGTCGTCGGCAGACGTTGCAAAGAGCCTGAGATACGGAAAGGTCTTGTTCATGACTGATCAGGATTTGGACGGCAGTCATATCAAGGGCCTCGGTATAAACTTGTTCCAATCTGAGTGGCCAAGTCTCGCGCAAATTCCTGGTTTCATCGGTTTCATGAATACTCCCATCTTGAAAGCCAAGAAGGGCGCTCAGGAGCTGGTCTTCTATAATGAAGGCGAGTATGAGGCTTGGAAGGAGGATAATGAAAACGGCAAAGGCTGGAAGGTTAAGTATTACAAAGGTTTGGGAACCAGCACCGGAAAAGAATTCCGTGAATATTTTGAGAAGAAGAAGATTGTCGGTTTTGCTCATAGTGGCAAGCCTTGTGACGACGCAATTGACATGGTCTTCAATAAAAAGCGCGCAGATGACAGAAAAGATTGGTTGGAAGAATATGACCGCGAAAGCTATCTTGACACCAATCAGGAATCTGTTGGTTATGATGAGTTTATCAATAAGGAGCTCATTCACTTCTCCAAGTATGATTGTGACAGAAGCATTCCCAACTTGATGGATGGTCTTAAGATATCGTTACGAAAGATTCTGTTTGCTGCATTCAAGAAGAATTTGACTTCTGAGATTAAGGTGGCACAGTTCTCAGGATACGTTTCCGAGCACTCTGGTTACCATCATGGTGAGGCTTCATTGAATGGAGCAATTGTGAATATGGCACAAAACTTTGTTGGAAGTAACAATATCAACTTGTTCACTCCAAATGGACAATTTGGCACTCGTTTGCAAGGAGGAAAGGATAGCGCTTCGGAAAGATATATCTTTACTCAGTTGTCTAAGATTACGAGGACCTTGTTTCCTGAGATGGATGACAAGATTCTTAAGTATTTGAATGACGACGGATTTCCAGTTGAACCAATCTTCTATGCTCCGATTATTCCTATGGTTCTGGTGAACGGTTCCAAGGGAATTGGCACAGGTTTCAGCACTGAGATTCTGTGTTACAATCCATTGGAGATTATTGGATACTTGAAGAATAAGCTTTCCAGCACTTCAAACTCGCATTTTGATTTCATGCCTTATTACGAAGGATTCACTGGGTCCATTTCAAAGATTTCAGATGGCAAGTTCCTCGTGAAGGGCAAGTATGAGACTCTTGGTGCAGATAAGATTCGTATTACTGAGTTGCCAGTTGGAACGTGGACTGATGATTTCAAGGAATATATTGAAACTCTAACAGATACTGTTGATAAAGCAGGAAAAAAGATTACTCCAATTGTCAAGGATTACGATGATATGAGTAAGGACACAACAGTTGATTTTGTCATTACTCTGCAAAAAGGAAAGCTTGCTGAACTGGAAGCAATCAAGTTGGATAATGGATGCAATGGTCTTGAGAAGCAGTTCAAATTGTTTAATACCATTTCTACTAGCAATATGCATTTGTTTGACTCAGAAGATAAGCTTAAGAAGTATGCAAATGTGCGCGATATTATTGACGATTATTATGGAACTCGGCTTCAAATGTTTCAAACTAGAAAAGATTATATGATTGATGCTTTAACACGTGAATTGGTTTTGCTTTCTAATAAGAGCAAGTATATCAAGGAGAACTTGGACGGAACTATTGATTTGCGTAGGAAGAAGCGTGAAGAAGTTAGTAATTTGCTCAAGGAAAAGGGCTACGACGTAATTGATGAAGACGAAGATTTCAAGTATTTGGTGAAGCTTCCAATGGATAGTGTGACGGAGGAGAATGTTGGAAAGTTATTGAAGGAACATGGCGATAAGGTTGCGGAGCTAGAACTCGTAAAGTCAAGAACGATTGAGCAGATGTGGTCTGGTGAACTGGATACGCTGTCAGTGGAATACGCAAAGTATAGGGAGGAACGCGAACGTAGTATATCTGGAACTGTCAAGAAATCTGGTACAAAGGTAGTAAAGAAGACCAAGCTGGTTGTTGCAAATTAAAATAAAATAAAATAAAATAAAATAAAATAAAATAAAATAAAATAAAATAAAATAAAAATTTGTTTATTATTTTGTTTTATCTATTATTACTTCTTTTGCAATATTACGAATTATTTTTTCACGTTTTTTTTCATCATTTTCCATAGTAGAACCACCCATGGCTTCCAATAAAATATTCTGATACTCCATATGTTTTTTGGTATCTGTATCTTCTGCGGTTGGATTTTCTTCTCTCCACTGAGGTAATTGTTTAATATTTTTGTGTTCAACCTCTTTTATGGCGCGTTTAATTTTTATATTTTCATTATTTTCCTTTTCCCAAGCATCTTTGTCTTTTATATACAATGTTTCTCTCTTCAAGTCGCTGCAGTGAATGGGTCTTTTACAAACGTCAATGTCTTTCAAATTTCTTAAGAAGATTTTTGTAATACCTTCCACGTAGCCAACTCTACCAATCATATCTAGAACACTTAGTTGCAGTTTGATTTGCTCAACAAAATCAGTTAGATTAAGCGCGTCTTTGCATGTCTCATTCAAGAATAATTGTAAATTAAAATTATTTGTATTGTTGTTATTGGTTGTGTTATTAATAGTTTTTCCTTGTTCAGCTAACTCTATCAGTTTTTTATTTTGTTCTACAAGCTGTTTATTTTGTTCAAAAATCAACTCTTTAAACTCTTGATTCTGTTTCACAATTTCAAGAATAATGTTGTATGACATGTCAATTGGGAGGGTGTTTGGAACAACTTCTTGAACATTACATATTTTTTTGTGTTTCCATATACCATTCCGCGAATTATATGTTTTCCCACAATCTCCGCAAGTTAAAAGGCAACTTTTGGCAACTTTTTTGTCACTAGTGTCACTTTTTTGCGCATTTTTGTGTTTATCAGTTAAATTGTGTTTATCAAAGCTGCTTTTTTTGCTTGTAAAATAGTCACAAAAATCACAATGAAATTTTTTAGCAACTTTTTTGCAACTTTCTGTCACCATTTGTTTCTATATAGCTAACAGAAAAAATGCCTAAATCTTTTTCCCAAAAAATACTTAAAAATTATCGTAACAAAATTTTGATGTTTAAAAAATATTTTTAGAGCATTATGCTCACAAGGGAGAAATTTTGACCCTTTTTTCATAAAATCTTTTGACTTTTGAAAATTGGACATTTATTTTTGTCCATTTTTGGATTTTGGAAACACTTTTGACCCTTTTTTATTCGAAATTTCCGCCAGGTTCTTTAAGTTCACTTTTTGGGAATATATATTATTTTCTTGGAATTTAAATATTGGAATCAAGACCATTTATAACCAGTTTCTTTCATAGTTGGAATCAAAATCTATTAACTATTGACCTTTGTCAAATGATTCCAAGAGAGAAAAAGTAATTCAAAATTATATTAAATTATTTTTTCTTTTTTCGCCTTTTTTAGCCTTTTTTCGCTTTCTAAAACCAAGGTTTTAATTCTAACTGTTTATCATTATTTTGGGACATAACTGGAGGATCTATTGGTTTATACATTGTGCTAGCATCCACCAAGTATTTATGATAACCAATCGCCTCTGAATACACTTGATGTATGCAATAATCTAAAACAATCTTATTCAATTGTTCTACCTGTTGTTGAACGTTTGTTGGCTGATTGGCAGCATGCTGTAAAAATGTACTGCGCATAATAATTTTTAGAGTATCCCCATCTTGGTCGCTGATGACATATTGACCATTTGACTTGTGGTAAACCCCGGCTCTAATACCATTTTGAATTATGCGAATATTGTTGTGAGAGAAAAAAGTATTTGACAAGTCTGTGTTATCCCATAAACCTTCAGTGGGATTCCTAAAAGTCGCGCATTGGTTTACTGGTATTTTGTCATACATCTGAAATAAATCTGTTGTTTTAGGGCCGTTAATATCCACTCTTCCATTTGATGGTCTACAGTTATTCATTATAATATTCTAATATAAGAAAATATTATATCCTATTATTTTATACAAATGAACTTTCAAACCACAGTTTTAATTATTGCCATAGTTGTTCTTATAATATGCATCATTCTTATTGGTATCGCTTTAGCAAAAACCAAAAGCACTCAACAATGGCCTCCTCTTGTTGGAGATTGCCCCGATTATTGGGTTGATATGTCTAATAATGGCGCTCAATGCGTTAACATTCAAAATTTAGGCACATGTAATTCTGGTGTTCCTTCTGGTCAACATTTACAAATGAATTTTACTGTTGCGCCTTACGTTGGACAAAATGCTGCTTGCTCAAAATATAAGTGGGCTAATGGTTGTGGAATAACATGGGATGGCATTACTTCTGGTGTCTCCAACCCTTGCGATGCTTCTGGAAACGCTACACAATAAATTATTATGTTAATTATATTTTATTTTAATTAATATAATGATATTTGACATCGTTTTAATTAAAAAATTGCCGATTGATATTGAAATACTTATTCAATCTTTCATACCTATTCAAGTTTTATGTTTTTTAAATAAGAAATATTATATAAAATACCACAAATACGTAAAAAATTGGATTTCAAAGAAATTTTATGAAAATTATTTGCGAGATATGGTAAGACGCGATAATGAGTTTGTATTTAATCTATTAATCAAAGAAAAATACAAAATATGGTTTCAAATAAAAAAATATAGATACAAAAATACAATTTATGGTAATTATATTTGCTTTATAGATAGTTTTTGTATTGAAAACCAATCTACAAACTGCAGAAACTCATTAAAAGAATTTATCAATAAAACTGGTTTGAGTAAAAATCAGCATAAAAAGAATACTTATACAAATATAATATGGACAAACTAAACTTGAATGAAATGTTGAATAGACAACCTGATGTTATTAAAATGAAAGAAACGCTCATGGATTTTGAACTCAATAAACATAACCATTTATTCAAGAAGGGCATTTATGTTTACGGTGAACCTGGAACCGGTAAAACTACTTTTGTCATGGATATATTAAAAGAAATGAATTATGACGTTGTTAGATACGATGCTGGTGATATAAGAAATAAAACTATTATTGATAATCTAACAAAACATAATATGTCTGATAAAAATATTATGAGCATGTTTCATAAAAAGATCAAAAAAATTGCAATTGTTATGGATGAAATTGATGGAATGAATAATGGCGATAAAGGTGGTATAAATACTCTCATCAAACTTATTCGCCCCAAAAAAACTAAAAAACAAAAGCTTGAAGAAGTAACTCTAAATCCAATTATATGCATCGGTAATTACCATATTGATAAAAAAATTAAAGAACTTATGAAAGTATGTAATTCTATAGAACTCAAAAAACCAACTTCTCCACAGATTACAAATATGATTAAAACATTGATGCCTACACTTGAAGACCCGTTGCAACAAAACATTTCTAACTTTATTCAACATGACCTAAGAAAATTGAAAACAATGTTTAATTTATATACAAGCAAACACGGCATTCTAAGTGATAATGTTATTAATAATATATTTCAAGTAAAATCTTATAATGACGATACCAAACAAATAACACAAAAACTAATTAATAGCAAATATCATATAAATGACCATTTATCAATTATGAATGAAACTGATAGAACAATTGTAGGTTTATTATGGCACGAAAATATTATTGATGTTTTAGGAAAAATGAAACCCAATGAATCAATCCCGGTTTACTTGAATTTGTTAAATAACATGTGCTTTGCTGATTATATTGACCGCATAACATTTCAAAAGCAAATATGGCAATTCAATGAAATGAGTTCTCTCATCAAAACATTTAAGAATAACAAATTGTATCATGATTCTTTTAAAAAGAAACCAAAGTACAAACCTTTAGAGATTAGATTTACAAAAGTATTAACAAAATATTCAACTGAATATAACAACTCTATTTTTATTCAGAATTTATGTCAACAACTCGGAATGGATAAAAAAGATTTGTTTGCGTTCTTTTTAGAATTGAAAAATAAATATCACGATAATGATATTACATTGTTGTTTGAAAATTATGAAATTAACAAATTGGATATAAATCGTATTTACAGATATCTGGAAAAATATACAAAAATTAACGCCGAAGATGGAGAAGAAGCCGCTGAGACTGAATTGTCTGATGGTGAATAATTCGGTTTTTTGTTTTTATTTTTAGTCGGTGTAATTTTACATGAGAAAAAGTGTAAAATTCCAATCTTTGAATAACCCACCTCCCAATATGTTTGGTTTAAACTCCAATGGATTTTCTATTGCTTTTAATTTATTTATCTCTGATTCGTCTTGACGTTTTAGGTAATTTAAAAGCGCTAATTGTGCAAACATTTTTTTGAAATTATAAATTTGTTCTGTATCTTCTTCATTAATTGCGTGAATATTTATAATTGTTCCATTATAACGATTGTATATTTCAGTAGTAGTTCTATTGATTAAATATCTTTGATCATATCCGCTAAATAAATCTGGGATTCTTTTATTATAGTTACGTTCATTTAACATTTTAGGTAAGCTTCTTGTCAAAAGATAAAAAATAAATAAGATAAACTTCATCGTATTTATTATTCATGAAAAAATTTTATATTGTTATTTTATCATTAGTGTATAACTATTTTTTTTGGCTATTTTTGGCTAGTTTTTTTGCATATTTTTTGTGTTAATTAATTATTGCTGCAACGCGACGACGTTCTACAATTTTTAACCCTTCATCAGCCATTGCACTTCGCTGCTTCGCTGCAAACTTTGCCTTGCATGTATTGTCCGTCACGCAGTACTGATGACGCTCGTATTGTTCAATAGAATCATAGAATAGAGTCACCGGTTCAATAAATTCTCCAGTGCAAACACGCACCTTGAAGTATAGGTCCTCATGCCTTGAACCGACGCGATGTCCGTAATACTTCTCGCCAGTTACTGCATTCCGAATTGTGGACCCGGTGTCACCAGACCCAAACAAGATGACTGGCTTCATTTTGTATGCGTTGGAATCGTAACGTTTGGTCTTGAAACAGAGCTTGTCATCTATCGTCTCTGTCATTACTTTATTAACCTTTTGTCTGTTTGACCTTGAATTGACAGAGATGTTGTCGTCATCAAAGTCATTATTGTAATTCTTGTAATCATAATTGCGGCTCATTGCTTCTGGAATTTACTGAGATACTTTAAACTTTGGGTTTAACTCTAAATCAATTTTTTTTCGGGAGTATAAAGAAAATCAAATTAAACTTACAGATTACCATTTTGTGTCATCTGTTTAATTGATTTTTGGATTATCTCATTTATTTTTTTTTCTAAATAAGTAACCTTTGTTGTTAGTTGTTGATTCTCTTGAATTAATGAATGTAATATTTGTGTTTGCTCTGATAATTTTTTTTCGTATGCAGAAGCTATTTCTATTGGTGTTGAATTTATTATAGTTCTTTGTTGTTGTTGCATAATTTTTTGATGATTTTCAATAGCTTCTGCACGTTTCTTTTTAAGCTCTTCTATTTGTCGTAGAACCTCCGGTTTATGTTCCGGTCTTCCTGGTTCATAACTAGCAAGCATTACATCAATTGAATTCATAAAAAACTCCTTAACATCTGGCTCCTTAACAAAATCGTCAACTGTTTTTTCTGAAAGATTGGTGTATGGATTTGGATTTTCCAACATTGTTTTCTTATCAAAAGAATTATGAACATGAGAGAAAACCAAGATAGATTTCATGGAATCCAGTTGAACAAACGGTATCGTATAATCTTTTAGAAACGATTTTTCCTCAGCAAGAGCTGCATTATCATCGTAACGCGTTTGTTTTAACAGTTCCTTGCGAAATGCAAAAGTTGCTGCAGTGGAGTGATTTGGTCCATATGGTCCAAACTTATACATCTTTTGAATGTGTTTAAAATAAATATACATTTCACTAGAACCTGCACAAAGAGCTTGAGGATTTTTTTGCAACACTTCTACTGCATGTGATACTCTATCTGGAGGATAATAGTCGTCATCATCCATATAAACAATTATATCTCCTTTTGCCTTTTCGTGCATTAAATTTCTTTTTTTACCTAGATTCATTTTGGTGTCGTATTTAAAATATCTAACTTGAGGAATGTCCTTGACAAGGTCTTCAATTTTATCAGTTCCATCGTCAATAATAATCCATTCCATTCTATCCTTTGGGTATGTCTGGTTTTCAAAACACTTTATAATTACACTATAAAATGGTCGTCTATTAAACGTGGGAGTGCATATACTAACAAACGGTAACACATTATTTTTATTCCCGTTTTTCTTATTTTTCATGATAAACCCTATTTAAATATAATATAAGAGGTTTTTATATTATATTATATTCAAAAGACAAATTTTTATTTTTTTCGCTTTTTTGAACCACCAAATAATTTCTCTATTTTTTCAAATAAACTGGGTTCTGCTTTTGCCTCTGCAGTTGGAATACACACCTTCTCGGTTTGAATATAATTACCTAGCCCAAATGTGGAATGGTCAATTCCCTTTGGAGTATAAGGTTGATAAATACTTGTAAAAAAGTATAATAATACACATGCAACGATAGATACAAATGCCGTGTATCCTCCAAACATTTTATTTGCGCTTATAATAATATTCAATGACATAAGAATCATGATTATGCTCATCTTGAATTTTAATACATTTTTAATGGTTTCAAACACTCCATAAGATTTACCGGTTTCCGCATTCTTTGATTTCATAAATAATGGAAAGCATATGCAAAATGTGGATATCAAGAATGACAAAATAGGTATGATAAGTCCCATTCCGATCAAAAAGAATGTTATAATAAACAAGAATATATAGAATATAGCCCAATACCATGTCAAAATACCCCACATATCTCCATCTTTCCAAATTGTTGAGTTGGGTGTTTCAGTTTTTTCACTAAATAATAGATGGATGTTATAAAACCATAAAAACATCAAATAGAATGTGTCTATTAACCCAGTAAGAATATATGTAAAAAATGAAAATAATGGCCCAAAAATAACAATTAAAGTTTCAGGGAGAAATGAATTTATGAAATTGCCAATAACGTTAATAATATTAAAATTACACGCAATAACCTCTTGCAAAGTGGTTCCAACATACATTTTATAAACATTGGTTTTAGGACCATTTATCATATCTTTTAATGTGCCTAGAGTCTTCTCAATTGTTTTAAAATTCTCCTCTAATGGAAATTTCAATTTAGTTGACCAAACACCTTTCTCCATTTTTACAACATTAATATCTACAGGTAATTCTTTTATAGGAGGCATAATATCAGTGTAAGGCGCATACGCTAAACACGTTGGAAGAATATTAGTTTGCGCGACTTTTCCTGTGTATAAAAACAACGAACCTATTAATACGATAACTCCCAAAGTGATTAGCTGATTAAAAACATTGAGAGAAAAAGATAACATCTCATTTTTTGGTTTTTCACTTATATTTTTTTTTTCATCTATAGCTGATGTATCTGACATAACTATAATAAAACGATATAATATTTTATTGATTAAATTGCTAAAAATGTTTTTATCTAACCAAAATATATAATGAGCAAAGTATATTTAATCATTTGGTCATTTATTCTTATATTTTTAACTATTTATATTTTTAACTGGGGAGACTATTTAATAAAAAATGGATATATTGTTGAGCAATTTACTTCATTAGGACCCATTATTGACAACGGTTCACCTTCAACAAATCATTCTGTTGATTTACCTTTAACAACAACAACAACTTGTCAAAATATGTGTGGTCCTAATAATAGATGCTCATTAACTGGAGAACAATGTAGTTCAGATATTGATTGTTTTGGTTGCAATCCACATACAATACAATTTGCACCTGAAAACAACCAATTAGCTGATTACCGCGGTCAAAACGATGCAGGAAAATTGACCACAGAGCAAACGCCTACTTATTCTGTTTTGACAACAGATATTGGCACTCATGCTAAATTGATTAATAAACCAGATACTCCTCCACCTGGTTATTTTAAAGGTGTAGATACTTGGAGAGAAACATTTGACGCGCAGAAAGAATTATTTGATAAACGTTATAGTCCTGCAGCGCAATCATTTATGCCAAATTATCCCAAAAGACCAACGTTAAGTGGAGAGTTTGTTGATGATGGACCGTTGGCTGCCAACGCGTTTCTTTAAGTAGGAAAAATAAATATATTATTGTATATTATGAAGTTTCTATACAATAATAAGGAAATAATTAACGGAACTAATTTAACACCATTCCAAGCTCGTTTGGAACCTACAGTAGAATACAACACAAATCCCAACAAATTTTATACACTAATCATGTATGACCCGGATGCAGTTGTTGGTAACTATTTGCATTGGGTTGTAATCAATATACCAGGCAACTCCATTTCAAATGGAAATCAGGTGTTTAATTATAAAGGCCCAGCTCCACCACCAGGAAGCGGAATCCATCGCTATATATTTTTGGTTTTTGAACAGGCTGGGATAATAAATGCCCCAAGTATTCCCGAGTCTAAACGCGCAATGTCGTTTGATACTTTGTATGGCTTGCTTAACACTGAATTGCATTTACATTCAACTGCATATTTTACTAGTGAAAACTACAATAGAGGTGGAAGAAAGCGAAAGCGAAACGATAAATCAAGCAAAACTAAAAAAAGAAAGGTGCGCCGAAAAAAAGGCACTATAAATCGTTGATTATATTCGCCTAGTTTTTTGTTTTCTTTTATACCTTCTTCGCTTTGTGCTTCTCTTTTTTCCTCCTGCAGCAACATCATTAAATCTGAATTTAGTCATTACACCAAAATGATCTGAAACAAATAATTCATAACCGGTGTTCAAATCATGTTCCGACTTATATCTTTCTAACGTTTCATTTATAGAATCACCTGGTTTAAAAACAAGCGCTAATTTATAATCCTTATTTATTTGTTCAGGGTCAAATGGAATATCTAACGATGTTTTATTTTCTTCATTTATTTTTAATGGCACATTATTTATAACATTGCTAGTTATAGGATATAAATTTTCATTAAAAAATATACCATCATAACGTAATGATTTATGCTCCAATTTTCCAAGAAATCTTAAAGTGTTAATTTCTGTATTCTCTGTTAATCCAGGTTCAGTTGGATGAAATGTCTTAAACGAATCTCTTAAATTCAATGCTTTTAAAAATGTTAATTCTGACCAATTTTCCGTATCATCTGGGGTTCTGTCATAATGAATAGAATTTAATTCAAAATTAAAATCTCCTAATACAATTACTGCCCTGTCATTTCCATATGAATCTATAAGAGATTTAATAAATATTAGTTGCTGACGTCTACATCTTGAATAATTCTCCCAATTATATTTCAAACCAGGAGAGAATTTTGAACCTGCTTGTAAATATACGTTAAAAATAACTAAATTTTTAAACTCTGTTACACCCAGTGAATTATAATAACTAGAGTTACCTTGAAGCATATAAGTTGTGTGTTTTATAGCAGGATACTTAGAAATAAGCATTGTAATTGCATCCGCTTTTCTCGTCATTAATTCATCAAAATTGTTTGAATCTGGATAAACATATTTATATTTTTCTCTCATTGAATCAGATTCTAAATACAAAAACTTCAAAAATTCTGGAGTCATCTCTTGAAAACACAAAAAATCTGGGTATTCACTTTCTAATAAAAATCTGCGAAAATATGCAGTTCTTAAACGCATTATATTTAAAATTGCTTTATTTTTTAAATCTGTTGGATTACTTTCATCTAATTCTTCTTCTGGTTTACCAAAATATAATCCAAGAGCATTTTGAGTTATAATTGAAAATTCGTTTTGAATTGTATTAGCTTCTCCTAATTTGGGATATTCTTGACTAATGTAATTTTTTTTCTGAATATAACACGATGTTGGTGAGAATTCTGGAACATAACTTTTAAACCGACCTGTAAATTCTTGTTTTAAAACATCTCGGCTAATTTCTTCTTTATTGGTTTCAGTTAAATCTTCGTTAGGAACTACTTTAAATCTTTCTACATTAAATGTGTTTACTTCTATTTTACTTTTTCTTGGATTAAATTGATAATCATAATTTGGATTATCGCAATCAACTTCATCTTCAACACATAATGCAAAGTTTATTTTGCTTTTATCACAAATTTTTTTTGGAGGATCGCAGACTTTTTTATAATTCCATTCAGAATTACTAATTTCACTTACACTTCCTCCTTTTTTTGTTCTTTTATTTTTTCTAGTTTTTCTTGTTTTTTTTTGTGTTTTTTTATATTTCATTTATATATATTATAAATAAAATAAAATATTTATTTCTTATCAATTACGACTTCCTTTGCAATATTGCGAATTATTTTATTGCACTTTTTATTATCATCCTCTGAGGTTGAACCTCCCATAGCTTCTAATAATATATTTTGATATTCCATGTGCTTCTTGGTTTCATAATCTTCAGACGCTGGATTTTCTTTTACCCAAATTGGTATTTGTTTGATGTTTTTGTTTTCAATGCCTTTTATGGCTTGTTTTATTTTAATATTTTCGCCGTTTTCCTTTTCCCAAGCGTCCTTGTCTTTCACGTATAAGGTTTCTCTCTTCAAGTCACTGCAATGAATTGGTCTTTTAAACACATCAAGTTCATGCAAGTTTCTCAAGAATATTTTACTCATTCCCTCCACATAACCAACACGACCAATCATATCCAAATCGGATAATTTTAGTTTGATTTGATTAACAAAGTCAACTAAATTAAGTGCATCTTTGCACTGTTCATTCAAAAAGAATTGCAAATTGAACTGATTATTATTTGTATTACTGTTATTAGTTGTATTATTTATAACAGTATTTTTCTCCTTTGCAAGTTCCATTATCTGTTTATTCTGCTCAATAATGAGGTCTTTGAATTCCTTGTTTTGTTTAAGTAGCTCAACAATTATTAAATTATTTGAGGGTTGTTCGGATTCTTCAAACACCGCGTTTTCACATTTTTTCTTATGTGACCATAATCCGTTTCTAGATTTATAAGTTTTTAAACATTTTTCGCACGTAAATTGGGATTTTTGGGACAAATCTGTCACCAAAACGTCACCACCCGTCACGAAAACCCTTTTTTTGTGTTTTATGGTGTTAATATGTTTACTGAAATCCTTTTTATTACACGTATTATAGTCACAATATTTGCATTCAAAATTAGGGGATTTTAAGGATAAATTTGTCACCATTCCGTCACTAATTTAGTGACAGAAAAAATCCCTAAATATTTTTCGCCAAAATATATATAAAAATTAGCGTAACAAATTTTTCCGACTTCAAAATATTTTTTAGACCATTATGCTCAGAACGGCGGAATTTTGACCCCTTTTTCATAAAATATCGGCGCTTTTGAAAATTGGACATTTATTTTTGTCCATTTTTTGATTTTGGAAACACTTTTGCCCCCTTTTTATTCGAAATTTCCGCCCTTACTGAGAATATAAAACCAAAATAATATATTCTTATTTTATTACCTATTTCAATGCGCCTATGTAAGCAAAATCCTTAAGCTTAATGCGTAACTGATTAATTAAGCTCATTTTGTTGTCTGTGACGAACTGACACGATAATATTACTCGGCGTTGATTTGCACACAGCTTGGATGCTCTGTGATATAAATAATTTCCTTCAAAACAAATACCATTTTTATTTAAATCCAGACTTACCACCTCATTTTTTTTATTTATGAATTCAAACTTAGTGCATGTAAGGTTGGTAGTAATTGGAATCAAAACAGTGAAAAACCTGCCATCATAATAATTGTAATCGTAGTGCCAGTTTATCCAGTCTCCTTCCTTTTCGTAAATCAATAAAACACAAGACGTTGGGAATGATAAATCGGTTGGATATACATTAAACCCAAGAAGGTCCGAAATCTTATTACGTAATTCAGTTTGATAAAATGTTATAATACTTTCAGAATTTTTAACTATTTGATTAGTTGGTATTGTAACACCGGATTTATTTGGAAGCGCGCAATTTGCAATATTTTCAGTAAAAGATGTTATTTCAACGCGTTTTTGAATATATTTATTTAGTAACATTGTTTGAATTTCATTCATCACATTATTTGACAACTGTATTGGAAATTCCTTGTAAAGACAGAATTTTTTATTGCATTCATATTTTTTTTCAAGCTGACAAGAACCGGAATTATATGCATACGTAATAATGAGAAAAAAAATAATAATTAATAATATTGAAAAGTATTTTAAATATTTAATGTAATTTTTGTTTTTCATATATATTATATAAATAAAAAAATTGAATAAAATAAATTACATTTTTTTGAATGAAACTATATTCTAACCCACATTTAAAATGACGTCAATTCGTGATTCATTGCAAAATTATTTTAACCAAAGCACAATGGTTCAATTGCCCTATTTAGAGGAAGTTAATTGTTTGAAAAGCATTATTATTCAGTTAAAACATAATGAGTACATTTCACCCGAATATATTAGAAATATGTTTGAAATAACATTCAAGTTTGGCATAATTGATAGAATTGAACAAATTGTAAAAACATGGAATACGTTTGAGTATCAATATATTTACATTGTTATTTTCAATACAGTGTTTATAGAGAATCCTACATTCATAAATTTTAATAATTGTTTAGTAAATTGGGGTTATTATGATTTATGTATTGTGTTTGATGCAAACACGTCAATTAACGTTAGAGTGTTTTATGATAACTTTATTGATAGTTGTTATAAAACTAGATTGGACGTGAACTTGTCTACGTCTACATTTCCAGTAGAAAATTTCCAATTATTGATAAATCAAACAATAGAATGCTTGAACAGCAATATGCGGGAAGATTATGATCAATTTCAATCAGTAGTTGAGTCAGATATAAATATGATAGAAGATAAAAACAATAAGCTTGCAAATGAGCTACGTAATGCTAATATTATTATTGAAGATTTGAAAGATCAAATAAAGTGGATGAATAAAATATTCTATGAAAAAGTAAAGAAAGTTGAGTCAGATTTGCGAAGCGATTTCAAAGAATTTGTTTTAGAAAATCAAACAAACACAATAAGAAGCCGAAATAGGAATAGGAATAGAAATAACTAAACGGTAAATTATGTTGCATACATAAGCCCACAATTACCACCCACAAAATTAACAACGTTATATCTTTCTTCAAAGGTATACAAATTAAAATTATAATCATAAATTCGCCATGTTGGTTTATTAATTCCAATTATATTACCAGTTTGTGGGTCGCAAATAGCTAATGATTGCGCGTATGGGTCCAATGTTGGAATAATTGTATTAAACTCCAACTCAATTGTAGTAAATCTGCTCATATTAATTGCTCCATATGGTTGAAGGTCTATTGGCGAGTTTGATATTCCATAACTATAAAAATAAATTCCTGAATAAGCCCATCCACCGGTTCTAACCCATTTTTCTATGTAGTTGTAAACTCCAACAGGTTGCAAATTTTCTCTATATGAACCATCTAACAATATTCCCATATCAATTAATATTCCGTTGATATTTGCTTCTTTAGAAGGTCCTGTAATAAACCATTTTGTTAATTGACCATTTGGATTCACTCCAGGTCCAATATCAACGATGCTTGTTGAACCATCTGGGTTTGTTCTAGTAATCTGATATGTCCCACTAGTCGGTGCTGGAACTATATCATATGGAGCATAATTATATGGCCAATTAGTATAATTTGTCCACTCATTGCGCAAATTAACATCACTTCTTTTGAATACAAATGTCATTCCAGAGACCATTCCAATTGAATCTAATTGCACTTTATTTGGACCAGTAACATTGTAAAATATCTGCTCTCTCACTTGTTTAAATAAATATTTTTGCTCTTGGAGTGCAAATAATCTAGATTCCTCATTGGAAAGAAAACAATATGTGCAATTCAAATGAACATCAGCGTTCCAAAGTGTTCTTTTATCTACATAGGAATTAAGACCAAGTTCAACATCAGGAGGAGTTTGCAAGAATCTATAAAACTGCATATACCATAAATTAAAATTAGGCGCCACATAAGGATAATTATTTGCACTATCATATACGTCACGGATGCGAAATAACTCTTGAATTGGCCTCAATGTTATATTAATGTGTAATTCATTATATTGTAACGAGATTAATGGAAAAGCCATTTGAGATTTAAATGTAAACCAGGAATTTAATGGAATGTATAATGTTCTTCCATTAATAGAAGGTGCAGCACCAGTTGCATTATAATAAGCATTTGGATATGAATTAACACGAGAACCTGCATTTGCTGGGTCATTCAATGATTCAATATTTCCAGTCATTTCATTAAATCCGAATACCTTTCGTCCGGGCATGTCGCGTTCAATCATTAGTTTAATATATTCCCCAGAAAACTCTTGCAAAGTTTGGTTGCCACATGTAATGGTAATACGAGATATCATCATTGCTCCGATTGAATCAATCCATTTAAATTCATATGGCACCCATTGTCCACTGTTATACAATTCTGATTCTTGGTCTGTATTTGGGGGCATTATAGGACTCCAAATATTTGGCAAGTCAACACTTAAATAACAATCCATTAAAAGGTCAGCATATCTGGGTATTTTAAATGTAAAATTTGATTCTTCTGCTAAACGAAGAGTTTTTGAACCTTCAAAATCAACGCGAAATTTTTGTAAACCGAAATTGGTATAGCGAGCGTATGTTGCTTTGAAAAATGTTTTTGAAGGGTTGCCGTTTAATATGATATTTTGTTGTCCTTCACTGACTAATTGCATTAATCCACCAGCCATCTTTTAGATATATTATATAAATAATTTATATTTAACTTTTTTGAATATTATTATATTTTAAAATTAGTATTATAATATAGTAGGACAATGGATACTAAGAATAAAATGATGAATATGATGGCAAATCTTAAGGAGAACTATGCGGCATACATGTTGTTAAGCATGATTATAATTGTCATTATTGCGGCATTGTTGTATTATTTTTATATGAGAAATTTATTGAATCGTGAGTGCAGTAATATGAGTAATTTGTTTTCTTCATTAAATGGTTCAATAAAATCATTAAATTCAAGTGACCCAAATTGCAATTACACTTTAAAAGATTATTATATTAAAACTGCATACAATTGCTGTAGTCCAGGCACTTTCAAGAATGATTATGTTTCAACATGCGCATTAAAAGACGTTTTAAAACAGGGCGTTCGTGGTTTGGATTTTGAAATATTCTCAATGGATGATCAACCAGTCGTTGCTACATCCACTGTTGATAATAATCATATTAAGGAAACTTATAATGTTGTGGCATTTTCAGACGTCATGAATATAGTTACAAATTATGCATTTGCTTCAAGTGGCGCACCAAATCCCCAAGACCCAATTATTTTTCACTTTAGATTTAAGAGTGCAAACCAGAAAATGTATCAGAATTTGGCTAATTTATTTAAAAGTTACGACTCATTCTTTTTGGGACCGGCTTCAAGCTTTGAAGAGAATGGTAAAAACTTTGGCAATAAAAAATTACTTGATTTATTAGGTGGAAAAATAGTTGTTATTGTTGATAAATCAAACAATTCTTTTATGGACACAGAAGATTTTTACGAATATGTTAACATGACAAGTAATTCTATATTTATGCGCGCATTACATTATTTTGATGTAAAAAATACACCTGATTTAATTGAATTGCAGGACTATAATAAGCAGAATATGAGTATTTCAATGCCAGATATTGGTTCTGATCCACCAAATCCAAGTGCTATTGTTTGTAGAGAAACAGGTTGCCAGTTGATTGGAATGATGTATCAGAAGAATGATGTTAATTTGCAAGAAAATAATGCATTCTTTGATAAATGTGGATACGCTTTTTGCTTGAAACCTGAGAAGTTAAGATACATCCCAGTTTATGTCCCGGAACCACCTCCTCAAAATCCTGCTTTGTCATTTGAAACGAGAAGTGTTAAGAGTGATTATTATGCGTTCAACATCTAATCAACCTTTGAGAAAGGTTGAGTCAAAGCAAATCAAATGAAATAAAAAAAATTATTGTGTTATGAAAAATAAAATAATACAATAATATAATATGCCCCACACAAAAAAGAATAAAAAACAAACAAAAAAATTAACAATTTGTAAAAGTCGATATGCATTGTGCACATCCGCACCTTGTAAAACTATAAAAAACAAGCCTGGAAAAACAAGATGTAAATGTAAAATTGAGAAGGGATATAACTTTGCTACCAAATCTTGCAGCAAATTAAAGGCACATAAAACAAAGAACGGCACTTGTCGTATTTATTCTACGTTTTCCATCAATGAGATTAATGACGGTAAAAGAATTACAGAATGCCCCAAGAAATATGAGTGGTCTGATTGTTTAAACCATAAATGCGTGGTTGATCCAAAGAATTCAAAAAAGGCTATTTGTGAATGCATTTTAAGAAAATCCAATAAAAGTTGGTATACTATGGGTGCAAATAATAACAAAAAATTCTGCGGTAAAAGCAAATGGTCAGGTGCTGACAAGACAGATTTTTACAAAACAATAAAATTCTGGAATGAATATTTTGCAAAGAAATCACATGTCAATGGAAAAATAATAGGAAATCCAAATAATATTATAAATAAATTACAGTAAACAAGATACATCATTTTTTTATTTTTTCTTTTAATAATATAAGACTATTTTATGAAAAACATATGTGATAAATCAATGAGCTTTCAAGAATGTGAATTAGCAATATTAAGAAGTGCTGTAGATAAAGCCGAAGAGCGTTCTGGAAGAGCTGTTGCAAATTCAGCAGAAGTAAAGAAGATAATTGACATTGTGGAGAATTTTATACGCAGAAAAAAAGTGATATGCTATGGAGGAACTGCAATAAATAATATTTTACCAAAGGCAGATCAATTTTATAACACAGAAGTGGAAATACCTGACTACGATTTTTTTTCATATAATGCCTTAAATGATAGCAAGGAATTAACTGATGAATACGTGAAAGCAGGATTTTTAGAAGTGGAGGCTAAATCTGGACAACACAAAGGGACATACAAAGTGTTTGTGAATTTTATACCAGTTGCAGATATTACATTTTTGCATAAGGAAATTTACAAGGCAGTAAAACAAGAAGCAATAAAAATAGACGGAATTTTATATGCACCTCCAAATTACTTGAGAATGTCAATGTATTTAGAACTTTCAAGGCCAGCGGGGGATGTTTCAAGATGGGAAAAAGTTTTAAAGCGTTTAACACTACTCAACAATAATTATCCATTGAAATCTGCACATTGTGATGAAATAGAACCTTTCCAGAGAGAAATGATAAACAAAGAAGATGAAGATAAAATATTTGAAATAACAAGAAACTCATTTATAAATCAAGGTGTTGTATTTTTTGGTGGATATGCCATTTCTCTCTACTTGCATTATATGCCAAAGCATTTACACAAACGTCTGGAAAAAATTCCGGATTTTGACGTTTTATCAGAAGACCCCAAGAAGACAGCTGAAATTTTGAAAGAGCGTTTAAAAGACGCAGGATATAAAGCTAAAATTGTAAAGCGCAAAGAAATAGGAGAGATAGTTGCACCACATTATCAAGTTTTAATCGGTTCAGATACAATTGCATTTATTTATAAACCAATTGCGTGCCACAGTTATAATATTATAACCATTGACAAACAGCCAGTAAAAATAGCAACAATTGATACCATGTTGAGTTTTTACTTAGCATTTTTATATTCAGAACGCAATTATTATGATACAGAGAGAATAGTGTGCATGGCGCAATTTCTCTTTGAAGTGCAACAGAAAAATAGATTACAACAGAAGGGGCTTTTGAGAAGATTCAGTATAAGCTGTTATGGACATCAGGAAACTGTGGAAGAGATGAGAGCCGAAAAGGCAGAAAAGTTTAAATACTTGAAAGAAAACAAAAAGAAACAAGACAAAGAATACGAAGAATGGTTTTTACGTTACAGGCCTGCAGATGAATTAGCTAAGAATCAATCAACTCCCAAAATAAAATCTAAAACAATTAAAAACACAAAAACATTGACTAAACGGGAAAAACTTATTAATAAATATAAAGTAAAATCTTCAAAAACCCAAAAGCGTGGACGCGGTGGATTGTTCTTATAAATTAGAAGGTTGAGTTATATTCTTTATATTTATCTAAAAAACTATTGATTCTATCTATAAGTTTAGCGTCTTCAGATGAAAACTCATATATTTTTTTATTTCCAGTTTCATCAATAACTTCAGTTGGAAAGTTAGCTAGATGAATAGTTTTTTTAATTCTAATTTCTTGAATTTCTTTATTAAAATTGAATATTTCTTTGTTGATTTCATTTATAAGTACATCTATATCTTCTTGGTCTTCTGAACTAGAATAATTTGTGCAGCACAATAGTAGTTTTTTAAATATGTCGTAGGCATCTTCGTGTATTTTAAAAACATTTTCATAGAAATCATCGCTTATATAATTAAATGACATGCTAGAAGAGCCAGAAATACTTGAACCATCTTCATCTATATTTCTGCTTGTAAGATTGTCTTCTATTTTTTGAGAGCTAAAATTCTTATTTTGAATTATTAAGTCAGTAATATTTAAAGTATCATTTAAAGCTGGTTCTAATTGAGATAGTTTATTTGAAATCATTGTTCTATTATATGTTTACTATATTTTAATTTGATTTATAATAATTTAATATTTGTATCTCCTACTACCAATTTGTTGTATCGGTCTTTTAAAAATAAGTATTTGCATATAGTTGTATTCAGCACGTATCTTTCAATTAGGATAAGATTTTCTTCTAAATATTTTTTAATATTGGCTTTTATTTCTAGCAAACGTTTCAATTCTTCATCTATGTTAGGAGACGTAATAATTTTAGCGTCTTTTTTATATTGTAGGTTAAGTATCCCCGTAATAATATACTTGTATATTTCAATGTTGAATTTTATAAACATAAGTTTTTTCTGAATTTCTGCAACTCTATAAGTCATCATTTTGTTTACAAAAGATTTATCTTCTACATAATTCATTTTACATATAGTGTTGCATACGTCTTTGCTATTGTCAATTAAGCGTGGTTTTATTGTTTGATTATTATACATTTTAACAGGATCGTAATCTTCGTCATCACTATTTTCATCGTATTTATTTAGATTTAAATTTTGTTGTTCGCAACATAATAAAAGTTCATTGTATTTTTCAGCTAAATATTTTTCGTCAAACCTTTTTGATTCTCGCATTTTTTCATCAGCATTTTCATTTTTGTCAAATTTTTCATTATATGCTTTTAATAGCTGTTTTGTTATATCTGATAAAGACATAGTTATATGTATGTTAATAATATTTTATTTTTTTAAAATATTATTTGTTTATAATCTCTATTATAATTTTTCAAATTTTTAAGTTTATTGTTTATTTGGCTTGCTTCTGTTCTCTCTTTTTATAATTTTCCATAAACAAATCTCTATTTTCGTAGTATTGCGTTAACAATGGACCAGTTTCTTTATTATAAGTTGATTTAACAATGTTCATTGCGTAATAAAAAGATTGCATTGGTATATTTAAGTTTACTAATTTATTTTTAATGTCTTTATTTAATACTGTTTTTGCAGCAGCTGTATATAATTCAACTTCATTGGATTCACTTGCGCTGGTTTGAGAAGGGTCTTTATATGGAACTGTAGCTCCGATTTGTGAATTTGACCAGACTTCACTTATTTGTTTAGCTCTTTCAGCAATTTCATACAAAATAGCAACATTTGCACCTCCCGGTTCAGTAAAATTTTGACATTCAATGTATCTTATATCTGTTAATATAGTAAACAAAGCTTGTGATATCATATATAATATAACATCTTCATCTTTAACATTAGGATTCTGCGTGAGCCAGTTAATTGTATTTGCCACAGTTATGATAGCAACTGCCACCAGCGCGCCAGTTAGCCCACCCGCCATGGCTCCTGTAATAATAGCGGTAATTACGCCTGTAACATTGTTCCATAAAATTCCCCCCTTTTTTGAACGAATTCCAAGAAGGGTGCTAGCCAATTGACCAAAATTACCGTTCCAAAAGCCATCGTCTAATTGTATTGGTTGCCATTTAAGTTTTAAATTTTTAGGTTCTTTGAATAATAAATCATCGTCAGTTATTTTATTGTCGGCATTATTTGTTAATGTTCCAATTGATTGAATGTTATTAAATATTAGTGGAAGCAATTGATTTTTTGATTTTATTTCTTGTATAATTTCATTTGCTTTTTGTTTAGGAGTTTTTTTCTTGCCTGTAAACCAATCTTCCCAACCAAAATCGACAGAATTCCATATATCGCTTATAACTCCATGTTTTCTCTGTTTTACTAATTCTTCGTATCTAAATACAGTTTTTACAAAAACAGTTTTTCCGGCAATTGGTCCAAGTTCTCCGGCAGCTAATGCAGAGCTATCAATTTTTTGTTCGTTTTTAACACACCATTCAATAAATTTTTCCAAGTCTTCAGACATTTTTGCTCCACCAATATATTTGGTTCGGTTTCGCAAAGTCTGCGTTCGCATTTTATGAACGATTTTTTTACTTTTAAATGAACGCGCTTTAGACTCTGAGTGTTTTTTGTGCTTTCTAAAAGAAGAAGATAAGTGGGTGTGTTGTCTTCTATTTTTTAACGTTTTTCCTTTACCACCACCACTCATGTCGTCTTCTTCGGCCAAATCTCCGGATAGTGTGTCAAAATATATTTCAGCAATATTATAAAATCTGACAAAAAGACTTTGTCTTTTTCCCAACTCTTCCTCTGCTTTTCTTGTCGCAGCTTTCTCAGCAACTTCAAGACCCTGTTTCTGCGCTTCTTCTTCGCCTCTCAAGATTGCATCATTTGCGACTTTAACTGCAGAACTCTCTTCTGTGCGTTTTATTTTTTGTTCTGCTACTTTTGTTTCTTTTTCTTGAATGGAAGGTGGGTTTTTATTTTTGGCCAACTCCGCAAGATTTTTCTCATCTAGTATATTGTTCTCTTGAGAAGGCATAATTGGATCAGACTTTCCCAAAAATCTTCCCATATTGTTATTTGCAAGATTATAATTGTCATTTATTAGTTGAATTGATATATTAGACAAATTTACTATAAGTGGTTCAAAACTTAACAATGTTAATAAATATCCATATAAATAAGCATCAATTATTTCTTTGTCCCATGTTATATTTGTTATATTTTCTTTGCTTTTTGTATCTAACAAGTCTAACTTTAAATTATGCATTCTAATTGTATCATTAATATATAATTGAGTCAATCTAGTTTCCAATGAGTTTGGAGTCCAAATTTTTTTCAATTCTTCAACATCTGTTGTAGTTACTTTAATATCTGAAAAAACGTCTTTAAAAAGAACCTCAAATAAATCTTCAGAAATATCTATGAATTTTGAATCAAACTCAGATGGACACAAAACTATGTTATTGTAAATATGAAAGTTTGTTACAAACTTTTTGTATTGAGCGACGGTGACCCTAAATGTGCCATAATCATCGTCTTTATTAATTTTATAATAATAAATTGAAACTGATTCTCCATTAATAATAGAATAACTTTTAAATTCAAGGTCGTCTATTTTAGAGATTGCTTCGTTTATTTTTCCTTCATAATTTATCATTGTTAAATAATTATTAATTGTTTTTCTGATTGTCTCTTTTTCAGGTAAAGGTTCTCTATTCATTTCATCCTTAATTGTTTGTAGTTTTATATATTTTGCATATGTTTCAGCTTTGTCAATTTTCAGGGCTTCATACTCGCTTTCTTTTTCAGTTACTTGATTTTGATTGCATTGAGAATTGGAACGCGCATCATTCAACATATCTTTAAAATTGTCCTTAATTGTTATAGCACCTTTGCAAACATCATCTTTAAGTTCATTTTTTAATGACAGTTCTGCTTGTATTAGGTCGTTGTATTCGCTAAATGCATTATTTAACAAATCGTCTATATTTTGTAAAGAAAACAATGATCCCGCAATAAGGTTGGGGTCAATGGGAGGAATAAACTCCGATTTAAATTCTGTTAAAACCTTGTTCAAAAGCAAAAAATTATAAAAATCAAGATTGTGTTCGTTAATTGAAGAAAACTTATTATTTAAATTTATATACCAATCATTAATAAACCCAGGGCCACTCATTATTTTTATAGCACTATCTGATAATCTTACAACTCCAGATTCTTCATTGAAAAAAACACCATCTTTAATATTTTGGAGTTCAACGTCTGTAAAATTTAATTTTGCGCCACCGCCTTGCACCACTCCAGTAGTAGTTTTAAGTTCTTTTAAAACTGCGTCTTTTTTATTTTTTACTTCAGCTTTTACCTCTTTATTTTTTCTTTCTACTACTTCTCTCTGTTGATTAATTTTTCCTACAGATTCATCATTTATGAGTTTTAATTTTTCATCCCGTTCCTGTCTGCGTTTTTCTTCCGACGTTTTTTGCTTTTCTTCAGGCAGTTCTTTGATTCCTTGCGAGTATTCTTGAGAAATTCCAGTATCTATTTCTCCAGTTGGGCCTCTAACATCTTTTCCAATTTTTTCCGACATTTCAATATTCTTTTTAATTTCGCCAAATTTGTTATAAATTGGTTGAAATACGCAGTTAATTAAATCTCTATATACTGGCAACAAGGTTTGTTTGTTTGAGTAATTTTTATTTTGTTTAAACGTAAAATCAAATGCAATAATCATATCTATGTCTCCCTTTTTAATGCTTGTGTCTTCTTTTGCCAATTCTGCTTGCGAGGTTCCTAATATGTTTGTAAAATAATTGTCAGCACCAGTTACATTTCTTCTCCAGTCGTCAAAAGAAAACCCAACAGTAGCAGGATGACCTTTAATGTATATATCTTTAATAGAATAATGTTGCACTATTGAATCAGCATTTTTATATAATAAACATTTTGAATTATAGTAATAATAACCATTATATTTAATTCTAACAAAATCAGGAGGATTTAATTGTATTACATTTTTAGGGAGTTGGTTACTTACAAAAGCCTGCAATATATCAATGGATAATTGTGCAATTTTAACCAAATTTACCACTTTTTTCCCTTTTGCTGCTCCAGGAGTTTGAATTTCATGAGAAATTCTCAAACCAGTTAAAGATGATACGTATTTATCGTGTTCAAAATCACCCAAAAGTTTTGGTGAATAAAATAAACTCTGATTTACTGCAAGCTCTCCAGCATTTGTCGCGGCAGCTTTAATTAAACGATTTAAATCAGAATTAGAAAATTTCGCATTTTCAAGTTGAAATATAATACCGTCAATCAAACCACCAACTTTATTATTTAAAAAATAATCTATTTCATATTCTGAATAAGGATAGTTTCTGTGTTTTTCAACAATAGGTTTAGATTCGCATTCCAATTCGCAAGATAGATTAGATGATTCATCCTTCTTTTTTCCTTTGGAATCGCAATAACTAAAGTTTGATTTATCAGATTCTAAATCTATAAACTTATTCATTTCAATGTTAAAAAGTTCTTTCAAATCGTATTGATTTGGAATATTAATTAGCAATTGCGTGTCAAAACGTCTTAGAATAGCGGTATCTAAATTCCATGGATAGTTTGTGGCGGCCACAACTGCAACATTTGGAAATGATTTAATACCGTCCATCATTTGCAATAATGTATTTACTGAATTAACTGCAAGACCAGTTGTATCTTTATCTCTATCCGGTGCAATGGCATCCATTTCATCCATAAAGATGATTGAAATGTATTTTTTCTTTCCTGGACAGTCAGATTGATACGTGCATGCAGCGTCGCTTGCGCATCTAAATGCTTCCTCAATGCGTTTTTCAGTTTCACCAACATATTTGCCTTTTAGATCACCCGGGGATGGAGCAAAGAATAGAACACCTACACTATCATCTTTTTTTTGAAGTTCATTAACAGCCGCTTTAACTAAATAAGTTTTACCTGTTCCTGGAGGACCATAAATTAAAATACCCTTGGAGGTTTTTGGATACAAATTAGGGTAAATAAGAGGATAAACGAGAGAAGAGTCAATAATTTTTTTCTCTTTTTGAAGTCCAGCAACGTCGTTATAAAATAAACAATCACTTCCACCCTTTTTAAATACTAATGGTTTTATTTTAGTGCAAATTTTATCCCAATCTTTTTCATTGTCATCCTTATCGCTTGATTTGCTTGAACCAACTTTTTGTTGAAGACTTTGAACAACTTGCAACAATGAATTCATGATAGTGTTTACGTTTAATTTTAACTCACCTTGATCTTCTGGTAATTTTCTTAAAATGGTATTTAATAAAACTGCAGCACAAGAATAACTAACAAGAGCTCCTACACTTTCACCGCTAGAATAATAAAATTTTCCATTGTTATACAAAACATTTGCTTCAACAACTTCTGGTCTAATGTTAGAATCTGTTGCTGCATAATTATTCAGTTTATCAAAAATTTTACTGTTACATGATAGTTTATTTGTATCAGCATTTGTACCAGTTTTAGTAACTTTTTCTGATGACATTTATAATTATTATATAATATTAGTATATTTTTTATTTATGTAATAGTTTTCTAAATTATTGTTATATATTTTAAGCAGTTCAAGTTTAAAATAAAAAATATACTAATATTATATAATAATTATAAATGTCATCATTTCAAAAAGTAAATCAAGCTGCACCGATAATATATGCAGATAGAGATGCACAAGGTATAAATAAATATAATTTTAGTGACTATTACAAATACAAAGAAAACTTAGCAAATGCTTACAAAGAATCTGAAAATATAATAGAAAAGTATAATACAAAAAAAGAAATATACGATATTAAAGTTCTTAAATACGAAAAAACAATTACAATGGAAGACGTGTTAGAAGACAATAAAATAATATTATTGAATAGTAATTTAACGTCAGGGCTTGCGAGCGTGGGGGCTGGGGCTGATGATAGAAAAAAGAATATTTCTCAGTTACAAAAGGATATTTTGAAATCCATAAAAGAGCCAGCTACTTTTAATCCATATAAGGAAAAACAACAAATGGCTAACCGGTTTGCAGTATTACACAAAAACATTGAAATATACAAGGAAAGATATCTTAAAAAGCAAATGGAAAAACAAGAGGGAACTTATTTGCAGATGCTGTATAAAGTAACAAGTAGCCCAGTTTTTGTTTATCTAACACCAGTTTTAATTGGCGTAGGATTCAATATTTTGGTAGTTTCTTCAATAGGTTCACCATTAACTTGGATTTCTATTTTACAATTAATTGTTTCAAAGATTGGTATAACAGCAGCAACAACAGCAGCAACAACAACAGCAGCAACAACAGCAGCAACAGCAACAACAGCAGCAACAACAGCAGCAACAGCAGCAACAACAGCAGCAACTGCAGCAACAACAGCAGCAACAACAGCAGCAACAGCAGCAGCAACAACAGCAGCAACAACAGCAGCAACAGCAGCAACAACAGCAGCAGCAGAAGCGTCACTAACTGGAACAGGTGTAATAAATTGGGTTTTTTTGGGAGAGAAAATGTTTTCTTACATTGGTGGTGCAAATTTATATTTTCACGGATTTTTGGATTTATTTCATTATGCAGGATTTTTTTCTATTTCTGATGTAGGAAATCTTACAAAATTATATAATGATATGCTTGCTTATTCTAAAACCGCTGAAGGTGTTACAGATACAAACACTATTAATAAAATGTTAATTGACATATTTAGTGGTACTTCAACTACAGAATTGGAAGAAGCTGATGCATATCATAAGTTTTTTAAGTATATTTATGACAGAATAAAAGAGAAAGATATATTGAACCCCAACAAGACAGATATAATAAATACAACATGGCTTGAATTTGCAACGTCTTATGCACAAAGTCCAAATGGTCAATTTATTTTGTCTTCATTATCGTTAGCCTCAAATGTATTTACTTATATAAATACCACAAATGAACTTCTAGCAAGATATGAAGATATTGACAAAATGATTATATTTGAAACAGCTTTTAAACTTGGAACAAATTCAAGAACATTTCACGAATTAACTAGATTCCTTAGTACGTCAACAATTCAAGGAGCCAGTATTTTTTTTAATTGGATTTCTTTGCCAGGAAATAATATAAGCAACAATGTTTTTACAAGTTTTGTTGGAGACATTTGGTCAAGCGAATATAATCCTTTGTTAAAGATGTGGGAAAGTGAATATAATCCTCTTCCACTAATACCAAAATATGTTCCAGAGTTTTTTACAATGTCTATAGACGGAATATATAAATTTGCAATAACTGCTGGACCAAATGCATATTTTGCTGGATTAAAAAAGGAAGCGGAAGCTAAGAAAAAACCAATTCAAAAAACCGAAAAAGAAAAAATACTTGAAATAGAACAACAAATTATAAAAATTGCAGATTATAAAAAACAAGCTTATACAAATGAAGAAATTGCTGAATTAATTGACCCAGACCCAGTAGATAAAAGACCTAATAATTATAGGTTGTCAATTATTCGGTACACTATTGAATATAAAAATAAATTTAAAAAATTCCTGAAGAATCCAAAATTGGCAATGAAAAATGTGACGTTTTTTACTAACGGATATATGATTTTTAATGTTCTTTATCAAAATATGCATTTTGCAACATTCTCCTCTGCAGTTATAGTTCTTGAAAACTGGGTTTTACACAATTATCATAGAGTTAATTTGAATGAACTATTCCCTCTTAATTGGGCTAAATTATTAATAGATGTGCCAAATGGCACATTGCCTGATTTAATAGATTTTTATATTAAAATGTATTATGGGACAAGTGAAGCAGTTAGTCAAAAATTAGAAACATACAAAATGCAGCTTGTATCAGATATTGTACATGATATTCAATTATTTCACACGGATGTTCAAAATATGTTTTTTGACAGTGAAATAGGAATATCACTTTCAAAGTATTTTAAAAAAATTAATGACATGTGGATAACAAAAGCTGCAAAAATTAGCGTAAAAATAATGTATTTTGTAGCGGCAGTGCCATTGTTGAATGTTGGTGTAAGTAACATTATAACTCCAACTATAGATGTATTCAAACTAGATTATTCATCAATATTAAACGACGATGAAAAACTGCGTCTTTTTTCAACGTTTTTGAATAATAGGTTTTCAAATATTTTTAAATCATTAAAAAAATGGGATTTTTTAAAGGTTTTAATGGAAATACAGGATTTTTCAGACATAAATAAAATTTTATTAACAACAGTTAATCCTTATTTAACAACGGAAGGATTTTATGAGTTTTACGGCAAACAAAATGAGGAGAATTTAAAGGGTAACTTTATTGTTTTTGACTTCAATAAAAATGTTGAAACTGACGTTGACTTAAATGCAAGTGGTTTTATAATTTTAAATGTTGCAAAGGTGCCATCAAAAGAAGAAGGTGGCACAACCGATGTAGAATTTGCATTATTTAATCCACAAGAATTGTTTGATTATTTAATAAACAATCCAGCAAAAACAACTGCTGATTCTGTAATCAAAAAATATGATCCAAATGACCCAAATTCTAAAGACATAAATATATATGATTTATTTTATGCTTATTATGAACAAGATTTTAAAAATAAACAAAAAGAGGACCCAAAAAAATATACATCATTTGATATATATTTAAAGGAGTTATATTATTCGCATTATAGAAGTATTCATGAATTGCCAGACACTTTAATTCCCGCAACAAGCGAAGGCGATGGAATAATGAAAGTGTTGGAAAAATTAAAAGACCCAACAGAAGTTGTGGGGGATGTAATAACAACGGTAGGTCAAGGAATAGAAGACGTTGGTAAAGTAGTCGTAGATGCAGGAAATGAAATAAAAGAGAGAAAAATAAAAAAAGAATCTAAAGAAGAATCTAAAGAAAAACCAAAATTTACTAATGAAAATATAATTGAATTGGGTATTTTGGGAAAGGTGTTAGAAATAGAGGAAAACAGAAAAAATAACGCAGCAATAATAAAAGCTACGTCAGGTGGATTAAAGTTACCAAAGTATTTAAAATGGGAATATTGGTTTCCAAAAAATGCAGGCACAAATGGAAATCAACAAACAACTAATCCTCAACAAATCGTTCCATACGTAGGCTTGGATATGAAAAATCCAGAGGAAATTTCATTAATAAAGGAATTTTTAGATGGTAAAAATAATGATTTTATTATTGAAAAACAGAAAAAGATAAACCAAAAAGTTATGATTCCTGCACATGGTGAGTTTGAAATTGCATTGCCCAACAGCTATGGGTTTACGTTTCAAAAAGTTAAAGCAATAGATTTTTTTAATATTACGACGATATTGGAATATGTTTTAACTGTAAATGAGTATAAACCTCCAAGCGAAGTATTGGCCGAGTTGCATTTATATGCAATAGAAGACCCGTATATATTTAATAGACTAGGTGCTATAAATATTAGATACAATGGAGAATTTGCAAAAGTCGCCGACAGAATTTTAGATCTTTCAAAAACAGTGAAAGATGATTTTTTTAATTGGAAAAAGGTTCTACCATTAAGATTTTTAAATTTTAATTATGAGGAATTTAAATCAATGTGTAAATCATTATTTAAAAAAGAAAATATAAAAGAAACTATTTTTCCAAAAGGAAGTGAAGATATAATGTTTGAACTATTTAAAAAAGCGTTAAACTTTTCAAAAATATGTTACTCAAATGATGGAAATATAACATTTGTAGATAGTTTTGGTTTTAATATTAACACAAATGAAAAAGTTGTAACTTGTAACAATGAAATAGAATACAATTTTGCTGAAAAATCTTCTGAAATAAAGCAACAAATATTAAATGATATTTTAATGCGACCAGATATAATTCAGTATTTGCACGAACATCATTACGAACTAACTCAAAATTATAGAGACGAACAAATGGAAATGGAATTAGAATATAATAGAAAACAAACAACATATGAAGAAAAATTAGTAACTTCTCCTTTGGTGTCACCAGAAGAAATTAAAAAAGAGGAAATAATAAATGATTTTATTGAATCAAATAAAAAGGCAATAGATGAGGTTCATGATAATATGATTAAGTTTATTATTAAAATAATAGATGAGACGGTTGACCCATCTAAAATTGATTCTGAAATAAAAAAATTAAATGAATATAAACTTTACTTAGAACAAGAGCTTGAAATAAAGATAAAAGGTAATTTTAAGGACATATATGCAATGTCCGAAGACACACCGGAAAAAATTAGTAAAGAAATTGAAAAAGTTAAAATAGAAATAGAGAAATTTATTAAAATAAAAAAAAAAGCGACAGAAATAACTAAAGATGACCTTGATATTTTGGGTAGTGAAATAACAGAATTAGAAAATAAACTAGAACCGTTAAATAATGAAGTAGAAATATTAGGAATTACCGTTAAAAAACTAAAGGATGAGTTGATAGAATTAAATACACCAATTGAAAATGTAGAAAAATTAATAGCTCAGGCAATCCAAACGCAAGATAATTTGAACTCACAAATAAAAGAAAATAAATCATTGGCTGAGAAGAATGGTTATACATTTGTTAAAGAAACTGGTAAATGGGTTTTAAAAAATGGAGCTGAAGAAAATAAGGCTGGTGAAGCAGCTATTGATGAAATTTTGAATGCAGAAAATGAATTAAAAGAAAATGGGGAAACTTTAAATGCGCGCAAAAAAGAATTGGAGGATTTAAAGAATGAAAAATTTCAATCTATTGAATTAAAGAAGAAGGAATTAGACGATAAAAATGTTGAATTATCTTATAAAAATAATGTAATAAAAAAAATACTTGAAGAACTTGCTGCAAAACAAGATGATTTTTTTAAGAAGAGTAATGAATACTACAAAATTGCTCTGTTGCAAAGTTTTGGAGAATCCTTAAAAAAATTGGATAGAAATATGCACATGGATAATGGCGTGAAACGTGCTGTTTACAATTATTTTGATCTCAATAATAAAGTTGACCTTGACTATGGTTTATTAGAAGATGCCGAAAAGAGCGAGTTGAGTGAGATTGATAGTGTTTGTAACCCAAATGGAGATAAATCGGCGGATGAACAAAGAAAAGATGTTATTGAGCTATATAAAAAAACAAAATTTTCAGACAATTTTTTAATAAAATATAGTAAATTATTAACGCCACAAGACATTAATATTCAAGTAAATTTTGGAGATAGTGAATATAGGAAACTAAATTTACCTCCCAAAAAAGAAGATGTATATCTTTCATCATTAAAAGAGAAATTTGATAAAATTAAAGAAAAAAATATACTTATAGAGCACAATGTAAATAACTTTGAATCAGGTTCAGCTGAAATAAAATGTTACGATTCTGATGTAAGTTTAATGAAAGAATATATAAAATTAAAATACGAAATATTTAAACGAATTAAAGTAAAAATTGCAAACAATTATTATGATTACATTAATAACAATGTTAAAATTTATGAAGGATTTATCAAATCAAGAACTGATGGTTTTGTCAGCGAATTAAATGATCTTATTAAAGAAGCAAAAGCTAGAAAACAAATTAGAAATCCTATTCCAGGTCCAGAGATTTTGTTAGGAGACGGAAAAACATACAAAGATTATACCAACTCTCCTGAACAAACGTCAGAAAACTCTAAAGTTCGTGCGACATCATCGGATAACGTACCTATTTCAAACCAAACTAAGGAAGTAAAAGGAGAAGGAGAAGGAAAAGGAGAAAATTTAGTAACAAATCCTGAACAAGCAAATGCGCGACGAGAACAACTGGCAAATGATGTTAAAAACCTAGAAAAACGTGAAGAAAAAATAGCTGCAGATGAAAAACTAAATGAAGAGGAGAAACAATCTGAAGCTGAAACAGAACAAAATAGGCTTAAAAATGCTTATTTATTCGGAGGCAATGACGACTTCGTAGGAAAAATGTTTAACATGTTTAAAGGTTTTGCTGAAAAAAATAAAATAAAAACAACAGGTGGAAAAACATATGGCGATATGACAAAACTGGAGACCGAAGACACTTCAAATCCGTTTGAAGATAATTTAAAATGGTGTAAAGAACGAGCGACTTATTGGTATATGTCCGGAAACGAAATTAAAGTTAATTCAGCTGGAGAATCAGCTGGTCTTAAAGCAGAAGATTTTTACAGGTGTATGCAAAAAAGTTATTTCAAGAGCGTTGCAGATTTTATATGCAATTCAATGATAAAAGCAACAGAGGTTACAGGAGATGCAATTTCAGCCGCTCACACATTGTTTTGCACTGTTCTAGAATCTTTGTATTGGTTAATTTGCACTTGGCCAGCAAATCCATTGGCCTATGTATGTCCAGTTTTATGGGGAATTAAAACAGCATTTTGTAATCAAGGTGCAAAGGCTTTATTAGTTTCAATGTTCACATGTTTTCCAATGTGGGTAAACTATTTTGTTTCAGTTGCATTGAATGATGTTCCGGACAAACCTTATTTTGGAGTTACAATTTTGCGCCTAGTTTTTCTTCATGTCGGTGATACAGTAAACAAATACTATAACAATTCATTAATTGGCTCAGGAAAAAAAGTAATATGTGATATGGCTTTAAGAAGAGTTGGTATAAATGGTATAGACCAATTGCATGCCAATTTAAGAAATAAAATTAAAGATGGGTTGTGTCCAATTGATCCTAACACAAAGGAAAGACCAAATTATTGCGCTAACTTTGAAGAGTCTAATTTTTTTATGTATATAAACATTGGATTACTTGATAAAAGAAGCGGTAAGAATGAAAACGACCCAACACGCGTAGCCGAAGTTTTGGCGGAAATGATGTCAAACATAAATGATAAGCAAAGAGAAAATATAGATAAATTAGGAAAAATAGTGTTTAATAATGATTGCAGTGTTTATTCAAATTATAATATAGTGGATGCATTAATAGCTCAAATGCTGAATCCAACAAACGTTACGCTATTAATGAATGTTATTTTTTGCAATTTATTTGGAATACCTCCACCAACAACAAGCGACTTGTGGTCAGTTTCTTGGTGGGCATCATTTTTATATAAAATGATTTTTCTTTTATTTTCAGACAAATTTTCATCGCAAATTTTGACGCCTATGTTTCAATATATATTGGAAAGACCAAAATTAACAGACTATTTGCTAACACAAATATTTGGAAATTCTTCATACGAACCAAACCAGTACAATAGTCAAAATGGAAATGAAGTAAATATAAATGTTGGGCGTGATGTAATAAATAAAGCAGTTGATGATTTATATAGTAAAGCAACAGTAAATGGTAAAATAGACGTTGATAAATTAAAAAAAGTTGTTGAAATAGAAATTACTGGTGTATTTTATTCATTTTTTAAATCATTTTTTTCAAATATATACGAGTTTTTTAAGAAATCTCAAGACCAACAAATTCCACCATTTGAATTTGAAGCCCTTAAAGATTTTAATAATCAATGTATAAAAAATAAATGTTCTAGCGGTGATTCAACTGTAGATGCACCAATAAATTTTAAAGAACACATGAAGGAATATTTAAGACGCGCAATTTGTGAAATAATGCAAAACCCAAAACTTGGAGAGTTGATTATAAAAAAACCAGAGGATAAATTCTTATTTTTTGATAAAATTTATCAACCGGATAAAGACCCGATAAAGATTTTTTGCAATAACGATGGTTCAGAATTCTACAAAATTTATGATGGGACTACAGATAAGAATACAAAATTTAAAGAATACTTAATAGGTCTAGATGGAAAGTCAGGGTTATTAAAACGATTAAAAGATGCAAAATATGATGATTATTTGCTATCTACCTTTTCTCTACTTCAATTAGATAATAGCACGAAGGATAGAGTTCAAACAGATTATGTTAAAAAATACTTTGTTGGTTTAAGTAAGATGATAAACACTTACATAAAATTTAGACCTCCCTCATTAAAAGAAGCAAAACTCCAAGAATTCTTAAAAAAACAAATAGATGATAATAAAGGCAATGGTGTATATACTAAAGGAATTTATCAATATCTAGAAAAACATGTTTTTAATCAAGAGAATATAGATACAAAAAAACTAGATATTCAGCGTTATATGAATGAAATATTAATTTATCCCTGTGATAATAAAAAACGCCTTGTAGAAATTCCAATTAAAATAAAACAAAACCAAATAGTAGACGGAAAAGAAGTGGAAGTGGAAGAAGACGATATTGAATATGACTGCGTTGATGAAGTTTCAGATAAATATAATGAAGAACAAGATAAAATGGAGAAAACAGTTTTGGAAGGACTTGCAAAGGAGAAGAAAAGTAATCAAATTGAAATAATAAAAAATATATTTCCATTATTAAAAACAAAAATAAGTGAATATGGTGCACAATCATCAAAAAAAACTCCTGCTGAAAATAAGATTATAATAGATGAACAAAATGAAATGCTTGATAAAATAAGGGAATTGGAGAATATATTAAAATTAGATGAAATACAAGATTTAACTTCTGATTATCAAATTAAAAATTTGCAACGTAAAATAATAGAGGAAATAAATGAAATTTATAATAAAGTATCTCCAAAAAGAACTGCAGCAATTGAAGATAATTTAAGAAGATTAGATATAAATGCTTTTGTTGAACAAGTAAAAAATATTAATAAAGAAAAACTTGAAAGAAAAGAAAAAGAAAAAGAAAAAGATGAAGAACTGTTGCAGGAAGAGAAAATTGCTAATGATTATCCAGTTCAAAAACTAATGAGTATGATATTAGAAGAAAACATTTCTTATGATCCTGAAGAGAGAAATAAATTAGATGAGATAATTCAATTGCAAAATAATTTATATTTGGAAGATGACAAAACTGATATAAAAAGCAAAACCAAAAACATAGTGGATAAACTAAAAAAATTTATAAATGATTTATTAGAAAATAAAAAAATCACAATAGAAATGCAAACCAAAATGATGGATTTGGTAAATAAAATAACTGATAAAAATATATTATCAAAAAAAGTTTCTCAAAAAGAAGGTGAATCACTTTGGAAATTTTACACTCCTGAAGATGTTCCTGATTTTTCTGAAGAGAAAGCGAGAGAAATCTACATTGAAAATTTATTAAGGAATTATGAAACAATGTTTAAAACACAAAAAGGAGAAATAAATTACGATTATTTAATTTACGTATACTTAAAAAACTTTATTCCAAATAACGTGTTTGATTACTATGATCATAAAATGAAATTGATTCGTTTATTGAAAGAGTTTAATAATAATCCTAAATATGCATTCACACCAGATGACATTAATACAATTGTTCCATTTGAAGACAAATTGGAGCCAGGATATAATATTTTAAAAACAAAATTGTTTAATTTATTTAAATCAGACAAAGAATTCAGAGAAAAATTACTAAGCAATCTATTAATTCAACAAGATAGCTTGACAGTTGGTCCTCGTTATCTAAAACCAGATAGATATCCACGAGTAGAAATAACAAGCGTGGAAACTGAACATACAGAAGAAAGAATACAAGTTAAAAATGTAGCAAAACCAATTGATTTATTTATTGAACCATATAAAGAAGAATTTGAACACATAGGAGAAAGCGAAATAAAAAATGATAAGTTTGATAATCAGCTAACTATAATTAAAAAAGCAAACGAATTATTAGATGTTTTAAAATATGGGTTGGAAAGGGGAGAGAATGGAACACAAAATAAATTAGATGGTGTTGGTGGATTTGCAATAGTTCCAACAAATGATGGCAATTTTTCATTGATACCAATGAATAAAAAGAAAGACATTTCTAAGTTTCATTATTACATGTATAAACAACAAAAACTAGTAAAAAATGAAAAGGATATTGATTTTGAATCATTGGAATCAAAATATGACACTTATGAAAATTTTTTATTAGGAAAAAAAAGTTCAGAAACAATGATAACTTGGTATGATTGGTTTGCTGGTAAATCGCCTGATATTAGCGATTTGCGTATAACAATGGGGGAATATGAAAATGGATTTCCTCCAATAATAACTGATTTTAATTCAAATCTAGAAAGTTATTTAAAGGTAGCAAATTTTTCTTCTGAAACGTTGTTAAAAAATTATAAAAAAGTTGAAATAACAGATGCAACAGGTGAGAAAAAATGTTTGTGGTTATTAAAAATTGATGTAGAACACTTATCAAACTCTTTTGAAAATTTTAATGTAACTGAATACGCAAAGAAAATACTTAAAATGTGTGATGAAAAATCTAAAATAATAGAAGATGTTAAAAAGGATAGTGGTAAATTAGCTATTAAAACTTTTACAACAAGTTTATTTGGTTCTAGAATTGAAATGACACGTTCATTTGATGGAGAATATCTTAATGATGTAGTAAAATATATTGAATCAAAAGGTATGAAATTTACCTATTTTGAAGATTTAAAAATAACAGGCATAGATGACGATGACGCTCCTGGTAAAAAAGTTAGTTTTGCGTATTTAAAAGATAAATATAAAGATATTCTTACCGAAGAAGATTTGAATCAATTTATAATAAATCTAATTCCAATGTCAATGTTATATGGTAGAAATGGTTATGATGCTGGTGGTGGTTTGCAATTAGTTGTTAACATTTCCAATGATGCATCTAAACCAGTTGAAGTAAATGATGAAATGCGTGATGCAAATAAATTTTTAAATTCAGCACCTATGATTGCACCTTAAAAGCAATAATAATCAATAACAATAATATACAATTCCTTTATTATTTTTGATACTATTTTAAAAATAATATGCTCGCATAGTTCGTTCGGTATGTATTGTTTCAAATAGAATGCGATATATACTATATAAAAAATAGTGCGTTCTATGAACCACTTTAAAATGCGATTATGAAACGTCTGATATAAAGTCCACTGGTTTACATAGCTGCATATCTGAGTGCTATTTTGTTTAATATAAAAAAGATGGATGTCCAAAAGACCCGATAATATGCGATGAAAATTGTTTTTTTCGTTTTTAATAGACACCATATAGTGGATTTTATCTGAGCTAAACAGGTCCAAATAAAGCGTTTTCTTATTTGATTCAGTGGGAAAAATATATGGATTGAATCCGTCGCAATATCGTTTTTTATAAACCATTTTTCCATCTACAATAAAAGGGACAAAACAGGACTTGTAAATAGTGTCAATTAGTTCATCTATACTCTTATATTTGTTTTTAATGATTTTTTTTCCTTTTTTAATGTCATAATAAGTAATATATAAGGAGTTGTATAGTTTTAAATTAAATTCATTTCCGCATGATATTAAAATGCGCTCTTTGATTTTCTCCAGACAAGATTTAAACGCATTAAAGTGGCGAGTTTCTTTAAATTGTTTTAGAAATATATTATATAAATCCGACATCAAATCCATTGCATCTATTTTATATAAGATAGCGCAAATAGAGCCAATGCTGCAACAAGAAATTTTATGCACGGTGACATATTTTTGTTTTTCCATTTCTCTCAAGAAATATAGAGCACCTATTAGATAACTACCATTAAACATTCCTCCGTCTAGAATGAGATTGATATTTTCTGGTTCTGATTTTTTGGGTAAATTTGTAATCAAATTTTGAACGTAGTTTTCAATGATGTGCATTTTAATTGTTATGATTCTTATAAAAGTTCTATAACAATTATTTTAATTTATAACGAGAACCCAGGACCCTAAAATTTTTCATTCTTCATTAGTCTTCTAATAAATGCGCCAGGGTCGTCCTTATTCATTATATAACAGTTAATAAGCTCAGCGGGTGAATAAAAATAGTCTGCAATCTTCTTTAGATGTTTCTCATTAATACATTCTGAATAATACCTTTCATACATTTTCTTTATTATTTCGTGAGAGGCATTATCTAATTTAATTGTTATATCAATGCGACCAGGACGTATTAATGCGGGGTCCAACTTATCATAATGATTGCTGCTAATTCCTAGGATTCTTCCCGGGGTCTCTTTAAGACCATCCCATAGATTCAGAATATCATCTAATGTAATAGGATCATCCTCAAGTGGTTTTGTTACCGCACTTAAAAGCTTATTTTGTTCTTCATTTACTTCAACAAATGTTTGAATTACATCAGCAACATTTACTGAAGACGTCTGGGACAATGATGTTAAATTCAACTTTTTTCCAATATTTGTTCCACTCTTATCATTGATATCTTCTCTCTTCCACACAATATTGCCTAAGCAATCAATATCCTCAATAATGATAATCTTTTTATCAAAACCCACGCTATGCACCTTATTGTTTGAATTGTATCTATCTTCAAAAAAGAAATCATCTAATTGCCTCTTAGTTTTAATAAGCTTCAATGAGAGAATTACTATGTGACGTCCAGTCATATTTGCTAAACATTTGAAAAAAGAAGTTTTTCCGGTTCCTGGAGGACCATGTAATCCTATTCCAAGTGAATATGGTATACCCGTTTCATAATACCATTCCTTGTTTTCAAGAAAGAAGTTAATTTTTCTTAAAACTTGTTTTTGGTTTTCAAAGAACATATTTTTAAAAGTGCGGGTGCTGTCAAAAGGATATTCACTCCAACATTCATACTTGTAATCCTCATATTTAGTTTTAATTAGAGTATAAATAAACTTTTTACTATTGCGACTTTCTTCAATTTTTTTTATATATTTATCTTTCAATTTATTAACGTAATTCTTAATTCCACATGTATTCGTTTCATATGAATAAAGCGTCAACGTAATTTTATCCGTTTTAGTTGTTTTCTTATCTTTTTCACTGCCACCAGAATCTTCAGTATAAAAATCAGCAATTGCATATATATTGAGTTCGGCATTATATAAAAAAGCCTTTTTTTGAGATACAATATACATATCATTGTCTTCATCATGAACGTCGTTTTTATCGCGATATTTATCAAATGTTGTATATAGTTCTTTTAATTCGCGAATTGTTTCATTCTCGTCCATAGTGTCCAAAATATCTGCCCAAAGAGCCTTAAATGCGTCTGTAAAACAAGATGATACCACTGGATAAAGATTATAAGCGCCAACACTAGAACACCTTTTGCCTTCATAAGTGATTGAATATTTTTTATAAAACAAGCTTTTAATTGAGTCGTAAATGTCTATATTCCATGTTCTGTTAAAAGAATTATTTTCGTATAAAACTTTCAAGAGGTAACTTATAGCAACAAATCCTATTGTTGAAAAAATGGCGTCAACAAGTGGATTTCCAGTTTTCATGCGTTGAATGAGAGAAATTTTTATGGAATCATTAAATGTGGTTTGCATTATATCACTTAAATCAAACCCTGGTGGCATTAATCTCGGAAATATATTAAATAGTTAAAATACGTTTAATATATTTTCAATCAGAATTCTTTTTATTCTTCATTGTTTTGTTGTTCTTTGTTGTTCTTTGTTGTTCTTTGTTGTTTTTTTAGCTGTTGTATGTTTTTGAGTTTTGTCTGACAAACGTGGATGTTGATAAAAAAAATTAAAACCGACTGAAGTGTGTTGTTATTTTTGTTAATATGTAATACAATAAACCAAACAATGCACTTGTGAAGCAAAAACCATATAAATTTAAATTTCCATCCTTTGAAAATAATGCGGGAAAAAACTTATACAAGTAGCGTCTAAAAATTGGCAACTGAAACAGAAAATACAATACAGAAATTAAAAGAGGAATTTGAATATCTTCGTATATTTGATCCAAACTATCGCTATATTGGGCTTTTCTATTATAATTCTTAATAATATCTTCATTTTCTTCATATTCAGTAATATAATCACTGTTTGATTGAGGGGGTATGTAATTAGGTTGAACTTGGGGGTCTTGCATGATTCCTTCTATATTGCGAGGAATATCTCTAGATGGCAATTGAGTTGCACCACTAGAACTAGCCTGTTGCAATCCACTGACTATTTGATTAATTGTTGTTTGGTCTAAAGTAACTCCGGCTCCGGTAGTAGATTGAACTGGTGTGGAAGATATTTTTTCATTAGCAGTTAAACTAATATTTCCTCCTATACTTCCTCCGCCAGTTGGGTCGGTTGGTAAATCCATTATACTTGTTGTGTCTGACATATAATTATTATAAGAATGATTTGATATAATAATTACGCAAAATCAACTTTTAAGAAAAGGTTGCGCAAAAAGCAAACCTTTAAAAAGTTGCAAGAATTAGTGGTTTTTTAATAATTTTTCAAAAGTATTTATTACATTGAGACCTTTCTCTTTTGAACGTCGCATTTTGTTGTTACAGGAGTGAATTTATAACACTTGTCTTGATGTTTGTAAATCTTGTCTTCTATTTCATACATAGGAGGTGCTTTAAATACTATGCAGTTTTTACCTTTGCAAACAGTTCTAAATAATGTGGCTAGACCAAATCCTAATAAAGCCGACATTATATATTTACCGCTTTGCGTGTGAAGAAACCTTGTGAGGTGCATATATATAATGCTTTATATTTTAAAATTTCACTAAGTTTGCACTGGAACAGTTTTTATTTGCGAAGCGTCCGCCGGGCACTTTACTTCGGTTGCGTTATATGTAAAACAATTATCAGCATTGTCCTTGTATTGAACTTTGCCAATATTCTCTGGAGTTGGATAAACATATACTGTTTTTAAATCCGGACCCCAGATATAGACAAAGAATAAGCCAATTGCTAAACTAATGATGAAAGTTGTAATGTCAATGAATTTTGTAATCATGTTTTATAAATACTGTTTATATTATTTTTTATTTACCAGCAGTAACTATGTATTTTTCCTTTGTATTTGGGTTCATTGCAATTAGGTCACCCTTTACCAGTTCAATCTTAAGCCCTAATCTATGGGCTTCTGTTGCGGCCATTGTACCGTCTGGTAGAAGTTTTGGATGAATTGTTATTTTTGGCAAAGGTTTGTCTTCGTCTGAATCTTCGTCCTCTGAGTTGTTGTCATCGTCAGAATCTTCATCTTCAGATTCGGATTCAGATTCAGGAATCTGCTCTTTTAATGCAAATTTTGGTTGCTCTTTTAATTTTGTAAAGTCGGGTTCTTTTTCTCTTATATCAGGAATGGCAGAAGTTATTGCTTTTGTATTACGAATTGTCTTCCTTTGAGAGAACTTTTCAAGTCCCGTCTTCATTGATATTATTTTTTGACCATGTTCACTAATATCCCATTCATGATCTTCAATGGATATTGGTATTTGAATTAGATGATATGTATTATCATCCTCATTATATTCAACTCCATTATAAGAATAAGTATTCTTTAAAATTTCATTGACTCTAGGTTGCATTGTTGTATTATATAACTCAACCGCATCAATAATAAATTGGGTGTTTTGAGTTTTTTTATACTGTTGTATCATTGCATTAAAGTTGTCTAAATTGTTGTAAAATTCCAGTTTAAGTTTTTTAAGTTCTTCCTTTTTCTCAACATTATCCACTATGTTAAGATATTGTTCTAAAGTAAATTCGTATATTTTAGTAGCATCCGCGACGTCTTCTTTAATTTTATCAAATCTTGCAACAGCGGTAGTTGCTGTAATATAGCCAAATAGCAAATCATTCTTGTCTAAAATGATAAGACGTTTGTAATTGTCTATTTTTTCTTCGTCATGGCGAATATCTTCAGTAATATCAAGCACAATACCTAAATTTATTTTTATATCTAAAGGGCATGGAGTTTTTCTATCACCACATAATGCAACATATTGTCGTTCGTTATTATTAGTCTTAGTTGAGAATATAGAGCCAACTGGCCTCTTGCAATTGATACATTTGTGTTTTATTTTAGCATATTCATTTCGTTTCTCTCTCCAACTTAATCCTGGTAAATTTGATATCTGGATTTTCTCCTTTTTTATATTAGCTTCATATGCTGCTTTAAGTTTGAAATACGTATTTAATCCGTTAATAAACTTTTTCTTTTCTTCCATTTTCTCCTCATTTTTGTAACTCATTCTATATAGATTATATTTATATTTTTATATATTTATTTTTATTAGAAATAATATCATATTCCGTTTCCCAATGAGGAAGACCAGTGATTAATTCTTGATGAGCGCGTTGCTTTGATTCTTGAAAATTTTGTATCTTAGATAAAATATATTGTTGCTTTTGTCTATTTCTTATTTCTTTTTCAACAGGCGTCAATTTACCTTTGTATTTGAAAAGCAATATTATGCCTAAAATGACAAAAAAAACTATTCCAAATGATATATTTATTAATAAATTGTTGTAATTATTCTTAAAAATTCTACATTGCTTTAATGTTTCGCTTAAAAAGTATTTGACTCCGGGTTCTATCAAAGTGGGTTTAGTAAAATTGTCAAAGTTCATAATTATTCCTTATAATTTACTTTTATAATATCAAAATAAATTATACATAATATCTATATGGACGCTTCTTATCTTTCATTATTGATATTTATCTCAATTACACTTTTATATTATCTTGTTTTCAAACCAAAATTAAATTCAGCTGTATTTGACGATAAAAGTGGTCTAGAATACTCTGCATATAGCAGCAAAAATAATGTTTTTTTAACTTGTTATTTTATTCTGGTTATTATTACTCAAATAATTATGAATTCAAGTGTTCTTGTTAGCACTTGTGGGGGTAGTATTACTCAAAATATTGGTGCAGCATTTTTATTGACTATTATACCATGGTTCTTTATTTTTGGAATTGTTATTGTAGCTTTAATGATATTCCCTGGCTTTAAATCAGCGTTTTCAAATGTAATTGGATATTTTGCTGTAGCAGGAACTGCGAATAATGTTTTAACCGAATTGTTAGTTAACGTAGATTTAAATCAAGCTATAGATGATTCAACAAAAGGAAATGTAGAGAAAAACAAGAGTCTTAAAGACGCTGCAGAAGCAATCATAAAGTTATGTGGAAATATGTCAATATTAATAAATCAAATTGTTCCTGGTAACTTTACAGAATACTGGTCAATGCTAGTTCCATTAATGAAAGACAAATACCAGGCTGGAGCACCAGAGTTGAAGCAGCAATTATTAGATGCAGTTGTAATGAGAGATAATATTGGTGAGGCGATGTGGTATATTTACACTGCAATATTATTAATATCTGTTACGCAATACAATATAATGAAACGTGGATGTGTAGGCGATTTGGCGACAATGCAGGCAGGTCACGACAAATATTTAGAACAAGAAGCTGCAATTAAAGCCAAAACAGAAAAGGCTGAATCAACTGTATACACTTATTAATAACCTTTCAAAAAGGTTGTACCAAATTTGTGTAGAGAATAAATAATAAATATTGAATAATAAATAAAATGTTAATAAAATATGTTATTTATTTTGGCACCTCCTTTCAAAAAGGTGGTGGTTTAAAATAATGTTTGCCTTGACAAGTAATACAATACAAACAAGTAAGAGAGAATTCCTAAAATAATTGCTAAAAGCCAAATAGGAAGGATTGTTTTGTTGCGATAACCAATGCCAAATTCGCGAATACTTCCGTCATCTCTATATAAGAAACTGGGTTTTCCAATTTGAATTGTTATGAATATGACTAAAAATAATAAAACACTAACAAGAGTGGGATTTTTTGCAATATAGGAACGATACATTAATATATAATAATATATAATTTGTATATTATTATTCTTCTAAAACTAGTATTCATCCTACTTAAATATATATATATTTTGTCTAATCGTGTTCCTCCCAATCATCTTCGCCTTGTTCGGCACCAAAATAGTCTTCACCAGCATCATCTCCATTAAACCAACCAATGTCATTTTCTTCTCTCTCAATATCGGCGACTGCATCTGCGTTTTCCACATAATCTTCTAAATATTGGTCTATGTTTTCATCAACAACATTCTTATTTTTTCTCAAGGACTTTTCAATATCAGCAATCTTTTCCATATATTCTCTTTCATCGTCATAAGTCTCCTTCACGTATGTAGTTAGACCTTTTTGAAGACCCTTGCTCCACGCACCCAATTTATTAATTTTTAAAATAGTATCAGCATCACGCTCTTCGTCAGTCATTGCTTTTAATCTATCTGTGAACGTATCTTTCTCTCTTTCTTTGGATTTGAAGACTACTTCCATTACCTTATCGTAGGTTAGGTCTACAATGTCCTTGTGGTTAGACATAATGGTTAAAAATGAGGATAACATTTTGGCAGTTCTAGTGCGCATGTCTTTGATATTTCCAAGCAATACCGTTGCGACCGGTTTGGCAGACAAATGCAGAGAAGTTTCCTCCAAGTCCTCAACGGTAAATACATCAGACTCTTCTTCACCTATTTCTCTCACCAACATGTTTTGGTCTTCTGATAACTTCTTAAATTCAAGCAACACTTGCAAAAAATAGTTCTCAAAAAGCATGTCACATGTTCTTTTATCAAACACCGAATAAGTTTTTGAACCTTTGTAATAAATATCGCACATATAAGGAGTGCTTAAAGAAATCTGTAACAAATTCTTGGTTGTTTTGGGAATAGTAGTGAGAATCTTGGATAAAACCTTGTCTCCGTAAAATGGCCTCAAACTTTTGTAGTACTCGTTTATAATTGTGCGTATATCATTTGCGTGATTCTTTGATAAACCCCAATAATTTGGTATCTGAATTGAATTTTGATAATCAACCTTGTTTTTGATAATGTCGGGGAATATGTTTAAAAAGTTATGAATGTAGTTTTTAATGAATTCAATGGAATTATATGTGGCTTCATCAGAAATAGAATTTTTCATAGACTCTTCTGAACTCGCACCCCACTCCATTAAAGTGTTAAGAAATACTTTTATATCGTTGTTTACCTTCTTTGTTAATCCAGCATTTTTACTAATAAATTCAACCACTTCTGATTTCATTTCCTTGTTTACGCGACCAAGATAATTTTTCAACTTTCGCATTTCTTCAGTATCATCAGTTACAGCAATATCAAATGTATCAAGTGCTTCGTCCAAATTTTGCACCAATGATGCAGGAACAACGGTTTCGTCACCCTTTGAGATTTCCTCAAGAATATTGCGAAGCTGTTGAACTTGAGTTATAACAGGCGTGTCTACATTAATATTAACAATATTCTTTCTATTAACATATTGCAGTAGACGTGTGAGAGAACTGGTATTGTAGTTTTTTCCTTCTTGTTTTAATTTTCTAATTTTTTCGCTAATAGAAACAATATTTGAAAAATGTTCAGGTTTTCCACCGCAAATTGCATCTAGTTCCTGACTAATTGGAACAATAGAGTTAAATTTGCAAAATATAATAAATGCGCGGTAAATAGTCTCGTCATTATATTGGTCACTCAAAGGAGCGTAAAAGTTCTTAGAATTATCTTTACAAAAAAACATAGGCGCTTTTGCAACAGCATTGATGTCTTCAATAATATAAGATAAATCGCGAACAATGTTATTATAAACTACAATTTCTGGTTCTTCATCTGCAAAATATTTAATTGTGCTAATATTTCCTTTTTCACTACAACAAGCATTTTCCAAAAAAGGTTCATTAGATGCATTTTTAAGAAGAGCATTGCGTTTTGTTACAACTTTTTGAATTTGTTCTTGGATTGCAAGAGAGAAAAATATAATCTTTGACTGTATAACCAAAATTTTCTCTCTTTGACAAGTTGCACCACTCTTGAAATCTTGTAAACATTGTCTTTTAAACTCTTCGGAAATGTTTGTAATAGGTCTCAATTTGAATGGAACCAATGGAGGTAAAAACTGAATCCATTTTCCTAGTTCGTGGTCTGTTGGAATAGTCCCATCATTTGGATTAGCTAACATATATTCTAACTTTTCTTTGCATTTTTGCATTACATCCACGTTTGAAAGATAATAATTGTCTATAAAAGATTTAATTTTATCCGCAACAGTAGTTTCTTTAAGTCCCATTAATGCAGACCATGGTTGAGCAGTAGCATTTCTTATTTTATAAGCAATGCATGATAAGTATTTTAAACTAGATAAATCGCCTGAACCTTCAAAAGGGTATCCAGTGAAAGAACGAACACACCCAGGGAAGGTTTTTCTTGTTTTAATTGATGGAATAGACGTCTGAACGCCAAATAGAAATGCGCCAAGAATCAAATATAAGATGGTGCTGTTATAAATGGCAATATAAGAAGGTAGTTTTTTACCCTTTTTAGCCTCTTCTTCTACGCGTAATTTATGGTCCGCTTCGGAAATAAGTGCACCAGCAGAAATGGTGTCAGATGCAATTTTAATCATAAAATCCTTTTGGTCATCTATATTAATTCCCATATTTTCAGCTAATGCTGAAATCACGTTAGACATCATTTTTGTTTCAGGTGTAGTGTATTTCTTTATGACTGGCTTTAAAGACGAACTCAAGATTGCATCACCTGCATCTTGTTCCATAACCTCCCGCGTTTTTACTTTGTAACCCTCTTCATAACCTTCATCAACGTCCAAATCGCGACGACAAATAATATAACCGCTGTGCTCATCAACCCAAGAATCTCCATCGTCACTCAATTTACCGCTTTCCTTAATAATTTCATCCATTCTTCTAATATAATTGTCATTATCCTCAATATAACACGAAGCCAATGAATATAAAAAGTTGGGCAGCAATTTAACGTTTGTTTTAACACAATATCTCCAATATTTCCAATGTTCATCTCCTTTTGCGGAGTCTGCTTCATTTGGTTCTCTCGTAAAGCGAATTGAAAATTTTACTATATCATTTTGCCTTTTACTCATGTTTGACTGCCCCAAAATCAGGTCTCTCAACTTGATGTAAGGTGATACTAAAATGTCTGCATCAATATCAACTGCTTCAGCACCAATTTTATATTGTTGTGCATTATATTTATAAGTTTGTGTGTGGTGTATTTCATGTAACTTATCTATAATGCTCAAATTATAGTCTAAATTTTGATTTAATAATTCCTTTAATTTATCCTTGGAAAGCTCATATTTTTTATCAAACTGACTTACAATTTCTTTCAATGCATTTTCAGTAATATGTTTCTTATTTAAATCTTGCGTTTCACAAAGCGTCTTATATTTTTTATCAACTTCAATACAATCATTTTGAAACTCACATAACAAATTTTTATTGGATGTTACTGTTTTCTCATCAATTGTATTGTCAGTTACCCATCTGTTATTACTTCGTTTAAAATAAACAATTTTATCTTGGGCGTTGTCATAAACCATGGCAAAATCACCGTCAACTACACGTTTCATTCCATTAATCAATGTTTCAGCAAGTCGTGGCGCATCATTGGTAGAAATCTTATTTTTACTAATTAATTTTTGAACTAAGAACTCATAAAATTCTTCAGGAGCCATTGCAATTTGCTCTTTTTGATAATCATCTAACATGCCATACATGGTATCATCAAACTTTTTATCAAAATAAGTTATTTTATTATTATCTGCTGCAACTTCTTCAAAAGTTTTATATTGTTTTGCAATTACAATACTTATGCATTTGTTATCCTTTTCTTCATTTTTAATCTCCATATCTAATTCATCTTTATCCTTTTCAATATTCTCAATAATAGAACTAATATTTTCTGGTAACATTGTACCAATGTTAGCAAGCGCTAGAGCATTATCAAAAACATTAGAAAAATCAATGGTTTTCATTCTCCAAAGAAGTTCTGAATTTGATAACTTCAATTGAGTTTGTTCATAATCATATGAATCAATAAACACTTCTTTATTTATCTTTCTATCAGTTATTAATGAGAGAATATAATTAGAAGATGGTCGGTATCCTGTGTTTGCCAGGCGTTTTTTTAATAATGAAAAACTTTTCTCTCGTTCTTTAAAGTTTTTGTTATATTCTGAAATTTTATCTTGTAAGAATGATTCAATATCCTTGTATTGCATAAATGTTAAATCGTCTGTATAAATTAAGAATGGTTCCAAATATCCGACAACATCATGCAATGATAATTTGCCATTAATGTATTTCTTCATTAAATTGAATAAAACGCGCGTTTTGGGAACTATTTTTTGAAGGAACTCTTTGTAAATTTCATAATTTGTTAGACCGTCCATTTTTTCATTTTTGACTAAGACGTAATTTTTGATATTATTCACAAACTTTTTCTCCGAAAAATCAAGGTCTGTTTCAAAATCATCTACGTTCACTCTATTTACGCGTGCATCATCATTCAATAGTTGCCAATAATTAATAAATGTGTTGTTCAAATTAGATTTATCAAGAATGTTTGTTTCCGGCAAGTTAACGTGAGAGAAACGGATAACTGGCTCTGGAAGAGTTAAAATTGATTTTAGTTCTAGAACGTCAGGTTGGGTTATATTAACACGATGTGATATCATTTTACTGCTAGTTATTTGTGTTGCATCTAATCTATTAACTCCCAAGTTATAACGTTGAATGACAAATTTTTTTGTTTTAATTATATCATTCTCTGCAATAGATGAGTAAAAATCGCCCAAATTATCAATAATTGCATTTACATCATTTACGATATGTATATCACTTATAATATCAAAGGTTGCTTCTGCGTCGGTTTGCTGAAATGGTGTCAAATAAGGATTAATCTCGGATATTAAATTGAAGTATTTATTTTGGTCTGATGGTGTATCATTGGATTTATATCTGTCAAAAATTGTTTTCATTTCATCAATGTCTTGGTCTATTGTTAAAGGTATAATGTCGGGGCTTTCAGAAGCGTCTTCTTTTGAGCTAATATTATAGACTTTTTTAATATTTTTAGCAACTGGAAGAAGCCAAAACAACATATTTTTGAATGTAGTCAAATTTTTAACCAATGGCTTCCATGAAACTGTTTTTGTAATTGGACCAATAACATTACCATATTCATCTAATTTAGAAAACTCTGAACGCAATTGTTTGAATCTTTCAATCATAGTGTGAATATTATTTAATACAGCTCCGGTTCTTTGAACATTGGGTATATTAGACAACAATTCATTTAATAAATCATCAGTTTGAGAATATATATTGAAACGTTGCTGAGCCTGGTCAACTTCAACATATTGAGTGATGGCTTCTAATTCTTCACCAATTTTAATTTCATCAGCTCTGACAATAAACTCACGAACAGTGTCTTTTATGTCATTAACAGGCAAATTATAAACTGTGTTCGCATTTTCTCTCTTGTCATCTTCAGCAAGAGATACAATTGAATCATCTAAAGACTCATCGCTTTCAGGCATTCCCAAGTTTTGTCCGACCATTTCTTTCTCTTTTTCTTTAATAACAATTTGTTCGGGTTTCTCTCTTATTTCAATAGTTTCAATTGGTAAATCAAGCGGAATTCCTTTGTAACCAAAGTTAATATATAAAATATCATTATCAGGATATGTCTTGATTTCAATCATATCTTCTTCTAGGTTGGTAATTTGACCTGTAATTACTACAGGAGTGTCGCCTCCAAAATAAATATTAATCCATGTATTAGGAAGAAGGTTATTTTGTCTTGCATATCCAAGTTTATCATTGCGGTCAATTAAAGCTATGGATGTTATTGAACCGTCACCGAGCGTTCCATCTTCATTTATCTTCAACTTGGTTGTAGTTAAATCATTTACGTTTATCAAATTAATTTGGTTCTTATCAATGTAATCAATAACAAAGGTGTTGTTATTTAATATTTGGTTTGAAGGAGCTTGAAGTCTTATAACATCAGATAATTGAAGGTTAACTGTTTGAGACTCAGGAGCTTCTTCAACACCTTGGGATTCTATGGGTGATGACATTATTCCTATATTTATTATAGAAATTTTTATGATTGTGATAACCGAAATGAAAAAGGAAAAAAAGCCAACTATGCCAAAAAATAAAAAATATTGGTTTAAAGAGAATATGCAATAAAATGTATTAAATAATGACTCATAGCATTCGTCAACCAGTTTATTCCTTAAATGAAATAGTTGGGTTTTCAGATATGTTACTAAATGAAACTGTTGGAGAAGACTTTCAAAACAAGATACGTGTTAAAATGGCAGAATATACTAGTAAAAGCAATAATAAATACAAGGTAATTAGATATGACAAGGAAATGTTAGCATCTGATATTATTCTTAGCACCGGATTATTGCGGTCAGTTATAATAAATAATAAAAACAAAGTTGTTAGTTTTGCACCACCTAAATCTATATCTTATGATTTATTTAAAAATAAATATTCGGATAAGTCCGAGAACATTGTTGCAGAGGAATTTGTTGAAGGCACAATGATTAATGTTTTTTGGGATGAAACCTCAGGATTATCTGGTTCTTGGGAAATTGCCACACGTAATACGGTTGGTGCAGACGTTAGTTTTTTCAAATGCAAGGAAAAAACTCCAACTTTCAGAGATATGTTTTTGGAGGCAGCAAAAAAAAATAATTTGGATTTGAACATGTTAAACCCAATATATTGTTATAGTTTTGTTTTACAACATCCAGAAAATCGCATTGTTGTCCCTTTTAAGACCCCACAATTGTATTTGGTGGAGATTTATGAAATAGTGCAAACTGAAGGTGGAATAGTGAACGTTTTTTCTCTTGATTTAAATATTGTTAAAGAGGTTGGTTATTGGAACAACACAAGCTTAAAGTTTGCACAGGTTTATGAGTTTACAAAATACGACGATTTAAAGGATAAATTTGCAAGCATGAACACGTCGTATGAAGTTCTTGGCGTTGTTATTAAGAATAAAGCCACTGGTGAGCGTTGCAAGATAAGAAATCCTGTGTATGAATATGTGAGGCATTTGCGAGGAAATCAACCAAAGACTCAGTATCAGTATTTGGAATTGAGGAAGGAAGGAAAAGTCGGAGATTTTTTGAAATTTTATCCAGAGAACAGGAAGGAATTTTCCTATTTCCGAGATAGGTTGCATGATTTTACAAATGCATTGTATCAAAATTACATTAGTTGTTACATAAAAAAAGAGCGACCTTTGAAGGAATTTCCTGACCATTTTAGAACACACATGTTCCACATTCACAAGATTTATACCGATGAATTGAAGCCAAAGAATGAGTATGTTAATAATACAGTTGTAATAAACTATGTAAATAGACTTCATCCCTCTTTGCAAATGTATTCCATGAACTCGTGTTTGATAAAACGTCGCGTAGATTTTATCAAGGTTGATTCTACTATGGATTAATTTGGATCATTTAAACGTCCAAGTTTTTTTCAGAAAAAAAATTGAAAAATTTTTCAGAACTTTAGTAACCCTAATACAAACCCAAACCCAGTCATAACAATGACGACGATAACTAGGTTCCCTCCGGAGCCTAATGGATACCTGCACATTGGTCACTGCAAATCTTTATTGATAAATTACGGTGAAGGGAATTTGTGTCATTTAAGATTAGATGACACAAATCCATCAACTGAACGCGAACTATTTGTAAGCGAAATAATGCGCGATATGACTTGGCTTGGGTATGACCCGGGCGTTGTTACGTATACGTCAGACTATTTTGATAAATTGTTTGATTTTGCTTGCATTTTGATTAAAAATGGATATGCTTATGTTGACTTTTCCGCACCAGACGTAATTAAAGAGGAAAGACGTTCTGGAATTGAAAATGTTTACAGAAACATGTATCCGGACATTCATTTGGCGGAGTTTGAAAACATGAAGAACAAAAAATACGCTTCTGGTGAAGCAGTTCTTCGTTTAAAAATAGACATGTCCAATAATAATTATACATTAAGAGACCCAATTGCATACAGAATAAATTATTCTCCGCATTTCAAAACTGGGGAGACTTGGTGCATATACCCATCGTATGATTATAGCCATGGCATTGTTGACGCTCTTGAAAACGTAACAACGTCATATTGCACAGAGGAGTTCTACATTCGGCGCGATTTATATTATTGGAGCGTAACAACTTTAAACAGCTTGGGTTTTAGTTTGCCTGCTGCAAATGTGCACGAGTTTGGGAAACTCACAGTTGAGAACAACACTCTGTCTAAAAGAAATATTAAAAAATTAATTGATGATGGTGAGGTGTCAGGTTATGACGACCCCTCTTTACTTACTGTGAGAGGCATGCGCAATCGCGGATATACGCCAGAAATAATCAAAGCTATTGCAAAATGTTCTGGGCTTGGTAAGGTCAAAACAGTCGTGTCTATGAAACTTGTGCATCATTTGTTGATTGCTCATTACAACCCAACCGCGATTAGATGTTTTGCGGTTATAAACCCCATCAAATGCGTTATTACAAATCTAGAGGAAGAAAAAGTTTGCAATCATCCACACATTCCGAATAGTCCTGAACATTATCATACCACGACAATAAGCAGAGAAGTCTACATAGAAAATGACGATTTCAAATTGGAACATGACGATGACTACTATCGTTTATCTCCAAAAAACAAAATGGTCAGACTTAAGTTCTATGATATTGTGAAATACGAAGGCTGCGCGGACAATGTTGTGCATGTATCTGCGTGCAATTTAAAAAAGGACAAATCCGTTAAAGCGACAATTCATTGGCTTTCTGTGAATCATGCTGTTCCAGCAAAATTTATATTTATTGACACAGAAAATCCACTTGTAAAAACTATTCATGATGGGTTTGTTGAAAGCTATACATTGGAATGTGGTGATGACGTTGTATTTGAATTTGAAAGAATTGGTTATTTTAAGCTATTACATAAAGATGAAAATAATGTTCCGCACTATTTGTGTATTGTATATTTGAAATAATTAGAAAACAAAAAACTTTGTAAATATTGTAACTAGTGTATTTTTTGTTTTATAAAGGGTCTAAAATGACATAAAGCTTTAAAAATATAAAATGAATAATAAAGATGTATTTTTATTCATTTTATAGACGAATTAAAAGTAATATTCCAATTGTTAATTTGCTTTTGTCGTCTTCAACCTTGACGTTACAGTTGAATGCAATTTATTTATAAAAACAAGAAGGAAACAAGAAGGAAATAAGAAGGAAACTAAAAAAAAAGAACTATTTATAAACTAACTGTTCAAATTTTCTAAAATTTGTCCTTAATCGCAGCGTAAACAGTAATAGCATCTGCAATACACTCCTTCAAGTTTTGCTTAATTGCTTGTTTTTCAAGCTCTTCCTTATAAGCGATGCGAATAATACTATCCGCGTCATGAGGGTGCATTTTCTTGAACCCACAAAACGAAAGAGATTTCGTTCCCTCATAGAATTTGGAATACAAGAAATACTCCAGCACCTTCCCAATTGTGTAATCCTCATTTTCAAGTATAACGTCATAACAATTTTTCATGGTTGATTGAGAAGGATTAATCTTCAAATCATCGGTTTCAATTATGGTGTCAATTGCTTCCAATTTTTCAACTAGAATATCGCAAGCCTTGCGAATAATTTCTTGGTTTGTAAATACACCAATTGTTTGAATTGTAAAATCAAAGCTGTCACGCTTAACAACCCGTTGTCCATCCAACAAACGCCAGTTAGTGGTCTCAAATACAATTTCTTCCTTGGTCATGCCCTTGTCTTTCCACTCTTGGGCCTTCTTTGCAAGAATTTCCTCAATATGAACATCGTCTTGAGTAAATCCATATGTGCAAGTAGAAACCGCGTTGAACATTCCGTCATTTTTAGCAGTTGCAATTGAGAACTCGCAAGTAAAATGCAATTTTTCGCCTTGGATTTCATCGGAAATTTTAGGACGTAGTCTAGCAAAATCAATGTAATAACCAGTCAATGAATTTGGTGGAAATATACTCTTTTGATCTTTATCTTTTAAATATTCATTTGTAGTCAAATTTTTAATCTTAAAGTGTTCAGTTGTTACAAACATAATGGTATCTGTAAGATTTTCTACATTTACCTCAACAAGGTAATTTTGAAGTGGCATTTTCAAATCAGAAATATGAATTGGAATACAACTTAATCTCTGTTTAAGAATCTCATTATTTAAGCGAGTTGTATTTGTAATAATCGTACATTTATTTTGTTCATTTGGACTAGTTTTGAAAACAACTGTTGGGATGTCAGACAAAATTGTCCTGCGAAGCCCGTTCGCTAAACTTACATTCACATCTCTCAACGTAAATGACAAGGTATCACCGTCTTCTTCTAACTTTTCAATGCGTGGGTTCATTCTATATTATACTAAATAAATACTATTTAATATATTTAATCAATTTTTTTAAAAATGAGTTAAAATAATAATCCAATAAGCTTAATATAGATTAATGAGTTCAATTCTCTATTATAGTAATTTTTGCGAGCATTCTAAAAAGCTTTTGCAGACTCTTTCTAAAACTCAGGCAAGCAAAGATATTCATTTTATATGTATTGACAAAAGAACCAAGGGTCCTGATAATAAAATTTATTTAGTTTTAGAAAGTGGTCAAAAAATTGTTATGCCTGAAAATGTAACAAAGGTTCCTGCTTTATTACTATTGAATAATAATTATCAAGTTCTTTATGGCGATAACATTTATAATCATTTAAAACCGGCACAAGAAGTTATTACTCGCCAAGCAACAAGTAATAATATGGAACCAATGGCGTTTTCTTTAGGAGGAGGTTGTGTTGCATCCGACCAATATAGTTTTTTAGACATGGATTCAGAAGAATTAAATACAAAAGGAAATGGTGGAATGAGGCAAATGCATAATTACGTTCCGTTGAATTATAGTGATACAATAAGCACGCCAACTGATGAGCACGATTATAAACAAAGTAGAAGTGCTGGTGGACAGGAAATGACAATTGAAAAGTTGCAACAAATGAGAGAACAAGAAATTGCCGGATTGACTGCAAAGAAATAATAAATAATATAGGTTAATAACTTAAAAAAATAATAAAATAACAAATATAATGGCTACGCAATCAGCAACATTATTAACCGCTTTTAATGATCATTTTATGGAATTTGTTAATGATATTATAAACGTTTTTCCAGATGATATTGATTTAGCAACTGCAAAAAACTCTTTTATTTTGATTAGAAAGGCCAATCCTAAAATGATTATAAAGATTTGGCAACAGTTTGTTGTAGAGAATTATAGTGATGCAATTGACAAGGATGATATTAGTTTTTTTATTAATAAGGACTATTCAGCAGATTTATCAAAAGCGGAAAATTCGGATAAAATAATGGAGGCCATCAATAGATTGAGAACACCTGTTAAAATGATGAAACAAGAAGACCAGAAAAAGGTAATGAAATATATTCAAAATTTAAAGAAGATTTCAACATTGTATCATACTATGGCATAAATCAACCTTAAAAAGTTGTTCAAAATATTAAATTCTATTTAGTTTGATTTAAAAAAATAAATTTATATCAAACATATAAATAATGTCCGAAACAGAAGAGCGCACGATTCCAGAAGAGTTTACCAAGATTATTAAAGACTTTATTTCTGATATTCTTATTACATTCCCGGAATATCTTCCAATAATTGATAAATGGTGGAAGCCTCAAGACTTCTCTCATGTAGAGGATATTGAGGCTCGCAATAAAGCAGTTTGTTTAGACGCTCAACAAAAAATGCAAAGTTTATTTGACCATTGTGTGCGAGTTTTCCCCGAACGTTTCTTTGATATTTTATATCAAAAGACGGAAATTTTTGATGATGATTCTCAAGTAAATACTGAGTTTTTGCCTGGAATTAGTTTTAAATACTTATGGAAATGTGACATTAGTGACAAGACTCGTGAAACAATTTGGAAGTATTTGCAAATGGTATTAATCTGTATAATTGGAAGCGTTAAGGATAAATCGGCGCTTGGAGACACCTCACAATTATTTGATGCAATTAATGAGGATGAATTTAAGATTAAATTGGAAGAGACTCTTGGAAATATGCAAAACATTTTTGAGAATATGTCACAGGAAGAAGGAACTGCAGCCGGTGAATCAAGTTCTGAATTTAATATGCCTTCTGCTGATGACATTCAAGGCCATTTACATAGTATGATGGGGGGAAAGTTGGGAGATCTTGCTAGAGAAATTGCTGAAGAAACGTCGCAAAATTTAAATATGGATATGGAAGGTGTTACCGATGTAAAAGACATATTCCAAAAACTTTTTAGTAATCCAGGAAAGTTAATGGGTTTAGTTAAAAACGTTAGCGATAAACTTGATTCAAGAATGAAGTCAGGAGAGATTAGCCAGAATGAGCTAATGACTGAAGCAAGTGAGATGTTAAATAAAATGAAGAATATGCCTGGAATGGGAAATATTCAAGAAATGCTAGGTAAGATGGGAATGGGAGGAAGAGGAATGGGAAGAGATGGCGGGTCTGGTGGAATGGATATGGGCGATTTAGCTGCGATGGCTGGTATGGCTGGATTAGGAAGAAATACAAAAATTAATACTAACGCGATGAAGCAACAAGCAGATAGACTTTCAAAACAGGAGGCTTTTAGGAATAGAATTAAGAAAAAAATGGAAGCCAAAAATCTCGCTCATTTGGCAGCTGCTTCTGCCTCGGTAAATACACTTCAAGAACAACAAGCTACGCAAATAACAGATGAAGAATTAATTGCAATGTTTGGTTCAGAGGGTAAGACTGAACGAACTCCACGAGTATCCAAACCAAAACCAAATGATTCTAATGTTAAAAATAAAAAGAAAAAAAAAAATAAGACTTAAGAAAATTTAACGCTTGTTAGTAATATTTTTTTTTGTTAAAACTTTACCAAATAACATGTATAATACAACAAATAAAGCTACAAACCCTTCAACAATATTTTGAACCATGTTCATTTGAATAAAGTAATTGTCACTTCCATTTTTGTCAAGTGTTTCAATATAATAAAAACGAATGGCTGTTAAAAGGTGGCTAATAAAAAATAAAAATAATAATACTGCAAAGCAATAATTAGTTTCTGAAATAGATATTATTACTGAAAATAAAAATAAATATAGAACTCCTTTTAATATTGGACCTAAACCTTTAAAGTCTGGTCTCCCGTTATTGTCTTCAAAAATTCCAGAATAATATTTCAATTTTCTACCTTCTTTATTTACAATATCTGGCATGTTCATTTGTATATAATATATTAATATTATATATAAAATTAATAAAACACTATGCAGTTATTTCTTGAATAAAACGTATAAAACAGCAATTAATGATAAAACTCCACCGATTATATTATCGTTAACTATTGTTTTTAAAAACTCATCATCTTCACCGTATTCTGTTAACGTGTCTATGTAATAAAAACGAACACCGTTTAATATGCATCCAATAAAATAAATAAAAGCTACTAAAGCTACATACTTATAGTTTTTTGATACAGAATAATATAATGCGTATGATATAAAAATATACTTAGAAATTAATGGAAAAATTCCAAAATCTGGATTTCCTCTGGCAGTGGCAAATGGTCCTGTGTAAAATTTTCCTATTGACATCTTGTATTTTTTTATTTTTTCCCAGTCTTTAATTGTTTCGCCTTGAACTGTGGGAATTTTATTTATTTTTTTTGTTAAATTCATATATATAATGTAAATAATATAATTATTAACTAAATAAATAATTGTTGCAATGAAATTCAAAAATAAAATTAAGTAGTTCTATATATATAATACAATGACTTCAACATTTTGGATCAATGAACCATCAATTCTATTTAATAAAGACTATATTCTTCAATTATGGCCTTCTTCAAAAATGTCTTATGAAGAAAAATTGAACACAATTAGCAGACTTGTTATTATACTATCAATTTTAGGATTTTTATTAACTATGAATAAAAGTATTCTATTAATCGGAGTTTTAACATTGATTGTAATTTTTGCAATGTATAAAATTCGCAAACAAAAAGTTACCAAGGATATGTTGGATGGTTCAAAGGAAGGATTTAGTGGAATTGATGTCAAAAATCAGCAAGAAACTATTATCAATCCTGATACTTTAAAAAATTATTTAAAATCAGAATTTATGCCCGTTAATAAGAAGAATCCTCTTGGCAATGTCTTGTTAACTGAGATTATGGACAATCCCACTAGAAAACCTGCTCCTCCATCTTTTAATACAGAGGTTTATGAGGATATTAACGTTTCAACTAAAAAAATGGTTCAGAGCTTGAATCCTGGCATAAAAAATACAAACAAACAATTATATGGAGATTTAGGAGAACAATTTGAATTTGACCAATCTCAGTGGTCTTTTTATTCTACACCTAACACAAAAATTCCAAATGATCAAGGAGCATTTGCTGATTATTTATATGGTGACATGCCCAGCTGCAGAGATGGAAACGCTTTTGCATGTGTTCAAGATAATATTAGATACAATTTGTATTAATTACCTTTAGAAAAAGCAATCAAGCAAAATAATAAAAATAAAAATTAATTTATAATACTTTTGTTTAGTAAAAAAATAAATGTATTATATATAAATGGCGTTTGTTACTAATTATACCTTTGATAACATGAGTAGAATTGGAAATGATACTTGCTTCCAAGACCAGGAGACAATTCAAAATATAAGTGCATGCAACTACACTTTGCAGAATTATTTTGCCAACGACTGCACTATGAAAAAGCCAATTGCTTTAGCCACGTCTCAGCCATGTGTTTTTTACAATGGAACTAGTCCAGTTGGTTCTGGTGGATGCGTTGTTGATAATAGTTCTAAGTTATTGATTGGCAGTATCCAAACTCACCCCAAATGTAAGATTGACTTGTTCCAGCGCCCCTTTGCCACTGTCCCATTTTTAGGACGTGGGTCAGTTTGCCCTATTTTAGAGTCTCAAATTCAACAAGGTGAGCTTCTAACTAACAAGCGAAGCGTGAATAAGCTAGCGGAAAAGAGCTATATTAAATATCAAAATACTCCTTTAATTCCTAGCGTTCAAGACCGCATCACGAACCCTGCTTATTGTGTTGAGGGGGTTGCATCTGAAGGATGGATTCGCGGCGGAGTTCCATCTCGCGAATTGACAAGAGACCGTGATTATTATGCAGCTCACACACAAAATCAATATGTTTAACAGCCTTTCATAACTTGTTAAGTTTAGCCTTAAATGTTTTCCAAACTAACCATTATTTTATTTATAATATATTTAAAAAACAACATAAAACACAACTACTTATTATTATATGTACAATTCACATTTTGTTTGCACATATAGTTTTTATGACAATCTTCTTAGAAACACTTATCATAAAGATGAAAAATATGACGTGGAAGACGTAGAAGAATTTGAAGAGTTGTCCGAGTTAATATATAAAACAGAATTATTAAGAGCATTGGAATTTACTGTAGATCAAGTTGAAAGCTCTTGTGACAATGTATTTTTTAACAATGAAAAATTGTTTGAACTTTATAATATTTTAAAAATAGATGTTGGATTTATGGAATGTATAGAAAAAATTAAGCTGAAATATTGTTGCGAAGATTATGAATCTGGATTTGTCACTTTATTTTCATATGATTATTTTTTTTTGACTCATAAATGCATTTGTAACATTTTAAATGAAGGAATAACTCGCAGTGATAATATAAATCAACTTAAAGATGCAATTAAACAAAGTTAGATTATTTTTCTATAAGGATTATATATAACATGGCATCAACACGAAACCTAAATACACCTGGAAATTATAATTTAGAGCAAAGACAATACAAACAATCCGAGGTTTATACACTTTATCCTAACTCGCAATATGGTGCGGCTTATGACACAAAGTTTCCTGGCAATGGTGTAAACCCAGCTCAAATACCATGGAATCAATTGTCATACAATGCACCTGATATTGAGTCATTTTTATTTGGCATAAACTCTACAAATTTAGTAAACCCAGCTGGACCTTTATATCCTGAATTAAAAACATTAGAAACTGCTAATTTTTTCAAGAAGGACGCAGTTTTAATGCCAGAACCTTTAGCAATAGAGAAAAATCAAAGACCTTTTCCTTGCCCAAACTAAAAGTTAAAAAAGTTACTTTGTTTTTGTATTAATATTATTTTTAAAATATGTGGGTTTTTTATATGAGTAACATAAATTCAAATAATATTAATAGCACGAATATAACCACTACTAACTTGCAAGTGCAAAATATAAATGGAATACCAATTGTTAGTATTATCGGAGGTTATTATCCATGCAATTCTTGCGATGGAACTGTTTGTGACCCCGATATAGGTTGTGGAACTTGTAATTCATGTGAATCATTTGTGCCTGACCCATGTGATTGTTATATTTCTAAAAGTGGTGGAACAGGACCTACAGGTCCAACAGGACCTCAAAGCACAGTTACTGGGCCTAGTGGTTATACAGGACCTCAAAGCACAGTTACTGGGCCTACTGGTTATACAGGACCTCAAAGCACAGTTACCGGACCTACAGGTTATACAGGACCTCAAAGCACCGTTACAGGTCCAACAGGACCTCAAAGCACAGTTACCGGACCTACAGGTTTTACAGGTCCAACTGGTCCAACAGGACCTCAAAGCACAATTACAGGACCTACAGGTTATACAGGACCTCAAAGCACTGTTACAGGTCCAACTGGTCCAACAGGACCTCAAAGCACAGTTACTGGGCCTACTGGTTATACAGGACCTCAAAGCACAGTTACAGGTCCTACAGGTTATACAGGACCTCAAAGCACAGTTACAGGTCCAACCGGTCCAACAGGACCTCAAAGCACAGTTACCGGGCCTACAGGTCCAACAGGACCTCAAAGCACAGTTACCGGGCCTACAGGTTATACAGGACCTCAAAGCTCAGTGACAGGGCCTACTGGACCAACAGGTTATACAGGACCTCAAAGCACAGTAACTGGACCTACAGGTCAAACAGGACCTACTGGTCCTGCAAATGCTTCTACTGTTACTATTACAGATACAAATAGTGGTTCTGTTTATTACCCTACTTTTGTATCAGCAGCAGGAACAGGACAAACGTTACTAGCAGATATATCAACCACCTCTTTGTCTTATAATCCAAGCACAGGTAGATTGACTACTGAAAATATGTATATAGGAACAGCAACAGATCCTGCAATAATAACAAATACTGAAATAAATAGGTTCTCAACTAGTTCTAGTAGCACAAGTTACCTAATACGTTCTCAGGGAGCAACCGGAACGGCTTTTATTGAGATTCGCTCTGGTAATGCAGATGCTTCACCACAAATTTATCAATCTGTATATAACACTATCAATGGGTTACCAAGGACAGAATATATTTTGCAAGATACTTTTTTTGATATTTATACTAAACATACAAACCCTGACTATGATTTAATTGCTGGTGTGCAGAGTTTTAAAAATCCTACGTTTAATCTTGGATATCCAGTTAGTATGTTGTACAGTTTTGACTCGGGATTATTTAGTACTAGTTATACAGGTGTTAGAGTCAACACCGGTTATATAGATATGTTTAATTCGTCAACTACGACGGGTAGTGCCAATATAGCACAATTTTATCCTGGAACTATTAACTTTTTTGGTAACGTTAGATTTGTTGGGAGTTACGGTATAACCCTACAATCTAATGATGATCCCTCACCAAATGGAACACTTACATTAACTTATCCAAGTAGCGCACATAAAACGTGGATTACATGGCCTTCAATTGCAGGAAAAACAGTTGTATTACCTACTAGTGTTGGTGCGACTTCTGGAATATGGTATAGTATTTGTAATAAATCTACTACCCAAACAGTATTAGTTAAAGAAGGTAGCACTGGTGGAACAACAATTTATACTATTCCAGTTGGTCCTACAGGTGGTATTGGGCCTACAGGTGGTATAGGGTCTTACGTAAAGTTTGTTACGAATAGTTCGAATTATTATAGGGCTATATAATTTCTGAATCGTCTCTGCTCACGGTTTCCTTTTCTTATCTTTTGATTAAAATCCAAAAAACTATTAAAATGACAAGGAAATTAAAAGGAACCAGCAAAAACAATAAGGACAATCTAAGGTTTATAAACTTTATACTAACTCGCAATATATTATTGCTTACTATACAAAGTTCTCTGGAAATGTTATCAATTCTGTTCAGGTACCTGGAATCAATTTTCAAGCAATGAACTTTAATTAAAAACATTTGTAACTTCTAATTTTTTCAAGGAGCACTCAGTTTTAATGACAGAACCTTTAGCAATAAAGAAAAACCAAAGACTTTTTCCCTGTTCAAAGTAAAAGTTAAAAAAATTTAGCTTGTTTTTGTTTTTGTATTAATATTATTTTTAAAATATGTGTGTTTTTTATATGAGTAACATAAATTCAAATAATATTAATAGCACGAATATAACCACTACTAACTTGCAAGTGCAAAATATAAATGGAATACCAATTGTCAACATTATTGGAGGTTATTATCCATGCAATTCTTGCGATGGAACTGTTTGTGACCCCGATATAGGTTGTGGAACTTGTAATTCATGTGAATCATTTGTGCCTGACCCATGTGATTGTTATATTTCTACAAGTGGTGGAACAGGACCTACAGGTCCAACAGGACCTCAAAGCACGGTAACCGGGCCTACTGGTCCAACAGGACCTCAAAGCACAGTTACTGGGCCTACTGGTTATACAGGACCTCAAAGCACAGTTACTGGGCCTACTGGTTATACAGGACCTCAAAGTACCGTTACAGGTCCAACCGGTTATACCGGACCTACAGGTTTTACAGGTCCAACAGGTTATACAGGACCTCAAAGCACAATTACAGGTCCAACTGGTCAAACAGGACCAACTGGCGCAACAGGACCAACTGGCGCAACAGGACCAACTGGCTCAACAGGCGCAACAGGCGCAACGGGACCAACTGGCTCAACAGGCGCAACAGGCGCAAGAGGCGCAACAGGCGCAACTGGCTCAACCGGCTCTACAGGAATAACTGGCTCAACAGGACCAACTGGTGCAACAGGTCCAACGGGACCTCAAAGCACAGTTACAGGTCCAACTGGTCCAACCGGTTATACCGGACCTACTGGTCAAACAGGACCTACAGGTTATACAGGACCTACCGGTCCAACAGGCATTATTGGTAAAACAGGACCTACTGGTCCAACTAATGCTTCTACTGTTAATATTACAGATACAAATACTGCTGCTACTTATTACCCTACTTTTGTATCAGCAGCAGGAACAGGACAAACGTTACGAGCTGATATATCCACCAATCCTTTGTCTTATATTCCAAGTACAGGAACATTGACTACTGATAATATGTATATAGGAACAGCAACAGATCCTGCTATGATATCAAATACTAAAATACAAAAGACAAGTACTGGGAATACAAAATACACAATATCAGCTAGTGGAACAACCGGAACGGCTTATATGGAGATTCGTTCTGGTACAGGTAGTGGAAATCCTGGAGTAGGACCCAGAATATACCAAATAGCACAAAAAACTAGCGATTTTACACAAAGGTCTTCTTCCACTATACAAGATACTTTTTTTGATATTAATACTCATTATCCTGATCCTTCTCTTAGCACTAATATTTATGCGGGTGTACAGGGTTTTCAAAGTTCTATTTTTCCTAGTACATTAGTAGGCACTACGTTGTACAATTATAGTGCCACAGGTTCTAGTGGTAATACCGGTACTAGTTATACAGGTGTTAGAGCCTTATATAACTATATAGAAATGTTTAGTAGTTCTTCAACTCCGACGGGCACTGTAAATATAGCACGATTTAATGCTTCAACTATTGATCTTTACGGTAATATTAGATTTGTTGGGAATTACGGTATATATGAAAAATCTATTATAGATACTACACCTAATGCAAATGTTCAATTAATTAATCCTACTAACTTATTTTCAACATTTATTACATGGCCTTCAGTTGCAGGAAAAATAGTTGTATTACCTAATGTATTATATTATGGGGGGTATTGGTATGGTATTTGTAATAAATCTACTACCCAAACAGTATTAGTTAAAGAAGGTGGCACTGGTGGAACAACAATTTATACTATTCCAGTTGGTCCTACAGGTGGCACTGGGCCTACGGGTGGTATAGGGTCTTACGTAAAGTTTGTTAGTAATGGAGTTAGATACTTTAGTGGTTGATAATTTCTGAATCGTCGCGGTCTTCGGTTTCTTTTTCATATCTTTTGATTAAACTCCAAAAAATTATTAATATGACAACGAAATTAAAAGGCACCAGCAAAAACAATAAGGACAATCTAAGGTTTATAAACTTTATACTAACTCGCAATATATTATTGCTTACTATACAAATTTCTCTGGAAGTTTTATTAATTCTGTTCAGGTACCTGGAATCAATTTTCAATCAATGAACTTTAATTAAAAACATTTGTAACTTCTAATTTTTTCAAGGAGCACGCAGTTTTAATGACAGAACCTTTAGCGATAGAGAAAAACCAAAGACCTTTTCCTTGCCCAAACTAAAAGTTAAAAAAGTTACTTTGTTTTTGTATTAATATTATTTTTAAAATATGTGTGTTTTTTATATGAGTAACATAAATTCAAATAACATTAATAGCACGAATATAACTACGACTAATTTGCAAGTGCAAAATATAAATGGAATACCAATTGTCAACATTATTGGAGGTTATTATCCATGCAATTCTTGTGATGGAACTGTTTGTGACCCCGATATAGGTTGTGGAACTTGTAATTCATGTGAATCATTTGTGCCTGACCCATGTGATTGTTATATTTCTACAAGTAGTGGAACAGGACCTACAGGTCCAACAGGACCTCAAAGCACAGTTACTGGGCCTAGTGGTTATACAGGACCTCAAAGCACAGTTACTGGGCCTACTGGTTATACAGGACCTCAAAGCACATTTACCGGGCCTACAGGTTATACAGGACCTCAAAGCAGCGTTAGAGGTCCAACAGGACCTCAAAGTCCAGTTACCGGACCTACAGGTTTTACAGGACCTACAGGTTATACAGGACCTCAAAGCACGGTAACCGGGCCTACAGGTTATACAGGACCTCAAAGCACAGTTACCGGGCCTACAGGTTATACAGGACCTCAAAGCACGGTAACCGGGCCTACAGGTCAAACAGGACCTCAAAGCACAGTTACCGGGCCTACAGGTTATACAGGACCTCAAAGCACAGTTACAGGTCCAACCGGTCCAACAGGACCAACAGGTTACACAGGTCCAACAGGTCCAACGGGACCTCAAAGCACAGTTACCGGACCAACAGGTTACACAGGACCTCAAAGCACAGTTACCGGGCCTACTGGACCAACAGGTTATACAGGACCTCAAAGCACAGTAACTGGACCTACTGGTCAAATAGGTCCAACTGGTCCTGCAAACACAAATGCTTCTACTGTTACTATTACAGATACAAATACTGCTTCTGTTTATTACCCTACTTTTGTATCAGCAGCAGGAACAGGTCAAACGTTACGAGCAGATATATCAACCACCCCTTTGTCTTATAATCCAAGCACAGGTAGATTGACTAGTGAAAATATGTATATAGGATTAACCGGAGCCATTAATAAACCTGCATATTTCAGCAATAATTCTATACAAGTCTTCTCAACTGATGCAAATCAGGAATCATATACAATAGATACTCAATGTGTGACTTTTCCGTATCTAACCGAAGCAAGAATTGATATTAAATCAGGTAATGCATTCGCTCCACCCAAAGTATTTCAAAAAGCAAACCTCAATACGGATCCAACACAAGAATCATTTTTTGGTATGCAAGATACTAGTTTTAATATGTGCATGCAATATCCAGATCCTTCAAACAATTTAGAAATATTTGCTGGTGTACAAGGTTTAACAATTCCTACTTATCAATTGGGATACCCATTTTCTGCGTTGTACAACTCCTTTATTGACAATAATGATACCGGTATTCCTAATTTTACAGTTCTTAGAGCTAATTTAAACAATATTGATATGTCTACTGGATATGATACTCAGGCGGGTAATACAAATATAGCACAATTCTTTCCTGGACAAATTGATCTTTACGGTCTTGTTAATTTTTACAATTTTTCCGGTGTATCTGAAAACTCTATCATAGATCCCTCAGCAAATGGAACACTTACAATAACTTATCCCACTTATGCATTTAAAACCGTAATTATTGCAGGACCAACAGGAAAAACAGTTGTATTGCCTACTAGTATTGGCGCAACTTCTGGAATATGGTATGGTCTTTGTAATAAATCTACTACTAGCACAGTAACAGTTAAAGAAGTAGGTCCATCTGGAACAACAATTTATACTATTCCAGCTGGTCCTACAGGTGGAACTGGGCCTACGGGTGGTATAGGGTCATTCGTGAAGGTGGTTACGAATGGTTCAAATTATTATAGGGCTGGATAATTTTTGAATCGTCTTAGCTTAAAATGTGCAAAAGTTGTTAAAAGACTCGGACCCTATATAAACCAAAATTATAACGCCAAATTTGTAAAAATAAAAAAGAACTTTATTTAATTTAAATTTAATTTAAAATGGGATGAAACACATACAATCTTATATTCCTATAATATACTTTATTGACTGCATTACGTTGTAGCAATAACGGTCATGAGGGTTGTGTAAAACAAGATTTTGTGCCGGTGAAAATCCTCTTAAATAAGTTTTTAAGATGGGTTGCGAATAATATCCATTTCGTAAACTTCTGATTTGTTTTTCAGGAACGTGTTTTGGATTTTCTGCAATTGGTTCTGTATGCGTGTTTGGCTGAAAAGGTTGTTGCACCGGAACCATTTTTACAGGAATGGTTGTAATGGGGTCAATAATAACTCTGCGAATATTTTTTGTAATATTAGCGTATCTTCTGCACGCATTACACGTTATGTTTGTATTACATTCCGAAGGCATTTTTGTCGTGGTTTGGTTATATTCAATATTAAATTTTGATTGAGTTAATGTTCCACGTGTTTTCCCGAAACAATCACACATAAAAACCGCAATAAATATAATAGATAGTAAACTTGCAGTTACAAACATTGTATTGATTGTGCATTATTTTTTTTTTAAAAAAGTTTTCAATTTTTTTTTTACTTGCACTTTATATTTAGCTTGTTCTAATTTTATTCCACTTTAAATGTAAAAACGTAATAAAATTGTATTTAGTATTCAGGTGTATGCTTCTTGAATAAACAACCTTGAGAAGTCATACCCTTTACGGCATTTGTTACAATATTAGGGTTTTGGTTCGCACACGTTGACATCCAAATCTTTATAATACAGAAATTTTTCTTTGGTGAAATGGTAATTCCGGTTACATTGGCAACAAATGATGACTGTGTACTAATCGTTTCTCCAACAAGAACATAACTAAGTTCCTTCCAAACCTCGTAAACACTCTTGTTTGAAATCTTATAAGAGAAACAACCGCCTGCACGATTCTTTGGATCTTCCCAGATTGGCTTTATGCCTTCCTTCATAAGGAACAACATACAGTTCTTCACCAAAACGTCTGGTAGCGTTTCGGCAAGAGCAATAGCTTCCTCAACACTTCCGAGTGTGTAAATCTTTTTATAACTGCCAATACTCCAATCGGTGTCATGAGGCAAGTGTGCCCACATGGTCCATTTGTTTAATAGTGCATGATATTCGCTACTATCTGTATATGTTGCCATTGTAGTTTGCGGAGTTACCATTATAATTGTAACTATCAATTTTTTTTTATATTGTTTTTGCTTATTCATTCAATTATCATTGATTATCTGGCAATTCATAAGAAAATTCTACTTTACTATCTGAATCTGTATTTGTATTTGTATTTGTGGCTTTATTGATAAAATCTAAAACGGTCATATTTGACGTATCAATGTAAATAAATGGTGAAACAGTGTAATCATTTTCATTAAATTCTATCTCATCTTTTTCATTAAACGTTTTCATATTCACGTTGTTATCAATAACATCTAATTCATATATTCCAGTAATTTCATCGCAATTAACATTATGTTGTTCCTTTAATAGATATGAAATTAAAAGAAGATTAATCTTATTTCCAACAACGTAATAATTCTCATAGTCATTTGATAGCTTTATTTTATACTTTGTGCCATTAAATTTTACAGTTAATGACATAAATGAAAACTTACATAATTTATAATCAAAATTTAACGGAAACTTTGGCAATCCAAAAAATAATACCTTATTCAACTTTGGTGATGTTTCTGTTAATCCTTCATAATCAGAAAATATAATAAAGTCGTACAATAAAAACTGATGAAGTGAAACATACTGTTTATTTGTTGATAGCATAACTTTATTAAACTTTATAATATCAATCTCAGATTTTTTATTAAACTTTTCAATTAATGATTTTATTGGTTTAAACGATGGATGGAAATACAATTTCTTAACACGCATTTCAATGTTTGTGTAAAAAAGAATTGTATAGAATGATATATTTAAAAGAGTAGCTTGATATTGATTTGGAAAACAGTATGTCATGAATATATGAAACCCTGCTCCAAGAGTAAAAATATTAATTATAGTCATTAACTTTGGATAAATTATAAATAAATTTTTAAATAGTTTTTGATTTATATACTTTGGAAGCTTTCATATGCCGGAGATGTAGAAGAATATGGAAAAAAGTTTTTCTTAAACACTGTTGTAGGCCGAGACACAGTTTTGGTTTCAGGTTGTTTTGTAATATAAATACTACTAGTAGTTGTATTTAGTTGAGGCGCCGGTCCTATTGTAGTATTTAATCCAAATATATATAATAACATTGCTACCACAAATGTCATTAAAATAAATGGTATGAAAACAATAATCCAGGAAATAACTCCTAAACCACCGTCACATAAACCATTTAATAAAAGAGTAACAAGTATTGCAACAACAAATTTCATAAACGCAGTATTATAAAGCCCTTTAAAGGTATCAATTAGAATCTGCGCGAGAGAAAAAACTATATAAATTAATGCGGGAGGACATAATTTGAACATGGATAACTTATATTATATCAATAAAAAAATGGCTCACCATCCTTTAAATAACCAACTTGATTTCCAGGGTCACCATCTTTATCTACTGCATAAATTGGTCCATTTTCCTCATTAGTTGCAAAGTAGTTAACGTCTTCAATTTCAATTTCAAAAACTTCCTCTTCTTCCTCTTTATCCTCTTCAATTTCCTCATCTTCTTCTTCCTCTTCTACTTCATCCTCAGTATCCATCTCTTCTTCCTCTTGTTCAAATTCTTGTTTCTCTTGTTCAACTTCTTGTTTCTCCTCTTCATCCTCTTCATCTTCTTCATCCTCTTCTTCTTCATCTTCTTCATCTTGTTGTTCATCTTCCTCATTTTCTTCATCTTCTTGTTCTTCTTTAGATTCTACCGCAATTGATTTTGAGAAAATATTATTTGAAATAAAACACTTTGTGCACAATTCTTCAGAATTTTTATTGTGGCTGCATTCGCACTTACATAAATCAGTTTCTTCCTCATCGGCTTCGTTTTGGTATTCTTCCTCTTCCTCTTCCTCTTCCTCTTCCTCTTCCTCTTCCTCATCCTCTTCCTCTTCCTCTTCCTCTTCCTCTTCCTCTTCCTCTTCTTGGCTTTGATTCTCTTTAATCTTGTCCTCTTCACTATCACTGGTTTCTGTAACAGAAACACGAACGTTTTTTGACGTAACTTCATTTTGCAATAAAATCTTTTCAATTGTGCAATCATCGTCAACGCTTTGAGTGTCAGACACTTCTTCAATATTCAATGAAATATTTTCCTTAGAAATGTTTAGCCGAGTATTGTGTTTTTGCAAGATTTCAAGTTCTTTCTTATAATATTCCATCTCAGCACGACACTTTTCAAGTTCTCTAGTTAAATGCGAGTGTGTATAATCGTAAATTAAATCATGAATACCACGTTTAACAACAGAATTAACTTCATTTAAAATTGGTTGAATATCAATAAAAGTAGGCAAATGCGACATTACTCTTGGATATTTTATATTAGTAAATTTCGTTTAATATGATTTAGAAAATATTTAAACAATATGTATAACATGGACAATATTACAATTATATGCGAATCCGATGCTTATGAAAAAATCCAAATGATAATGCGACAAACAGATTATAATGAAGACATTGCAAGAGAGAAATTAATGGTAAACAACGATGACCCAATAAAAGTAATTAAAGAATACATGGGAATTGTTGAAAAACCTAAACCTGTGCCAAAATCTGTTAATCAAGAAATATATAAACAACTAAGACGTAGATTAGATGATTCTATTCGCAATTTTAATATTAAACAAGATGCTAAATTAAAGGATGAAATCGCAATGAATAACAACAGAAAAATTGACTAATCTATTTTCTGGATAAATGAATTTTTCCAGAAAAAGTATATGGATAAAAGTAATCATGTATACCTTAATAAATAATAAATTAAATTTATTATTTAATTAATTTGAAGCTAATCCAAAGCGTTCATTAACAATATTATTTTTTGTCTGTTGCTTCTTCTGGAGTCTCTTTTTCAACTGATAATTATTTGATGGTATAATCTTATTATTAATAATAAAATCATCATTATCTTCATGAAACTCTGGTAGAATTCTAGTAAGAGGTTTATCAACAATTAAAAATAAACGCTCTGATTTGAGTAACGAGCGATATTCTTGTATTGTTAAATTTCCATAATAACGTTCCAACATATAATGTGGATTAGGAGCAGGTTTAATATTCTTTGAGTAATGATATATTTTTGAATAAATATGATTAATCAAATAATAACGTTCAAACTTTGTTGAGCTATCAATATTTTCTTCCATTAAATGAGCAGTAGCACATTCAGGGCTGCAAAAACAACCATAAACATGGTAAGTGTCTTTAATAAAATGTTTTGGAATATAAATAGGCGGATTGTCAAAATCATAAGAGCACCAGAAACAAGCAGACTTCTTGTCAGAAATATTGTTAATATGCAAGTTGTGTTCAAGTGTTTTGAGCTTTCTCCATATCTCCTTTGTTTCGCAGCAATCATTGTCTTGAATATCATTATAATTCATATTCTTTATATTAGAAATAGAAGTAGAACCAATAATTTCAGGTGGTGTTATAATTGTATTATCATCTTCTGGTTTGTTTATAATTTCATAAAAACAATCATTTTTGGGCCCTCCAAATGTAAACGACTCTATATTTGAAGACGTAAAGTTAGAGTTATAATCTCCAGACATTTGCAAATCTTTTGTTGAGCACTTTAAATGCAAAATAACGTTTGGTTTAGTTTCTTTCTGTTCTGTAACTGTCAAATTTTGTTGTATTATTTTTCCCCCCTTTGGCTTTCTTCCTCTTTTTTTTCCAGGTGATTTAACGACAACATTTTCGCCTTCATTCAATTCATTTGGTTCAAGAACTTCATTTCCGTCTTCCTCCAACTTTTCACTATTAAAATCAATAGATATTTGCAATTGAATGTTTGAATCTGAAGAAAAAACAACCTTATTTTCAGAATCTTTTTCCTTTGCTGCATGAATCGCGTCGTTTTTAACCTTCTCCTGACTAGCTAATATTTCTTTTTTAGTTCTCCTTCCCCTCTTAGGTTTTATCGCTTCCTCTGAAACTTTACTCATTTTATACTATACCTATTCTATTACTACTAATTTAAATGGTTTTAATAAATATTTAAAGTTATATTTTTATTATTGACAATTATTTTTATCATAACAATTTCGGCATACAGGAATATAGCTGTCTGAACCTACTAGAGTCTGCTGGGTTTCCTTTGTCAAACGAAGCGAGAATATTCCAGGTTCTCCGTTCTTACAAATAGAGCATAATGACTTTAATTTTGTATAATCATTGCATATTGGAATAAGGTCTAACATTTGCCCAAATTTTTTTCTCTCAAAATCGCCATCCAACCCAGCAATATAAACTTTTTTCTTTTCATTTATCATGTCCAAAACACAATCATACAAATCATCAAAGAATTGGCCTTCATTAATTAAGATAACTTTCGCGGTTCGTAGTTTCAAATGTTTGCTTGATTCCTCATCAAAATCATCATCTACGCTTCTATTGTCCCATACATCTTTTATTAGTTGAGTTTGAATGCAAGGGATCATTTTTTTATCGTGCGTAGAAAGCATTGATTCGTGATATCTTTTATCTGAACAATGATTTATAACCGCGACAGGAATATTACAAAATGAACACTGCTTGTAAATTTCTAGTAGCTTGGATGTTTTTCCAGAATACATTGGACCCATAAATAATTCTAGATAGCCTGATGTTGCCATTTCTATTTTTTGTTTGTCCATAATATTGGTTAGAATTATTAATTTCAATTTTATTCGTTATATTTTTCTTATATGATTTTCTTTTTGATTGTCTTTTTGATTGTCTTTTTGATTGTCTTTTTGATTGTCTTTTTGATTGTCTTTTTGATTGTCTTTTTGATTGTCTTTTTGATTGTCTTTTTGATTGTCT
>Ga0214921_10000245_pt1 | contig 107673 bp, 119 predicted proteins | sample LL1505_MetaG_FD_177992 | JGI IMG/M metagenome (GOLD analysis project Ga0214921, IMG submission 177992) | Freshwater microbial communities from Lake Lanier, Atlanta, Georgia, United States - LL-1505 | ecosystem: Environmental > Aquatic > Freshwater > Lake | place: USA: Georgia | collected... | reverse complement strand
CTTCTGCTGACCAGCATACGAACAACCCCCCACGAGTTTTATCGTACCTTTATCATCCACCAAAAGAATTCTATTTGTAAACAGAATCAAGGGTTGCACAGAGCACCACGCACCCAAAATGCTCTATATGAAACAAAAATTTATTTTTAGGAACGTTGCAACTCGAACAAGCGCTTAACTTCATCAACTGTTGTCGCATCTTGCGGGGATTTGTCTTGGCGATTGGCCATAATTCGCGGGAATCGCAAGGCATAACCACCCATCGATGCTGTTTTTCCTGCGCGATGCAACGGCGAAATAGTAATTTCATCTGCACGAACTACAACCACTATCTTTGGAACAATCCACACGTCAGGCGTGTGTTCATTCGCAACGGAACAATGCAATGGCTTTTCATGCACCAACAGCTCGTCACACTCACTTTTGAGCGCAACCCACTCGATTTCAGTTGGACCACTTCCACAACGCGCAATAGATTCATACTGACCAAGCTCTGGGTTATACACCCCAAGAAGCACCGCCCCAATCCCCAGCAACGACCTGCTACCTTTTCCAAAATAATAGCCAAGAACCACACAATCGATGGTGTCAGAAAGTTCGCCAGACTCCTTACGTTTCAGCTTGATCCAATTAAAGTTACGCTTTCCAGGAGTGTACACAGTGTCGTTACGCTTAATTACCGTTCCTTCAAGGCCCTCAGAAATTGCAAGCATAAATGCAGCATCAACATCTGCACCAGAACGGCACATCGTTTGCGAAATTGGCGCCACAACGTCGCCAACAGGAATAGCGCGCTCAAGAATTTCTCTGCGCTCTGAATTTGGTTTATTAATCAGATCGTGACCATCAACCCACAAAATATCAAATACAAAAAACTTAAGTGGATATGCCTGCACAACGTCATTGTCCAAGTGCTTGCGCCCTCTTTTTGCAGTTTCTTGAAACGGCAAAAACACACCAGTATTTGCGTCATAACAAATAGCTTCGCCTTCGGCGATCAATGAAACAACCGGCAATGCAGCAATAGCGCGCGTCAATTCAGGAAACACATCTGATTTTTCTTGTAAATTGCGAGAAAAAAACTTAACAACCGGAACGCCATCTGCCCCTACAAACTTGTGCACCTGAAGTCTAAATCCATCAAGTTTTGGTTGCGAAACACATTCGCCAAGTTTATTAAAAATTTCATCAGGAGACGTCATGCGCTCAGCAGCAGCAGGCCGGACAGGAACACCAGGAGTGACCGTAATGTGCGACAATCCATCAATGCCATACATTTTTAGTTGATACGCAATATAGCCAATATCCGCGCACACATTAAATGCATTTTCAATAGCTTGAGAGTGCGATTTGTTACCAACAAGCATCCAAGAAAGCGCATCAATTAAGGTCATTTCAGAAAAACCCAGGCGCAACACACCCAAAATAATGCGCAAAATAAACTTAGCTTCCAGCGCACTGCTTTCATCGAGCAAAGTTTTAAGCAGCACCGCTTTTTTTTCTTTTGAAGAATCGCCCTGAACTCGCTCAATCTCAACCAACAAGGTATACACGTGTTCAATTGATTTTTGAGAGTCAACTACAAGCGGCTGCCAACATGAAGTAAAAGCGCTCGCCAAATCATGCGATGTTGAAACAGCAGCGCGCCAAGTAACAGCATCAACTCCAGCCAAATCACGAAGCAACGGATCCAGCGTTTTTTGTGCAATGTTAAACGAAGTGGATTTAAAAATGGGATATAACATGCCAAGCGACACGTACGAAATGATACGAGCCTCTTGTGCATCAACCGCAACAAGAAGCTCAGAAAGTACCCGAGTCATCTCAAGGCGACGATCTTGAAGCTCTATTTTTTCAAATACTTCAACAAGATGCTTAAATCGCATGAAACTTCCCCGGAAAAATGGTAGCGGTGCAGGGACTCGAACCCCGGACCTACAGATTATGATTCTGCCGCTCTAACCAGCTGAGCTACACCGCCAAAGATGTCTTATTAAAAACGAATCCAACAAGAATCGCGTTTTTCTACCAAGTAATCAAATAAAGATCTTAAGAACAGAACACCCGCCAGAATTGTTGAAGCAATTCCGATGATCAAGGTTACTGCAAAGCCTTTAATACTAGGACTTCCAAATTTTAACAGAATTAACGCAGTTAGCAAGGTCGCACCGTTAGATTCTAAAATAACGCTGACTGCACCGGCAAAACCACGTGAAATTGCATCTTTAAAACCAGCATTTTCTGCCAATAATTCTTTAATACGCTCGAAGATAAGGACCGAGGAGTCAATTGCCATACCAACGCCAAGCACCATTCCAACAATACCCGGCAACGTAAGCGTCGCCTTGAATAACGAAAGCATAGAAAGGGTAAGCAAGAAGTTAAGGACAAGTGATACCCATGCAAGCAGACCTGCATAGCCGTAATAAACAATGCCAAAGCACAACAAAATAACCATAGAAAGCATGCACGCGAACAAGCCAACACGCAATGCATCGTCACCAAGCTCTGCTCCAACAACGCTTTCTTGTTCAAGCGCAAGTGGCGCAAGTAACGCACCTGATTTTAAAAGAAGAGAGAATTTTGCAATATGATCAAGGGTAAATTCGCCAGTGATTCGATTGTTTGCACCAAGTTCACCTTGAATCTTAACCACCGAAATAGCGCGGTTATCAATAATAATTGCCACGGTTCTACCAATATTTTCGCGGCTCATCTCACGTAATTCACGCGCGCCTTGCATGCTCATGCTAAACGCGATGCATGGACGACCATCTTCACCATGGTCAAGCTTTGCGTTTTCGATTCTGTCGCCAGTCAAATCTGGAAACACCGAAACCAAACACCATCCCGTAGGAGTGCTGTCTTCACCACCAAGAAGGTCAGAAAACACAGGTACCGTCATGCGATCAACCGGAAGCATGCCATCATGTGCATCGAGCACTTCATCTTTGGTTGAACCATATTTTTCAACAATTTTAAATTCAAGACGAGCTGTCTTGGTAATAGTTGCCTTTACATCATCAGCAGATGAAACACCGGGCAACTGGATAACCAAACTATTTTTGCCATGCTTAAAAATGCTCAAGCCACGAACGCTGAAGTTGTCTAAGCGAGCGCGTAAAACACCAATTGTTTGATCTACAGACGTTGCACGTAATTCAGCTTCTTCGTCTGCACGAAGCGTAGCTACAACCACTGTATCATCCTGAGTCGATGAAAGTTCTTGAACTTTTTCTCTGAGCATTGCAGCAAACAAATTTGCATCTTCTGCATTTTTAAAGCGGTACTCAATACCCTTTGGCGACAAATTTTTAGAAACAGGTTTTGCGTGTTTTTTAGTTTTCTTTGCAACAGCGTCAATACGTTTGCCATGTTCGGCTAACCGGTTTTCGATGGCTTTCTCAACGTCAACGCTATATACCAATCGAACTCCACCCTGTAAATCAATACCAAGGTTTAGCGCAGGAATACGCAAAGATTTAAAAATACGATCAAAAAGAGAAATATCAGACCGGGAAAAATTCGCACGATCTACAGAAAAAAGAAAAAACGAAGCTACAAGCGCACCAACTATCCAGAAAAAGACTGGCCTTGCCCAAGCTCTACTTACTTTTGAACTCATAGCGCGCTCCTTAAGAGATCTAAAAAATTACTGCCACCTACGTTTAAGTATTGAAAGAGCGAGCTCATTCATACACATAAAAGAAGTATGGTGCCGAGAAGGGGACTCGAACCCCTACGAAGTTACCCTCGCTGCCCCCTTAAAGCAGTGCGTCTACCAATTCCGCCATCTCGGCTTCTCTGTACGAGAATACATGCAGGAAATCTAACAAAAAGCCCCAAACTACGCAACTTCAATTTCGCACTTTTTAAAAACATTTTATACAAACACTGATGCAGAGCGCTTTACAGCCCCCTAAAACTGTTAAGATTTCAGGCTTATACTGGCTTTGAAACAGGAGAAAGTGCGGGTAATGGCGGAAGTGCCGGCAAACTTACTGGCGCATCTTCTTTTAACTCATGGCCTGTAACAATACTGTCAGCAAGCTTGTTAATAGAAACAAGCAGTGCCGATGCATCTGGCGAAGATGACTCAACTTTCGCGGAATCGCTCTTTGATGCCGCCGGTTTCTCTGTAGCCACCAGAGCGCCCTTAGGCTCCACCGCCAACCCTTTTTCTACCGAAGAAGAAGAGCCCTCAACTGCTTTTTCAGTTGACGCTCCGCTTTTCTCTTCAATTCCAGAGCCAGATGCTTGTTTTGCAATCAACTGCGTAAGCATAACAACAACATCACCAAGGCCATCTTGCACTTTGTCGAACAACAATTGCGTCCCACGTTGCACCGTCAGGAACACTTCTTGAAAGATGTTTTCCCGCACACCCAAAACAGCTTCTTGCTTGTCTGAAGAATCAACATCTGAAGCTGAATCTTTTTCTTCTTTATTACCAGAAGCTTCTCTGGATATTGCAGTCTGCTTTGCGGCTTGGGTAGTTGCATCGTCTTTTTTAGGCAATACAATATTTTCTTTTTTGATCAAATCAGATTTTTGCGCAAGCGATAGCGCGCCTTCTAGTTTTGAAAATCTCTCAATCGTCTTTTTCAGCTCACTTAATTTTGCCTCAATCGTTTTTTCTGCATCTTTGCCGGACGAAAGCAGACCATCGAGTTTTTTAAGCAAATCTCTAATTTCTTGCCCATCTTTAGTTTTGAGCGAATTCACCAACTCTTGTACTTTTTTTAAGTTGTCAGTGCATTGAGAAAGCACCGCCACAGCATCACCACCCCCAACAAGAAGCCCATTTTTTGCAGTCACTGCACGGGCATAAAAAGCAGCCACATCAACGCTGCTCTTTTTAAAGTCCACCACTTTTTGCCGCACAGTATCTTCTTCTCGTCCAATAGCCGAACGCCCGTCGCGCGCTGATGCAAGAAGCTTTTTCAGCTCTTCTACCGGGGCTTTTGCATCCTCAATAATCTTTAAAGCCTCCGCAACGCTCGTTTGTATTTCAGCGCTACACCCAGGAATAAGACATGCGTTCAACTCTGTTTTCTTTTTCTCAAAATCAGCTTCAAGGTCTTCAACATAGGCCCCTGCTTTCCCGACAAACCCATCTGCTGCCACAAGAAAATCATCAATCTTCTTACTGGTGCCTGCAAAAAGCCCATCAATTTCGTGCTCAACCGCCTGGAAAGCCACTACCTGTTGGTGAATATCAGAAACATTTTTTAAAATATCATCGAATTTTTTTGCGCGCTCATCGGCTTCTGCAATATTTACATTTTTTACAGCCAAGCTTTTTTCATCAACCATAATCGGCGGAAGCCGTTGTTCGTCAGCTGCCGCAGGCGCTGTAATTGCCGCAGAAGAACCTACTGATGACGCAGCAGGAAGAGCTGGCTGCGATGCTGCACTGCTCAGACTAGCGGGCGCTGAGGGCAAAGAAGGTAGAGATGGCAATGCCGGTAACGGCGGAAGCGGAGGAAGTGACCACAATGACACAGCACTCACTACGCAAAAGATAAAAAGCTTCATAATCGTCCTTCGAATGCGCAAAAAACCAGCTACGGCATTTCTCACGTATACGAAAAACAGGAACTTTTTAACAACAATGCACTCAAATAAATGACATCAAAAACACTTTAATACGTCCCCAAAAATTGAGTTCCTCTTGAGGTTCGCCTGCTGCTGTAACACCCTCACCAAGAGCCTTATCATCTGATTTGACCAACTCATCAGAATTTTTTGTATCGCTTTTTTGTTGTGTTGCAGATTCTACAGTACTTTCTTTTTGGTCCTGCGAGGAAGTTTTAATTTTCTCACATGCGGCACGAGCGTTGGCCACTACCTTGGAGACATCATCCATTTTTGTTCTTGCAAGACCAATGACGCGATCTAAATCGCCAGCCAGATCATTTTTGGCAAATTTTAGAACAGCTTCCAGATATCCAACAATTCCTTCTAATTTGTAGTATGAGTCGCGGGCAGCCTCATGACTAACCAAAGCAAACATATCATTAATCACCGATTGCGCTTCTGCCGCCTTTTGAACAGCCTGTTGGCATGTTTTTTCATATTGCGCGACACGCTCGCTCACACCAGCATCAAAATCAGCTACCGCCTTTAAATCAGCTTTAAGCTGAGCGACCATAACCGTCGCATCAAAATAATCTTGGAATTTTTTACTTGAAGCCAAGTAGGAAGAATTTTTTGAAACAAGCTGTCCTTCAGCTTCTTTGCTTGCTGGAGAAAAATAAGGAGAAAGTTCTTCGAGCAAGGCATCAACTTTTCCTCGCTCCATGCCATTTTTTTCATAGAACGAAGACACGTCTTTGTTGAACGAAGCTCGCTTTGCATCATACAACGGAAGCCCTTGGGCCTGAATATCAGCAACAAGTGTATTTATTTTTTCTTGTTGCTCTCGCGCTTTTAACAACCAATGGCGTTTTTTCCACCAGCTACCGCTCAAATCTTTACCTTGAGAATCTAGTATCTGCGTATCAATTACATTGGTACGACCATCCGCAACCGGGGCTTTGTCGCCACCCGCAGGCTTACTCAAGAACGCGTCTAAAGTTCCACCAGAAGCTACCGCATCGCTGAGCGATGGCAGTGGAGGAAGCTCTGGCAGGGCAGCTAAAAGCATCGTGCTGCAATAACATGCAGCCATAAAAAAAAGCATTCTCAGCTGTCTGTCCATCACCGTATTCCTACACCACAACCATCAATCAACATGCGCCAGTATTATAATGTCCGCGCTAGGTCTTCAAGCTCTTTGAAGAGATATTGGAGCAATTCTGCAGATTCATTTGAGGTGTAACTCCATTTAATACCATCTTCAATTCTTACTAGGATGGATCTGTCAGACTTAATATCAATAACGTCAATACGAACAATATTCATCAACGGATGCACTAACGATGGCGCTCTCACCACACCAGCACGACCAAGAATCGAATAACAAACGTTACCGGGCCCCATGATATTGATCATGATTTTTTTCTGCCACACCATGTTTTTGTAACCAGTGTGTTCTTTGTGAATACTCAACAATAACGAATCATCACCTTTTTGATACATGCACTGGATAGGCGTTGTATGAGGCAACCCTTTCTCAGAAAATGTAGCAAGCACACCAACGATATCTTTGCGTTTTAATAACAACGACAAATCTTCTGGGATTTTTACCCCAACGTGTTTAGCCATGTTTAACCCCTTTCCTCAAACCTATAAATTATCTCTGCCTTCTTGTGAACGGCATATCAGCAAGCACTTAATGCCTTGCGACACAAACGACCTCAAGACCATTTTTAATGAAACAACACGCTTTATATTAATTGTGTGTGGGAATCGATTGCTCAATAAACGAAACTACTGCACGTTTATCGAACATAGCCTGCTCATGCGAGACTAAATCTTTAGCAAACTTCACCTGAATTGATGTGCGCATACACTGTTCAAGGGGATCAAGAAGTTCATCAGCAACTTCAAGCCCTTTAAGCACAGCAATCAATTCGATATCCGTCTTGCTAGCTAAGAACCAACCATAACGATTACAACAATACCATTTTAATACACGTGTCAAGCCGCCGTAAAACCGCTTTTCATCGGCCAAAGAGCTCGAAATCGGCAGGATTAGTGAGGAAAGATCCTCCAAAGCGATCTGCCAATACGGCTTTCTAGACGCAATATATTGAGTGTAAGCCCGGTACGCGATAAATACAAGCGCTATCAAAGCTACCATACCCCCGACAATTACTAGTGCCGGATGCTGAGATGTCCACGTGGGAAGCTGCACACAATCGTACAATTCTGGAATTTGTATAACCATTAGATCTGCCTCCGAGTTCTCTCCTTGAAAAAGCGCGCCAACGATGCAATCCAAGCGCCTCCCACTTCAAGAGTTAAATGAGAAATTCCCTTTTTTCTTAGAAAATCGTCTTTTCGTTTAAAAAAAAGTTCATTAATTTTTCTTGGATTCAATTTGGACGTATCAATGGCAACTTGAGTGCCCGCCTCCAAATCTTCCATAAACAAGCATCCGCCATTGACCATTTCGCGCTCACGAGGATCTACGATAGAAATCGCCACCACATCGTAATACCGAGCAATTGCAGAGATTCTGGTTGACGTAAACATCTGATTATCCAACCAGTCCGACAGCACAAATACCACAACGCCACGCTTGTTTTTTAAACTCAATAAAAAAGAAAACAGCGCATCAAGCGAAGTGCTCTTTCCACCAGAGGTCACCCCACAAACCGTATCAAGCACACGGGACAAGTGCCCTAAACCCCGCGCTGGCGGCATCCATGTATCAACTTTGCCAGAAAACAATACGGCGCCAAATTTATCGTGGGAATTGACCGCAATCGAACCAAGTGCACTCATCACGGTGCACGCAAATTCATATTTAAGAGAAGAAGAAGAACCATAAAACATTGATCCTGAGGCATCAAGTGCCACCAGAACGGTGCGGTCGCGTTCTTGAACAAAGGTCTTCACCATAGTCTCGTTGTTACGCGCAGACGCGTTCCAGTCGATTGAGCGAACATCATCACCAGGTACATACGGACGGAGTTGGTCAAATTCAAGACCAAGGCCTTTAAATGCAGAGGCGTAGTCTCCCATCAATCCGCTATGACTCATTTTCTTGCTTACAATTTGAAGCTTCTTAACGCGCGCATAGATCGATGCATCCATCTCAACACCTCTGCATTGAAAAAATCACAGTACAAACGGTCTTTGTTTACCAAAGAGCATTCATCTCATCAACCAAGACTTTAGGTAATTTAACAGAACCATCTTCTTGTTGGTAGCATTCCATGAGAGCCACCATGAGGCGAGGCAACGCCAACGATGACGCATTCAAAGTATGCGCAAGCACCGGCTTACCACCACGCTCTGGACGATATCTCATTTCTGCTCTACGAGCTTGGAAATCTGTACAATTGCTGCATGAGGAAACTTCGTAGTACCTATTTTGGCCAGGAAGCCAAACTTCAATATCAAACGTTTTAGCCGATTGGTACGAGCAATCTTGCCCCGCAAGAAGCGAAACTTGGTAATGAAGTCCCAGCATTTTGAGCAAGTTTTCTGCACAGGCAACCATGCGTTCAAGTTCTGATTCAGCAGTCTCTTGATCGCAAATCGAATACAATTCAACTTTTTCAAACTGGTGAATACGAATTAACCCGCGCTCGAGCGAGCCATAACCGCCAGCCTCACGACGAAAACAACTTGTCCATGCTGTCATGCGCACCGGAAGTTCTTCTCGCTCAAAGATTTTGCCAGCGTATAAATTAGTCAGCGGCACTTCTGCCGTTGGAATTGGATACAAGCCATCAGCTTCGATTTGGTAAAAATCACCTTCAAATTTAGGCAGGCTGCTTGCATTCACCAAAGAGCGGCGGTTAACCATCGTTGGTGGAATAATTGGCTGAAAGCCATGCTGAGCGTTGTTACGCAACATCAAACGAGTAAGTGCATAGATAACTTTTACACCATCACCGCGATAACACGGAAATTGAGCGCCAGCCATTTGCGTGCCGGCTTCAAAATCGAACCAACCAAGCTTTTGATTTAATTCAACGTGGTTTTTAAATGCATAGGAAAATTCAGGCTTAGAACCGATGGTTCGTACCGCAAGATTGCTTTCTTTTCCACCCTCTGGAAGGCCAGACATAGGAATGTTGGGAACATGCAACAGCGCGTTGTTAAAACGCGCTTCAACTTCAACCAAAGTTGCTTCTTTTTCTTTGAGCTGACGACCAAGCTCAATGGACTTGGCACGAACTTCTTCAGAAATGCCCTTGGATGCAGACGCCGCAAGATCATTTTTTTCTTTGCGCATCAATTCAACTTGTGCGCGAATTTCACGGGCTTGTACATCAAGCGCCAACAAGCCTTCGATATCAACCGATGGCTCTTTCTTTTTAAGCAGAGCACCAACCCCCTGAGGGTCACGTCGCAAAAGTGCAATATCAATCATCAGAAACACCCTTTGAGTCAGGAATAAAAACATGCATTGAGACTAAAACAGTTCAAAAAAAAGGGCAAAGAAGTTTTTACAATCGGCTGCGAGGCATCTGCGTGCTCATACGCGGCACACCACGATTAATTTCTACCGCTATGCATTCCGTTGCCTCAAAACCAGCCTTAATAACCTCTAACGCTGCAGGATTATCTGTTTTGCCACACGTAAAAAGATCAATGGCACAATACCCTATTTCTGGCCAGGTATGGACCGCAAGATGGGATTCAGCAAGTACAAGGATCCCGGTTACGCCAAATGGACTAAATTGGTGGAATTTTTCGTCAACAATAGTAGCACCTGCAGCACGTGCAGCTTTAATCACAATGTCTTTGACAGGACCAACCGTTTCCATTTTTTCAGAGTTACAGCCGTACAAATCAACAATCAAATGATGCCCCAAAGAATCTTCCCACTTCGGCTCAACCACCTTTTTAAGCGTAGCCAAATCTAAAAAAGCGCGCCGACTGCCAGATTCTTTACCGGCATACAAGGTGCTAAAAAGCACACAAACTGCCACTGCTATAAAACGCACGATTAATCCCCATGCAACAAAAAATGCCAAACAAAAAAGGTAGCAGCAATCAGCAAAAAGAACCAATTTCCCCCAACAAGAAGCTAAATATCCTTAAAAAGACCTATTTTAAAAACAAAAGAGTCCCCCTTTTGAGGAACCACATAAAACGAGATATTTTTAAAAAGACTAAAATTCACAACACGATGAAAGGTAAAATCGTATGAAAACAACATTAAAAGCACTTTTTTTCGGCTTGATCGTAGCCACAGCTCTTCCCTTGCCCGCTCCAACCCCAGAAGAAATGACAACCGCAATGCGCACAGAAGCAGAAGCATTGCCTGACACATCACCAGTCTACGTAGTAAATGAAGTCCTAGGAAAAATTCAAGACGTGATTTACTGGGTAGATCTCAACAGAGGTTTTTTGGACTCACACAACAACCCTTCTTTCCAACATGACGACGGAACCTACTATTCCAAATCTGAACTAGAAAACCTTCAAGTGGATTACAAAGAAATCTATGACTCCCTTGCAGAACGCTTTGGTCTACCAAAGTATGCATCGGCCTAAATTAAGCCCGACAAAATATATCCTGATATATCCTGCAATACGTAAGGACATGTGTAATCGCATGTCCTTTTTTCTTTTTTATACAAATTAAGATTCCTTTTCCTCCATGCTCATTCTGCAACAACATTCCCTATCCGGAGTGCCACGTCATGAAACTACATACCATCGGCAAACACTATGTTGAATTTCTTACCGAGTTTAGCAACTCTGCAGTTCCAGACGTTCCAGCCTCTTTTTCTTCGCTGTTTTCACCTCGTTGCCGCAAAATTGTAAATGCAAAACTCCTCTGCCAAGACGTTGATGAAGTCTACATGCAGATGCTTGAAGCAAAAGCTGATTTTTGTCAGCACACCATCACGAGCAGTAAAATTCTCACTGATCATGAAAAGAAGACCTGCGTCCTTTATTTTGTACTCAAAACACCCACCACGTCGTATGTTGTTACCTCATTACTCTCTGTTGATGAAACCGGACTGATCACCGAAATTAATGATGTGTACAACGAAATAGGCGCCAATAATTAACCGCCACTAAAAACCAGTATAAAAAACGCACGCTTCAAACACGTGCGTTTTTAAATTTTTATACATAAAAACCTTTACTTAAAAACCTAAACAATGCATACCTTTGGGCGATCACGATTGCGCGCTAAAACTCAGCAATCACCTGTTCTACCGATAGCGCACGCAGAAGGAGCTTTCTGATGATGAGCCCCCACATTTTTCGGCAGTATGATATTCGAGGAATTGTAGGAAAAGATTTCACCCCACAAGAAAGCGCACAGATCGCTCGCGCTATTTTGCACTACGCAAAAGAACTCAATATCAACATACGCACACTCGTTGTTGGCCGAGACGCCCGAGAAAGCTCCCATGAGATTTTTAACCACTTCACGCAAGCCTGCAGAAATGAAGGCATCAATATCATCAACATCGGCGTTGTCACAACTCCCATCATGTATTTTACGCTTCACACCACTCCGTACATTCATGGCGTTATGATCACCGCTTCACACAATCCGGGCGAATACAACGGGTTTAAAATTTGTTTCAATAAAAAAAGTATTTCAGGCAAAGCAATTGAGCGCATCAGAGATATTGCCCTTGCTGACAAAGAAATTGCACACCACTCAGACCACGGTAACATTCTCCCATACGACGCTCTTTCTCGGTACATCAATAACATCACAAAAGATTTTGCTCACCTGCATAGCAAAAAAATTTCGGTCGTTTTTGACTGTAACAATGGGCCTGCGGGCCTGGTAATACCCGATCTCATCAAGAAAATGAATTGGTTTTTTTGCTCAACGCTCCATGAAAAACTTGATGGCGCATTTCCTAACCAAAAACCAGATCCAACCGTTGAAGCAAATGGCATCAAACTAAAAACTAAAATTATCCATGCACCAACGCCAACAATTGGCATCGGCTTTGATGGCGACGCAGACCGCATGGCCGCGCGCACAGAAGACGGCGCGCTCGTTGCCGGCGATTACATGCTTGCACTGCTGTCGCAAAATGTTTTAGCTCATTTCCCTGGCGCTCGCGTTGTTGTGGATATCAAAAGCAGCAATAGCCTGACGCAAACTATTATCAAAAATGGTGGCACACCCATCATGTCACCCACCGGCCACAGCAACATCAAAGCCACGATGAGCACAAACAAAGCGCTGCTTGGCGGTGAGCTCAGCGGGCATTTCTTCTTTGCAGATAAATCATACGGATACGATGACGGCATCTACGCAGCACTGCGCCTTATTGAACATCTCATTGAGACACAGACAACACTCTTGCATGCCATTAACCAACTTCCCGCCAGCACCTGCTCGCCAGAACTCCGCATCCCCTGCGCAGAAGAAAACAAACATTCTGTCATCAACACCGTACTTGCGCATTTTTCAAATCACCCCACCGCAAAGCTCATTACACTCGATGGATTACGGATAGAAACCACCTACGGCTGGGGAATTATTAGAGCCTCAAACACTGAACCCGTGCTTTCTTTACGATTTGAAGGGAGCGATACCAGCGGTTTGGAAAATATAAAAAACGATTTTCTAGAAATACTAAAAACCTGCGTAGCGGAAGAAGTTTTGGCCAAACATTTTTAGTAACAACAAAAATCGCACTAAAAAACATCAATTATTCTGATAGACTGTGCTCATACACGTTTTTCTTTGGGGCGTTAACATGAGCACAACTATCCCTCTTGAACATCTTAATCCAGAACAACACCGTGCAGTCACCACCAAAAGTCCTGCTGTTTTGGTTATTGCTGGCGCAGGAAGCGGAAAAACGCGCGTTATCACCTCTCGAATTGCTCATTTAATCACTGCACATGCGGCTCACCCTTCAGAAATTATTGCACTTACCTTTACCAATAAAGCCGCAAATGAAATGAAAGAGCGTATTTCGCTCTTGATTCCCAACCATTTACAAATGCCGTTTGTGGGAACCTTTCACTCGTACTGCCTTTTTTTACTCCGCAAGTACAAGCGGTTTACCAACCTTGAAACTTTTTCAATCATCGACACCGATGATCAAAAGAGTCTTCTCAAGCGCATTTTAGAAAAATTTGGCGCAGAAAAACGCATTACACCAACTCAACTTCAATACACGCTGAGCTGCATCAAAAATCAATCTAACAAGTCGCTCTACGACCACAGCATGAACAACCTAGTACAACAACTTAACGTCGAGTACGAGCGCGAAAAGGCAAAAGCTCAAGTCCTCGATTTTGATGACCTGATGGTCAAAATTCTAGAACTTTTTAAAAACAATGCAGAATTCAAACAACATTTTCAGGCCGCAATCAAGCATATCCTGATTGACGAGTACCAAGATACAAATACCGTCCAGCACGCACTTTTAAAACATATGGCTCTTGACGATCATGGCTCACAAAAAGCAACCTCTGTCTGCGCTGTGGGCGATGAAGACCAATCAATTTATTCATGGCGCGGTGCGCAAGTTGAAAACATGCGCTTGTTTAAAGAAGATTTTAAAACAACAGAAATTATTAAAATTGAGCAAAATTACCGCTCAGCGGAACCTATTTTAGCAGCTGCTAATCAAGTAATTTCTCAAAACCGCAGTCGTACACCAAAAAATTTATGGTCTACAAAAAAAGCACATAACAGAATCTTGCTCGCAACGTGTGCATCAGGCTACCAAGAAGCTGATTTGGTGGTAACAACACTTGCAAATCTTCCAGAAAGTATCACTATCGGCAACACTGCCATTCTGTACAGAACCCACGCCCAAAGCCGTGTTTTAGAAGAAGTACTGTTGCGCGCTAGCATCCCCTACACCATTGTTGGGGGCATCAGATTTTATGAACGCAAAGAAATTAAAGACTTACTCTCGTTCTTGCGTTTGATTGCAAACCCCTTGGATCGTATCAGCTTGCTGCGTGTAATCAACGTTCCCTCTCGCGGGCTTGGCGATAAACTCCAAGAATTATTACTCGAAGAATGGGACAAAGCCCCAACCTCAACATTCAAGCAACTCATCGCGTCCATGATCATGCACCGTGAGTCTCTTGGTCTTTCAAAAAGCCATGAGCGCGGGCTTACAGAGTTTTTAGAAATTTTTGACGATGTGCTCGGACAAACAAACATCTGCAAGCTGTATGAAGTTATCATGGAGCGCACAGATTACCTTGCCCATCTCTCAAGTGAATACGAGCGCGAAGAATATCGTGCCAAAGCAGAAAACTTGCGCGAGCTGTATCACGCAATGGCATTTTTTGAGAAAAAGCACGCTGAGACAAAGCCAGAAACAGACGAATCGCAACTCCAGTCATTCTTAGCAGAAATTGCACTCCTTCAAGAAAAAATCGCCGATGATGCCGAGAGCGCCAACACACTCAAATTAATGACCTTGCACTCTGCAAAAGGGCTGGAATTCGATCTTGTATTTATCTCAGGCGTTGAAGAAACAATTCTACCGAGCAGTAAATCGTTAGAACAACGCGAAGACGTTGAAGAAGAACGACGTCTCTTTTACGTGGGAATCACCCGCGCAAAAGAATACCTTGTCCTCTCTCACGCACTTTTGCGCAGCACCTACGGCCAGCGCGTTACACAAGAGCCATCACGGTTTTTACACGACTTGCCAGAAAAGCTCATTTTACACTCTGATATTTCGAATATGTATCAAAACGAACTCACCAAAAAAATTATGCAGTTCTTTGGCACAATACCTGTCAAAAATAACTCGTATGCTTTTGGCTTAGAAACCGATGAGAAACCGTACTTTGTCAACAAGTCTGAACGCGGAGACGCTCCTAAGGCTTATACCTCTACCCCTCAGGCTTTTCCCTCAAGAAACAGGTCCACTTTTCAAAGCGGTAACCACACAACGCATACAAACAAACCCCCCAAAGTAACACTGCCGCCCGCTACCGTAGTCGTATATGACGCCGAAGAATCGCCCTGGAGAATTAATCAAAAAGTACTCCATGCAACCTTTGGCGCTGGCACGATCACCTCTGTAACCAGAAAAAACACCGATGGAACCTACTTGCTTACCGTCTCCTTTGGCGGTACCAAAAAGGCTATCCTTTCTTCATTTTTAACCACTAAATAGTCACGGCATTTCAGATAGAATTACACATCACCTAAAACGCGTCGTTTTTTATAATTTTTTAGGCTCAGAAAAACCACGACTCCCTTTAGGCAAAAGCTGGTATAGTGGTTGAAGCGTCAAAAGTCCGTCCTTTCTTGTTTTGTTTGTGAATTTGTTAAGAATCATTTTCTTCGCCCTTGTTTTTTCCATCGCAGCGCCGGCTCGATCAGCCAACACAAAAAAGCCATCAAGCCCAGGGACCATCCAAAAAGTATGGACTTACGTGGTGAATAAACTATTCCCACCAAAGAAAACCACCCCTTCAAAGCCAAACAAACCAACAAAAAAAGACGATTCCGCACCAAATGACTCCAAGAACACAAAACCCACAGAAGAACAACCTAAACCTGTGGAGGCAGAAAAGCCGCCTACTGAAAAACAAGATCCTCAGACAGACGAATCAGATAAAAAGTCGCCCCCTCCTGACGACAAGCCAACCGCTGAAGAACCTAAAAAACCAGAATCTGCTGATACAAAAGAAGAACCTGATTCCAAAAAAACCAATATAACCCAGCAAAAGTGGCGGGCTGCGATTGTTGCATGGTATAAAACTAGCCTGGCGCCAGGTGCGAAAAAAGTAGGTCCATGGATAAAAGATCAAGCAAAAGCCCTGTGGCAAGCTGCAAAAAAAGCTCAAGCTGACTTTAAAAAAAGCCGCGAAGAGAAGAAAAAAAAAGCTGAAGAAGAATTAAAAAACCCAAGCCCCGCCACCTTAAAGTGGGTTTCGATGGATCCGTATGGTTCGTTTGGCTATGACGGGTTTAACTTGCACAAAGGCTTAAAAAAAGACCCGATGCCCCCAAATGCTGACCCTATGGACCCAGAAAAGCACTTTAAAAGCAGAACCGATGTGCGCACAGAACCTCCTGTTGTAGAAAAAAAGAAAAAGGAGAGCGCAACCACCATTGCAAAAATTGGCGGTGTTCCCTCAAGCAGAATTTCTCGGTTTGCGATGCCATTCACCCATCTTGCAGAGCACGATCACACACTAAAAAACATGTTACAAAATGGTGGCATCAGTTTCTTAGCACACACGTTCCCAGGATCCCATGAAATACTGCCTGCCTTTGTTCGGTCAAATAAACTTGTGCCCTTAGGTTTCACATTCAAACCCGATGATATCAATGCAAATGGCAAGCGTTTTCTCTTTTTATTAAATGCAAACATTCTGCAATACCTTGTCAGCCACTGCATCGCATATAAAAACATTAAAACCGGTTTAAGAAAAGCTCTGTGGGACGATACCAACACAAGAAACCTTTGCCTTGTTGCTGCGTGTGCCCATTTATTCAAAAAAGATGGTATCGGTCGAAAAGGACTTAATAAATTATCTGGCAAGCTTAAACCAATTGCAATCGGTTTACTTGCAGTCATTGTAGCAAAGATTATGCTTGATCAACTTTTGGAAAGCAGAAATCTTATCTTTGAAATCAAACAAGAACTGTCAGCAAAATCTGAAGCTCTTGGCATCAAGGAGGGGTATCTTCCACAGGAAATGCGAGGTAACCGATACATCATTTTCAATTCCACAACCTCAAAAGCTACTTGTTTCATCGCGACCTGTCTTAACGGTGCATACCACGGCGTAAGTGCGTCCATAACCGCAAAGAGCCCTGCCGATTCTCTAGCCTACTCTGCAGCTACAGCACTTATTTTTGCCATTAAAGCGGTGTTTTCTATCAAAAACACCTATCTACTCGAATCCGACCTTCAATACTTATCACAAAATCTCAAAGAACGCGTTACGCAACACGTAACTTCTCATAAAATTTTAGCAACAATGTCGTATGCAATCGGGCTTGCTACATTCTCTCAAACAGCACTCAAAACGCCATACATCATCCAGCAACTACGCGCAAAAAAACCAAAGGCTTTCAGTGTTGCCACCCTAGAAACCCTTAAAACGGGGCTGCCTAAGCACATCAGAAAACAAATCGATGTAGATGCCGAGCAAATCACCGACTACTCGCAATACGGCAACAACTACCCGTTATTCAGAGATTTGTGTATCAAGCTTGTGCTCTTAAATATTCAACAAAGCACTGATGCACACTATGCAGCAACCCAAGAAATTGTCGCTGATTTACTTGCAAACAAGCGGCCCAAACTACTCACCAGACTGGAGCGATTTAATAATTCCTATCTCTATTGGGTGCCTAAAAAAACGACTGAAAACGACGCTGCTTTTAAAGCACGTATAGAAAAATGTTTAATGGATTTAAACAACGCAAGCAGCCCAGTCTTTACCACCGAATTTACTAATCCTAGGGACAAAAAAATAACTCAAACTATGATGGATCTTCTTGCCAAAGATATCCTTGAGAACGATGCCGCATTCAGAGAATAATTATCTATTCAACAACATGAGCGACAATGCATCAAAAATAAGCAAACACCCTATGCCAACTAAAAAAATTGAGGTGGCTCGAGATATTTTACGCAGTCGTTCAGGCGAAAGCCTTGCACCAACAAAGGAAGCGATATAACTAACAAGCGACAACGCAGAAAACGTTCCGCCCGTCACCGCAAGTCCACCTATACTTGATTCAAATACACCCACATCGCCTAGCTCGGCCCCAAACAACTTCATGCTAATAAACACAAAAAATAAAATTGCTGACGGATTAACCAGCGTCATCATAAAAGTTTTAAGCGTCATTAAGATCAGCTCCCACATATCTGTCACTGATACGCGCTCATGAACATCCTGCACCGTTTTCCAATAGTGCCAACTCAGCGCAAAGAGCACCGCAGCACCCAAAATATCCAAAGAAATAAGCATCTGCGGGCCAAGCACCAATTTCCCAAGAAGCCCTGACATCACCAAAAAAAAGAGCATGCCATCGGTCAGTGCGGCGCCAAAAGCTGTTGCGATACCAAAATACATGCCGTGGAGCGCTGCACGATTAAACGTCATAATAAACACCGGCCCAAATGCTGCAGCAGCACAGAAACCAGTAAAAAACGCTTTCATCAAAAAAATAGCGCTCATGCACCCCCCAATACTACTGATATTTTCTACACTTTTCTTGTAGATTCCCTACCTGTTGCATACACTAGCCCCCGCTCTACGCTCTTAATCTCATATTCGCATGGAGCAGATACAAATGGCCATGAAATACCACCTTCCTTTTGGAACTCATGGAATTAGAGGCACTGCAAATACCGCACCATTTATGCCCCATCACCTGAATGCTCTAGGAAAATCCCTACAAGCTTTTCTTGCCCAGAAAAACCTACCTCAAACTTTTTTAATTGGCTCGGATACTCGCGAATCATGCGAACGCATTAAGCAAGGGCTTCTCGCGGGGTTTTCGCCACAAACCATCGTGGAAGATGCCGGTATTATTCCAACGCCAACCCTCAACCTACTGCTCACAAAAAAACCAGCGTTCGGTTGTGGAATTATGATTACCGCCTCACACAATCCTGCACACGACAACGGCATAAAAATAATTCTTCAGCATGGCACAGAACTCACAAAAGCAGATGAACTCAGAATCCAAGAACTGTTTGCTACCAATTTTTCTGATCAACAGATCACCACCGCTCCAGGCTGCATCATCAAACCTTACGAATCAGCATTTCGTGAATACACAGATCACATAAAAACGCATTTTGCGCCCCAATTTTTAGCAGGCCATTCGATTGGACTCGATTGCGCAAACGGCAGCACAAGCACATACGCCCCAGCAATTTTTGAGTACTTTGGTGCAACAGTACACACCATCCACAATCAACCCACCGGCACCAACATCAATCAATCATGCGGATCGACACACCCAAAAGACCTTCAGCAGCTTGTACAAAAACAACACCTTACTGTTGGATTTGCATTTGATGGAGATGGCGACCGCGTTGTGGCCATAAACACTGAGGGCAACCTAAAAAATGGGGACGACTTGCTGGTTCTATTATCCTCAAACCTGCCCCTGCAAGAACAACAAATTGTTGTCAGCACAAAGCTTTCAAACTCCGCACTCACAAACGCATTGAGCACGCGTGGCACAACGCTCATCACCAGTGATGTCGGCGAACATGCTGTCGTTGAACAAATGAAAAAACACAACGCACCCCTTGGCGCAGAACCATCTGGTCACATTGTGATTAAAGACCATCTCATGTCATCAGACGGTATTTTTGCAGCACTCTGCAGTATGAAAGCATCTCTGGATCAAAACAACCCACTGCTAGAAACATTCAAACACAATCCACACGTGCTCAAAAGTATTACCGTAAGACACAAACCATCGCTCTCAACCGAGCCACTTGCTGCAATCATTGAAGCCTTTACGCGCAACAATCCAGACATATTCCACGTGATCAGATATTCAGGCACAGAAGCGGTATTGCGCATTTACATCGAGGCAGAAACCGTCACGCGCGCTGCTACGTGCGCAGATAATTTAGCAATAGAGCTCTCCGCTGCAATTAATACGGCAAACGAACATTCGCTGCCTAGCCTTGATTTACACCAAGCTCAACGTACTGCATAGATTAAAAACTCCTGGTTGCCCGCGTCCTCTTTTCGTGGCGATGGGGTAATACCCTGCACTGAAAATCCAGCATTTTTTAATGCACGCGCCACATCAGAGCATGCGCGCTGCTGAGCTTTTTCGTCATGAACAATGCCGTTTGAATTTATATATTCATGCCCCACTTCAAACTGAGGTTTAATGAGGATGATAATACCCGCGCCAACAAATTTAAGCAATGCACTTGCGACTGGAATCAATGGAATCACCGACGTAAACGAGACATCGAGAGTACAAAAATCAATTCCCTCAGGGAGCGATTCAACATTTTTAAAATTAGTTTGCTCCATGACCACCAACCGCGAATCTTGCGCAAGCGCCGCATCAATCTGGCATGAGCCAACATCAACACCGTACACTTTTGTAGCGCCATGCTGCAGTAAGCAATCTGCAAATCCGCCCGTTGAAAGCCCTGCATCCAAACACACAAAATCGGCAACATCAATCTTAAAAAATGAAAGCGCATGCTCAAGTTTAAAACCCGCAAACCCCACGTATTTTTTTGAGAGCACAGCAGTCACAAGATCCTGCGGCAGAACAGCCCTTCCTGGCTTGGTGCATACAATACCATTCACGTTCACGCAACCGTCATGTATCGCACGCGCAATAAATGTGCGCGAATATTGGGGGTACAGCTGACACAGAAACGAATCTAATCTCATAGACAAAAACGCCACAAAAAAATTGTAAATAATTATAATAGCGGAAACAAAATAAAGAGTTATTGGATCAACTCTTCCAAAAACAAAATCCTTTCCACAACCTATAGGTGCATAACTGCTAGATTGGAGCCTCAGCCATGCGTATTTTTCACCTCAGTGCCATTTTTACAATTCTTCTTTTAGCATCCAACACCCTTGCCGAAAAACCAATCGAAGACATTATTGGAATGCTTGCCTTCAATCAATTTGAAGAAGCGCGGCTTTTCGTTCGAACTCTTTATGACAATGAACCCGCAATGAAAATCATTTACAACTACGCACAACGAACAAAAGATTTCTTTTTTATGTACGAAACCATTCGATACAGAATACAAGCTATAAAAAATGGCGTAGAGCCTTCATCAATAGAAATATCAGCATTGTTTTCTGATATGCTTTTCCTGTATCTACTTACATTGTGTAACCAAAGTCATAGGCTGCCCGCAGCAAGTGTTCTAATGACTATTTTTGAGCATTGGTATCAAAAATACCTCGCACCTAAATTTTCATCGTTTCCATGCGAAGCATCACAAACAACATTTACTGCTGTAGCAGAATTCTTAGAAGGCACTTTTAGCAAACTTTCGTCAAATCCTTTTTGCACCACAATTCTTGCCTGCGTAGAACAAAACTATCGGTTTTTTGACCGCCCTTCCTGCAAAACATACGACTTGTATTATATGAATACCAGAGCAACTTTAGTGCCTAAAAAAGATCCCTTAGAACTTTCATTAATTGAATATCGAGAAAATTTAACAAGCCTGCGCACCCTTATTTTTCCTACAATATCAACCCTACCCTTCAGTCCAGAATTTTTGCTCGTTGCGGATAGGCAACTTCGCAAAAAAATTCCCTTTAATGATTAGCTCAACAAATCAAGTTGTATAAAAACATGCCTACAAAAGAGGTTTGTAGGCCACAAAAAAAAGATCGGACTGCAGGTTTCCATTGGTTAGCACCCCAAGTTTTAGGCCCACGCTCACCATTTTTTTAACAAGCCAACGACTCCAAGCCGGAAAAAACTCTGCCATAACATGAGGAGAAATCCCACCACCCAGAACAATCTGCACATCAGAAAAACCAGCTGTTTCCAGGACGTCACCTAACAATTCCTGCGTGTAATACCGCTTGTGAGTCAGATCGCTACGATGAAAAAAAGTAAGGTTATACGCCGGCAAAAACCCATCGGCATCATGGGGAACCGACCCCACCAGCACGCCTCCCGGTTTGAGTACGCGCAGCAACTCTGAAATAAAAAATTCTTCACGGGAAATGTGCTCAATAACATCAAACACAACCACCGACTCAAACGATTCTGTATCTTCTTCAATACCTGCTTCAAGATCAACGTGGCGGTACAAAATCCGCTCTTCAGATTCCTGCTGCAACAAATCAAGTGCCACAATCGTCACTGACGGTAAATGCTCCCTAATCCAGCGCGCGTAATGGAGTTTTCCGCACCCCACATCCAAGACTTTGCCTTGGTCATGCAAAAACTGAGATAATAAATTTAATTTTAGGGGAGAGAATGGCGAATGACTCATGGATCGTTCCAATAACACAACACCCAACGCAGCATGTGCGCAAGCGTTACTCAAAATTTCCGTTTAATCAACCATTTCCATAGCTTGCTGATCAGCAGAGTCTTTGTCACACTAAACACTTCTGATTGGTTAATTTGGTGAAAATAGTTATGCGTCTGGTCCGTTTTGTTGCTCAATCTGGTGTGTGCTCTCGCAGAAACGCCGAAATACTTATTAAAAACGGCGAAATTTGCGTCAACAACGTCTCATGCATAGAGCCGGGGTATATCGTCGCACCCAAGGATATCATCACGTATCAAGAAAAACCGCTCACTGTGCAAACTGAACATGTCACTTTAATGCTCAACAAACCTCGCGGAGTGATTAGCGCCAGCTCAAGCCCCTACGATGAAGAAACAGTAGTTGATTGCGTCTCGCACGACTATCCAAGCTTACGGCTCTTTCCCATCGGCAGGCTCGACAAAGAAACCTCAGGGCTCATTTTGCTCACCACCGACGGCGACCTCGCCTACCAACTCTCTCACCCTAAATTTGAAGTTCAGAAAAAATACATTGCTCTGATCGATGAAAAACTTCAGGAAGAAGACATACAGTCGCTGATTGCTGGGATTGAACTTGAAGATGGCACAAGCTCGTTCGATTCGGTAGAAACCGATCATTCACAACGAACCGTTACAGTAACGCTGCACAGCGGAAAAAATAGAATTATTCGACGCTTATTTGCCGCATGTGGCTATAATGTAGCTCAGTTGCACCGCTTAGAAATTGGCAAGCTCACGCTTGGCTCGCTCAAAATCGGAGAATTCCGTGAGCTTTCTGCAGCTGATATCAAAAAAATACAGAGCTAAATACAAACAGCCCTAAGAATTAATGGCTTTGTTTTTGTGTATATCTTTGACCACATCCTCATAATAAAATAGCGCCACACCCGCAAGCATAAAAATAGCTGCAAAAATAAGCATTTTTGTCACCGGTTCATTGAGTAGGTAATACCCCATCAACGAAACGTAAATGGGTATGGTAAAACCAGCAAGAGACATTAAGGTCGCACTCGTATTCTTGAGTAATTGCGCATACAAATTATAGGCAAGTAAATTCCCAATAATAACGGTATAAACCAATAAATACCCAATGTGTACGCTTACACCTTTGATCATAATAGAACTGCCAAGCAAGCCCCACACGTTAAATGATTCATTTGAAAGCCCTAGTAAACGCCACAGCGGAATGGACAAAAACGCAAGTGCGCCGCCACCCGTCATCACAACACCATTAATATCGATGGCCGAAAACATGTTGGTTCTCATTTGTTTTTGCACAAGAATCCAGCCCAAACGGCTAATTGCAACCGATGCAATTGCTGCAAATTCGGGCAATGAAATCATCAGGAATGTTCCCAATGAAGCCTCGAGCGGTGATGATGTTGAAACCAACAACACCGTGCCAATAAACCCAAGCACCACCCCAAGCCATTTTTTTAGCGTTAGCGATTCGTTATAAATCAAATACGCATAAAAAGCGGTCACAAACGGGTCGATGCTCCCAATAAATGCAGCTTTTGATGAAATCAGGTTTTTAATAGCATACGCCTTGCACAAGGTTGGCAAAAAATTAGTAAATAACGTTATTACCAAAAATATTTTCCAGTGTGTTCTGAATTTTGAGAGTCCGCCATGCGCATATGATCGCCAATTAATCACAAAAATAATAAGCCCGGAGACCAACATTCTGATCCCAGAGAGCATACTCGGGCTCAACACTGACAAAATTAATTTATTCACAAAGATGCCGCTGGCAAAGAGCATGTAGCAAAAAAAGATACTCAGCACAGTCACTCATTCTCAAAAATAACACAATCAACGTTCCTATGACGTTATCGTGGTTACTCGCGAAGTCAAACTTTTTCTAGTTACGATCCAAAAAGCCAAAAATGCCTGTAAAAGACGTGTAATAAAGATTCCAATTTGAAAAAGACTGTGTCTTCAAGAAGCTTTTACCACCCGCCACCAGTAAAAACAACGACCAACCCTAAACACATCTCATATTTACGTTGGTTTGTTGAATCGCAGGATTTCAAATTGATATTGTTATCAAGGCGCTTAATGCGCAGATAACTTATCATCTGAATTTGTAAAGGGTCGCCGTCATGACTATAAAAAAAGCATTCCTAAGTATTTTATTACTTTCTCTTGCACAGCAGTCATTTGCTCCAGGCCTATTGTGTTGTTTAAAGGGCTTTCGCAGAGGCGCAAGACGCGCAGAACAAAGGCTCATGGTTTCTCACAATGCTACACTCGAAGACTTGATCACCGACTTTCTTGCAGGATTTAGCGATGCAATGTTTGAAGAAGGACTTACAATTGCCGTACGCGGAATAGAGGGCCTGAGTGAAGGTGAAGTAAAATTACATGACTCCGAAGCACCGATTGTTTCTATCAATCAACAACTTTTCGAAAAAATCATGTCCGACATTCTTCGTATTTTAGAGCGCCATGGAATTACTGCCGCCGGAATTCAGAAACATTTAATCGAAAATGGTAATCCAGAACTTGGATCAGATGAAGAAACAAGAGTATTAACAGCATACCAAGCCGCAGTTACTCCAGACGTCAGAGCCACACTTATCGCATACGCAACAAAAATTTCCGCCGATAAGTATACAAGGCACGTTGACGCAATTATTGCCGTTTTAAGTTGCATCAAAGCAAGACTCACCCCCGCTGAAAGCAGAGACGCCTTATCTGCTCATGACTTTGCAGCGTATGAACGCGCTGCACGGGCAGCAACGTCCAAAACTGCCCAGCTTGCAACCGACGAACCTTGGACGCCGTTAATTGCCGCACAAATCCATGCCTTCTTCACGCAATCTATTCGTGACGCAAATGCCTTTTTCAACACATCTCAACGCAGTTTAATTTCAAGAACAGGCAGCGTTTCGGACAGCGTCCGCGCTTCAAGCGTTGTACACCATCCAGCAGGCGATGCTGTTAGCGCCGTTTAATACACGAAATATTCAATACTGCCACTACCGAGGGGCTGGGTCACTAAAAACCCAGCCCCTCTCCTCTTTATGGTTACTAAAAACCTGCTAAAATGAGGTACATCGTCACATAATTTCTGTATAAAGGATTACCTATCACCATGCTACACGAAGAAACAGATATTCAATCACCAGAAACACAAGAACAACCAGTAGATCAATCAATCGCGCTCAGAGAGCAGCTCCTCAGAACAACTGCTGATTTTGACAACTTTAGAAAACGCACCGAGCGAGAACGCGTTGAGTGGATGAATGTCACTCGCGTAACCTTGCTCAAAAAAATACTGCCTCTTTTTGATGACGTAGAACGCGCACTCAGCAGCCTTCCTGCCAAAGAAACAACCACTGATGCTTCATTGGTTGCGGCAATTGATGGTTTTTCGCTCATTTCCAAAAACTTTTCAAAGGTCCTTTCCGATCTTGGGGTTATGGAAATTTCAGCAAACGGCACCTTTGACCCAGAACTCCATGAAGCGCTCATGCAAGTAGATGGCAACGGCGCTGCCGCAAGCACCATCATGCAAGTGTTTGAGAAGGGCTACAAGCTCGGAGACACCGTCATCCGCCACAGCAAAGTGAGCGTAGCTAAATAACCACTGCACCACTTGGGCTTGGTTTTATAGCTCTTGTGGTGCATACTTTTGCCAGCAACCACTCAATCTTTTCGAAATAGATGTGTATGAAGGCATTAAACATAAAAATAATTTTTAGCCTTATTTGTGGGGCTACCGCCTGCTTTTTAATCGGACATAACTACGGCACCTTCTTCTTTTTATCACCAACAGAACATGAAAACACCACCCAGCGTGTCGCACTTCTTGAGAAAAAAATCTCCGCACTGAGCGAGGCTCATGCCACAAACACCAGTAATTTACTGGGCGCCTTAAAGAAAAGCCCTGCCAAAGAAACAACAGGCACAACCACCACCCCTCACTCCAAATGGATTGCTATTCAAAAACAGGCAAAAGATGCGGTTGTCCAAATATTCGCTCAAGTGCCTGAATTCAACTGGCTTGAACCATACAAAGTTCCCAATCACGCTGAAGGCTCAGGAACAGGCTTTTTCATCAACGAAGAAGGCGATATTTTAACAAATTTCCACGTTGTGGGTTCAGGAGAAAGCATCCAAATTCAAATGCCAATTTTGGGAAGAAAACGGCTTGAGGCCTCCATCATTGGCGCAAGCCCAGAACGGGATGTTGCATTACTCCGACTCAGCGAAGACGCAAAAAAACAAATCCGTGCACAACTTGGCGCCATCCCATTCCTGCCTTTTGGCGACTCTGACAAGTTGCCCCGCGGACAAGAAATTCTGGCCCTTGGTTTCCCCTTGGGAATGGAACACATCAAAGGAACACAAGGAATCATCAGCGGACTTGAACGTATGGGGCTCATTGATTCACAACTGTGTTTTCAGATGACCGCTGCAATCAACCCTGGAAATTCGGGCGGGCCATCAATTGATGAATACGGTAATGTAATTGGAATAAACTTTGCCATAATTAAAGGCGCCAACAGCGTTGCATTTGTGATTCCAATCAATGACGTAAAACACGCGCTAAAAGACTTGTACACCGTAAAACTCCTACGCAAACCAAAGCTCGGCTGCGGCTTATGCCCGTCAAGCAAAGCGCTTGCGCACTACCTTGCAACGCCTGAAGTCGGTTGCTACGTCACCACAGTGGTAAAAAACTCATTGGCAGAAAAAATTGGTATCAAGACAGGCGATATTGTCTACCAAGTCAACGGCCACCAGTTAGATTTCTACGGTGACACCACTGCACCGTGGAGTGATGAGAAAGTCTCAATTAGCGACATTCTTAATCGAGAATCCGTGGGTGATCCCCTCGAATTTTTGGTGTATCGCAAGGGAGAATCGGTATCCTGCAAAGGATCGATTGAACCTCGTTATCTTCTGCCCGTTAGACAAATGTTTCCTGGCTATGAAACTATCGACTACGAAGTTTTTGGCGGCTTGGTGGTAATGAACTTATCCCTTAACCACATTATGATTTTTGCAGAACACTTCCCCACGCTCATCAAATACACCCTGCCGGACAACTTTCATAAATCGGCCGTCATAATAACTCATCTGTTACCAACGTCTGCAGCCTACAAAAACAAACGCAACGCACTCTCAGACAACGGTACACTCATGCCGGGACTGATTATTGATGAAATCAACGGAGAAAAAATAAAAAACTTGGAAGAATTCAGAAGCGCTATTAAAAAAAGTGCCGATTCTGGCTTCACCGTCATGAAGACCGAGGATAAAAACATCACCGTGTTTAACTACCACGACTTGGTTGCTGACGAAAACCGCCTAAAAAGCATGTTCAACTACCAATCAAAAATCTAACTGGTACGTTTCATACATACGACTGGGCTGAAATTGCCCAGAATCAGAATAAACAGCTTTATCGTGCAGCAAACAAAAAAGGACCGTCAAAAACGGTCCTTTTAAAATCTAAATTAAGAACTTAGAAGCGTACACAGGGTACTTGACGAAATTTGGTGGAGGCAAGCGGATTCGAACCCCTGACCTTCCGCGTGCAAGGCGGACGCTCTACCAACTGAGCTATGCCCCCAAACCGAGTCTTTTTTCTAAGAAATTTCAAGAGCATTTTTTGCTCTTTTCCCAGTATAGTTATTGGAAGATTTGTTGCAATACCTTTTAGTAAAAAAAACCACTTTTTTTGCAGCAATTGCAGATTTACTACCTTTTTAAGGATGTTTTTACCAAAACACCCCCTAACCCATTTAAAATTTGACAGACACCCAACCCCTTCGTACCCTCATACAATCTTAATAAAAGAAAGATTGTGTTGTGAATTTGTATGCTGCTTGATGAAATCAAAGAACTGTTAAAAGAGGTACATACCCACCTCACGGTTATCATAGACTTTGTAGGCAATAGCAAGCTCGAACAAACCGTCGCTGAACTCACCGCTCTAGTAGAAGCTGAAGACTCGTGGCAGCGTAAAGATTCTGTGGAACTTGCAAAAGAACTTCAAAACAAAAAACAGTATCTTCACGACTATCATGATCTTCTTAGAGGATACAAAAGCATCTCTGACCTCACCGTACTATTGGCAGAAGAAGACGAATCAACTATTCAAGACGATTTAAAACAACTGCTGGCGGACACCCGAGAATTATTAAGAAACTCAAAAAAATTCAAACTTTATATCCTCCTGCAAGATAAAAACGACGAAGCAAATTGCTTTGTAGAAATCAACTCAGGAGCCGGTGGCACGGAATCTCAAGATTGGGCAGAAATGCTCACACGCATGTACGTACGATTTGCAGAACGCGAAGGCTTTAAAGCGAGCATTCTTGATGTACAAAGCGGCGAAGGCGCCGGGATTAAATCTGTGTCGCTCTATCTCCAACGAAAATATGCATATGGACTGCTCAAACCAGAATCTGGCGTACACAGATTAGTCAGAATTTCACCATTTGACGCAAATAAACGCAGACATACCTCGTTTGCTAGCATTACGGTCTATCCTGAAATTAGTGACGCTTCGGTTGCCATCAATGCAGATGATCTTAAAATTGATACCTATCGTGCTGGCGGCGCTGGCGGTCAACACGTTAACAAAACAGAATCAGCAGTACGCATCACCCACATTCCCTCTGGCATTGTAGTGCAATGCCAAAACGAGCGGTCTCAATTACAAAACAAAGCAACGGCAATGAAGATGCTTGCCGCTCAACTTGCAGAAAAACAAGAATTCGAGCGCAAGGAAGCGCATGATAAATCAGTCGAACGCAAAAAAATTGAGTGGGGTTCGCAAATACGCTCCTACGTCTTGCACCCATATAAAATGGTCAAAGACCATCGCACCGGTTTTGAAGTGTTCAATCCTGACGAAGTGCTCGATGGAAACATCATGGATTTCATTGAAACCTTTTTAACAAAACCTGCTGGCGGCCATACTGCAGACGACCTCGTTCTTGATGATTAAAAACACACAGAAAAAGCACCAATCATTCAAATCTATAGAATGAAATATTTTCTATTTGTTATGTTAATCATAAGAAAACAGGGAGTGATAGCAGAAGGCCACCACCCATGCGCCGCGTTCTTTTTTATACCATAAGTTTAACCTGCGCCGTCGCGATCAACCTTGTTTTAATTGGCCTTTTAATTTTAGCGTCTCCAAAAAACACCATTCCTCTGGATTATAAAACCCACTCAACAGAATTCAAATTGTCACAAAACAACAATGTAAATTCTTCCCCTGAAACCACTGAGCAACCCAAAGTCGCAGCACACAAACCAGCACCTGTACCACTTACCATCATCACTGAACCAAAACAATCGTTTGCCATCGCCCTAGAAACAGAAGAAGAACAATTTGAACGAAACATCTTTTTCTCGCGCGGCCAACAAATTCTTGCCTCCCTTGAAGAAGCAGCACCCACAAAAACGACTCCAGCAAAAAAAGTTACCACGCTCGATTGCTTGAATCGTAATAAAACCCATTGTTATTGCTCAAAAACGCTTAGCCATATCGCTGGATACTACACCGCACTTAAGAAAAAAAATGCTCGTTCACTTGCTCAATGGTATGAACAACCAACAGCTAAGCCTGATATTACCGTACATGTCACAAAAAACGGCTCATTAAAATCACTCGCACTCACCAAATCATCGGGAAGCAGCATGCACGACAAATTGTATGTCCAAGCAATAAAACAAGCTGCTCCTTTTCCTAAAATACCTGACCATTTCCACGTTAACGAACTCATTTTTGAATTGTAATAACAATACATTGAGCACGTGCCTTTGCTATCTGCACACAATAGCCCTTAAAACCAAATTTTTACGCAAAAACGTAGACTTTAAAGTCAAAATACGTCATAAATCTCTTCCGGATTTTATTGCAAACTAAAGGCCTGCACGTGCAACGAATTGTTATTATCGGAGCCGGACTTACTGGACTGTCTGCGGCGTATCATCTTGAACAACTGGGGCACCACAATATCGCCATTTATGAACAAGAATCATCCGTTGGCGGATTAACCAGATCTTTCAGTAAAGACGGTTTTACATTTGATTACACCGGGCATTTTCTGCACAGCAATAATCAGTACTTCTCTGATTTTTTGGAAAAAATATTTGCAACAGGGGAATTACAAGCAATAGAACGCGTCGCACGCATATTTATTAATAACACGTTCATATCATACCCCTTTCAGACAAATGTAACACAGCTTTCTAAAGACCTTTTCTGTGAATGCGTGGAAGCATTCATCAAGCGACCTCGATCCTCAATCGCCCCTAAAAATTTTAAACAATGGCTTTTAACGGCTTTTGGAAAAGGAATGTGCAAACATTTCTTTTATCCCTATAACAGAAAAATATTATCCTACCCACTCCACAAGGCGATGGCTGAACAAGGTGGCAGATTTGTACCCAACACCAGCCTTGCCGATATTCTTTCTCCGCTGCAGGATGCATCTGTAAAAAACGTTGGCTACAACACGCATTTTTTGTATCCGCAACAGGGTGGCATACAATCCTTTTCAACCAACATCGCTAAAAAAATACACTCTAAACCTCGTACCAATACCACGATTGCGCACATAGATCCGTACAAAAAAACACTCTATCTTGCCGATGGAAGCACAGAATCGTACGATGTGCTTATTTCAACCATGCCTCTTGATTCGCTCTTACAAAAAACAGGATTTGGTACCAACTCAAATTTAAGCCACCAAGCAAAAAACTTGGTATGTAACACGGTAATCAACGTAAATATTGGCGTAAATCGTCCCTTTATCACCGCCAATCACTGGATGTATTTTCCTGAAAAGAAATATTCTTTTTATCGCCTTGGCTGCTGGTCAGCCATCTCGCCAACACTTGCACCAGCAGAAACATCATCACTCTACGCAGAAATTTCTGCGCTCTATCCAACAGAAAAAGAACTCACCAAAAAAATTCACCGCACTCGACGGGATGCACTCAATTTGTTTGGTATCTCTCCCAACGAAATTTGCATAGAAAAAACGCTTATTTTAAAACACGCCTACGTTATTTATGATGCGTGGCGAAAAAACAACCTCCCTACTCTTTTGGAAACTCTTAAATCAACATTCAATATTCACTCAGTTGGACGTTTTGGCTCTTGGAAATACTCCAGCATGCAAGAAGCAATTTTAGACGGAAAACAAACGGCTGAAGAGCTCATACAACGGATGACCTTGCATCAATCAGTTCCCCACAAATTCATGAGCAAGCAGGAGCAAATATAATGTCATGGCTTCAATTCTATAAAAAACGGCCGGTACTCGTTACGGGAGGCGCTGGCTTTATTGGCGCTCATGTGGTGCGCGCATTGGTCAATGCCGGCGCACACGTTACCATCCTTGATAATTTTTCCACAGGATCAATAGACGCCATTGCAAATATCCAACATAAAATCTCGCTACAAATCGGTGATATCACCAACCTCAACACGTGTCTCAAAGCCACAATCGGCAAAACCCATGTGTTCCATCTTGCGGCAGCAATCTCCGTGGAAGAATCAACTAGAAACCCAAAAAAATACATGTATATCAACGTAGACGGGACAAAAAATCTTCTTAACGCCGCGCAGAAAAACAACGTCCAACGCTTTGTTTTTTCATCTTCCGCAGCGGTGTATGGAAACCAAAACACCGCGTGTCATGAAGATCTCGCGCTCGCACCAGCATCTGCGTACGCAGAGAGCAAAGCCCTGGGAGAAACCCTGTGCCTCCAGTACAACGCAAAGAAAGCGCTTGAAGCAGTCGTTTTGCGTTACTTTAACGTCTACGGAAAAAACCAAAAAATACACGGGGGCTATGGCGCAGTAATTCCAACGTTTTTAGCCAAGCTTACACAGAATGAACCAATCACTATTTTTGGAGACGGGCTACAAACGCGCGATTTTATTAACGTAGAAGAAGTCGTGCGTGCAAACTTGATGGCAGGTTGTGCGCCTGCGCTCAAGCATCCCATTATTAACGTGGCGTCTGGCACCAGCAAAACGCTCCTCAAAGTCATTGACGATTTAGTTCAAATGATCGGCTGCAAACAACCACTTATTTCTTTTGCAGCAGCACGACCAGGCGATGTCATACATTCGCAGGCAAGTTGTAATCGCTACCAAGATCTTCAGAAAAAAATCCAGGAGCTTTATGGATCTTCATAAAAATTGCATCTTAGCCACGCAGCTATTTGCAGAAACATTACCCATCAGCAGCAGTACCCACGTATGGATAGTTGATTTTCTTTGGACTCTTTTTTCCAAATCAACAGCTAGGCGTGCGTCAGAACCCATTATGGACGTACTATTTCTTCCCACGCTTGTAATACTCATATTCTATTTCAAATCACACGCTCGACATCTTCTCAGCACACTTGCACAACTGATATATCGGCCCTCTTTACATCATGTCAGATGGATTTTCATTTTGCTGCGCGTTGCAGGATACTTGCTTGCATCAACACTCACGTTCGCGATCACTTATTATGGATTACGATTTTTATTTAGCCTGGAAATGAAATATATCGCCACACCTGATGCGTGGATCGCTCAAGCGATTGGACTTTGCGCAACAGGAGCACTCTTGCTCAGCACGTATTTTACACCTCGCCAACACGATGCAGAAACACCACTAACCCTCTCAAAATCTATTTTCATTGGTTTTTTACAAGGATTTGCAGCACTCCCTGGGATCTCACGCCTGGGCATCACGCTTGTCGCCTCACGCTGGGTGCAGCTACCACCACACCGTGCTTTTGAGTTTTCAACACTTCTTCAAATCACGGTTTTTTTAGGGAATTTATTCAAAAACATGTTGTTCCCTCAGCACAGTTTTTCACCCGTCATTGGATACACCACGTATCTACATGCATTAACATCGTTCTCATGGGACAATCTTCTTGTGATGGCCATTTTCGCCGCCGCATCCTATCAAGGACTGCGCTTCACCAAAAAATTAAATAGCGCTAAAAGGCTGTGGCAACTCAGCCCGTATTTCTTGGCTCCCATCAGTATTCTTGTGCTCTTTCACTAAATCTCAAAACGATACTGCTCAAACCCCATCAACATGTAAATTGCGAATAAGCGTACTCAAGCCATGCTCAGAAATAATACTTGATGTGTTGTGCGATTGCTCATTCATCAATAATTGCGGCTCAACGGCCCTAAATGGCCCATCTAATACCACATTATGCACCACTAATGCATCTGGGTTTTCACGATAATTACCATACCGCGCCGCAGCATTACACACACCAATAACATCAAGATTTCGCGGCACCACCAAATGCACCACACTCACTTCACTTTTTTTAGAACATGTTTCAAGCAACTCTGCTCTAGGGAACGCCAGCGCTACCGGGTCTGCTAGATGATTTGCATGAAGCATTGCTCCAAGAAAAATCATGCACCAAACCATACTCATACTCCCACGAAAGCCCAAAACAATACGTGCCGATCAGACACGCTGCGCCACACAGAAGAAGGAATCGATGGAACCAAGTGCCCCATTGGTGCGGCTCCAACATGCTGATCTTGAGGACGGTTCAACACGGTAGGTGTAATGATGACTTTTGGAGGGCGGGGCAATTCATGATATCCATTATGTGCAGACATCGTTGCCACATGAAACGCTGTCAGCGGAACTTGCACGGCAGGTTCAGAAGAGGTCACAACTTCTTCTGAAGGACCTGTAGAATTTACCAAATCAACAGACCGCACACTTGAAGCATCATCAATGCTCAAATTAATATATTCAGCATCCACAATCAGGGAACATTTATCATCCGTAACACATACGGCAAACTCTTTGGTGGGATATTGCTTAACAAGAGAATTGAGAAACATTTTTAAGGCAGAAGACGCACTTGTACGCAACGGTTGTGCGCTCTCAACAGATGATCCAGAACAGGATCCAAAAGAATATATAACAAAGCACAAAACCGCCGAGAATTTTTTATTATATCGCACCATCTGTCCTCCGCTAGACGCAAAGCCAAAGCTCTGAAAAAACTAGCAGCATGAAGAGTCGATAGCAAGATGATATAAAAAATCAACCGGCGGTCTGTGTGTAAATTATGCGAAGAAGCTAACTGTTCTTACACCCACTCAATGCGAGAGATAGGAGCAGTATCACTTGGACGACGACCAAGGTTATAAATACGAGTATAACCACCAGGACGTTGTACATATTTCGGAGCAATTTCCGTAATAAGTTTTTCAACCGCATTCATATCGTAAGGCAATTCTTGCTTGATACGACGAACAACATTGAAATCATTACCAACACGCGCAAGCGTTACAAGCTTTTCAACATAGCTACGCAACGTTTTGATGTGTGATGTTGTTGATTGAATATGGCCGTGAGTAATAAAACTAATCGCAAGATTGCGCAATAACGATTTGCGATGACCTTGCTTTACGTTAAGTTTTTTTCTACCGTTTTGGTGTCTCATAATGCAGAACCTTCTTGCTCTTTTAAAGCTTTTTTAAGATCAAGCTCTTTAATATTCATACCAAATTTAAGATTGAATGCACTCAAGATTTCTTTTACTTCTCGCAGCGATTTTCTTCCAAAATTCTTAATTTTAAGAACTTCATCTTCTGTCAAATTAACTAAATCGATTACTCTGTTAATACCCGCACCTGCAAGGCAGTTGTGAGCACGTACAGAGAATTCTAACTCTTCGATAGGTTTTAAGAAAAGATCAACCGGCAAGCCTGATGGACCTTTTTTCTCTTCAACCGCTGCATCATGACCAGCTTTATGTTCATGAGACTGAGCAGAAATTTCATTAAAGGGAATTTCTGCTGCGCTCAAGAAGTATTCTAACTGAGAGCGTAAAACAGATGCGCCGTAGTGAATAACATCTTGAGGAGTGATTGTCCCGTTTGTGTAGATGCCGAGAGTAAGTTTGTCAAAATCGATATCTTGTCCAACACGCGTTTTTGAAACATGAAATTCAACACGCTTAACTGGAGAAAACATTGCATCAACAAAAATTTTGCCGTCTGGACGAATAGAGATACCACGCTCCCACTGAGCAGGCAAATATCCTCTACCGTTTTCAACGGTAAAATCAATCTCAAGCTCACCATCTTCTGCAAGATGTGCGATAACGTGTGATGTATTGATAAGTTCAAGATTTTCACTTGGAACAATGTCCGCAACAGTAATCACTCGTGAACCTTTAACCTTAAGTTTCAGAGTTCCCGGATGCCCGTTGTGGCTTTTAATAACGATACCTTTAATATTCAACACAAGCTGAAGAACATCTTCAACAACACCTTTAAGAGTCGCAAATTCGTTATTTACGCCCTTAATGATAACTGCTGTTACCGCTGCGCCTTCGATAGAAGAAAGCATTACTCGACGAAAAGCATTCCCTAAAGTAGTCCCAAAACCAGGCTCAAGCGGTTGTACTACCAATTCGCCATAAGAATCAGAAAGCGTAGACGCTTCCCAGTGCGCAGTAGGAACCGTAAGAGGCTGATATTTAGTTTTTTGAGTCATAAAATCCCCACCCATTACTTACTTAGAGTACAACTCGACGATCAAGTATTCTTGAATGTCCGCGCTAATATCAGAACGCTCTGGAAGACGTAAAACAACACCAGATCGATCTTTTTTACGAAGCTCTAACCATTCCGGAACCTTAATACCAATGTTCAAACGCTTATCAATAGCATTTGCTACAAAGGATTCGCGTGCAAGGGTAGCATCTGTAAACGATACAGTATCACCCACGCTTAATAAATAGGATGGCGAAGTAACGATACTGCCGTTCACTTTAACGTGACGGTGCGTGATCATTTGACGCGCTTGGCATCTGGTAGTTGCCAACTTCAAAGTAAAAACAACGTTATCAAGACGTCGTTCAAGCAGAACAAGCAAAGCTTCCCCTGTTCCCATTCTTTGTCGTTGAGCATTTTTGAAGAAACGCTTGAATTGCGCTTCTCTCATTCCATAAACTTCTTTGACGAAATTCTTCTCAGCAAGCTGCTTTCCGTACGCAGATGTGCGCTTGTTCTTAGCAGAAGCATCACGGTTATCACGACCTACGGTCTCTTCACCGCGAGAAATCTTTTTTTCTGGTACACCACGCGTATTGCTACGCTTTACACCAGCTCCTGTGGCTCCTGTTGCCATAAAAATAGCACCCCTATATCAAACTTAACTTATCAACCAACATGTAAAAACATGAAAACTCTAAACGCGTCGTTTCTTTGGCGCACGACAGCCATTAAAAGGCAACGGTGTTACATCGCGCAAAACCGCAACGTTCAAACCAGAGGACTGGAATGCTCTTACAACAGAGTCTCTACCGTGTCCCGGCCCTTGAAGATTAACTTCAATAGAACGAACGCCCTGACCAATAAGGTCTTTAGCAAGATTTGTTCCAACCTGTGTTGCTGCAAAAGGAGTTCCTTTACGAGCACCTTTAAAACCAAGCTGACCTGCGCTACCACGGGCAATAACATCACCCGTCATGGTGGTAATCGAAACCAACGTGTTGTTAAACGATGCTTGAACGTGAGCAATTACAGATTCAACATTTCTTGGAGCTCGTTTCTTGCTCTTTTTATATGCCATGAAAAAACCTCACAACTTTCTATTGCTGACTATTTTTTAGCTATCTTCTTATTCGCAACCACATTACCGGAACGACGAGGTCCTTTACGTGTGCGAGCATTGGTCTTTGTTCGTTGACCACGAACAGGCAATCCACGCTTGTGGCGAATACCACGGTATGATTGAATTTCTTGTAATCGCTTGATGTTCAAAGAAAGCTCTTTACGAAGATCCCCTTCAACCCTAAAGTTTTGGGTAATTTCTTTTTGAATCGCTGCAATATTTTCCGATGTCAAATCTTTAACTCGAACATCTGGATTCAAGCTGATAGCTCCCAAAATTCTTCGCGAACTAGCTAGCCCAATACCATAAATGTATGTAAGGCCATACTCGATCCGCTTTTCACTCGGAAGGTATACCCCTTCAATACGTGCCATTTTTAATTCCTCTCAACTGCTCTTGTTATGATCTAACCTTGTCGTTGTTTGTGACGAGGGCTCTTGCTACACAACACTCTCACCACACCAGCTCTTTTGATCACTTTACAACCAGAGCATATTTTTCCCACAGATGTACGAACTTTCATAACTCTCCTGTTTCGCCAATTACTGGCAAATTTCTTAAAAACATCAATCTAGACGCGGTATCGAACAATAATCCGACCTTTTGTTAGATCATATGGCGACAGCTCAACCGCAACTCGATCTCCAGGCAATAAACGAACATAATTTATCTTCATTTTGCCTGAAATGTGCGCTGTTACCGCGTGTCCTCCTTCGAGGATAACACTAAAAACGGTATTCGGTAAGACCTTGTCAACCACTCCATCTATAACGATGGCATCTTTTTTTGTTTTCATACTCACCTAAAAACTACCATCACGATAGTCTTGTTAAAACCTCAACCCCATTCTCTGTGACCACAACTGTGTCCTCAACGTGCACCGCAAGACCTCCATCACGAGTTCTCACTGTCCACCCATCAGCAGCAACAATCACATCCGCGCTAAACTGCGTTATCATTGGCTCAATCGCAAGCGCCATACCCGGCAATAATGTCGGTCCGGTGCCAACTTTTCCGTAATTTGGAACCTCTGGGGCTTCGTGAAAATTTCTACCAATCCCATGTCCAGCATACGCTCGAACTACTCCGTAGCCAGCAGACTCAACAATTCGCTGAATACACGCCGAAACATCGCCCAACTTTACCCCTGGTTTTATGAGAGAAATTCCCTCATCCAAAGCTTGTTGAGCAGCGTTAACCATACCATATACTTCTTGAACAACAGAGCCCAATAAATAGGTCCGCGCCATATCAGCACAATACCCATGGTATGCTCCGACTACGTCTACTTTGACGCAGTCTCCATCTTTCAAAATCACCTGAGCAGAAGGAACGCCATGAATAACCCCATCATTTACCGAAATACACGTTGCATGGCGATAACCACCATACCCTATGCAGCTCGGTTCAAGATTAACCTTACGCATGCGCAGTTCAATCAATGCATCCAGATCTAATGTCGACATTCCAGCGACCAGCATAGACGGAATATCCTGAAAGACCCCCGCCAGGAGCCGTCCCGCGGCTCGCATCCGATCAACCGCTCGCTTATCTTTTAAAATAATTTTGCTCACAGAATCACGTTGTACATTGAGTAACAAATTCTTGAAAAACAGCGTCTTCTTGCTTGCCTAGTGGGTCTAATCTATGAATTTTTACCCCGCCCTTTTGATATTCCAAAAGAGTCGCAGCTGCATGACTTGCATACTCCAGTAAACGATCTTTTACCACAGCAGCACCATCGTCATTCCGCCTAATAAGCCGAGCTCCACAGGCCAAACAAGAGTCTTGTAACTCAGACAAACCATTTTTCAATGAATACGTAGCCTGACAAGTTTTACGTTCACAAATCAAACGAGCTGCAATGCGCTTATAAATTTCACTATCAGCTAGATCAAAATGGATCACTCTGAAATCAACGCTAGGAAATTGCTGAGGAAATTCAGATAAAAAAATCTCTACCTGAGTCCGTGTTCTTGGATAGCCATCCAAAATAAGAACCGGAGTACTTGCTACCCCAAGTGCATCAAATACTAATTTTGTTACTATTTCGTCAGAAACAAGAGCTCCGCGGCATACTATCTCGCGAATTTGCTTGCCAAGATCACTCTCTCGAGCAACCTCTGCCCTCAACAAGTCTCCCGTTGAAAGCATTTGATAGCCTAAACGACGCACAGCTTCTCGGGCCACCGTACCCTTACCGGATCCAGGTGGCCCAAAGAATGAATAGACTTTTTTTAATGATGAAATACGTGATGTCGTATCAGTCATAGCGCTTTCTCGTCTTTCCAGAAGAAAGGAAACTCTCATAACGCTTATCAAGCAACGCTGTGTCAAGCTGGGTAGAAGTATCTAAACCTACACCCACAGCGATCAACAACGATGTTCCCGAAAAATAAATCGGTGAAGACAAAAGCTTCAACGCAATATCGGGAAATACCGCAAGCGTAGCCAAATAAATAGCGCCAGGAAGTCCAATTCTTAGCAACAACGCCTCAAAAAACTCTGCAGTTTTTCTACCAGGACGAAGTGCTGCAACAAAACCACCCGACTTTCTCAAATTTTCAGCAAGTTCATTCGGATCCATAATTATGGACGTATATACAAACGAGAAGAAAACAATGAAAAGAACCGTCAAAACAGTATAAACAGGAGATCCGTAATCAAGCCAATCGCCAACAAAGGCCAATGATGTAAACCATGGCAATGAAAAAAGCTTTTTAAGCAAGAACACAGGCATTCCAAGTATTGCACTAGTAAAGATAACAGGAACAACCCCTGCCGGGTTAATTTTGAACGGAATGTGTCTACTAATACCACCGTAAATTTTCTGCCCAATTACGCGCTTAGCGTACTGAACATTAACGCGACGCTCGCCTCTCTCAATAAAAACAATTGTAGAAACAAGTGCCAACATAAAACCGGTAATAACTAAAGCAACACCCCAATCAAGATTCCCAGAAGAAATCGATGAATACATTTTAAAGATACCATCAGGAAGACCAGCCACAATACTTGCAAAAATAATCATTGAACTTCCTTGTCCAATGCCTCGCTGCAAGATTTGTTCGCCAAGCCACATTACAAAAACAGACGCCGTCGTTAATGTAAGCGTTCCAATAATACGGAATCCCCAGCCAGGATTAATTACAAGCCCTTGAGCTGTGTATTCAAGATAGGCAACGTAGAAAAAGCTCTGCACCAGAGCAACTGCAACAGATAAATAGCGCGTATACCCGTTAAGGATACGTCTACCGCTTTCGCCTTCTTTTGAAAGAGCTTCTAGCGACGGAACAATAAGTCCAAGTATCTGCATAAAAATGGATGCTTGAATATATGGGCCAACACCAAGAGCAAAAATGGCAACGCGTTTTAATGCGCCTCCAGACAAAAGATCAAAGTATTTAAAAAAACCAGAACCAAACGACGACGAGTTCATAAAACCCGCTAACATCGTCGTATCAATACCAGGAAGCGGAATATGCACCCCTAATCGATACACGGCCAAGACCGTCAACGTAAACATTAATTTACGACGAAGATCACTTTGCAAAAATACGTTCTTAAAGTTGCTCAACAAGGCCAACACGTAACTACTCCCCGAGCAAAGCTACCTCTCCACCAGCTTTTTGAATAGCTTCACGAGCTGATTCAGAAACACCGTGGACACGTACAACCAGCTTTTTAGTCAACTCACCATTTCCAAGAATTTTAACCGAAGAATCACGTCGTTTTACAAGCCCTTTCTCTTTAAGCTGCAAAATATCAACGGTATCGCCCGCTCCAAAATGGCTTTCAAGCATCCCAAGGCTCAATACGGTCCATTCCGTTTTGAAAGGATTTTTGAAACCTCTTTTTGGAGTACGACGAAGCAATGGCATTTGTCCACCTTCAAAAGAAGGTCTGATTTCTGAACGAGAACCAGTTCGGGACAATTGTCCTTCACTTCCACGACCAGAAACGCCACCACGCTTACCGCCACGACCAACACGCTTACGCGGTTTTACAAGTTGTTTGAGATTATTAAGCGTTAACGACATCTTTTTTCTCCATCAATTCACTTAATGTTTTGCCGCGAAGTCGAGCAATGTGCTGAGCGCTACGAAGCTTTTGCAAAGCTACGATAGTTGCTTTAGCAACGTTATGCTTATTTGATGCGCCAAAAATCTTAGCCAAAATGTCCTTAACACCCGCAGCTTGCAATAATAATCTTACTGCGCCACCGGCGATAAGCCCTGTTCCTTTTGATGCAGACTTAAGTAACACAGTGCTTGCACCATGCTTAGCTTTAACCTCAAAAGGAATTGTTGAATGATAAAAAGGAACTTCGAACATTTCTTTCTTAGCTCTTTTTGACGCTTTTGCGACAGCAGAAGCAAATTCTCGGCTCTTACTTGAAGCAAGACCAACTTTACCTTTGCCATCACCAACAACAACGAGTGCCGAAAAGGCTAAACGGCGACCGCCCTTAACCACCTTGGCAACACGACGAACCTCGATAACAGATTCAACATGGTCTGTAGCTGCGCCACGAGTCCCACGATTTGAGCCTACTTCTTGGTTTTTTTCTTCTCTTTTATTTTCCACAGTTTTAATGCCCCACTAAATTGGCGTTTTTACTAAAAAATCAATCCACTTTCTCGCAGACCATCTGCAAGAGCTTGCACACGACCGTGATACAGGTTTGCACCTCGGTCAAAACGAATACGAGTGACAGATGCTTTAACCGCCAACTTGCCGAGTTCAACCCCAACCTGTCGCGCAATATCCTTATTTGCACATGTTGTTTTCAATGCGACAGAAGAGAACGAAACAACCGTTTGTCCCTTTTGATCATCAATTACTTGTGCAGCGATATGTCGATTGCTTTTAAACACGCTCACTCGTGGTGCAGATCCAACAAGCGCATTGCGAACGCGAAATGCTCTTCGCACTCTACGCATCGCTATTCTTCTCTGAATGCCCATCACTACTTCCTTACTAACTAAAATTGCTTATTTTATGATTTTGTTTTACCAGCCTTGCGAATGATTACTTCATTCTCAAGCATAATACCAGTTCCCTTGTACGGTTCTGGCTTTCTAAAAGAGCGAATAGTATCACATACGCTACCAAGAAGTTCACGGTCAGTGCCCTTAAAGGTCAACTGCTGCCCCGTTTTATCAATTTCAACGGTAATGTTTGCCGGCAACTCATACTCAGTCTTGTGGCTGTATCCGAGAGAAAAAGTCATATTTCGACCTACAGCTGCAGCTTTGAAACCCAGCCCTACAATCTTAACTTTTTGCTCAAAACCAGTCTCAGCACCTTTGATTTTGTTTGCAAGCAGTGCTCTGTGCAAACCCCAAAGAGCAACAACTTTACGGTCGTTGTTATTTGCGAGCTTAACCAACAAAGACTGACCTTCTACATTCGCTGAAAGTTCTTGTGGCAAATCATGCACAATCTTAGCCTTCGGGCCATCGATGCGAACAGATTGTCCGGACACTTCAACTTTTGCTAATGAAAATACGATTGGTTTTCTTCCGATCTTTGACATGAGCTACTCCTACCAAACGTGACAAATGATTTCACCGCCAACGTTTTGTTGACGAGCGGCGCGATCAGAAATAACACCACGGTTTGTCGATAAGATAGCAAGACCAAGTCCACCCAAAAGAGGCTGAATCTCGGTTATGCGCTTATAGCTACGACATCCAGGCGTACTTTTTCGTTTGATTTCATGAATAGCACACTCTCCATCGACATATCTTAACGATACGACAAGGCGATCTTTAATACCATCCACAACTTCTTTTTTATAATCTTTGATAAAACCTTCTTCTTTTAAAACACGAGCAATCTCGCTTTTAAAATTAGAGTAAGGAACTGAAATAGTTCGCTTATATACCATTGCTCCATTACGGATAACGGTCAGAAAATCACCAACTGAATCCACGGCTGTTTACTCCTCGTAGTTCAAAATCTACCAACTCGCCTTTTTAACACCCGGTAACATGCCTTCAAGCGCGAGCTTTCTGAAGAACAACCGACACAATCCAAATTTTCTCATAAAAGCACGAGGACGACCCGAGAGTAAACATCTGTTTCTCTTACGGGTTGAAAATTTTGGAGTTAACTTTGATTTCTCAATAAGAGCTTTACGCGCCATTGTTTATCCCTTTACCTGTCCAGCACGGCCTTCTTTAAATGGCATATTAAATGCCTTAAGGAGCGCAAATGCTTCTCGATCTGTCTGAGCTGTTGTGCAAATTGTCACATTCATGCCTCGAGACTGATCAACTTTATCATAATCAACTTCAGGGAATACCAACCAGTCAGTGATTCCAAGATTAAAATTGCCAGATCCATCAAACCCAGCGTTCACGCCTTGGAAATCTCTTACCCCAGGAAGAGCAACGTTGATCAATTTATCTAGAAAATCATACATTTTACGATTTCGCAGAGTAACACGAACCCCAATCGCCACACCTTCACGAAGCTTGAAGCCTGCAATAGATTTATGCGCAATGGTCTTCACAGCTGATTGACCCGCAATAAGGGTCAACACATCTCTAATACTCTGCAATAACTTACCGTCTTTAACGGCATCTTTAACACCAATATTAAGGACAATTTTGGTCACCTTAGGAACTTGCATTACGTTCGCAACGCCAATTTCTTTTTGGATTTTGTCCTTAAGTACTGTTTTATAAACTTGTTCCAGTCGAGCTGTTTTCATTTTTTGATTACCCGCACTTACAATTCAACTTGTGCGCGATGGCTCATGCGAACCTTTTCGCCCTGCTCGTTAAGTTGGATCCGCACACGGCATCCCTTCTTCGTTTCAGGACACACTGGCATCACTTTTGATGCCGAAATGTATGCTTCTTCCTGCACTTTTTTGCCAACATCTTTTGCAGATTTTGGCTTCTGATGCTTGGTCATAATGGCAACACCACGAACCTTAACGCGCCCACTTGATGGGTCAATCGCGATAACAGCTCCTTGCTTGCCTTTATCATCACCAGAAATAACAACTACTAAGTCGTTTTTTTTAAGTCTTGTTAACATAGCACTCCCTATAACACTTCAGGCGCAAGGGAAATGATCTTACCGAAACCTCGGACACGAAGTTCACGAGCTATTGGACCAAATACACGGGAACCAACTGGCTGTTTATCCTTATCAACAATGACAGCAGCGTTATCGTCAAAGCGGATGTAACTTGCATCCTCACGACGAACCTCTTTGCATGTTCTCACGATAACAGCTGTTTGAACTGTTCCCTTCTTTACAGTACCGCCAGGAATAGCTTTTTTAACAGCTATTTTAACCAAATCGCCAACTCGAGCGATGGTTTTCCCTGTACTACCAATAACGTGGATAATCTTCGCTTCTTTAGCTCCAGAATTGTCAGCAATGACTAACTTAGTCTCTTTACGTACCATAGTCCTGCCCTAACCCCTTGCTGCAGATACAACACGAACAAGTGTCATATGCTTGGTTTTAGACAACGGAGCAGTTTCGATAATCTCAACCCTGTCTCCAACTTTTGCCGTACCTAATTCGTCATGTGCTTTATATTTTTTTGCACGACGAATAATTTTATCCAAGCGATCATGCCGAACAGCACGATCAACACTAACAACAATCGTCTTCTGCATCTTATCAGAAATTACGACGCCTTCCAACACGCGACGAATAACATCAGTGCGTTGTTTTTCTTGAGAACTCATGCCAAACCTCCAGCTCAATTACTTTTTTCTCGTTCTCGCAAAAACGCAAGCACTCGAGCTATTTGCGCCCGCGTCTTTTTAAACATTGATACGTCTCTCAGCTGATTAACTGAAGCGCTTAAGCGCAAATCGAGACTTGCTTTACGCAATACAAGAAGCTCACTTTGTAGCTCCTGTACGCTCAATCTACGCAATTCCTTGATGTCTCTTATCATCTTTCACCTACCCTGGATACTGAACTAAGGCTTCATTGCCTTTTTCAACAAATCGAGTTGCTATAGGCAGCTTGTATGCAACCTGCTTTAGAAGTTCTTTTGCGACTAATTTATCAACACCAGAAACTTCAATAACAACGCGACCACGTCTTACAACAGAAACCCAAAACTCAGGGCCCGGCTTTCCGCCACCCATACGAGTTTCTGCTGGTTTTTTAGAAACCGGCTTATCTGGGAAAATTCTAAAGAAATATTCCCCGACTTTTTTGAGCTTTCTGCTAATCGTAATACGAACCGCCTCGATTTGCCTTGCAGTAATCCAGCCAGGCTCAACAGCGATTAAGCCGAAATCACCAAAAGCAATCTCACGAGCGCCTTTTGACCAGCCGCCCATGTTACCACGATGCACTTTTCTATATTTTACTTTTTTAGGCATTAACATTGATGCAATCCCCTTCCCGTATTACAACTCACCCTTGCAAAGCCATACCTTAACGCCAATAATTCCTGAAGTTGTTTTAGCCTCAGCAAGTGCGTAATCGATATCTGCTCTCAAGGTGTGAAGAGGAATAGATCCCAAGCGCAACCACTCATCACGAGCGATTTCCGCACCACCAAGCTTACCTGCACATCGGATTTTAATACCCTTAGCGCCAGCTCGCATAGCAGCAAACCCAGCCTTTTTCATAAGGCGCTTGTAACTAACACGACGCTCAATTTGATCTGCGATGCTTTTTGCAATCAACATAGCATTCGTTTCAGGCTCTTTAACTTCCTGAACCGAAACATCGATATTTCTGCCAAATCGCTTCAACAGAGCTTCTCGTAATTGCTCAATACCTTGACCACGTTTACCAATCAACTGACCAGGACGTGATGAATGCAAAATAACACGAACACTTTGACCGGCTTTTTCGATTTCTACTCTTGCCAAATCAACGCTATTCAAATTGTCATCTAAATATTTACGAATTTGTATATCTTCCCAAAGCTCTTGCCAATATGCACGCTTTGCGAACCACTTAGCGTTCCAGTCTTTGTAAATACCAAGCCTAAAACCTAGTGGATGAACCTTCTGACCCACCGTAACACCTCTTCCTTAATTAACCAACCTAGCCAGCCACATCAGTTTTTACCTGAGCCTGCTTCAAACCCAGCTCAACGTCAATGTGACTTGAACGTCTACGTTGCGGACAACCGCGTCCTCGCGCCCCTGGTCTAACATAGCGAATAAAACCTGCTTCGTTAACACAAATTCTGTGTACGATAACGTTTTTAAATGCACCATCAGACAACGTGCCCTTGCTCTTTGCATTAGCATATGCAGATACAAGAATTTTGACTAAAGGAACCGAACGGTTACAGCCAACAGTTTTTAACCAAGAAAGAGCTTGTTCAATTGATCTTCCTCGAATAACATCCGCAAACAAACGTAGTTTGTATGGTGACATTTTTACATCACTACTACGAGCAGTAGAGATCACAGTAATATTTGAGCTCATTTGACTCTATCCTTATTTTTTAGTAGCAGCTTGCCGCTGTCCACTATGCATTCTGAATGTTCGAGTCAATACAAACTCACCTAAACGGTGACCCACCATGTTTTCTGAAACGAAAACAGAAACGAACTTTCTACCATCATGCACAGCAAACGTTTGTCCAACAAAATCTGGAATAATCACGCTTGCGCGGCTCCATGTTTTGATAGGCGCACGTGATGCCGATCCACGAACTGCCTCAACTTTTTTGAGGAGGTGTTCTGCAACAAATGGACCCTTACGTACTGATCTCGACATATCTTGTCCCTAAATACCTTATTTTCTTAATGTAACACGCACAATTATGGACGACGACGTCTAATAATTGCAGAGCTCTTACGAGTACGCGTACGAGCACCCTTACAGTTTTTACCCCATGGAGTTGTTGGGTGTGAGCCTGATTTTGAACGCCCTTCACCACCACCATGTGGGTGATCAACTGGATTCATAGCCATACCGCGAACTGATGGTCTAAAGCCTAAATGACGAATACGGCCGGCTTTACCCCAAACCATGTTTCTAAATTCAGCATTAGACAATGAACCGATAGTAGCCCAGCACCTTAAATCAACCGATCTCAATTCACCCGAAGGCATTTTGAGAACAGCTCGACCATTTTCTTTTGCAACAACCTGAACTGAAGTGCCAGCACTGCGCGCAAATTTGCCGCCTTGCTCTGGAACAACCTCAACGTTGTGCACAAAGAAACCCGTTGGAACAATTGACAAAGGCAAGCTGTTTCCAACGTTAGCATCGGCACTCGCACTTGCAATAACTGTTGCGCCAACCGTCAATCCTTCTGGTCGAATTTGATAGGTCTTTGCACCGTTTGCATAAGAAATTAATGCAATGGGAACATTGCGATTTGGATCATATTCAATAGCAATAACTTTGCCAGGAACATTTTTATGTTCGCGAGCAAAATCAATGGTACGATATTTTCTTGCAACACCACCACCACGCCATCTAACCGTAATTCTTCCGTAAGAATTACGACCACCTGAATGAGGTAGAGCAGAAAGCAAACTCTTTTCAGGTGCTTTCTTCGTTAAATCTGCGATTTTTACAAACGTCATCGTTCTCGACGACGGCGTTCTTGGTTTTCTTGAAATAATAGCCATGAAGCACCCTAACCTTCGTTCTCAGAAGAAGTAACATCGCGGTCACCAACTGATCCAGAAGTCATAGCCTCTCCAGGCAAATCAATTCTGTATCCTGATTTTAGCGTAACAATCGCACGCTTCAACCCTGGACGAACATAACCCTTACGAGCAAATATTCCCGAATGATCCGGTGTGTTTATGATATTTACTTTTTCAACTTTTACTTTCCAAATCTGCTCAACAGCATCTTTGATCACGGACTTATTAACAGCTCGAGCAACCTCGAACGTCAATTTATTCTGTGTTTGGAACGCATGCCAGCTCTTGCCGGTCATAACCATTCGCTTTATAACACCAAAATGACTTAGCTCCATTGTTCCACCATCTGCTTAAATAATTCGATATCTTTCTTGAGGAACACCCAATGTTTTGCATACGCAAACACATACGCATTTGCAGCATCAAATGAAGCAATTGAAACGCTTGTAATATTTCCAAAAGACGCATGTACATCAAAATCACATGCAGAGGCAAAAAGAACAACGCGCCCATCATGCAATCCAGCAGAGCGCAATACACTCGCCGCAAGCTTGGTGGAAGGCTTATCTACCCCAGGAACGAAATCAAGACAAACGACTCGTCCTTCAGCGATAGCATTTGCGAATAAATCTCGCATAACAATGCGCTTTTGCTCTTTATCAATAGCCAAAGTGCGTGTTCTAGGTTGAGGCCCAAAAATAACCCCACCTTTTCTCCACAACGGAGACCTGATCGAAGAAACACGCGCACGCCCGGTTCCTTTTTGACGCCATGGTTTCTTGTTTGAAAAAGCAAGCTCACCACGCGTCTTGCAACCAACCGTTCCTTGACGCCAGTTTTGTCTCAATACACGAATGGCTTGAGCGAACAAAGCGGCATTAGGAGCAATTTCACGTAACGCTGAAGTAAAGCTGATTCCCTCAAGAGCTTCACCGCGGCTTCCGAAAACTCGTATCATACTCATTATCTACCCTCGCTTTGAAACTGTTACCAAGAAGCCACTTTTACCAGGGACAGCTCCGCAAACGAAGATCACGCCTTGTGCTGCATCCATCTTAACAATTCGAAGATTTCGAACCGTTACTTGTTCTGCACCCATATGACCAGGAAGCCTCTTACCTTTATCAACTTCACCGTGCGTTCTTCTGTGACCTACAGCCCCCGGTTTTCTATGAAAACCAGAACCGTGAGTAGCAGGACCGCCTCTAAAGCCGTGTCGTCTGACACCACCCTGAAAGCCATGCCCCTTGCTTACACCAGTCACATCAACAAGATCGCCTTCGGTAAAGGAAAAGTCTGACAACGTAATTACACGGCCAGCGGCAAATGTAGATTCCTGTTCAGCCGAAATACGAACTTCTTTGATAAACAAGAAATTTTGTTTTTTATTTTTCAACCATTCAAGAGAAAACTCTTGTTTGCGAAATCGCTCACGAGGCAACCCAACCTGGACGGCACTGTACCCGTCCGCCATTGCGGTTTTTACCTGAAGGACAAACCATTGCCCCGTGGAAATCGCGGTAACAGGGACAACAGCTTTGTTTTTATCAAACAACTGCGTCATCCCAATTTTTGTGCCTAGCACTGCTTTTAGCATGATGAGGAACCAACCCTATTTAATTTCAACGTCTACACCAGCAGAGAGGTTGAGTTTCATCAACGCATCCATTGTTTGTTCCATTGGAGAAACAATATCAACGATACGCTTATGAGTGATTAACTCGAACTGTTCTCGCGACTTCTTATCAATATGCGGCGAACGCAACACCGTGAAAACTTGTCGCTTCTTTGGAAGAGGAACGGGGCCCAAAACCTTGGAGCCCGTTCGTTTCACTGTCATAACGATTTGCTTTACAGCACCATCAAGTAATTGATGATCGTACGACTTAAGGGTGAGCCGAATTATTTGTTTTTTCATATAGCTCTACTCGCCCTGAATTTATGCGCTAATTTTACCAACAACACCAGCACCGATAGTTCTACCACCCTCACGGATAGCGAACTTCAAACCCTGATCCATAGCAACTGAACTTACAAGTTCAACTGTTACTTTAAGGTTATCGCCCGGCATAACCATTTCACGACCAGCAGGAAGTGTAATGATCCCTGTTACGTCTGTTGTTCTGAAGTAGAACTGAGGACGGTAACCGCTGAAGAATGGGCTATGACGACCACCTTCGTCTTTTGAAAGAACAAAGATTTCAGCTTCAAATTTCTTATGAGGCTTAATCGAACCAGGCGCTGCAAGAACTTGACCACGCTCAACTTCGTCTTTTTTAATACCACGAAGAAGCGCACCAATGTTGTCACCAGGAATAGACTCAGTCATTTCCTTGTTAAACATTTCGATACCTGTAACTGTTGTTTTTCTTGTATCAGTAAAACCAACAATTTCAATTTCAGCACCAAGCTTGAGAATTCCTGATTCAACACGACCCGTTACCACGGTACCACGACCAGGAATCGAGAAAACGTCTTCAACAGGCATCAAGAATGGCTTATCGGTAGGACGAGCTGGAATTGGAATGTAGGTATCAAGAGCTTCAACAAGACGCTCAATAGCTTTAACACCAATTTCACTTTGGTCACCAGCAAGCGCTTTTGTTGCCGATCCACGAATGAAAGGAATTTCAGCTCCCGGAAAGCCCCACTTATTGAGAAGATCTCTAACTTCTTCTTCAACAAGCTCAATCAAGCTTTCGTCTTCAACCATGTCAACCTTGTTAAGGAAAACAACCATCGCAGGCACACCAACTTGCTTAGCAAGCAAGATGTGTTCACGAGTTTGAGGCATCGGTCCATCTGCAGCGGAAACAACAAGAATTGCTCCGTCCATTTGAGCCGCGCCGGTGATCATGTTTTTAACATAGTCAGCGTGTCCAGGACAGTCAACGTGTGCATAGTGTCTGTTTGCAGACTCGTACTCAACGTGTGACGCTGCAATCGTAATACCACGCTCACGCTCTTCAGGTGCGTTATCGATAGAATCGAATGCGCGCTTTTCAGCAAGACCTTTAGATGCTAAAACGGTGGTAATAGCTGCTGTCAACGAAGTTTTACCATGGTCAACGTGACCAATTGTTCCCACGTTAAGATGGGGCTTCGTTCTATTAAAAACTCCCTTTGCCATCATTAATCCTTTCGTAAAAGAAATCTTTTACACTTTTTTAAATTAAACTTTTTTACTTACGATCGCATCTTGAACAGATTGAGGAACCTCACGGTATTCTTCAAATTCCATACTTGCACTTGCTCGCCCCTGAGTCATTGAACGAAGCGCCGTTGTGTAGCCAAACATTTCTGCCAGAGGAACCTCTGCAAGAACTACCTGCGCTCCAAAACGATCTTCAGATCCCATAACACGGCCACGACGAGAGCTCAAATCGCCCATCACATCACCCATGAAGTTTTCAGGTGTTGTAACCTCAACCTTCATAATAGGCTCAAGAATGACAGGACTTGCCTTGCTCATACCGTCTTTAAAGGCCATGGATGCTGCAATCTTGAACGCAAGCTCAGACGAGTCAACATCGTGATATGATCCATCATACACGACAGCTTTAATATCGTCGACTGGATATCCACCAAGAACCCCTGCCGAAAGCGTTTCACGAAGACCTTTTTCAATAGCCGGAATAAATTCTCGAGGAATAGTACCACCAACAACCTTGTTTTCAAAAACAAAGCCCGAACCGCGCTCAAGAGGATGAACCTCAAGCAACACGTGTCCATATTGACCTTTACCACCAGACTGACGAATAAACTTACCTTCAGCCTTAGTAGACTTACGGATTGTCTCTTTGTAAGCAACCTGAGGCTTTCCTTGAACAACCTCGACCTTATGATCACGGCGAAGAATATCAACCTTAATCTCAAGGTGAAGCTCACCCATACCAGCAATAATGGTTTGGTTGGTTTCAGGATCAAAACTAAATTTGAAGGACGGATCTTCTTGAGCCAGCTTTTTCAAGCATAGCGTCATTTTTTCATAATCTGCTTTTGACTTAGGCTCAACCGCAGAAGTTACCACAGCTACCGGAACCACGATGGATTCGAGCAATACTTGGTTTTTTTCATCACACAATGTATCACCGGTTGTAACATCTTTAAGACCCACAATACCAACGATATCACCAGCAAATGCTTCTTTGATTTCTTCACGCTTATTTGCATGAAGCCTTAACAAACGACTCACTCGCTCACGACGACCACGAGTCGCGTTATAGACGTATGATCCAGCTTCCAAATGCCCTGAATAGATACGGGCAAATGTTAACGAGCCAATAAATGGATCAATAGTGATCTTGAACGCAAGCGCCGCAAAGTCACCATCAACATCTGTTGCACGCTCAACTTCTACATCTGAGTCAGGCAAAGTACCCTTGACAGGAGGCTTGTCCAACGGCGAAGGAAGATAGTCAATAACCGCATCAAGCAAAAGTTGAATACCCTTGTTCTTAAAAGCCGTTCCCATGAAAACAGGAGTAACTTTTTGCTGCAAAACACCTTTACGAAGAGCTAATTTAATAGCATCGATGGTAACTTCACCACCAGCAAGATACGCCTCAGCAAGCACATCATCAAAATCGCAAGCTTTTTCGACAATTGCATCATATGCAGCATCAAGTTGATCTACATACTCCGCTGGGACATCTTTCCATTCCACAACTGAACCATTGTCTGTTGGGGGGAAAAGAGCCATGCGGCGGGACAATACATCGATAACACCTTCAAAATTTTCAGATTCACCAATAGGGATTTGCATCGCAACAGGGTTTCCACGAAGCTTTAAAGCGATTTCGTCGATAACCTTGTAGTAGTTTGCACCCACACGGTCCATCTTATTAACAAACGCAATGCGAGGAACTCGATAGTGCGTTGCCTGATTCCACACTGTCTCTGATTGTGGCTGAACACGCCCAACACCACAGAAAACAGCTACTGCGCCATCAAGAACACGCAAAGACCGGCCCACCTCAATGGTAAAATCCACGTGTCCAGGCGTATCAATAATGTTAATTTTATGGTCGCCCCAAAAACAGGTGGTTGCAGCCGACTGAATGGTAATCCCACGCTCACGCTCCTGTTCCATGAAATCCATGGTTGCAGCGCCTTCGTGAACCTCACCAATCTTATGGGAAACCCCAGTGTAGAAGAGAATACGTTCAGTTACCGTAGTTTTGCCCGCATCAATGTGCGCACAAATACCTATGTTTCGATACTTTTTGAGATCGGAATTTTTCATAACTCTAGACTACCATGCGTAATGAGAATATGCGCGATTTGCTTCTGCCATACGGTGCACATCAGCCTTTTTCTTGGCTGCACCACCACGAGCTTCAAGAGCATCCAACAACTCAGCACCCAATCGAGCACCCATTGTTTTATCAGATCTCTTAGCCGCAGCTTCAATCAACCAACGAAACGCCAATGCACGGGCACGAGTATCACGCACCTCATCAGGCACTTGGTACACACTTCCACCAACACGACGAGCTTTTACTTCAACGGTTGGACGCAAGCTTACGATAGCCTTCTCGAACAAATCGAGCGCGCCCTCTTCGGACCCGCCTTTTTGCATCAAGCAATCGATTGCTTCGTATACAATACGACGAGCAACGTCTTTCTTGCCACGTTCCATAACGACGTTAATAAGTTTGGCAACCAACACAGAATTGAAACGAAGATCAGGCTCAATCACCCGAACAAAATCTACTGAACGACGTCTTGGCATTATTTGGCTCCTGCTTTAGGTTTTTTTGCGCCATACAGCGAACGACCTTGCTTACGGTTTTTTACACCAGCAGTATCCAAGGCACCACGAACGATGTGATACTTCACACCCGGCAAGTCTTTTACACGACCACCACGAACAAGAACCACCGAGTGCTCTTGAAGCGAGTGACCTTCACCACCGATATACGCGGTGATTTCACGACCTGTTGTTAACTTCACACGAGCAACTTTACGAAGCGCTGAGTTAGGCTTTTTAGGCGTTACTGTATACACCCGAGTGCACACTCCGCGTCGCTGTGGACATTCGCTAAGTGCAGGCGACTTAGTTTTTGTATTAACAGATACACGTTCTTTACGAACTAATTGACTTATTGTTGGCATAACAATCAACACCCAACGAAAAATAGAAAAACACCCAGCTGCTAGAAATCTTCACATCAAATGACTTTACGCATAGTATGCAAGCAGCACACACAACGTGGTATATTCTTTGCAGTCCTGGAAAAACACTTTTCAGTGTAACTTGATCGATATTTTTTTCAAGCAACGATACACTAACAAAGCCCAGAAAAACCGCAGAAACACCCTCATAATTCAAGGATTTTTTAATGCTTCCAAACATCGTCGTGTCTTTATTTCTCAGTAAAATAATCCCGCTGGCAGGATCTATCCTCGCCTTTTTATCAATCGTCACCGTCCATGAATTCGGCCATTTTATCTTTTGCAAAATATTCAATGTACGAACACCAACTTTCTCCGTGGGAATTGGCCCAGTACTCCTAAAACGAACATTTTGGGAAACCGAATTTCAACTCGCACTCCTGCCACTTGGCGGATTTGTGGAAATCGGGGGCCTGAGCGAACCCGGTCAAGGAGATCAATCCCACGCCGAAGATGAAACCGAAGAATCATTCAAAACCAAGCCTTATTGGCAAAAAATGCTTATTTTATGGGGCGGAATCGTTTTCAACCTACTGTTTGCATTCGCTATTTATTTTGGACTTTTTCTCACCGGAATGCCTAAAAGCAAAATCCAGGAAATAAAAATCTCCTCAGTAAGCGAGGGAGGCCCCGCTCAAAAAGCAGGCCTCATGGCAGGCGATATCATCGTTGGAGTCGACAAGAAGCTCTTCAAGGAACCCAACAAACCAATCTCCGCTAATGAATTCGGCAATAAAATCATGACCTCAAATGGAATTCCTCTGCATTTTTTTATTAAACGGGAAGAAAAAACACTCAGTATTCACATAACGCCTGAATCTGATGATCCTAGCGACGCAACCTCACCAGCGCGCATAAAAGCAAGTCTTTCATCAGTGCTGGAATACGAAAAAACCGACGGCGTGGGCATCGTGGAAAGCATTTCTAAAAGCTGCTCGCTCATCACTGAGATAGTTTCAGGATCTTTTGCCACCATAAAAAACTTAATTAAAAACCGAACGCTCAACGGCATCGGCGGCCCCGTTATGATTGCATCGCAACTCTTTAAATCAGCCGAATCTAGCTTCTTTTTGTTTCTTCTACTTATCGCATCGGTAAACATCGGCCTTGCAACCATGAATGTTTTACCGCTGGGCGCCCTTGACGGTGGTCAAATCCTTTTTGCCACACTTGAGATGCTTTTACAGCGACGCCTCAGCGATTCATTTAAAATCGGGGTCAACGTTGTATCATTGGTATTATTTGGGCTGCTCTTTGCCTATTTAATCTTCAAAGACACGCTTGCGCTCTTTGGGAAGTAAAAGAACTCAACCAAATAAAAAAGGCCGGATTTTTCATCCGGCCTTTTTTGTTTTAACACAAAAATTTATTTTGCAGCTTTTTCTTGGGTGTTGATTTGTGCAAAGTGAGGATGCGCCGCTTCAGCATATACGCGAAGCTTTGAAAGCACTTGGTCGCTCAACTTATTCTTTGGCAACATACCTTTAACAGCTCTGTACACAAGCTCCGAAGGATCTTTGTCAAAAAGCTGACGTGCCGTTTGAGTCTTCAAGCCACTCTTGTAGCCAGAATAACGCACATAGGTTTTTCCATCCCATTTGTCGCCGGTCAATTCGATACCAGCGCAATCTGTGACTACAACATAGTCGCCAGAATCAGTATGGGAAGTAAATGTAGCCTTGCCCTTGCCTCTCAGCAAATCAGCAACTTGAGTTGCAAGGCGGCCCAAAACCATACCTTTAGCACTCAACACATGCCATCGAGGAGCACGATCCTCGACGCGTAAGAAAAACGCTCTATTAATATCCATGAAGAATTTCCCTCAAAAGTATTTGAGAATCTGTGCAAAAATCGGGGCACAGACACAATAAACAACCCGAAACCGATCCAAAGAATGGTCTCTTTTTTTAAATCAGTACAGCGATTATGGTAAACCAATACCAAACTTCGGTCAAATCAAGCCTCAATTTCTTCGCCATGGGTTAAAAGATTTTCTACCTCTTCAACCTCTTTTGGCAGTGATTCAGTCAAACAAATAAGCCCGTCATCGCTCAAAATATAATCATCTTCAATTCTGACCCCAAGGCGCTCATCGGGAAAATACAGACCGGGCTCTAGCGTAAACGCGTCACCCGGTGACAGCGGAATTGAATAATCACCAACATCATGAACATCAAGGCCCAAGAAATGGCCTACCGAGTGCTTAAAGAACCCTTCCACCCCAGCTTCTTTAAACATCCTGACCGCAATATGATGGAGCGATACATCCTGGGCTTCAGAATTTCTCAAAAACATACCTGGTCGTGCAAGCCGCTCAAGCGTTTTTTGAACCTGCAACACAAGCTCGTACACATCACGCTGACGAGGAGTAAATAATCCAGAGACAGGGTAAGTACGGGAAACATCCGCATTATACATTTGATATTCAGCACCACAGTCGATGAGCACTAAATCACCACCGGTTAATTGGGCCACACCCTGGGTGTAATGCAACTTTGTTGAATTCACTCCGCTCCCAACGATTGTTGGAAAAGCAGGCCGCTCTGCCCCAAACATCGTAAAGACAGATTCTAACGCACCACGAAGCTCATACTCAAAGGTACCAGCCTTAATCGCTTTCATCGTAAATTTATGCGCATTTACGGTGATTTGAGCGGCATGATACATCGCCTCAATCTCAAGCACGCTCTTTTCTCTGCGCAAATTATGCACCACAGGAGAAACATCACGCACTTCGCTGTACGAAATACCAAAAGAATCAACCAACGCGCTCATCATCTCAGATTGCAGGCGATATCGGTGTCCATCTGCATCATGCAGAACAAACAAGGTTCCTTGGCCCGAAAGCCATTCAGCTAAATCTTTGCCCACAGTGGCGTAATGATCAGGCTCAAACGCAGGAGACATGGAATAACCAGGGACTTTTTCTCCAAGCATTTTTTCTAACTCAAAACCGGCAGCGGCATGTGAAAATTTAACACCCGTCCACAATTCACGATCAACGGTATACGCTGGACGATACAGAATTGTTCGGCCATCTGAGAAAACACACACCATAACAGCGGGCTCAGAAAGGCCTGTTAAGTAAAAAAATGAACTTTCCGATCTAAACCGCTCTCGATGTGACTCAAAATCATTCATGAGCACTAAAACCCAGCGCTCACCCTCTGTAGTCAACGTCTTTGAAATTGTCTGAACTACGCGCTCTCTATTCCCCGTAGCCCACTCGCTCACTGATTTCATCATATACCCACCACAAAAAATGAAAGCTCGACTCTATAATAACCCGCACACAGCCGCTAAAACAACGAGCAACAAAAACACATGACTTAAAAAGGCCTTCGCCCAACAAACGCCTGATGAATCGTAACCTTATCCATAAACTCCAACAACGACCCCGTTGGAAGCCCACTGGCAAACTTAGAAATCACAATTGGACGATCATGAATCAACGATGAAATATACCCTGCGGTGGCCTCACCTTCAGGAGTAGGATTAGTCGCAAAAATAACTTCAGCAACGCCCTCGTTCAACCGCATCAACAATTGATTAATGGATAAATCTGACGGACCCACGCCATCAAGCGGACACAGCGCTCCGCCAAGAACATGGTACACACCGCGATATACACCTACACGCTCGATAGCAAGCAAGTCATACCACTGCTCCACAACACACACAAGAGAACGATCACGCGTTGTATCAACGCATACCGAGCACCGATCCGATCCCTCGGTCCAGTTAGAACAAATGGTACAATTAAGGATGTTTGCCCGCGCATCAATCATTGCACGGCACAATTCTTCAACAAGTTGCGGCTTACCTTTAATAATATAAGCCGCAACTTTGTAGACATGTTTTGATGCCAGAGATGGCACCTTCTGAAGCTGCGCAATAAGCCTTTTAAATGAGGGCAACATGTGCTGCGACATATTCGTTATGCTCCAAAAACTTTAATTCTCAGGGCGTCCTCAAAGGCAACCATCAGCAAATTAACACCAAGATACACAACAATACCTGCGGGAGACCACAGAGCAATTGCAAATAAGAACACTGGCACTAAAAGACCAAGTAATTGGAATTGTTTGCCACTACCCACTGACGAATAATACTGGTACAGAAAGCCCACCATCGCCAATAAAACCGGCAATACATAATACCCATCAGGTTGACCAAGATTTGTAATCCACCCAATAAATGGCGCGTTATACAATGCCAAGGAAGTATTCAACAATCCATACAGCCCAATAAAAATTGGCAGCGACAAAACGCCTGGCAGCACTGCATATAAAAAGCCAAAGAATGAAACACCATGGCTTTCATAAAATTTTACAAGCTCGGTTTGCCGAGTCGCCGCATCATCGCGATAACGCGCATTAATGGCTGCAATTTCTGACGCATACCTTTTTCCAAAGTTCTCGGTCTGCAGAGCTTTTCTTTTACCAAACATGGATAATGGCATGAACAACAAACGCAAAAGAATCGTTAAGCATACAATTGCCCAGCCATAATTGCCTAAATGATCAAACAACCACTCTAAAGCCTGCAACAATACGCGACCAATCCACGAAAACCAACCAAACGACATGAATGCCGATAAGCGCGCATCCACAGATTCCAATGCCTTAAGTTTCTTAGGTCCACAATACCAAGAGAATGTTGCTTTAACCGTATCAGAGACCGTTACGCATTCGCAAATAGCAGTAAGTCCGGTGCTTGCCGTGCCTTTTTTAGCATCAACCGAAGAACTGCCTGAAAAAACGCCAGCATTCGATGTTTTTTTAAAGAACACTTGTTTCAAAAAGCCTGGCTCATAGCCCACAAGTGCATGAAGGAAATATTTATCTTCCAAAAAGACTAGCGAAGGCGCTTCCCAACGCTCATCTCCCGTTTGCGAAAGGCGCTCAATACGCGTATCGGAGCCCGGCATTACACCAGCTTCAATTTTATCTTTATCAACTTCAGCAACAAAGGGCGCAGGCATAAATACACGAGGAACAAGCGAGCTTGCGTCACTCTTTAAAGGCACAAAATTGAGCTCTAAATCAACGCGATATGAATCGTTAAACATTCTAAATATCTTAACAATTTTCCAATCGCGATTGGCCGTATGCGCAGAAAAAACAACTTCTACCCCATTAGAAACCTCTTGCTCAGCCTCCAAGACATAGTGCACAGGGGTTTGTTCCGCAAGCGCCAGTAAAAACGCACCCTGATCGCGCTCGAAAACGCCGCGCTCATGAACTGTTCTTAAAAAATTCCCGTCTTTACCACAGTGCTGCTTAAAAGAAACACCAACAAGAACTGCCCCTTCAGGCGAAAACTCATATTCACACAAAGGTGTTTCTGCATACACGTGTTCGTGGTCTGCAACATGTTTGTGAACAACAAAATGCACGTCTCTATTTAACGCTGGTAAAACAACGTCTTTCTTCGCTCCAGGCATAAAAAAGTATTGAAATACCATGACCGCTAATAATGTCATCAGCATTCGGCCAGAAAACAAACTCTCAACTAAGCCCCCAAAAAAACTTCGGCTCATTATTTTTATCCCATCTTTTCATGTAATATTCGCGCAAAAACTACCATAACGTAGCACAGCGATTGTGTTTTTACCACAACGACAACACCGCTAAGGGTTGCAGCAATTTGAGCTCATGGCAAACTAAAATAAAACTGATACTTCCTAAAAAAAACTCTCAATGAATGGCCTTTTATGCATTTATAAACCTGCGGGAATAACGTCATACGACTGCATTCGTCACATAAAAACATTGTTACCTAAAAAAACCAAAATTGGTCACTCGGGAACGCTCGATCCATTCGCCGATGGTCTCTTGATTGTTGGCATAGGCTCTGCAACCAAAGACCTACACAACCTTTTGGAAACCACAAAAACCTATTTAGTCACGGCTAAACTTGGCGAGCGCACTGATACGCTTGATTGCACGGGTTCCATTGTCGAAGAAAAACCTGTCCCTCAGGACATCCTTTTTGAAGCGTGCGCCCAGAAGCTAATGCCATCATACGAACAGATTCCGCCTGTTTTTTCGAACGTAAAGTTTAAAGGAAAAGCTCTCCATAAACATGCCAGGTCTCAACAGGTCTCCCTGGAAAACCTTGAAGAGATAGCAGAAACCAGAAAAAAGGTGTGTTCTATTTTTGAATTTCGCCTTATTAGCCAAGAATTGCCCTTTATTACGTTCTCGGCGACCGTCTCTAAGGGAACATATATCAGGAGCCTAGCGCTCGACATAGCTCAACAAGCCGACACTCTTGCAACTGTTCAAACGCTCACCAGAACAAATATTGGCAATATTGGTCTCTCAGAGGCAGTTTCGCTCGATAAACTTACAAACAGCAATGATTTAAACGAGCATTTTTTGCGAAAAACGGTATATTGTCCCGATACCAAGATATAAACCGAAACAGAGATGTTTCTTTTTATACTTGTCTAGATGTATCCTCTCTGTGTGGGGGAATCTTAATCTCATATAAATATAAAAAGGGATAGATATGAAAATCGTATCATCATTATTAGCTTTGGCTTTGTTGGCAACAGTTCCAGCTTTTGCAGAAGACACCACCGAAGAACTTAGCCAAGTAGTTTCTGGCGATGTAGTTTCTAGCGATGTTACTGAAGATGTAACACCTGCAGAAGAATCAACAGAAGTAGAAAACCCAGTTGTGGGCGATCTTACTCCTGCTGCACCAGCACAAGACTAATACGCATTAAGCAATAAAAAAAGGGGCGAGAAATTCGCCCCCTTTTTTATTGCTTAAAAACTACTTTTTTAAAGAAGCACGTGCTTGCTTAAGCCAGCTTCTCACAAATTTCTGAGAAACTCTGCGCAGCAGACCAAGATCTTTCAGCACATCAACCATGGGGTCGATTGCATGACGGTCTTTGCTATTAATTGCCTGGATTTTTTCTGGAGTGAACATAAGACTCGCCAGAGAAAAGATAGAGAGATCAACGCCTTTTGAACCAACGGGTTTTTCTACAAAAACAAGCTTCAATCCAAACGGATCTCGCGCTGTAAATGAAAGTTGGCCGCGAGCGTTTTTAGCCAAATCAGCAACGATAGGCACACCCTTTTTTTTGCAGCGAGCAAAATACTTCTCAAGGCCACGATTAAGCTCAACAAAAACCCCGGCACTTCTACCGGAGCATCGTTTAACCATCCCAAACTCGGCCAATTCTTCAATCGCCGGAGATCTGAGGGTCAGAATAACGTTACCTTTTTTAACATCAGCAGACGAAAGATAGCATTCACCATCTCGCTGAAGTGTAATATCTGAAAGTGAAAACCCAAGACGTTCTGTATAAAACTTTACAGCTTTCTCAACAGATTCAACCACCAGAAGCGTCTTGCCTACCTTGAACATTTGTTCCCCCTCCAAACAACCATGTCCGCGCGGCCCGCGCAAAATCGCCCCCGGTGCTTAAGTTCTTTACGCGGTCGCTTTAGCAGCAGCCAATCGTCGAGCAAGACGACTTACTCGCCGAGCCGCCGCATTTTTTTTGATCACACCTTTTTTGCAAGCAAGACCAATACGTGATTGAGCTTGTTGCAATAATTCAGCAGCATCTACAACGGCTTCTTTTTCAACAGCTACAAAGAACTTCTTGAGAGAAGTCTTCATCGCTGTCTCATACGCCGCATTGCGCTTCGCATTTACCCTACTTCTTTTAACATCTTTTTTGGAAGACTTTAAATTGGCCATGCCCAAAATCCTTTAAATCTGGTAGTAGAAACTACACAACTTTTTTCACTAATCCAGCCTTCACACACTTTGTGCAAACAGAACCTCTGTGCACACAGGGAGAGCTCGGATAGGAAAATCTCATTTTACGAACATTTGGAAAAACCCAGCGTTTGGTTCTATTGTTCGCATTACTTACACTGCACGCAACTTGTGGCTTTTTATCGCACACAACGCACACCCTGGACATACGCCACCCCTTCTTTTGAAGCAAAACTATTTTTCAAGGCAAGCTGGAGTAATTAATTCTACACAAGAACTGCGGTTCCGACAATGCGGACCACCTGCGATTTTAATTTACTTCTTCAGCTTTTTCTTCTCGACCATTACTAGCCTCTTTTTCGTCACCTTTGATCGAAAAAGAGAACGATTCTCGAGGCGTCAATCCCAGAAGGGAATAAACCTCTTCAGCCTGCAGCGTCTCGGCCTCTAACAAGGCCTTACTCAGCACAGTCAGCTTATCTTCGCTTGCTCGCATAACCCGATCGGCCTCAGCATAGCATTCAGTTAAAATCTTTTCTACCTCGGCGTCAATACGAGAAGCCATCTGGTCCGACATGCGAGCCGCATCTCCGTATCCACGGGAAACCAACGTCGCAAAAGAAACCGGTCCCAATGAAGACATTCCAAAGTGAATTACCATTTTACGAGCTACATCCGACGCTTTTTGCAGATCACTTGATACACCCGTTTCAGCTTCGCCGTACTTCATTTTCTCTGCAATCATACCACCAAAGGCAACCATGATCTCCGCTCTCAGCTGTGACGCGGAACGGTTCATCTCAGTATCACTTTCAGGGAAAAACCAGGTAACCCCCAACGCGCTTCCCCGAGGCGTAATCGTTACTTTATGCAGAACATTAGTATGCGGCAGCAACACATTCAAGAGCGTGTGGCCAGCCTCATGGACCGCCGTTACCTCTTTAAGCCTGTCGGACATCACCATGCTTTTACGTTCTGGCCCCATAGCAATCTTATCTCGAGCATGCTCAAAATGGTTCATCTCAACCTTCTTTTTGCCTTCTTTGGTGGCACACAACGCGGCTTCATTAACCAAGCTTTCAAGCTCGGCGCCGCTCATGCTTACCGCACCACGGGCAACTTTTTGAAGATCAACTGATTCATCAAGTGGCACATTTTTGGCATGAATTTGTAAAATTTGGTATCGAGCTTTCACATCAGGATACGGCACCATAACCAAACGATCAAAGCGACCTGGTCTAACTAAGGCCTTATCAAGAATATCAGCACGATTTGTTGCGGCGAGCACAATCACAGAGCCCGCTTCCGTAGAGAACCCATCCATTTCAGCAAGCAACTGATTGAGCGTTTGTTCTCGCTCATCGTTAGCCGCGTTCATGTTGGCTCCACGTTGACGGCCCACTGCATCGATTTCATCGATAAACACAATGCATGGCGCATGTTTTCTTGCTTGAGCAAAAAGATCTCTTACCTTAGACGCACCAACACCGACAAAAATTTCAACAAAATCAGAGCCGCTCATATACATAAAGGCACAGCTGGCCTCTCCTGCGACCGCTTTTGCTAGCAACGTTTTTCCATTACCTGGATCGCCATTCAACAGAACGCCACGAGGTATTTTTGCACCCAAAGCCTTGAACTTTTCAGGATTTTTCAAGAAATCGACAATGTCTTTGAGCTCTTCTTTGGCTTCGGTAAGCCCAGCCACATCCTTAAAGGTAATTTTTACGGCACTCGGTTCAAAAAATTTAGCCTTAGATTTTCCAATATTGAAGAGTTTACCTGACGATCCGCCACCCATGCCGCCGGCTCCGCCGCGGGTATACATGAGAAAGCCCAGAAAACCAAAAATGATAAGTGTTATCAATACACTGAGGAACGAGAATTGTTGCCGATCTTCTGGCTTTACATCAACTTCAATACCCTGCTTATGCATCATCCAGAAAACTCTTTCTGATGGCATGATATTTGCCACATAGGCATCTCCAGATTTCAGCAATCCAGAAACTGATTGCCCCTCTACGTCAGCGGTTTTTACTTCGCCACTTTCTATTCTTGTAAGAAATGCAGAATGTTTAAAAGCGTGAACACGACCTTGTTGCTGCGAGCTCATATACAAAGCACCGCCAATAACAAAAATCAGTAAGCCAATAAAGCCAAACATGTATGGTTTTGAGTTCATATTTCGTCTATGTTTCATGAATAATTAATCGAATAAAAGCACCCGCTCAACAGCCTTTGCCAAGGCCATTCCCAATGCACCAATGTTAATATAATATCTCAAAGTTATCCAGGCTTTTCCCAAGCACCCATCACGACTGCCTATTTCTTCTCTGCCAATAGCACAGTACGAGCTGCAAGACGCTTAAATTCATAGTGCAGAAATGCTAATTTAGTACGCAAAATCTCACCCATAACCAGACTGATCAAATAACTCCACGCACCCAAAAAGCAAAACAACAGCACGCTCACCACAAGATTATCCAACCGAGATGCAGCAAAACCACCCGACCCAAACTGCAACACTGACATAATAATAACCATGAATGCAGCACAGATTCCCAGCAACGAAATTGACTTGCCCAACGTAAGTGCACGTTCAATACGAGCGCAAAAACGATGTACAATATCATCGCGCACCAGCCCAAACGATTGCTGCAAGCGCTTAGCCTGAAGCGCGTCGTCAACTCGAATAGAGAAAAACGCTCCCAAAAGAGTTCCAACAAAAAACTCGCGGGCAACCGCTTTAAGCACCCAACCAATACTTACTTTAGATTCATAAGAAGAAATACCAGAAAACTGCCGAGCATCGCGCATAGCATCGGAAAGACCACATACCTCTGCATAAAACTCACCAAGCTCAAGGCGCAGCGAAAACAGCACGACCATAAGCCATGCCGCCATCACCAACAACAATGCCAACACCACGGTCGAGAATAAATCAAGACTAAAAACAACACTCAGAAAACGAGAACCCCACAAGCAATCCATAACTCAACTCATGCAACAATCAAACAAGCTACGTAAGGTATACAATGAGCTCTCAACGTGTTGCCAGGATTAACAAGTTTTATCTTCGCAGGTCTCGACATATGCAGGAAGAAACCCCTCATACACCAGGCGATTTGGCATTTTTTTATACCAACTAACCATATTTTTTTGTAGGAAAAAATTCATCATTTCTTCAAATTCTGGGGCGCAATACGGTGTCACAAAAAATTCCAACACATCTCCGGTCCCCTCAAGCGTACGTTCAAGCACATAGCCTTCGGCACTGCGGAAAAATCCCGTCATAAGCCAAATTGAATCTTTAAAAACAACCGCTCTATAATAAATACTCAGCATATGCATCACAAAAAAAAGAAGGACCGAATGGTCCTTCTTTTTATCTTTTAGTTATCAATTTGTTTAGTGTACCACGACAAAAAGTCTCAACAACCCCTTGTCTCTTTTTATCAAATCACCCTAGATCTTTAAAGAAGCCGGAGAATTTGCTGGCAAGGTTGCTGATGTTGTTGGCGTAGTTACTGATGTTGTTGGCGCGGTTACTGATGTTGTTGGCAAGGTTGCTGATGTTGCTGGCAAGGTTGCCGAAGTTGTTGGTGCTCCTGGCAATGAAGGCATGCTAGACAATGTTGCAGCCAATGAAGCCGGAGTTGACGCCGACTCTAATGGAGACTCCGGAGCGCTAGAAGCTGATGGCAACGGAACACTAGGATCTGGTGGCAACGGAACGTTAGGAGCTAACGCAACAGAAGTAGTCGAAGAAGTATCTGCTCCAGGTTTTTTTGACTTATCTTCATCTGCACCTTTTTTAGTAACATCCAAAGATTTAACATCATGCGCAGAAGCAAGCTCTTTTGACATAAATGAATCAAGCGCATTCTTGAGCGCAAGCGCTCGCATTCTTAAATCATCCAAGGAAGTTACTTCACGATCAGACTTCCCAAAGGTTAACAAATCGTTGGAGACCAATTCGTGAAAGGCGTCAAACACGCCCCCTCCCCAAAGATCTTGTCGTGCATAAACCAGGCCCATGCCAAACAGCAGTGAGAAAAAAATCACCGTTGTTTTTCTTATTTCAAACATAAAACATATTCCTGTACCAATGTATAGTTAAAAACCTACCTTATTTTTTAGCAGAAATTGCCTTAATTTTATCTATCCATTTTTTTTGATATGACTTAATGCTCGATAACGCAAATACTGCATTTGACTTGGCAAAGAAGTTGTTCACCGCAGTTGTAAGCGCGTCACCATCACGTTTAGAAAGCGCCGTAAGATTGGTAATAGCACCATCAAGGCCGTCAGCGCTACGCATAACGAAATCTTTGATGAAATTTCCATCTTTTGCGTCTGTCTCACTGCTAATATTTTCAGCTGCTCTGCCTAGCGCCTTTATAATATTACTGCCAGAAACATCTCGAGTCGTAAGATCTTCCCTCCAGTTCCTCAACAGACCCTCATTTAGAACGCCAGCCTGTGAAGCACCAGCAACTAAAAACAACCCGAAAATCGTGATATTTAATTTTTTAAACATATCCAACTCCATGAGTGACTCATAACGAATAGCTATTATTATTTTCAACTAGAAATGTTTTAAAAAGCAAGAGACCACATTTTTTTGCCCCAACCACAAAAAAGATACTGCAGAATAAGCACCGGTTATAAATCTGTTATTTTTTCTGGTTCCAACCAGACTTTTAAGATCTTTGGATCTGCGATAGACTACGTAAATCTTGAGTCTTTCTATCCAAAACCAAAGGAACTTATTTTCATGATTTCTACAACTGATTTTCGCAAAGGAATGACCAAACTTCTTTTTCGCAATGAACCATGGGTTGTTGTGGATTTTAGTCACGTAAAACCAGGAAAAGGTGGCGCATTCGTTCGCACCAAGTTAAAAAATCTTAAAAGCGGCCTTTTGCTTGAAGAAACCTTTAGATCAGGGGAAAAATTTGAATCTCCAGACCTCAAACATTCAACGGTCCAATTCTTATACGCCGAAGGCGATCTTTATAACTTCTTAGATCAAGAATCTTTTGAACAATACACTTTTAACAAAAGCCAAGTAGAACCAGTACTTCAATACCTTTTGGACGGCACCAACTACACTATTTTGTTCTTTGAAGACAAACCTATTGTGGTTGAGGCTCCAACCTTCATGAATCTTCGCGTGGTTGAAACAGTACCTGGCGTTAAGGGCGACACCGCACAAGGCGGCTCGAAACCCGCAAAGCTTGAAACTGGCATCACTATCAACGTACCGCTCTTTGTAACCGAAGACGACGTCCTTAAAGTTGATACCAGAGAAAACCTCTATATCGAACGCGTTATCGAACCATCAGCACACAAGCGGTAATATGAACACTCCAGAAAACCACCACCTTACAGCTGAAGAATTGTTTGAGCGCGAACAAAGCGCGCTCAAACCTACAACCCAGCGCTCACAGCGATCTCTTGCATTTCATTTCCTCTACGCGATGGATCGCAGCGGGTATGATCAGCCACTCAACTTCATTCTCGATGACTTTAGAGATGGCTATGAAGTCGAATTTTCTGATGATAGCTTCGCCGTTACCATGGTCCGAGGCGTTCTTGAGCACATGCGTGAAATTGATCCAAAAATGCTCCCACTTTTACAAAATTGGACTATCGATCGTCTGGGCTGCTGCACAGTAATCATCTTGCGGATGGCGTTTTGGGAACTCTGTTGGACAACAACACCAGCTCAAGTTGTCATCAACGAAGCAGTAGAACTTGCAAAAGCATTTGCAGAAAATGACGCACACAAGTTTATTAACGGCGTCTTAGATACTTACTGTGAACAAGCAGGGATCAAGCGAGAAGCTCCGGCTAAAACACCTACTTCTTAATTCTTCAAATAAGTACAGGAAAGGGGTCCGCGGGCCTCTTTTCGTACTTTGGATCAGCGACAAGCGCGCTTTCATAACCTGAAGACTCTGGTCTTCCCCCCTCCACTCGTTTGATCAATTCAGTTTTTAGTGACTCACTGAGCTTTCCATGCTCGTCAAGCAGACACGTTGCCACAATCGGCTTAGATCCATCCACCAGCAAGGCAAGCACAATATTCTTATGTTCTCCGTAATTTTCAGGCTTTAGGCCAATGCCTTTTTCAATTAGATATGGAAGCAACAGCAGCCACGAGCCAATCCTGGGCTTTCTTAAATCGGCATGGCCCAGCGTTTGATATTTTTTATCCGAAACAAGCATGACAACTTCAATATTTAAAAAACGTGGCCCTTGCGGAAATATCCGTTGGTAAAAACCTGCCACCGGTTGGATCAAATCCCCCTTAGAAAACAACGCATAACACGTTTCGACCATACTCATTTCACACGCATATCGCGAAACGTCCACGGGAGTTGCCAAGAAATACACTCGCTGAATTTTTTTACCCTCAGTTTCAACTGACCGTGTCTTGGTATACTTAGCCCGAGAGAAAACCGCAAGCTCAACAATCGCCGCGCGTAGCAACTCTCGATCTTGAGTAGTACAAACAAGCCCGACAAGATCAGAAGCCTCTTGAAGGGTCGGCCACATCTCAGTAACTTCACGTGTTGCTACCGGAGTTTCAATCGATTTTTTTAGAAATTGCGTTGCTAAAGCAACAACATTTCCTGCATGACTGTGCGCCACCAGCTGAATTTTTTCTGATTCAGGATAGCTCAAAATCAGCGCTGCTAAGTTTTTTGCTGCAGCGATTCGGGCACTTGAACAATTAGCGCCCGTCCACGAAAACGAGATAATAGGAGTATTTTTTTGTGAACAGCCATCTGGCAAATGCACGAAACTTGAACGAAGCGCTTGCACAAAATCGCCATCAGCCTGGTGCCATGATTCTGCAGTTGCAAACGTGCCATGCACCACAACAATTACGCCCTGCGCGTCAGCAACAAAAAATAATAGAATTCCCAAGAGGAGTTTATTTAAAAAAGACTGTGATTCACAGATCATTACCCAATAAACTCCACCTCAACTAAAATCCTGTTGCCATAAACGTGCGAAGTTTCCAATGATCAATTTCGACAATTGTAGGAACCCCGCCCCGCGTTGGAAGCTTAACATCAATACCTTTTAGTTTTGAAAAATCGTTCCCAAACTGCTTACGCACAACCGCCGGCAATTCCAAAATATACCGAGCAACCGTATCATTATTGCAAAAATAGGTGTGCCACGGATAGACGATCCCGCCCTTAGGCGTTTCAAAACAAACACGAATATTCAGTACATTCGCACTTTTTGGATAATGCCGCTTGCCAAAGAATCGCTGCACCGAATCGCCAGCAGAAAACAGCACAAACAAGCTCTTTATAACCGCTGGATTAATGGTGTATAACGCAGTATCAATAGGAGTTCCCATCGTAAACAATTCAGTGATTTCAAACGGCTTATCCTCTGATGTCCACCGAGACTGCTGATACTCAACGGCTTCTTGAATCACGTTGCGACACTCCAAAAGCACACGAACTTTTGACTCAGATTCTGTAAGCTTTCTGAATAATTCTGGCGAGTTTTTTCCTTGCACTTTTGGGTTATAGAGCATATGGCTAACCAACATAGAAATAACGCCGCCATTACTATGCCCAATAAACACAAGTTTGCGTGATCGCCCGCGGGTTTTTTCTAGAATTTTCTCGACCAAATCCTCAGCAGCTCTTACATGCTCTCGAACACTTTCAAATCTGCTTTCCGGGGGGCCACTTCTGCCGCTCCACGCAAAGGGCATAATCTCACCAAGCCCAACGCCTACGGTATGAGTCGCCAGCTCTTTGTAAAAAGAACCACCGGGTTTATACCATGTTCCCAAGCGCCCTTTTGATCCATGAATCAAAACAACCAGAGGCTTACGATCTTTATCGCTCTCAAATGATTTTTTTTTGTCCTTGGACTTAATTTTACTATGGCCATCTTTTCGCAGTTTTACTGCTGTTTTTATGACTCCCGCTTCTTCGCCATACGCCGCCAACGAAACATTATCAGCTCCGCTGGAAAACCCTACACCAGAAAGCGGCGGCTGCAATTCAACAGGACCATCCGCGAATACGGTTGCAGAAAAACAAACAAACCACGTTATAACAAACACGTGAAAAACAATGGGAAATGATTTAAAAATTCGCATACGCGGCACACACCTTCCCCACAATACGACGCCCTCACCCCTGCTTCAGCGTAACAAACCCCAAAACAAAATCGAAACATTCTATTCAAATGCCTAAAAAAAGAGCCTAGCTATTCGGCTATAGAAAAAGCAAAACGGGCGACCTTGATTTTTCAAGGTCGCCCGCAATTTGTAGCAGAAATATGTATGTTATTTCACTTCAGGAAATACCAATGCACATTCTAACGCTGCTGTTGTATCAGCATCAGAGCCATGAGCCGCATTTTTACCAACGCTTTCAGCATAAAGCTTACGAATTGTGCCTTCAGCCGCCTTTGCAGGATCTGTAGCGCCAATCAAATCTCTCCAAGCCATTACTGCGTTTTCCTTTTCAAGGATAAGCGCAACAATTGGGCCTGCCGAAATATCAGCAACCAATTCACCAAAAAAAGGTCGTGCCGCATGGACCGCGTAGAAAATTTCAGCAAATTTTGGAGAAAACTGCGTCATTTTCATAGCAACAATCTTAAAACCTTCACGCTCAATACGTTCAATGATTTTCCCAGCGTTACCAGCGGCAACAGCATGAGGCTTGATCATCGCATATGTTCTTGAAATAGCCATTAAAACTACTCCCTACTTCTTGTCATCGCGCATATGTTCTTCTAATGCTTGCTGAAGCGCACCCTTGAGAGGGTTTACACTTTCAACACGAGGCTTTGAAGGGCCATCTTGCTTAAAGGAACGGTCTGAACGGTGATCTTGGCGATCGGAACGATCATAACGATCTGAAGAACGATAGTCAGAGCGATCTGAAGAACGGTGTTCGGAGCGGTGCTCAGAACGGTGTTCGGAACGTTCTGGTCTCTCTGAACGAGAAGAATGTCCATCTTGGCCACCACTGCGAGTAAGGGCTTTAGCGGTTTCTTCTGGCTCACTTACAGCACGTAAGCTTAAACCAAGTTTTCGCTCAGCCTTGTTTGCGCGGACAACCTTGAAGTCATAGTCTTGACCAACTTTGACAAGCTCTTCCACATTCTCAACATCTTTATTCGAGATTTCAGAGATATGCACAAGGCCTTCAACGCCTGTATCAAAGCGAACAAACGCACCAAAACTTGTTACCTTAGAAACATTTCCACGGACAATTTTGCCCACTGGGAACTCATCTTCAATACGATCCCATGGATCTCTCTCAAGTTGCTTAATTCCAAGAGAAATTCGCTTGTTATCTTTATCCATACCAAGAATTACAACTTTAAGCATATCGCCTTTTTTGTAACGATCGGATGGGTGAACAACGTGCTCAGTCCAAGAAATATCGGAGATATGGACAAGTCCATCAACACCATCGTGCAATTGAACAAATACACCAAAATCAGTGATATTGGTAATTGCGCCTTCAACGATATCGCCAATCTTAAACTTCTCAAGAACCATTCCCCATGGATCTTCCTCAAGACGCTTAATACTCAAGCGCATGCGCATACGGCCGCCTTCTTTATCGATAGCAAGAACCATAACTTTGATCTTGTTACCAACTTGGAAGTGACGGTTAAGGTTGTGAATACGTTCAGTCCATGAAACTTCAGAAATATGAACAAGACCTTCAACACCTTTAGCAACTTCAACAAACAAACCATAGTCTGCAATATTTGAAATTACACCTTCAAGAACGGTGTTAATTGGATATTGTGCTTCAATATCATCCCATGGATTATTAATAAGTTGTTTCATACCTAGCGAAATCTTTTCGTGCTCTTTATCGAATGAAAGGACTTTAACTTTAATTTTATCGCCCACTTTCAACAATTCACTTGGGTGAGCGATTCTACCCCATGAAATGTCGGTAATGTGCAACAAGCCATCAATGCCACCAACGTCAACAAACGCGCCGTAGTTGGTGATATTTTTGACTGCACCTTCGATGATTTGTCCTTCAGAAAGAACTTCAAGAGCTGAACGCTTCTCTTCTGAACGGAGACCCTCAAGGTACTTGCGGCGAGAAACAATAACGTTTCCACGACGCTTATTAATTTTAATAATTTTACAAAGAATTTCTTCGCCAATGAATTGGTCGAAGTTGTTAACTCGTGATGTATCAACCTGAGAACCTGGTAAGAACGCAGCAATGCCAACGTCTACACTCAAGCCACCCTTAACTTTGTGGGTAACGATACCACGAACAGGCTCATCTGCCGCAGCAAGCTCGGCAAGTCTGTCCCAAGCTTTAAGTGATTTGGCTTTTTGGTACGAAAGCACCACATTGCCATCTTCATCTTCGATTTGATCAATCAAAACTTCGATTGGATCTAACACATGAATTTTTTCTAATTCAAAATCACTAAATTCATGATTTGAAATCAAGCCATCAGATTTGTAATCGATATTCACCAGAATACCGTCACCGTTCTTAGAAACAACCTTCCCGGTGATCAATTTGCCTGATTTGAATTTCCCGGATGCGTCAGCATATAAGTCAGCAACCTGCTGAACAAAATCCTGGCCAGCAACAAGTGCTTCATCCAAAAGGACTTGATTATTATCCGCCGCTCGGCGGACATTGGCGAGCGCCTTTCTGTTCATTAGACAGATTCTCCAGCAATTTCGTATCGAAAAACGAAATGCTTTTTGTTAAAAACAACAACAAAACAACACAGCGACTCGCAAGCCGTAAGAGCAACATTCTAAATAGACGCTTACAAGACTACGAGTACCATAAAAAGCGTAACAAAAAATCTACATTTAGCAAATCTGCCAAGCAACCAGCAGGCCACGCGTGACGATGATCAAAAAAATGTGATTACTTAAAAATAAAAACCGCGCTCAAAAAGACATATTTTCCAATCCTAATGCCTATCAGAAAACATCAAGCGCCCTACTTTGAAAGTTGCTGATTAAGCCCCATCCATCGATCAAGAATAATAGCCACGGCACTCCGCACAGAAAGATGATTGTACTTTGTCATACCCTTCACAGGGGGAAGCAAATAGTCACTCGCCTCTACAATTCTTGGAGCCAAACCCTGCCCTGTTCCAAAAACAAACAAGACCGGTCGCTGTTGTGCCCAAATAAAACCTTGGTCATAAAAATCTATCACCGGCGCACCAGGAACCTCGCGCGCACTTGTTGTGATAACAATAGGCGCCACACCTTCGCTCTTTTGAATAGCTGTAATAACATCTTCAAAAGTTGAAGCTATCGTGAGAATTGATGTTGATTCAGTGCGGGTTTGATTAAATTTTTTCCCGATATCAGACCGCCAAAATTCGAGAAACGTTTTTACAATCTCTTGCTGATCTTCAAGCGGCGTCACGGCAAAAAACTCTTCAATGCCATACGTTCTGCTCGTCCGTGCGATATCGTGAAGATCAATGGAAGTCACTGAAGTTGTGCCCACTTCACCAGATTTAACCAGCACGTCGCCATGCATAAGCACCACATAGTGTCGCGGAATGGCCGCTTTTGCCAGAGCAATAAGCTTTTGATCTGATGCTTTCTTCTTGAACCAATCAAAACGACGCAACAATGTTTTTTGCAGTGCATTTTCAGTACGCCAGGCAGCTATCTTACCATGATCGCCTGAACGCAGTACCTCTGGCACGCGCTCACCACGCCACTCAACAGGCAGCCCAAATTCGTCATGATCAAGCAAAGCTTGCGCAAATGAATCAAAATCAACAGATGACTGATTTCCCACAACGCCCGGAACAAGCCTTAACAGACCTTCCAAAAATAATTGCGCTGGCAAATCGCCACCCATCAAGACATAATCACCAACAGAAATCTGCAAATTTGCGTAATGGCGCTCCACGCGAGCATCTATGCCTTCGTAGCGCGCACACACCAAAATTATATGCTGTGCTTGTACCTGTTCATGATTTTCGCTCGCAGCAGAAGAAGCCATGATGCCAATATCTGACGCCACCTTTTTCAACAGATCCTGCGAGAGCACTGCGCCTTGGGGAGAAAAAAAGATTACATACCCCTGGCCACGCTGCTCAAAAATCCCTTGTAATGATCTATCTACCACTTCTGGCTTGATAATCATCCCAGGGCCTGGGCCAACGGTAGGCTCATCAATTGGCTCTTTAGGCACGCAAAAATCAGAAAATTTATGAAATGAAAAATCTACACAGCCCCGCTGTTGAGCAAGCTTTATTAAGCTTGTCGCGATAAACTCGTTATACAACGAGGGGAATGCAGTAAGAATAGAGATTTTGAGCATTAATCAAGCACAACCGATAGAAAATTAAGCCAAAACTACTCGAGAATCTCAAGTACAGCGCGCTTGTTTTCTTTCACAGCCGCTACATGCAAGAGCGTTCTAATTGACCGCGCAGTTCTACCTTCTCGGCCAATAACCTTGCCAAGATCTTCTGAAGCAACACGCAACTCGATAACCGTTGAGGACTCTCCAGGCACTTCCGTCACAACAACATCGGTCGGATTATCAACAAGCTTTTTAACAATACCTTCAACAAGCTCTTTAAGCATGAAATTCACCTAATAGTTAACATAAAAAGCGCGCCGAAGCCCAATGAGCTACCGACGCTCTTACAGAATCAAACCAAAAATATTGCTTAAGCAGCCATTTTCATGATTTTGGCAACCGCATCAGTAATCTGTGCTCCTTGAGCAACCCAGCGTTCGATGCCAGCTTTATCGATTTGAATAACTTGGTGACGAAGTGGATCGTATGAACCAAGTGTTTCAAGACATGCGCCATCGCGCTTCTTACGAGAATCAACCGCAACAATACGATTATATGGACGATTCTTCACACCTGTACGACTTAATCTAATTTTTACCATTACGTGGTACTCCCTATAAAAAGTTCTTTTTAACTGTGGTTTGGCCTACTTAAATAAACTACCAAAACCACCCATCTTCTTGATCATCCTAGCAAACTGCTTAGTTTCTTCAAATTTAGATAACAACCCATCAATATCTTTCACAAAAACACCTGCGCCTCGCGCAATTCTATTTTTGCGAGAAACATTTAAACCCGACGCTCCAGAACGCTCTTTTGGTGTCATAGAAGACAAAATAGCCTTGTATTTCTTTATTTCGCGTTCTTTTTGCTCAAGCTCTGCAGCTGAAATTTTTGGAACCCCAGGCAAATATTGCATCAATTTCCCCATGGAACCCATGGAACCCACCAGCGTCAACTGCTGAGCAAAATCTTGCAACGTCATAGTTCCATTCATCATGCGATCATGTGCAGCCTGCGCATCAAGCTCTGCATCGCGTTTGATAGCACGCTCAAAACGCTCAAAAAGACCTTTGACATCACCAAGACCAACAATTCTTGATGCAACTCGCTCAGGTTCAAAAACTTCAAAGTCCGCAACCGCTTCACCCGTTCCCATGAAGAAAATAGGCTTATTGAGCTCAAATGCCACACCAAACGCAACACCACCACGGGCGCCGCTATCAAGTTTGGTCAATGCAACACTGTCAAACCCTACTTCCTTGAGAAAAGCAGATCCAACATGCACCGATTCTTGTCCCATCATCCCATCGACAACCCAAACGGTATGCGTTGGTCCAAACGCCGCTTTTGTCGCAACAAGCTCTTGCATCAATGCAGCATCAACCTGCATACGGCCGGCTGTATCAAGAACAAACACATCGCAACCAGTGGCCTGTTTAAGCTGAGAATCAATCATGTGCTCAACAGAACCCGGTTCTCCTGCACAAAACTGCACGCCAGCGCGCTGCGCCATAAGCGCTAGCTGCTCACGAGCAGCCGGGCGACAAGTATCAACCGATCCAAGTGCAACAGTAAGTTTTTTCCCAGAAGATGCAGCAACATCAGCAATCCACGCGGCAAGCTTTGCAGCTGTCGTTGTTTTACCACTGCCCTGCAAACCCAGAACCATTATTTTTACCATACCCTGAGCTTGGCACACCGAATTAAAGATTTGTCCTTTTTCGCGTTTGCCGCCAAGAAAATCAACCACACGCGTGTACAACTTTTGAGTTAATACATCGCCCAATGAAAGACCAGAAGGAACTTTGATTTCCTGCAAATCAAGCAAGAGAGACTGCGTAAACCTATTTACAACAGTAAGAGATACGTCAGCATCGATAAGCGTTGACTTGACCCCAGCAACAAATGACTCAACATCCTGCTTGGTGATCGTTTTTTTTGATCCGAAGACGGAAACAATCGACGCAATTTTTTCTGAAAGAAATGAAAACACAGCAATACCCAAAAGATTTGGTAACACATGCTCAAATAGAAAGAGAGCACGCAGCATAAGCTTTATGGTGCCGAGAGACGGAATCGAACCGCCGACACAAAGCTCTTCAGGCTTCTGCTCTGCCCCTGAGCTATCCCGGCACAAACACACGCCATTAAGCTACTGGTTCTCTCCCATGTTGTCAAACATAAACACACAAGAAAAGGTTTTTTCTGAGTACAATTACCAGCAATCATCAGCAAGAGAGTCCCGCAAGCGCTTGATGCTGAACCGAAATCGTGTGATACTGAGGTGCTTTTTTCATCCAACATAGAAAGATACAACCGTGTCACACCCATTCCTTAATGATGCGCAAGCCCTTCTTATCAAAGCCAAACAAGTTTGCACGTCGGCAAATTCCCTTGATGCCTTAGAGTCATTTAGGATTGCCTTTTTAGGAAGAAAAAGTGAGCTCGCAGCTCTCAGCGACAGGTTTGTAACACTTTCTCTTGATGAAAAACGATCTTTGGGGAAAGAATTTCAAACAATCAAACAAGAACTTGAAGCGCTCTACGAAGAAAAAAAACAATCGCTTGAACAAGTAGCAAAAACACAGCCAACGCAGCACGCGTTTGACGTTACGCAAGAAGCGCCAGAACTCACCCACAAAGGCTCTCTGCATGTATACACCCGCATCATCGAACGCATTGAAGACATTTTTATTCCAATGGGATACTCCAAATTTGAAGGCCCAGAAGTTGAAGATGAGTTTCACAACTTTGACGCACTCAATGTGCCAAAGAACCATCCAGCACGCGATATGCATGACACCTTGTGGATCAACAGAGTAAACACCTTACTTCGCACACACACTTCATCAGTCCAGATTCGCAGTCTTGAAAAATTTGGCGTACCAATTGCAGGATTCTCTCCAGGTCGCGTATTTCGTCACGAAGCTGTTGATGCAACACATGACGTCCAGTTCATGCAATGCGAAGGAATTTTCATTGATAAAAACGTCAACCTCAGCAACCTGCTTGGCACTGCAAAGCATTTTCTTTCAACATTCTTTGAGACAAAAGATTTAGACATCCGCATTCGTCCAGGCTTTTTCCCTTTTGTGGAACCAGGACTAGAAATTGATATGCGCTGCGTATTCTGCAAAAAGGGTTGTTCTGTGTGCAAAAAAACCACCTGGATTGAGGTTTTTCCATGCGGTATGATTCATCCAAACGTGCTCAGGGCAGTGAATATCAACCCTGAAGTATACTCTGGATTCGCGTTTGGTTTTGGCCTCTCAAGACTGGTCATGTTATACCATGGAATTGATGACATCCGACACCTAAGTACCGGAAAGATTGGATTTTTGAAACAATTTTAATAACCTTCACCTCGGCATAACGATTATAAGCACAATAGTACACGCAAAGGTGTTCCATGAAGGTTGTTATTCCAGCTGCTGGACTTGGACAGAGATTCTTGCCACTCACTAAATCTCTCCCCAAAGAAATGCTCCCCCTCCTTGATAAACCAGTTTCCCAGTACATCATCGAAGAAGGCATCAGATCTGGTATTGAAGACTTTCTTGTTGTTGTAAACCGCAACAAAAAAATTCTTGAAGATCACTTTGATTCTTCATCCGAAGAGTACAAATCACTTATTGAAGCAAGCGGCAACTCTGCATCACTTGAAGTCATTAATAAGATTGTAAAAAAAGCAAGGTTTGCATATTTGCGCCAACCTGAACCTCGTGGGCTTGGGCACGCCGTATCACTCGCCGCAGGACTCATTAGCGAGCATTATTTCGGTGTTATGCTCCCAGACGATATTATTATTAGCTCACAACCATGCATTGGTACTCTTGCAAAAATTGCACAACAAGAAAAAGGCAGCGTCATTGCTATCCAAGAAGTACCCGATGATCAAGTTTCTCGTTACGGTATCATCAGCTTTAAAAAACAACTCACACCAAACTTGTTTCAAGTAAAAGACCTCATTGAAAAACCATCTAAAACCGAAGCTCCATCAAACTTTGCAATCGTCGGGCGCTACGTCCTGTCATCATCAATTTTCGAGCACTTTCAGGCCCATCAAAACGTTGAAGGTGAAATTCAACTTACCGACGTCATTAAAAGCATGGTGCAATCGGGCGAACGCCTTTTTGCCTACCGCGTACAAGGCACCGTCTTAGATGCAGGCACGCCACTTGGCTACCTTAAATCGATTATTCACTTAGCACTCAAAAGCCACACCTACGGCAAAGACATCAAAGAATATCTTGAAGTCATGATGCAAGATACGCCTCTCATGAAGGAATTGATTCTTCCTGAGGACAAAATCAAACGAAGCGTAACTAAAGGTTCATAATCTACAAAGGGCCTGCGGCGCAGGCCCTTTTTCCTAACAGCGCGAGACCTTGAATCATATTTTCAAAATGAAACACCTAAAACAGGTATTTTCTAAAAAACGGCCTTTTCTTCGCCGCCCCCTATCCGCATGGACAACACGAGCCGCATTCGATATTTTTAATTAATAAGATCATGGGTCTCAATGATGGAACAAACAGAACATGCTGCAATCTTCAACCACAAGTAACATCATAAGGCTTTTCTTTTTCTTATTAACTCTCTCTGTTACAGCAACCTCAACTCCGCCAGTGATCTTGGTTGAATCTAGTGATGTTGTTATTTGCAGCCAGTCAGTAGACGCTGATGCCGCCGATGTAGCAATTATAATTTCTGCTGCAACGATCCAGCTAATAAAATCTTTCAGCGAAGAACCCGCAAACCTTAAACACCGTAAAGCATTAAGATCTGATAACGCCGTCAAACAAATACTTTACCTTTTAAGATCCAAAAGCAATCTTACCGCTCGCCTAATGTTACAATCCGAACAGCGATCAACAACGTGGCTCAAAATCGATCATGAGAGCAAAAAACCTAAAATAAAAATCGACATCAACTTCAAAGAACCAACTGATCTTATTAATTTGTTTATTAAACAATTTGCTGACGTACTTTTGCACCTAACAACAATTCCACAAGCCGCTCCAAAAAAAGAAGCCCCAACAACAAAAGAAAAAATAAGCGCGCAATTAAAAGAAAATAAATTCGCTGTTATCGCAGCAGGGGTAGTCGCTGTAGCCGCCATTACCGCCGCTCGTAGATACCTGCCTGAAAGACCAAAACTCCGACACAAAGGGAATGGCTTTACGGTCTACAGCAAAAAATGTCCAAAACAAGAAGGACCCTTCTGTTCTTATCACGCCACCGCAAATGCGCTTCTTGTATTTCAAGCGTTGAAAGATCGTGACACCATCACGCTACAAGACATCATAAAGGTCGACCTAAGCCACACAAGCCCTGAAAGCATCGCATTAATAAGGCATTTATTTTTTGTAGAGGAAAACAAACAAAACATCCCTCACTACATCGCGGTAGCCAACAGCCTTAAATTTGATATCGACAACGGCAAAAATATACTTTTCTTATCTCCCCACGACAGAAATGGATATGACGGACTTTCTGACCTTGAGGACAAAAAATACCCCAACCCTGGAAGAAAAACTCTTATACAAACCATCAAGCAAGGAAAAGTCGTCGTAACACCATGGTGGGTAGGACCACGAAAAGAAACAAACTGGCTCGGCAAAAAACTAGTGGGGCACGCAGTATGCAGAGTTTTTATTCCTAAAATGAAAAACGGCAAAGTCACGCACCTAGACGTTGTACACATAGACTCTGGGGGTGGTTTCTTTGATACCAATGGCAAAGAATACGAAATCGACTTTGATCCCTACACTTTTGATGAAGATCTTCAGCAACTTGCAGAAGCTTGTTTTGCGTAAAATCAAATCGCCCAATTCTCGCTGTACATAACATTCTTCAATCCCAAGCTAAATCCTTGCTTAAAAATAGCTACGCAATCTCCAGGCAGATCTTTTTGATCAAGCCAAACAAGCTCTGAGCATTTGTGGGGTTCTTTGTTAACCGGTTCGCCCTGCCAATTCTCCACCACAAAATACATGTCGATACGCTCCTGACCCTCAGCGTTCTTGCGATGCATAATGTGATGAGGAACGAGCTGATGCAATTCCAGCTCAATACCAATCTCTTCGCGCATTTCGCGAATGGCCGCAGCAGAAAAAGATTCACCAGCTTCAACGTGTCCACCTGGAGGGCACAACAACCCAGAGCCCCATCCGCCAAGACGACGGCCCAATAAAATATTTTCACCACGTCTAAAAACGACAAACACGGCCGGAATAATTGTATGACTCATAACCATCAAATTTTTTTTCTTCAGAAATAAGAATATGATACAGAAAAATGAAAAAAGGCGGAGAACAACTCCGCCTTTATATTTTCAAAAATACTCAAATTAGAAGCGCTTAATATCGCGAACGGTGCGCCAGTAAGTTGCAACCATACGGATAGATCCTGTAATCGTTACCAATCCATGTCGATCGTCAACAAGCGCTTTTGCGTGATCAAATGCTTCTTTAAGAGAGTGCGCAGACTGCGTCTTAAAACCTAACTGCGTGGCTTTTTGCTCGAGTGCAAGCGCACTGTGACAATTTTCGCCCGCAGGTAAATCAATGAAAATCACTGAGCCTTGTACCTTGCGCAACAAGTATCGAATGTTACGCAAGACTTGTTCTGCATCAACAGATGCAACTAAGCCGACAATTAACACCAACCCTTTGATAGGGCGTTGGTAATGAAGTAATCGAACACCCAAGAACAAATTCAAAAACGCATCTAAATTATCTGCAGAATCCAAAAGAACGGTTGGCTTTTCTTTGTCCAACAACTCAAATCGTCCACGAAGCAATCCAAAATGCTCACTCCAAAATGCTTTTAGCGTTTTTACAGGATTTAATAATGCTTGTCGCTTTGCCTCAAGAGTCGGGCGACCGCGTTGGCCCTGGCGAACACTGACGCCACTGCCATGCAACAAGGGAGAATAGATGTTTTTAACTTTTTCAAAATAGAGCTGTGCAATGCGCTCACCAAGCGACGCAGTTCTGCCATACAGCTGCTCGTACACGTACGGCAATGAAGAAAGTTTTCGAAGCGGCATAGCCCAATTAATATTCTTAGTTTCAGCACATTCCTTCATCTTCTGAAGACGCAACTTACTTTGCTCTGCCGAAATAACCCACGTGCCTTGGCGCGCCATAGAAACCATATCACACGCAACGACGTCCAAATCACTACCTACAATCTCAGGATCATCTTGTGCTACGCGGGTGATGGCAACAAGCTTTGCGTCAAACGCAGCCGTTGCATCAAAACAACCCCCATGCGCAACTTCAACCAACGCCACAGAAAGTCCTTCTTGCACAAAATGCATCAACGCCGCCATTGTGGTTATTTCAAAAGCAGTTGCATCGATACCTTCTTGGTCACAAGCTGCAAAAACTGAATACACAGCCTCTGCAAAAACCTTGTTATTAACGGAATGTTGGTTTACACACAAGCGCTCATTATAAGAAAGCACATGTGAAGAGTAACACTCGCCCGCAACGACACCCTCTTCTTTAAAAAGGCGCGAAGCAAAGTTAATAGCTAAACTTTTTCCATTACTGCCACAGACAGTGATAATATCTATTTTTTTTGAAACAAAACCAAGCGCCGCATCAAGTCGAGCCATTCGCTCAACCGCTTTTTGGCTATACTCACTGGGCACTGCAAGCTCTAACCGAGCAACAATATCACCGTAATGAATTGGCTTATCTAAAAGTTGTTCCGTTTTTGAAACAGAAGACGTCGTTATGATCATAATTTTTCCCCGGCACAAGCACACCAACATGCAACGACACATGCGTCAGAACGCACATTGGTGAAGTTTTGTGAAATGCTCATTGAGTAATGACTTTGCTCCCAAAGTAATTACCGCACCACGATAAGAGCTTTTTATCACACTGTCAAAGCTTTCATGGTTTATCTTTTCAAAAATAACCAAGTAGCTTAGAATTGCCTGGTCATCCAAGCAATTTAGCCGAGCATCCTCATGCAAGAAGCATTCAAAAAATTCATACATGCACTCAAACCATCAACACATGTTATTTTTTTAGCGCACCGTGATCCCGATTTTGATACCCTTTCTGCATGCGCGGCTCTCGGTCTTATTGCCCTAAAAAATGGATGCTCTGTAGAACTAGTTATCCCCAACACAGAAGAAGTCACTCTTGATTACTTCCCCTTCCCAATCCAAAGCGCAACACATACCAAACAACCTGATTTGTTAGTCATTTGCGACACCTCAAACCTTGATCGCGTTTACTTTCCTGCCGAGTTTAAGGGTGTTGACTTAGCTCTTTTTGACCATCACCAAGGTGGCAACATCTCAGCAACATTTAAACATGTTGATAACACCGCACCAAGTTGCTGTGATTTAATCGCCGATATTTTGTACACCTACGATAAAACTTTGCTCACCCCAGAAATTTCTCAATTACTGCTTGATGGATTAGTTGCCGACACGCTCTCATTCAGAACAAGCGGCGTACAACCAACAACATTTAATCGTGCAGCAAAACTTCTTGAGCACGGCGCAAAGCCACTCACCACGCATCACCGGCTCACACAAAAACAAACGCCTGAAGACTTCATTTTCAAAACACAACTTATGTCGCGCGTGCAAATCGACGATGCAGCATCATGCGCCTACGTACTGGTAACCGAGCAAGAACTGCTTGATGCCCATAAAACAAAGGGATCACTCGAAGGCGTTGGGAGTGAAATGCTTTCTGGCATGTTTATCAATACAACCGTACTGGTTTACACCATGAACAACGGGCACACAAAAGTAAGCTTGCGCTCAAACACCAGCAATATGTATGAGCTTGCACGTCAACGAGGCGGCGGCGGACATATCGCTGCAGCAGGCTTTACTACAGATAAAAAGCCGCAAGAAATCATCAATGAACTGCTTGCTCAGCTCACGAAAGAACAAAAAGAGAAACAAAAGTAATTACGAGAAAAGTATAATTAACGCCCCGGCCACCAAGAACGGGGCGAATGGAAGGCGCAAATTGCGTCCAGCTTGTGTGGCAACCGCCACGACAATTCCTACAACAACCGCGATAACGCAGGCAATAACCAACACATCGAGCATTTTGATTGGACCAAGAAACGAACCAATCATCCCTAAAAATTCAAAATCTCCCTCGCCGATACCATTCACACCTCGCATTTTGCGGTACAAATACCCCGCAAACCATGGCAATGCATACCCACACAGCGCACCTAAAAAGCTCATGATAAAATCAATCTGAAGAAACCCAGCAAAGGCACAAAGCAGCCAAACAGGAATCAGGTACAAACTGGAGATCCGCAGAATCACAAACTCTTCAAGATCTGTTCTCAGCGCAAGAAGCAGAGCTGAAACAAAAAAGAATTGGGGAATAAAGATTCCCCATACCAAATGCCCAAGGGCAAAATTAACGTAAAACAACGCCGAAAGAATACCGGCATCAAAAAATTCAAGAAGCGGATAAAGCAATGAATGGTGAGCCTTACACAGACGACACTTGCCGCCCCAGATCATAAATGAAATAAGCGGAACAACATCGTACCACGCCAAATATTCTTCACAGGTTCTGCAGCGCGGCTTGTAATCTAAGATCGCACGTTCTTTGAGTAGCCGATGCGCAATTCCATTAAGTAACGATGACCAACAGAGAAAAAAGGCAAAAGCTAATAACAGCAACACACGATCCGCCGAGGCTAATCTTCAACAACTCGGCTTTCAGCTTGATGCTGTGTAGAGATATTTTCAAGTAACTTTTCAATTCGCATGACTTTTTCAAATGTTTCATCGAACTTGAAAACTAATTGAGGAACGTAGCGAGCTCTAATTTGTTGGCTCAACGCCTTACGAATCGACGGCTTAAATAGAATCAAGTCGCCCAAAATTGAGTTAACTTCATCCTTGCCACCGTTGGCCGTGAAATAAATGTATAAAACCGAACCATCAGGTGCTGTATCCATTCTGGTCGGGTAAATGGCATTAAAAATTGGCTGATCGAGCGCAAGCCCTCTAAAAAGAATCGTAAATTCCTTAAAAAATTGTGCTTTTGCTCGATCTTTTTTATGCCGAGAATTTGCTTGAGGTACCAAAAGAAACCCTACAAGCCTTCAGCAAGACGCATTTGATTCGTCTTGATAGCACGCATTAAACGTTTGCGGCGTTTTTGTGTTGGCGGCTCGAAGTAAACTTGACGCTTCATATCGCGCACAACGCCTTCACGTTCAATCTTTTTCTTCAATTGACGGAGGCTTTTTTCGATATTTCCATTAACAGGAACTTCTACGTTGAAACTTTTTTTGGACATAAAAAATCAGATCCCTTCTTAAAAAAACTAAGCTAATTTGGAAAATTCTAGCAGAAATAGACCCAGCCAGTCTATCACGCCCGCACAAGCTGGTCAAAGCCAGAAGCAATCAACTCTCATACCTCAAAATAGCACGTATTTTGCCCCTTTTCTAAGCCAAAATGGCAGGCATTTGAAAGAGAAGCCACACCCAGGCACCCTAAAAAGATCTTAAAAAAACCTGTTTCTGGGAAAACCGTATGCAAAAAACTTGTTTTTAGGCCTTATTCTTGTGGCCGGACTTCAACTCTCCGCTCTAACCGTGGATGACGCAATTACTGCATTAACCAATCGTATCTCCTTAGCAAAAGGCACTAAAACCCAAGAAGAATCAAAACGAATGTTTATCATGGAGCTCGAATCAGAGAGCGAAATGTTAGGGCTTTACCCTGAGTATTCAGATTGGACGTTTGATATGCACGAAGCCTACAAGACTAGAGCCAACTCAGAAATAGAAGAACTCAAAGTATATTGGGGTATTGCGTAAAAACATACCCCCACAAATAAAAAAGGCCCTCAATCACGAGGGCCTTTTTTATTAAGAAAATCTTTAAAAGACAATACTGAGCGAACCCATAAAGGTGTAGGGTTTAAACACCTGGAATCCGTGCAAGACAACCTGAACTGAAGCGCCAGCCTCAATATTTTTAGCCATTTTATACACCAGCCCAAGATTTGCAGTTCCCACTCTAAATTCGGACAACCGTTCAAGTACAGGAAGCCCCTCTTTAAAAATCGGCAGATTTGCTGCAACGTCCAACGTGATAGTATCTCGACGGTGCACGGTCCATGAATAATCAATATAGGCCTGCATCCCTTCAACAAAGTCTTGCGCATACATCGAAGCTGAAAGATACCAGGTATCACCACGTTTTTTGGTCACGTTTTGGGTGAACGGGTACAAAATACATTGATATTGGTTATTTGGGATACGGTGATCTGCAATGGCGCGCTCTTTAAAAATGGTATACCCCGCTGCAAGCGTCATGTTAACCGTATTTTTAAAATCAAGGCACGCAGCACCTTCTACAAAAAATCCGGTAAACCCTTCGTTTCCAACAGGCAGCAAACCCTGAAGAACATTGTCTTTATCTGTTGAGAGCTTCTTTTTCTTCAGAATTGTATCGCCCGGAATAATAATCCCAACGGTTGCACGCGGCACCAAGCGCACATCTTCTTCTGTGCCAAAAACAGGATAGTACGCCGCCAACTGGAAAGTAAAATCATCAAGCTCCATACTTTGATAGCCTTTTGCATCCATGTTGAGCTCTGACAAATACAATTCTCTCCATAACGTCGTCATAAAAGCCGCTACGGTTGTATCCGTCTGTCCACTACCCTCAACATAAGGAACGCCAGGAGTTGTCGGATCATAAAACTGAAGATTGCCAGCCTTGTGATCACATACCCCACCTTGCAAGCTCACGACAAAACCCTCTGCGGGTTCACATGCCAACTCTGATCTGATTCCAACTTTTTCATATTCAAAATCAACGTCGTAATACAAATAAGTTCGCTTAGGATAATTAACGCTTAAAAGAGATGCATACTTGTCTTTTGTTTGCGACCAAAACGTCGGAAACTTTGTCACATCGCCATACACCGATGTAAACGTAGATGAGTTTGCATTTGCAGAATAATTTGAAATAAGACCAAGCCCCATCGCCCCCATGCCCCAAGGCCCAACACGAGCACCAAGACTCGTAACCTCAGCGCTTTGATCGTTGTAACACGATTTTGTAATTTGGGTGTACGGAGAAATGTTAAAAGAGAATAACGCAGATTGTTCTTCTAACTTTTTTGGCAGCAACGAAATGGTCGATCCGCGAACCGTAAACACAGGAACTGGATCAACAAAGTTATTAACCACAACAGGAGAAAGATTCCCACACAACGCTGAAAAAATAAAAATAACTAGACCAACCTGATACGGAAAATCTTTGTTGAACACCTTCATATTTAGGCTCTTTTTCTAGCAAGAATCTCAATTAAAACACTGTGTCGATGTATATCACTCAACAACTCATTCGGTCAAGAGCCGGCCCCGCATAATTCACACATCTGCGCCGCTCAATCACTCCCGCCAATCCCAAATTTTTTTGATACAGCTCTCACAAATTGGGTTTATACTCAACAACGCAAAAACCACCCACTCCCCAAAGAGAATGATATGAAAATCTTAGATCTCATTGCACAAGAAGAACTCCGCCAAAAAAACACTATCAACTTGATCGCGTCAGAAAACGTAGTCAGCGCAGATATTTTGACTGCTACCGGATCTGTCCTGACCAACAAGTATGCCGAAGGATATCCGGGTAAACGTTACTATGCTGGCTGTCAAATCATTGATGAAATCGAAGAATACACACGAGGACTTTGCAAACAACTTTTTAATGCGGAACATGCCAACGTACAGCCACATTCAGGATCCAACGCCAATCTTGCGGTTTTTCTTGCAGCCCTTGAACCAGGCGATACCGTTTTAGGCATGTCGCTCCCTACCGGCGGGCACCTCACTCACGGGCACGCACTCAATATTTCTGGACGGTATTTTAATTGTATCGCATATGGTGTTGACCCGATCACTCACCGGATCAATTACGATGAAGTTGAACAACTGGCACAAGAACACAAACCCAAATTAATCATCGCTGGCGCATCCGCGTACTCACGAATCATCGACTATGAACGATTCCACTCGATTGCAAAATCAGCAAACGCCCTTTTGATGGCGGACATTGCCCATGTTGCAGGACTTATTGCAGCAGGATTACATCCATCACCAGTACCATACGCAGATTTTGTCACCAGCACTACACACAAAACCCTGCGTGGCCCTCGTGGTGGTTTTATTTTGTGTAAAAAAGAATTTGCAGAAAAATTAGACAAGTGTGTCATGCCTGGCGCTCAAGGTGGCCCGCTCGAACACGTGATTGCGGCAAAAGGCATCGGCTTTGAGGAGGCACTCCAACCATCATTCACTGAATACCAAAAAAACGTACAAAAAAACGCAGCTACCATGGCTAAAACATTTCTTGAACTTGGGTATGAGCTAGTTTCTGGCGGTACTGACAACCATTTGTTTGTTATCAATCTCACCAAAACACACCCAACGCTAACCGGCAAACAAATTGAACAACTACTTGAGAAAAACTCTATTTTGGTAAACCGCAACATGGTTCCGAGTGATCCAAAAAGCCCACTGCAAACAAGCGGAATCCGCATCGGAACACCAGCAATGACCACTCGTGGTTGGACCACTCAGAACTTTATTGAATGTGCAAAAACGATTCACCAACTTATAACGACGCTTGTTTAACCGGCTCAATTACGGGAAGACGGCGATACTCGTCAAACAATTCCATGCTGTAGGGGAGCGCATCTTTGAGCAAAGTGTATACCGCTTGTGCATATTGCTGTGCTTCCCACTGCGCATGCGAATCGATACGTACCGCAATAAAATGCATGATGTTATGCAAATCCTGCTTCCACAGCCATTTGGTATAAATATTGAGCGGCAACTGCATGCGTGCAATTTCTGCAGGTATTTTGTTTGCTAAATCAAATTCATACTGCGCATACGCCCTACGACAATTTTCGTGGAGCGTTTCTGTAAACTTCACGGCATATGGATTTTCTAAGTGCCCATCACGCCCTTGTTTGTTGCTCGCAGCGGGCACCCCAATAGTTGCTGGATCGGGAATATAAAATTCATCAGGAAGTTTAATGTAACGGCCCGAAATTTCATTGATGGTCGCGGTGCGATGTCGGACGAATTGGCGCGCAATAAAAATGGGCATCTTCATCTCAAGCCAAATTTCAACCATTTCAAATGGAGTTGTATGCTTGTGTGACAACAAATATTTGGCCAGCTTTAAATCTGCTTCTCGCGTGCGTCCAACCTTGTCTGCTGCATCAAAAGAAAATCGTGCAGCATTTGCTGGATCAACATCATCTGCATCAAAACTATGATCTAATCGTCTGACCGGACCACTGACATTCCGTAAACGAACATAGCCGTGATCAAGAACTTTTACAAAACTCATGGCGTTGCTCCTCAAGAACAGCTAAACAACGCCAGAGTTTATCTGAGCAATTAAAAAATGCTAACCGCTTTTACGCTCTTTTAAGATCGCACAAACGGCACAATTGTTGCGCCCGTCTTTTGGCAGCGCGGACATGTGTTATGCGTTGAGAACCATTCCTGCAAACAGCTTCTGCATGCTGGCTTCTTGACGGTACAGTCACAGCTTGCTGTCGTGCAATCAGCAACATTATCACTATCCATACACAAATAACATTCTTCTACTTCTACAATCGGAGCTGGTGGTACCGGAATAGCTGGTTGCGGCTGCACTGGCGGAGCTGTTGGTGTTGGATTTGCTGGCGCTGTATATTTCTGCACATCAGTCAGTGTCACTGCTGTTCTACAGTGCGGGCACTTTTTGTTAGGCCCTACCCAGCGATTAATACAATCTTTGTGATAAAAGACGTTTTTACATGGACATGAAAGCACATACCGATCATTTGGCTGAATATCGTCACCGCAGAAACAGGCATCTAATTGTTGATCTGCAGGTGGAGCTGAAGGCTCTGAGGGAGTGCCCTGCTGCGTAAGAGCTCGTTCCAGCTCTTGCCGCTGGCGTTCGCGCTCTGCTGCTCGCTGTTGCGCTTCGCGCTGGCGAGCTTCTTCTCGGGCACGTTGCTCGCGGACAAGCTCTTCTTGACGATACGTTTCAAGCGAACGTTTTTTAGCAACTTCTTCAGCATACATCGTTGAATGAAGAACAAACGTCAAGCGTTGTTCAACTAAATTAATTGCACGTCGCAAGCCATCCATACGCGTTTTTACCATATTTTTTCTTGAGAAACTCAATTTTTGAACCTTAGATGAATACATCACATCTTCACCAAGCTGAAGCACTCGCGAAAGATCTGATTTGCATGCTCTTAACCGATCGCACACATCTTCCAGAGGCCACTGCACACTTCTAGAAATCTGCATCCAGCTCAAATCAGAAGCGCCTCGTACGCTTTCTTGGGTCAATCCATTACTCATTACATGCGCATATTCGGCCACGAAATCATCGATTGCTTGCAACCCAAGAACCATGTGCTGGCGCTCCTCGCACAAAGCGAGCAAATCTTGGAGCACGCGAGACATCGTGTGGATTTGCGATTGCTCAGCAGCAGAAAAATACTGCAGGTTTGAGGACTTCACCAAACGATGTGCAAGACTAATACCCTGTTGTAAATCATAACTGCGTCTTTTCAAATCACGCGTCACATCCAACAAATTGCGCTGCGAACCATGCCGCATGAACCATGCATCGTCATCACCAAAAATACCGGCAACTTGGAGCACAGGATCTCGCACACAAACACTGTAGTAATAGGAAAAATCTTCATAATCTGCGCGAGCCGTCACATAAGCAAGACGCACAGTGCATCGTTCACGACGACGCGATAATTGCGGAATACGCCGAGCCAATTCTAATTTCTGATCAACGGTTAAAATAGGCTGAGCTCCTGCCACAGACAACCGCTTGAGAATGCCATCAATACGAGTAAATAAGCCATTTAAATCCGCAAGTTCTTGCCTCAAATGTTTAAAAGATTGCCGAACACCACAAGATTCTAACCACGCGTATCCCGTGCCGCCAACTAAAACGCCTGCTCTTTTAATTCGTGCATACAATTGTTGAAAATGTTCATAATCAACAGTAACAGAAATCAGTCCATGTCGCGTTAGCGCAAGATTATTCAACTCAATCAACACTTCTTTGTTTGCTCGCAACTCAACAATTGTCTCGGGCCTAAATTCATCCAATCCAATAGAAAGCAAGATATCAACAACACGCAACAACTTAGGGATATCCGAGCACGCTCTGGTTAAACTTCGTTGCAGCTCTTCTAATTCTTCAATCGAGCCTTGCGCTTTAATCCACGCAGCGTTATCTAAATTCGTCTTGCTCAATGCAGGATGAAACGTAACTTCATTAAATTTTGTAAAGAACTGAGTAAGCCACATTTCGGGCGTATTGTCCTTGCACGAAAGATAGGTAATAACTCCCGTAAGAAGCCCTACAACACCGACAGAAGTACCGTGACGTTGCCACGTATCGTGCGCACCCTTCTGTACCATTTTAGAAATCACGAGAGCCGCGGCCCCGCCAACACCACCACTCAAAATACTCTTCATAACAATTTGAGAGAATTTTGCCGGTGCTTGGTGAGAATCCCAAATATTAGGGCTTGTTTGCTGAGGAATAACACCCGCAGCAACAACAAACAACACAGTAAATTTTTGTACTTTTTTTAACATTATAACACGTAACCTTATACCAATTTAGAACGCCGAATGAACGGTAGTATTTTCCTTAAAGCACTTTGGACAGTGATTGTCGGATTTTTTTAGGGTATCTGCAATACATGAATGATGATAGTAATACTGCCCTTGCTTACACACACACTTTGTTTTGTAGCGTTTTTTATCAACAAACTTTACACCACACACCCCACACGCATGGAGCGTATCCACCGGAGGAGCTGTTGGCTGAACGGTAACAACCGGAGCTACTGGCCCTTCTGGCGTCACGACTGGCGTTTGAAACCCATCATTAAAATCAAAATGTACCTCAGGATTTAACGCATGACACTTGGGGCAATCTGTCGATGAAGCCAAATGAGCTTTAATACATTCGTGATGGTAAAAAAAGTCACCTTCATGACATAAACACGATGTTTTATAAGCTTTATCCCGCAAGATAACACCCCTACACAACGCACAACGAGACCGCGGGGATGGTGTACATCCAAACACAGGCACAACAGGCTCGTCTTGCAACACAAGAGGAATACCTTGAGAAACCCATTCAATAGGCTCAAATGCAGAATGAACCGTCGCAGGGCGCTTACACCTCAAACAAATACTGTTGTTCAGTTGAAGAAGCTTTGAAACACAAGCATGATGGTAGAAATGTTTTCCCGGACGACATGCGCATCGCGTTGCATATCGCTTATCCTGAGCAACCATCAACCCGCAAATCGAACAATCACTTGCTTCAACAAGAGGCAACTGTGCAGTAGGAATATCTTCTGTCCAAGCTTTTTTAGCAATTTGTTCTACTCGCCACTGATCCCAAAAAACATCAAAATTCAGAGATTCATGCGAGTAGTGATGTTGGTGCATAAACACGACATATCGTTTATAAAATTCTTTTTGTATCCCATACGATGGATGATTCACAATCACATCTCTACGAAAACGCGCAAACTCGAGCATGTCCTGCAAGTGGGTAATTTTTGACACCAGGGATTCAAATTCAACATCCCCAAGTTTCTGCACTAAAGGCGACCGCTGCAACATTTTTCCAAACACAAGTACTTCAACTAAATCTTGGATAACAATATCTAAAATATCAGCAACACGAACCAAGGCCCAAAATGCTTGTATTTCACCCATTGCTGACTGATTGATCAGCTTGGTCAAGCTGATATCTCGCTCAAGCACAGCATTCAAAAGAAACGAGTTATATAACGTATTAAATAATTCTAACCGTTTGCTCGCGGACCCCGATGACCAAGAAGTAAGGCCTAAAACAACGCCACAAGCGCCACCAATTTTTGCTCCTGCCTCCATGGATCCAAATTGTTTACCAGTAACTGCACCAAGCGCGCACCCTGCAAGTGTTAAAAATCCAAAACGACCAAGCTTGCTGCCCACTCCAAGGGGAGTTCCCGGCAACACAGTACCAGACGACAGTTTTCTCGCAGAAAATAGCGGTTCGGCAAATACGCCAGCCATCAAACTCGCGGCTAAAACCACACGGAGGAGCGTTTTTAAAGGTTTATGAGTCAACATATACAACCCTCCACACAATTGAGCTAGTTCAGACAAATTGTACCAAAACCTCACAAATTAATTGCTTAGAGACGTTACTCGTATAAACACCTGTTTTTTTAGTTTTTCGCTGGTTTCTTAGATTCTACTTGTCCAGAAACCACCCAATACTCATCGATGCCAGCATTAAGCACAGCCTCGCCTAACGGCCTGCACTGTAGACTATTTTTCTCAAACACAAACCACTTGCCTCTGCTCTAAACAATTCTTGCTGTGGATCTGGTTTTGCTAGCATTTGGACTATCGTTTGCTCTGTCCATCCAGGCCGACGCGCCACATCAAACGCTGCACCAACCATACGCCTAATTTGAAAACGCACAAATGACTTACCAACCACGGCAATACGGCCCATCCCCCACTTATTTATTTTTGATAAACGAACAGAAAAAATAGTTCTAACCGCTTCCTGCGGATTATCGGTTTCAAGCGTACAAAACGAAGAAAAATCATGCGTGCCTTCATACAGTTTCAAGCAGCGCTCAAGTAGATCAAATCGCACAGCATTCATGTAGTAAAAATGCCAGCCATATCGAGCAACATGCGGCAGCGGCGGGCGCAAGAAAAAATGATAATAATACGTTTTTGCTTCAACATCATGAAATGGATGAAACCGCTCATCCACAAACTCTAATGACCGGATAATAATATCTCGAGGCAATGACGAGTTCCAGGCAAAACGCATCCGTTCGGGGTCGATGCAAAAATCTGTTCGCCCCAAAACAACCTGGCCTAATGCATGAACACCAGCATCTGTCCGCGATGCACCAAGCAGCGAAATTCGCTGCTTAAAAACAGCAGAAAATGTTTCTTCCAACGTACGGGCTATTGTTTTGCCGCGCGGTTGCGTCTGCCACCCCAAAAAATCCGTTCCATCGTAAGCCACGACCATTCGTACGCGATATTGCATGTCACCACCAGAAAAACACAGCATGCGGATAGCCCTATGTTAGCAAAGAAGCTGGCAACTAAAAATATTGCCCTTTCATATGCCCATCTACCATAGTTAAACACAATCATTCGACGAGCTATTGTGGGTAGAGCATGAAAAAAACACTTATGGTATCAGTATTATTTACCGCCCTTTGTTACTCAAATTCATCCACAACACTCACGACATCTCTCAATTTAAAACATCTACAAGTCCAATTACACTCGGCGGTTAGCCTTATTGGCACGGCTCAAAGAACTTATACCCCCCTGCCTACAAGAGCTACCGACGCTCAAATAATTGGCGGATTTGGCGCCGTCGTCCACAAGGTAGGCACCTTACTCCCTCCTCCGCAAGCCGCAATTCTAGAAGCAATGTCTATGGCTATCACCTTTGTTGCAGGATGCGTTGATGCTGACGAAAAGAAACAAGAATATTTAGAATTTCTCCGCTGGAAAGAAGGCCAACAAAAAAGCATATTCTTCATTGGGTCTCATACAAGCTCAACAGAAATTGCATATGCCCTTTCTGCGGTAACGCGTTTTTACGAAGAACTTTTTAAACCACAACGAGAACTCATTACAGCTCGCCTACACTCTTTGCTTGCAACAACACACTGCGCAGAAGGTGGAATGTGCACAGCAAATAACCCGTTGCAAGAGACAGAAATACAAAGCTTTTTTGACAACCTCTCCGCACTGTTTTCACAAGGCATAGAAATTTTAAAACAAGTGCCTCTAGAAAGTGCTTTTTAGAAAAAATAAAACAATGTATTCTCTCTTGAATTCGTACAAATTAATCACCATTCAGCTTTAAAATTCTTTCATGGCTACTTTCCGCGTCTTTCTTGCACTATTCTTGTTGCTTACATCTTCTTCTGAACTTTTTTGCCCTCGACCTAAAACCAGAAGAGCTGGTGGTTCTACACCCACACACCTCACAGAAACACCCGTTCCCGACGCCCTGGGAGCCCCACTAGAATCGCCCACTATGTATATGTATTCAACGCATTCAAAAAAAATCTCTCCCGAAATAAGAATTCGAACAGCCATATCGCCAGAATATCGCACTGCCAATGACCTTCCTTTGGCTAAAATCATTTTCATTTCTATGTTTTGTTTCACTAGCAATGAAATCTATAAAAGCGTCGTTCAGGCAGCTGTAAGCGGAACAAGAATAATAGTAATTGCCGATTGGAACCAAGCCCATCATGGGTATAGCAAAATCCCCAAGCTTGCCTACCATAAAAACATTTCGGTATATGTAGTCGCAAAAAAAACGCTGCACACTAAAATAATGTGCATTCAATACATAGACGACTCAACCTGCGTCCTTGAAGGATCATATAACTACACTGCAAGCGCAAAAAAACACGAAGAAACACTAGACGCACATCTCTGCCCAAGTCATTACAGAAAACGCCAAGCAATGCTTGCAAAGATCATTACTAAAGGCATTGCAACTCCATTCAGTGAAAGCGCTTTAACTGCAAGTAAAGTGACGCGTGCTCATCAAAAAGCAATGAAAAAAAAAAGCGCGCAAAAAAGTCTTGATGACGACGATGATGACGACGATATTACAGATTCTTGCGCAGACACGGCCTCCACTCCCACTACATCACCCGAAGAACTACTGTCCCCACCAAGAAAACCTAAAAATACTGCACCCAAGCCAAGTCCTTGTTCCTTAGATCCAGGAACAAAGATAGATACATCACCAATTACTCTTGCTCGAGCCGCAACACTTCTCGCTCAAAAGCAGCTTGAATCGACCTTAATAACCCATATTAATGAAGCAAAATTCATCTGCATGATCATGTACGCTCTCAGTGCAACATCAATAGCCGATGCGCTGATTGCAGCTCACGAACGAGAGGCAGAAGTAATCATTATTGCCGATCGCTTACAAAGTACAGGTCCTTCAAGTCAAATTGAACGCCTCAGAGAAGCTGGAATAACAGTCTTACGAAACACATCAGACATGCTGCACTGCAAATGTTTTATTATAGAAACACGCAGCGGCGAACAACTGGTTATTGGGGGATCTGCAAACGCATCCAGTAGAGTCTATGCTGAACACAATATCGAACACTCAACACGTCTATCGGGCAAAGATGTTTTTGCAACATACATGAAGCTTTATAAGGAAATCGCAGCAGGATCGGAGCCACTTACGGCTCCAATTGTTTTAAAAACGCCTCAAACGGCTCCAGCAGCAACGCCAAAAACAAACGCCCCCGCCTTCGTTTTAGCAGACAGCACCAACAAACCTAAACCTAGAAAAATGTCAAAACACAGTTCTCTCAAGACTGCAGCTACCGCAGCGCCAACACCAGAACCAGTCATCACCAGCAGCAAAAAGGCCCGAATAAAGCTTTAAATCTTTTTTTGCAGCGCTTGTAATGCATGTGGAGAGTGTTGTTGCACATACGCCTGCAGGCGAGGCACCGCATCTACAACATCTTCAACCGAGGTATTGATAACCACGTCAAATAAATGCTTTTTAAGAAGGTTCACACCCTTAAACATATACGCCCTGGACTCTTGTGAGCGTGTATGACCAACAGGTCTATTACCGCGCACTTGTTCACGATGTTCTCTGACCTCAAGCGGAGCGTACACCCCAACAAGATAGACCGAGTAATTTTTCAATTTATCTAATGCATATTCAAAAACGCGGTCACTCAAGATCACATCATCAATAACAACACTAAATCCTGCATCAAGAAACGCAGCTGCACGGTCATATGCAAGACACATTAAATTCTCACCCAGATCCCCAAGCGAAATAGCTACAGTTGGCTTTCCGTGCTCATCAACACTTTTTTGATAGTTAATTTCTCCATCAACCCAATAATCTCTGCGCAGAGGAACTGTTTCATCACCCAGAGCTCTAAAAATATCATCGATACCAGCAGTGAGATATTTGTCGCCCGGATAATAACTATCAACCAATGCCTTAGCCAGGGTTGTTTTGCCGGCACTAGAGGCCCCGATCAACAAATAAGCGATTGGCTTTTTATTCCGTACAAATGGGTGCTTTTTAACCATTTGTGCCTCTTGGTAGTTAAGACACTCTTCAATATTTGCCGCTGGGGCCAAATGCTTCAATCGTTCCACAGCAACTGGAGAATTGTTTTCAATGAAAGATGAAAGGACTTTAGCACATTCTGCCGGATCATACATTTGAGTTTCTAAAGACAAATCACATAAATTTTCTCTAAATAAATTGTGTCCCTTGTACTGATATGCACGCGTTTCTTGTGAGCGAGTATGCCCAGCAAACCGGTGAATTCTGCTTCTTTCTCGTTCTTCACGAATCATTAATGGCGCATACACGCTCACCAGATAGACATCATGCCGAGAAGAAGCTGTATTCAACAAATATTCTAACGTGTCGTCATTCAATGCAACCTCATCCACAATAACGTGCAAGCCTGAGTCCGCCGCAGACAAGGCAAAATCATAATTAATTCGCTGAATTTTATCGCCAATAGAACCCATGCTTAAATCAACAATTGGGCTTCCATCAATATCATTTGTATACGTAAAATTAACTTCGCCATCGACCCAATTTTTTTTGGTAATTATCCGAGTTGAACTTCCCAGAGCAAAAAAAGTCTGGTCAATCCCTGTTGAAATAAAAAGTCTTCGCGGATATTGCGCATTGATGAACTCACGCACAAGTGATGTTTTTCCAGAACTTGATGCCCCAACAAGTACGATAACAATGCTTCGCTGTTTTTGTTGCATAAATAAGTGCCAAAACAATACACAGGCACCAACAACAACCCCTATTAAAAGAACATAAAATATCGCGCTCACAAAAAACTCAAGTAAAAAAAATGAAAAAAACTCTGGGAAAAGCTAGCGCAAGAAGACGCTTTGTGCAAAAAAAAATTATTTCCCTACCAAAATCAAACTTATCTGCACGCCCCTTGCAAAAAGAGCCCTGTATCACAAAAAAGTTTCGATTCGTTGGAATACTTGGTAATCTTTATACTTGCGAATAAAAATAAAAAATCACCTGTATGCGGCAAGGACAATAAAGTCTATGGAGCAACGATCAATTCCTCGTAAAAACACTTCCCATATAAAAAATCTTCTTCGAGGAACTCAGTTTTTCAAAGAGTTAAGCTTTCTTCATTGGGCGGCTCTTGGGCTATCTGGGTTGTGTATCTCTGCAACAATTTTATTATCGTTTGCGTTACCAATATCACTCAAAATTGCCATAAACGCTCTTGGGTCATATGAATCAACGCAGTCCCTTGTTTGGCCCCTCACCTTTCTTGGGTTGTATGCTGGCGCGTGGCTTGCACGACAAGTCGCTATTCAATCGCGCGAAATCAGCGCCCTTGAGCCTTTTGAACATTTGGTAACCATTATCGCTCGTCGCTTGTTTAAGCACATTTTGCGCTTGCCAATTAATTTTCACATGCAACGCCAACTCAATACAGTAACAGGGCTGTTTAAAAAAGCTCAACTCAACATTTCGATTATTTACATCGTGCTATTGTACTGGGTAATCCCGCTCCTTATTGAATCATTGGGCGCCATCTATCTTGTGTTTAAACTCTATGGCAGCTTCTTCTCGGCTGTCCTTGCAATAACCCTTTTGTGCTATGGCCTTTCTATCAACTACTTTTCTGATATCACAAAAGTCTACCGTTCACGATTTCTTGATTTGCTCAGCCGGGCGAACTTTAAATTTTTAGACACTTTTCTGCACACCGAAACCGTCAAAGCCTTCTGCCAAGAAGAAAAAGAAAAGAAACGATTTGAAGAGCTGACTATCCAAACAGCAGTAGCACAAGAAAAAGCAGGAACCGTACATACCAGCATGCACTTAGCTGAAGCTATTATTTTGGGTCTTGGGATTACTTGTTTTTGCATGCGAGCCGCAAGCCTTGTCACCGGAAAAGTTTTCAACATCGGCGATTTTGCCATGCTCCACATGTATGTCCTACAATTTGCACTGCCTCTTTCTGTGCTTGGTCACTCGTTGCGCTACCTGCAAACAGGACTAATTGATCTGGGAAGTATTTTTGATGCGCTTGATATTCCCACAGAAAAAGATGTGCCAAACGCCCAATATCTCAGCAGCACACAAGGCCGAATCACACTTGAGCATATTTCTTTTGGTTACAACAAAAACAACAGTATTTTTAAGGATTTTTCGTGCACCATTCCCGCAGGAACCACCGTCGGACTTGTGGGCGCTTCTGGATCTGGAAAATCAACACTCACAAAACTCATCAACCGCTACTACACTCCCAATTCCGGGGCCATTTTGATTGATGGAATAGACATTAAAGAGATTGCAAAAAAATCGCTCCGATCAATCATCGCAACAGTCCCTCAAGAATGTACGTTGTTCAACAATACGCTGTATTTTAACATCGCATACGGAAATCCAACTGCTCCCGCAGAACTGGTTTTTAACGCGGCACGCGCAGCCAACCTAGAAAACTTTGTAAAAACCCTACCAAATCAATACGAAACACTTATTGGTGAACGAGGAATAAAGCTTTCTGGAGGAGAGCGCCAACGGGTTGCAATTGCTCGTGCATTGCTTAAAAATGCGTCAATCTACATTTTTGATGAAGCAACGTCTGCGCTTGATAACACCACGGAATTAAATGTCCAACAAAATATTCGCGCATGGTGTAATAAAGCCACCACGCTTATCGTAGCCCACAGACTTTCAACCATAACTCACGCTGATACTATTTTGTTCTTAGAAAATGGCTCTATTGCAGAGCAAGGCTCTCACGAGCAGCTACTCGCACTCAACGGGAAATATGCGGCGATGTGGAATCAACAACACAATTTCTATAACCAGGATGTGGCATCATGATACCAAATCACAAACCTCTTTCATGGGCTTTTCTCCGCTGGGTCGGGTCACAAATTAATCCACAATCAACGCTCTTACGACTGCGGATGTTGCTCGTCATTGCCATGATTTGTGCAACAATTGCGCTCCAATTCACCCTCCCTCTCTACCTCAAGTACATTACCAACACCCTTTCTCTTGCGCTCAAGGGCTTTACTACCCCCAACGTTCTAGTGCTCTGCTTTGGGTATGGTTTTTTATGGATTTTTATCCGATTCGTCACTGAAATTCGTGAAATTCTTTCATATCGCATATTTGCAAACAGCGTCAAACAAGTAACGTGCAATTTCTTTGACCACCTACTTTCTCAATCAATGAGCTTTCACGCCAACAGAGATTTTGGTGCAATAACCGACGAACTCAAACGATCTCAATACACGCTGTACAAAGGAAGCCTGGGCCTCTTTCTCCATATTCTACCCCAAAGCCTTGAAGCTCTCATTGCGTTAAGCATCATGTGGCGCATGTACGGCGCAGGCATTGCACTTGTTTGTTCTGCATTTTTATTTGCGATTGCCTATGTTTCCACCAAATCTGCAGGTCTTGCCGTAATTGCAGAACAAGCGGCAAATGATGTAGAAAATGAACAATCTAATTTTTTGTTTGATCATTTATTAAATATAGATGCAATCCAAAGCTTTGCCCAAGAAGAACAAGAAGAAGCTCGATTTCAAGCAATTCTCACCCGAACAGAACACGCCAGAGCACATGCTCAAAAACAACAATCTCGTATGTTGCTGCTGCACGGGGTGCTTTCCGGCTCTCTTCTTCTATGTGTTACCCTCATAACTGGATACAGAGTGTTATTAGGTTCATATTCCATCGGCGATTTCATGTTACTCAACAGCTACATCGTGCAATTTTCTGAATCGATGAGCCAACTGGGAAAACACATGAGAAACCTGCGCGAATGCTTTGTTGATATGCAGGGAATTTATGAACTCTTTCAAAGCACTCCCGAACGCCACGAACAAACCGCCAACCTCACGCTCGATACCGGAAATACTTCAATCGCATTCAAAAACGTAACCTTTAGCTACTTCCCCGATCGCCCGGTACTTACCAACATTTCATTCGAAATCCCAATGGGAAAGACCGTGGCCCTTGTTGGACCTTCTGGATCTGGAAAATCGACCATCGCTAAACTGCTGTTGCGACTCTATGATCCACACCTTGGTGCAATTTTTATTGGCGATAAACGCACAACAGACCTCAATACAAGTAGCCTTCGCAGCGCAATAGGTTACGTACCCCAAAGTCCCGTATTATTTTACGAGTCCGTGGCATATAACATCGCGTATGGAAAGCCAGAAGCTTCTTTTGATGAAGTGATTCGCGCTGCAAAATTAGCGCATATCGACGACACCATCAAAAAATTGCCACACCAATACGAAACAAGACTAGGTGAACTAGGTCTTGCAATCTCTGGTGGCGAACGCCAACGCATCACACTTGCACGAGCACTTTTAAAAAATCCCGCTATTTTCGTTTTTGATGAAGCAACTTCCGCTTTAGACAGCATCACCGAACAACACTTTGCAGAAAGCCTAGAAGAAGTGTGCGACGGAAAGACGACACTTGTAATTGCCCACAGACTCTCAACGGTCATGCATGCAGACAATATAATTGTGCTCGACCATGGTCGCATAAAAGAACAAGGAACTCATACCGAACTACTTGCGATGAACAAGCTGTATGCGCAGTTGTGGTATAAGCAGCAAGGCATAGAAGAATCAACCTCTAAGGCTCAAGAATAGGCTTAGACAAAGAAAATTTGTTTAGAAATATTGAGAGTAATTCAGCCGTCGCTTTTGCTTACATATAAACGAAAGGCAAAGCTATGGCGGACAACCTTTGCTACAAAGTCTTTGGCGGCGCAGCCAGCAGTAGCCTTGGCGAAGGTTGGTGGAGGCGATGGGAATCGAACCCATGTCCGACCCGTTTCTGATTTCAAGCACTACGTGCGTAGTCTTTTATTAATTCATGCGCACTCTCCCAAAAGACAGGAAATAGTGACGCACGTCTGTTCCGTAAGCATTCACGGTACGCTCCAGAAACCCTACGTGAATGTTCTATTTAATAATACGAGAATAACTGCCAATAGACAGGCGGTTATTCAAGGGCAATTACTTAATAAATGTATTAAGCAAAAGCAGCCATTGCGGATCCAATGTTCACAGGAAGCATTCCGCCAAGGAATGAACCAGCTTTCAAAGAAACCTCAAGGTTAGCTTTTGTTGCCGTGGAGCTTTTAGCTGCACTTATTGTTTTTTGTACCTGTTTAACAAGTTTGTACAACTTGACACGCTCTCAAAACCGTCATCGACCCGTCAAAACCAGTACGCCCCCAAAATTTCAAAGAAAAGGGCTAAAAAACCCTCAAGCAAAGTGTACGGCCAGACGACAGTCCCTGTCAAACCTCAATCATTTATAAACCTGCTTTTCGCAATAAACAGCTCTTTTTTACTACATGAAACTTAAAAAAGCCTGTTTATTTCAGTTTTTTAACCCAAATCACGGGCTCAAAAACAATTCCTACGCCTCCCCAATAACCCGGTAAGTTAAAAGCATGTGTGGAAAAGAAATTTAGAAAAAACCAGCAAGAATACCAATCGAGCAAAAAGGCAAAGTTCATGATCAAAAGTATATCTGGCGCCCTTAAAAAGGCAGCGTTTACTCTTGTTCTGTTGTTATTAACAACATGGGCAAACGCGCCCTTATTGGATATTCCCGCCCTTGGCTCCACCCCAAACTCATGGCAACAAGCCCATACCATTCTCACTCACCGGTCAGCAAGAATCGGTGAAATAGCGAAGAGAGCACTACTTAATCATAAAGAAGCCATAAAAGCATATGCTATCGCGTGCGGCGCAGCCCTTGAAATAGCAGAACACGATCTCTCAATCGCGACAGCAAAAAGATCTTATAGCCGATTGCGCAAGGCATTTGACCCAGCAAAAGCCGATGAAGACTCCGTGAAAAAAAGAGTGTTTGAAAACATTCGACAGACTCTCAGAGGGGCTTATGAATATCTATGCAGTTATCTTGAGTACGAACAAATCATTCAAAATCAGAGAAGTGGTATCCCTGCAAGAGCTCCTCAAATAAACGGCGACCTCCCTACATTTCAAAGCGCAGCAGATCTCATCGCAGCAGCCTATGGTATCAAGCAAGCGCCTGTATCGCGAGCCCTCAGAGCTCCAACAAGACAACGCACTAGAGCTTGGCATATCGCAAAGACCGCACCCGTAAGAACATCATCCGCAGCACGACCGCTCCCCAGATTATCACAACCAAGCCGCCGAAATACCCCAGCACAAAGAGGCTCTTCTTCAAAAAGCTATTCTCATGACTCAAATGGCTGCTGGTGGGTAACCATCAGAAACCACAAGTTCCTACTGGTGAACGAAGCTGGCCAGTTTAAATTTCCAGCGCTGTGTAACGGAAAAGCAGCAACGTTTGGCGATCATCGCCAAAAAACAATCCAGCCCTTCCCGCTCTCAGAAAAAGAACGCTCCCTGGTATTTCGCGTTCTTTTAAAAGCAGGTATCACTAAGACAACTATCGAAAAAACATTAAAACACTCAGAAAAATTCAAAGAAGAGATCAAACGTTCCGCCCGGAAAGCATCAACAAGATCAAGTGCAAGCGAATGTGGTATTTGTTTTACGTCCAAGCCCAGACGCATCCCTGCATGCACCAGTTGTAGACAGCCGATGTGCACAACATGCGTTGAAAGTTGGATCGCACAAGAAGTTGCGAATGATCGCCCTCCAAGCTGTCCTTTCTGCAGAAAGCTCGACATCAAAATATAACAGACCTCCACTCTCTAAATTAAAATCACCTTCCTCATTAACGATTCCGCGCTAAAAAAACTACAGACACACATATAAGACCGTGAACACTTGCGATATATTTTGCATCTTACACTACAACAATGCGACACTCTAAATGTCTCTGGCGTCAGTCTTGCAATGGAAAAATAGTATGGCACTTCACTACAAAAAACTGGGTTTCTTACTGCTCTGCATGCTGTTTGTTCCAGCAACTTTTTGCTCTTTACTCGATATCGATTTGTCAGATATTCCCACAACTATAAAAATACTCGAACACTCCGAACGAACCAGAGCGCGCGCCGCACGAAACGCTGCCGTTAAATATTCGATTGCAGAAGTTCACTATTTGACCTGTCTGGCACTGTTTCACCTCCCCGAAGGATGTAGAGAAATAGAAGCGGAAAAAGAGGCAGTTAGAGACACTCAACGTCGACTCTTCAAAATCCTTACACCAAAAGCAATCAAAGCCCTACCCGGCCATGTGCGCACTGCTTGTGATAAATTGTTAGAAACAATCAGCAGGGCAGCAGAAATCGTAATAAGCAGGCTAGATCGACTCATAGCACCGTCGAGAGCACCCGAAGTTGAATACCCCGAAGAAGTCATCACCCTAGAACCTGTAATAAAACTCTTTCAACAAGCTCTCAAGGTGACAGCTCGAGAAAAAGAGGAATGCGCAGAAGAAGCTTACCCTGGACCCGCAGGGGCTGGCAGCAGCGCACCCACAGCAGCACCTCTCCCTAAACCAATCGCGAGAAGAGCACCAGAAGCCGCGGCCTATCTCATCCGCACGATCTACCTGAGAATCTGCTCTTATCGCGATGACAGCTATTCAGATTATCTTCTCCTTGCCACACACAAAGATCTTTCTCGATCTGTATATTACCCCGCACTGTGCAGAGGACGACCCGCCACAGCCTATGACTTTAAACTACGATCAGATGAAATTGATTTCCTGGACCTTAATTACGAAGAAATCATCAAGGTTTTTAGCACCTATATATGCGAAGGCTTTCCATGGAATGAATTAGAAAAATATTCAGGGTCAACACATTTCCCTCTACTTGACATCAATAACCTGCGCAAAGCAGTCATCGCCCGCGGTACACTGAAAGGCAAATCTTCCCACTCAACACCGCTCCCTCTTTTTCCACAGCCAAAATCAACGGCGTTAGCTCGCGCTACATCACCAGTAAAAAGAAGAGCCGATGTAAAACTTCTTTTTACACCAGGACGCTCTATCATTATTTATGTCACCAGCATCATTACTCTTTAAGATGCAAACCCGTGCAAAATCGTTGCTACTGTGCAGAACCACCTATTATTTATATACTGCTGCTTAGCTCATTGTATTTTTCCCCGCGTGGCCTAATTTTCTAACACAGAGAGGTCGTTATGAAGTCTTCACAAATACGCAAAGAATTTTTGGAATTCTTTAGAGAAAACGGACATACCGTTGTTCCAAGCTCCCCAATCATCCCAGCCGATGACAACACCATTCTCTTTGCCAACGCGGGCATGAACCAATTCAAAGACTTATTTTTGGGTAAAGAAAAGCGCTCCTACGTGAGAGCCGCCTCTTCTCAAAAATGCGTACGCGCTGGCGGAAAACATAATGACCTTGATAACGTTGGTTTTACCGAACGCCACCTTACCTTTTTTGAAATGCTTGGAAACTTCTCTTTTGGCGATTATTTCAAAGAAGAAGCTATTCAATTTGCGTGGGACTTTTTAACCAAACGCCTGGGCCTTCCAGCAGAAAAATTATATCCAACCGTTCACACCTCAGACGATGAAGCATTTGAAATCTGGAGAAAAGTAACAGGTAATCCAAATAAAATTGTCACCCGCCTTGGCGATGCAAGTAACTTCTGGCAGATGGGCGATACCGGCCCATGCGGACCGTGTACCGAAATTTTCTATGATCGTGGCGATGCGTACGGACCAAAAGAAGAAGATATTGGTGGCGAAAATTCGCGCTATATTGAAATTTGGAACAATGTGTTCATGCAATACAACCGCCAACCAGATGGCAAGCTTGTTCCTCTGACTCAAACTGGTGTTGACACCGGTGCGGGTCTTGAACGTGTAGCGCTGGTCATGCAAGGTAAAGACAATGTATATGACACCGATACTTTTACCTACATCAGAAACGCTATCGAAAAACTTTCGGGCAAGAACTACGAGCAATCCTCACCACAAACAAAAGCCGCCTTCAATGTTCTGTGTGACCACATCAGATCAACGTCATTGATTATCGCCGATGGCGGTATGCCTTCAAACGAAGGACGTGGTTACGTTTTAAGAAAAATCATTCGTCGAGCAGCATTGTTTGCACAAAAACTTGGCAACCCAATGATTTTCCCACAACTGTTCCCAACCATCGTTGATGAACTTGGCTCTACATTCCCAGAACTGGTAAAAGGCAAAGAACTCATTCAACAAGTGCTTACACTTGAAGTTGAACGATTCTCAGAAAACTTAGTAAACGGCCAAGCAATCCTAAAACAGTATATCGAAACAAACAAAAAAACTGGATTGACCAAGCTCTCTGGCGAACAAGTTTTCAAGCTCTACGATACCTTTGGTTATCCACCAGAGCTTTCCACGCTTATGGCTCAAGACTATGGCTTCACCGTTGATATGGAAGGCTTTGAGCGCGAAATGGGTAAACAACGCGAACTTTCTGGTCAAAAAACAGAATCGAGCTCAGCTCAAAAAGAACTCAATGTTCCAGCTGGCCTTGTCAGCACATTTACCGGGTACCAAACAACTACAGACACCAGTAAAATTACCTGGTCTATGGTTGATGGAGACTCCGCTTACATCGTGACAGAAAAATCACCGTTTTACGTTGAGTGCGGCGGTCAAGTTGATGACTCCGGAACATTAACCATCGATGGCAAATCATTCACCGTTGTTGGACTTTCAAAAGCCGGTGGCTTCACCAAGGACTTTGCAATCGTCCACAAAATTAAATGCTTTCCTGCTGATGCAAAACATTTTGCAGTTGGCACTCAAGTCACCCTTACGGTTGATGCGGCAACACGTGCAGACACCGCAAACAACCACACCGCAACGCACTTGCTGCAAGCTGCATTGTGCAAGGTTCTTGGATCCTACGTAAAACAAGCAGGATCTGTTGTACATCCAGACTACTTGCGATTCGATTTTGCTCATTTCACCGCATTAACACCTGAACAAATCGAACAGATCGAGACACTTGTTAATCAAAAAATCGCAGAAAACATCCAAGTCAAAATCAACCACCAAACACTTGAAGAAGCTCAAAAGAAAGGCGTCACTGCATTCTTTGGTGAAAAATATGACCCAACAAGCGTTCGCTCTATTCAAGTTGCAGACTTCTCGCACGAATTGTGCGGTGGTACACACGTACCAGCAACTGGTGTTATTGGTTTATTTAAAATCACCTCAGAAACCTCACTTGCAACCGGTGTACGACGCATCGTTGCTGTCACTGGAAACGGTTCTGTAAGATTATTCAGAGAAACATTCAATACCGTCCGCCAACTTTCAATGCGCCTTAAATCAAGCACATCAGAAGTCGTGAGTGGCGTTGAAAAATTGTTTGCAACTATCGATCAACACAATGCAACCATCAAACAACTTTCAAGCAAACTCCAAGATTCTCAAATCCCATTCTGGCTTGATGAAATGAAGCAGTATGGACGACTTAGAGCGCTTTTCTTGCAACTTGAAGGCCTTGAGATTCAAGATCTTAAAGATATCTGTGAAAAACTTGCGCGACGCCAAGAAGGCCTTTTTGTGATCATGAGTCACAAAGAGAAAGATCCTGCAACCGTATCATTCTTTGCAATGGTTAGTGATGGCGTACGTCAACATCTCACCATTGACCCAATTGCGGAATTTGTTCGCAAAGAAGGTCTTAAGGGTGGCGGTAAAGGAAATGCCATTCAGGGTGGAGGAACACTTGCAGACAAGCCTGGATTCAAACAACGCCTTACGGCTCTGTTTGAAAGCCTCAGCACGCATCTATCTTAGGATTTATTGTGAGTCAATCGAATACAATTTCATTCAGTCACGCCCTCATGCTTGGAGTCAACACCATCGTGGGGGCAGGCTTTCTTGTTAATATTTATCCATTGATGAAAAACGCAGGGTACCTTGGATTTCTCGGGTACGTTGCAGCATTTTTGGTTATGCTTCCCGCGATGATTGTAATCGCACGATTCGCTCAAGAACGGCCAGTCAGTGCAGGGATCTACAAATACCCAAAAGAGTTTCTCTCTCCCGCATGGGGGTTTCTTTCTGGATGGAGTTATTTTGTTGGAAAATCTGCCACCGTTGCGTTGCTCACGCACGCCTTGGTTTCATTTTTGCTCGCCAACAATATGCTCTGGGGCAATTTTTCGATACTCACGTACGACGCAATCTTTGTCCTTGGATTAGGGCTGCTTAACATTGCAGGGCTCTCCATCGGTGGCAACATCCAATGGTTATTTACGGGTTTAAAAGCAATCCCTTTCACCGCTGTTCTTGTAGGTGGTGGCGCATTTATTGCACGCAATGGATTACCCACAACGATTATACTGCCGCCAGAATTTTCACTCCAAACACTGCTTCCACTAGCTCTTTTTGCATTCTCTGGATTTGAAGCGATTTGTGCAATTGGC